>Ga0306921_10009286_pt1 | contig 10428 bp, 8 predicted proteins | sample sta12Cox44000080_FD_203760 | JGI IMG/M metagenome (GOLD analysis project Ga0306921, IMG submission 203760) | Lab enrichment of tropical soil microbial communities from Luquillo Experimental Forest, Puerto Rico - statoxic.12C.oxic.44.000.080 (v2)... | ecosystem: Environmental > Terrestrial > Soil...
GGGTGCGGCGTGTCCCGGCTAGGCGCGTGGGCGGCCTGGGCCAAGGCCCCCCCGGTTCCCTGGTCGCCACCAGCGGCGCGTCGTTCCCGTCGGGGCACTCGATCGCGGCGTCGGTGACGGTGCTGGCCATGGTCATCGCGCTGGTCCCGGCCGGTCCGCGCCGGGTGAGATGGGCCATCGCCGCGGTGATCTTCGCGGTGATGATGGCGGCGTCGCGGGCCTATCTCGGGGCTCACTGGCTATCCGACGCGATCGCCGGCCTGCTGCTCGGCATCTCCTGCGCGCTGATCACCGCAACGGCGGTGGACCAGGCTCAGCGGCGATACGCCCGGCCGACGGCCCCGGCGGCGGAGCGTTCGATACCGTCGGCCGACCGGCGATGAGGCGAGCGGTTCCGGTGGTCATCACCTACCGGCTGGCCGCCTACTGGCTGCCAGTCGCGCCCGGCTGGGCCGCCCTGCAGCCGCTGCAGCGCCGCGATCTCATCTAGGGCCGGAAAAACGGTTCGACGGCCTGCTGGGGTCCTGGCACAGTGGTCCGCGTGCCTGACGTCGATCTGGTCACCGCCGAGAACGTGCAGCTCATGCAGGGGCTGGCCCAGCGCGTCACCGCGGTCCGTCCCGAGCTGGTCAATAGCGACGCGACGTTCGGGGAGCTGGCCTGGATCTGGAGTAAGGGGAATGCCGCCGACGGCGGGACCTGGCCGGGCCGGCTGTGGTTTTCCGGCGGCGAGCTGGTGGCGTGGGGATGGGCGTATCTGCCGCACCAGGTGCGGCGAAGCGATGGCTCGGTGCACGAGGTCACCGGTGCCTATCTGGGCTATCAGGTCCATCCCGGCTGGGCCGAGCTGGTTGACGAGGTGATCGGCTGGTACGACCGCGTCGCGGCGGGCCTGGAGCGTACGGTGCTGCCGCGGATGGCCGACGAGTTCGCGCTGAAGCGATGGGAGGCACACGGGTATCAGGCCGACCCGGCCTCGCTCGGTGAGTCCGGATCCTGGACTCAGCTCAATGAGCGGGATCTGACCGAGGTGGACCAGCCGACTCTGCCGGACGGGTTCCGGTTCCGCAGCGCTGACGAGGCCGGGCCGGAGGCCGCGGTCCGGGCCCACGTGGATGCCTGGGCTCCGTCGACGTACACCGCCGAGGGTTACGAGGGCGTGCGGCGGACGGCGACGTACCGCGGCGACCTGCACATCCTGGTGGAGGCACCGGACGGGACGATGGCCGCATCGACGATCATGTGGCTGGATGAGGCCAATCTCACGGCCGAATTCGAGCCGGTTGGGACGCATCCGGGCTACCGGCGTCTGGGCCTGGGCACCGCGATGCTACGGCACGGGATGCAGCTGGCGCGCGATGCCGGAGCTACTGGAATGACCGTCGCGTGCTATGGCGCACCCGGGCGTCAGGAAGCGCGCGGGCTGTACTATGCGGCCGGTTTCCGGCCATTCACGCGGGACGCGCCGCTGATCAAGCCTGCGGTCTAGCCCGGCGCGGGTCGGTGCCGTGCGAGCTGGACTAGCTGGATTAGCCGGATTAGCCGGATTAGCTGGACTAGCTGGCGACCGCGAAGACTTCCCCGGAGCCGGGCACGCCCAGCGACGGCTCCATCCAATTCCAGTCCACGTGCGTGTTGGGTCCGGACTGGACGACCAGTAGGTTCGGTGGCCCGCTGCCTAGCACCTGGTAGGCGAGGTGGATTGTCCCGTTGCGGGCGTAGCGGGTCTCGGGCGGGGCGGTCATCGGACCGTTGGGCTGTCCTCGCGATGGTGTCCCTGGGCCAGCTCGCTGAGCTGCTCGGCGGTGAACGTCCCCGGCGCGGTCTCGGCCACCCGGGCCTGGGTCAGGGCCTGCAGGTCGGCGGTGCGCCGACCGTCTTCCAGCGAGGCCCGCTCACCTACCACAGTCCCGGGTCCGACTTGCCCGGCTACCTCGCCGTTCACCCGGACCTCGAAGGTGCCGTCCAGGACCAGCGCCAGCGACGCGCCCGGTTCCGCTTGGCGGAACAGGAACTCCCCTGCGGCCAGCTCGCGGACGGTCGGCCGCGGCCCGCCGTGCATAGCCTGCTCGGCCAGGGCCCGCTCCAGCTCGGTCTCGGCTGGCGCAACGACGGGAGCCTGATCCTCGCCGCCCCAAGGGGTGTGGTGGCCATGCACCGTGCTCTCCCAGAGCATGGCCTGGGTCAGCGCCGCCTTCTCGACCAGGTGCCCAGCGTCGTCGTACAGCCAGTGGCGGGGGAACGGGCTGGCTCCCGCCAGCCGCTGGGTGCTGCTCCCGTCGACGCGTACCGTCAGCTCGATGGTGGTCCAGATCGTGAACGGCCGGGTGACCAGGAACGGCCAGCGGGCCGAGGGCTTGAGGAAGGAGAAGGCCGGCCGGTTACCGGCGGTCTGGACGAACCTCACGGCGTTCGCGGTGACCTCGGGTTCCGGCCGTATCTCCGGATTAGCCTTGGTAGGCAGCAGCATGTTGAGTGAGCCGACGGTGATCGGGGTCAGGCCCATGATGAGCCCGCCAGCGTACCCGTAGTCACGGATCGTCCCGTTCTCGACGTCGATCCAGGCGCGCAGGACGTTCGCGAACCGGAACTCGCCCCGGCGGCGCATGCTCTCCAGGTCGGTGATCGTCAGCGGCGGGGGCGGGTCGTAGTGCATGACGCCCTGCTCCCACGGGATCTTGAGCGGCGCCGGTAGCGACTCCGAAGGAATCCACGAAATCGACGTTGCCGATCGTTCGATTTGCATCGCCGCTCCCTGAAGTGCCGCCTTGCTGGGCAGCATGTCAGGCGAAGCGCCGGCCGGCATCGTGGGCAACTCGCAAACCGACCCGTAGACCGCGTACGGGTTAAGTACCGGTTTACGTGGCCGCACGGATCACGCCGCTCGCGCCGGCCGTTACGGTCGCCGCAGGGTCAGGGCCAGTTCAGGAGACGCGATGAGCAGGCTGAGAACGATCGCGGCGATTCCGGCCGGAAGCTGGACCAAGTGGGTGGTGGTGGGCTTCTGGCTGGTGGTGCTGGTCGTGGCCTACCCGCTGCAGAGCAAGCTGACCGGTGCGGAAAAGAACGACACGAGTTCCTATCTGCCGTCCAGCGCTGAGTCGGTGAAGGTTCTGGATGTGCAGTCACGCGTCCAGCCGCCCAATACCTACTCCGGGGTGGTGGTGTATTACCGCGCCTCGGGCTTGACCGCGGCGGACCGGGCCAAGGCGGCCGCCGATGCCCGCAGGTTCGCCGGGCTGCACGGGGTGGTACCCGGCACGGTCGCCGGGCCGGTCCCGTCCGGGGACGGCACGGCGATGCAGACCATCGTCTCGGTCAACGTGGGCTCGCAGGGCTGGAACGGCGCGATCGCGCCGGTCGATGCCATGCGGACGATCGCCGGGTCGGGTGCGGGCGGCATGACCAGCCACGTCACCGGCTATCTGGGAACCGCGGCCGACAACGCCAAGGTCTACAAGGGCCTCAGCGGCACGCTGCTGTTCGCGGCGCTGGCGGTGGTGATCGTGATCTTGCTGATTACCTACCGCAGCCCGGTGCTATGGCTGGTGCCGGTGATCTCCTCCGTGGTGGCGCTGGTCACCGCCGAGGCGGTGGTCTACCTGCTGGCGGCGCACGCGGGCCTGACGGTCAACGAGGAGAGCTCGGCGATCTTGGCTGTCCTGGTGTTCGGGGCCAGCACCGACTATGCGCTGCTGATCGTGGCCCGGTACCGGGAGGAACTGCGCCGCCACGACCGGCGGCACCCGGCCATGGCCGAGGCGCTGCGCCGGGCCGGCCCGGCGATCATCGCCAGCGGCGGCACCGTCATCATCGCGCTGCTGATGCTGTCGTTCGCGCAGCTGAACTCCACTAGCGGTCTCGGACCGGTGCTGGCCATCGGCGTCGGGGTCGGCATGGCCGCCATGCTCACGCTGCTGCCGGCCCTGCTAGTGATCCTGCCGCGCGGGATCTTCTGGCCCTACAAGCCCCGGTACGGGTCGGCCGAGCCGACCTCCCGCGGGCTGTGGGCCCGGGTCGGCTGGGCCATCGCGCCCCGGCCGCGGCTGGTCTGGGTCAGCACCGCCGTGCTGCTCGGCGTGCTGGCCCTCGGGCTGACCGGGCTGAAGGCCGGCGGCCTGACCAACGCGCAGTCCTTCCGCGGGACCCCCGACTCGGTGACTGGGGAAAGCGTGCTGGCCGCACACTTCCCGGCCGGAGCGGGCCAGCCCGTCATCGTCATCGGCAGCCCGGCCGCGGCCGCCCCGCTGCGGTCCGCCTTCGCCGCTACCCCCGGCATCACCCACGTCACCCCGCCAGTCACCCTGGCCGGATACGCCTACTTGCAAGGCACGCTGACCGCACAGCCCGACAGCCAGGCCGGCTACGACACCATCGACCGGGTCCGCGCCGCGGTGCACGCTGTCCCTGCCGCCCGCGCCCTGGTCGGCGGCAACACGGCGGTCGCCCTGGACATCGCCCGTGCCTCCGCGCACGACCGCGACCTGCTGCTGCCGCTGATCCTGGCTGTGGTGCTGGTCATCCTGGTCATCTTGCTGCGGGCCCTAGTGGCGCCGCTGATCTTGACCGCTACCGTGGTGCTGTCCTTCGCCGCCGCCCTCGGCGTCAGCGCGTTCTTTTTCACCCACGTGTTCGGGTTCGGCGGCGCCGACACCTCCTTCCCGCTGCTGGTGTACGTGTTCCTGGTCGCCCTGGGCATCGACTACAACATCTTCCTGATGACCCGCGTCCGGGAGGAAGCCCACCGACGTGACGCCCGGCACGGCGCCATCACCGGGCTCGCCGCCACCGGCGGAGTGATCACCTCGGCCGGGTTCGTCCTGGCCGGCACCTTCGCCGTCCTGGCCACCATCCCGTCAACCTTCACCACCGAGCTAGGCTTCGCCGTCGCGTTCGGCATCCTCCTCGACACCATCGTGGTCCGGTTGCTGCTCGTCACCGCGCTGAACCTGGACCTCGGCCGGTGGATGTGGTGGCCCAGCAAGCTCGCTCGCACCCCTGACCCTGCACCAGCTGAACTCAGCCACGAACGGACCGCCGCCCTGGTGGCCGACCGGTCGGGCTAGCGACGCTCGGATCGGAAGTAGTGCGGTCACAGCCGCCTTCCGTGTCGATCTACGTGCTGGCACGGATTCGGCTGTTCTTGCGGTCGCCCTAACGTGGCGCTCAAAGCTCTGATCGGCCGGAAGGACAGCCGGATGAAACCGTGGTGCGGGAGGCCACCGAGATCGGCGAGGGAGGGCCGTGGGCGCTGGATGGCTCGTGCTGCGCGCTGAATTCCGCAGGCATTGGCGTACCTGGCTGATGCTGGCGCTGATCGCCGGGCTCTTCGCCGGCGCGGTGCAGGCTGCGGCCGCGGGAGCCCGGCGGACCGACGCCGCCTATCCCAGCCTGGTCGCCTGGAGCCACCCGCCCGACGCGCTGCTGTATCCGTTCCCCGGCCAGTCCCAGACGTTCGCCAAGTTCCCGGTGGCCGCGGTGGCGCGGCTGCCGCAGGTCATCCAGTCCGTCACTATGGCCAGCTACACGGCGGCGGACCACGCCGACCTCGGAATCTGGGCTCCGGAGGCGGACGCCGTGCCAAGCCAGTTCTGGCACCGCAAGGTCCTGGCGGGCAGGCTGGCCAACCCGGCGCGTCCGGACGAGGTCACCATCTCGTTCACCGTGGCCGAGGCGTTGCATCTAGGGGTCGGCGACATCCTCCGGGTTTCCCTGCTGGCCACTACCCGCCACCCCATCCCGTTCTCGTTTCTGGTTGTCGGGATCGACGCGGCTCCGGCTGAGTTCCCGCCCCAGGCCGGCAGCGGCAGCGACATTCTGTGGGCGACTCCTGCCTTCTACCGCGAGCACCAGGGCGACGTGGACGTCTACCCCGGCGCGGCGATCTGGCTGCGGCATGGCGCGGCGGACCTGCCCGCCGTACAGCAGGAGATCTCCCGCCTGGCGAACGGCAAGGTGGTCAACGTGTACCCGCTCGGCCCGCAGGCCGCGAACACCCAGCGCTCGATCCACCTCCAGGCGGTCACGCTGTGGGTGCTCTGCGGGCTGCTCGCGGTGATGGGGCTGCTGGTCCTGGGCCAGCTGCTAGCCCGGCTGAGCTTCCATGACGGCGCGGAGTACAGCACGCTGGTGGCCCTGGGCATGAGCCGGCGGGCGCTGTTCGCCGTCGGCCTCGGGCGTGCGGCCGCGGTCGGCGCGGCCGGCGGCGCGCTCGGGGCGCTGCTGGCAGTCCTGGCCTCCCCGGTGCTGCCGGTGGGCCTGGCCGGGCTGGCCGAGCCTCATCCCGGGATCCACGCCGACGGTACCGTGCTTGTGCTGGGTGTGGTCGGTGCGGTCCTGGCCACGATGGCCGGGGCCGCGTGGCCCGCCTGGCGTGCGGCGGGCGCGGGGCGGGCGCGGGCCGGAGCCGCGGCGGCCGGAATGGCCAGCGGGAGGGCGGGCACGGCGGCGGCCGACAGCTGGGCAGCCCGCGGTCGCGGCCGCAGCCCCCGGCTGGCCGCGGCCGCGACCGCGGGCGTCAGCTCGGTGGCCGCGGTGATCGGCCTGCGGCTCGCGCTGCAGCCAGGAGCGGGTCGGACGGCCCTGCCGGTGCGCAGCACGATCGCCAGCGCGGTCGTCGGCGTGGCCGCGCTGACCGCGGCGCTGGTCTTCTCGGCCAGCCTCGGGAACCTGCTGGTCACGCCGCGGTTGTACGGCGTCGCCTGGGACGCTTACGTGAGCAATCAGTTCAGCGCGGGCGTCAGCGCGGCCGCCCGCGGCGCGGCCACCGATCCCGCGGTGACCGCCTGGGCGGAGGGTTATTCCGGCGCCCCGCTGAGCATCCAGGGGTTCGGGGTAGGTGCCATCGCTCTGCTTCCCGGGCATTACGGGTCGCTCATGCCGGTGCTCATCCAGGGCCGCCTGCCCCGCGGCCCAGGTGAGATAGTGCTCGGGGAGCGGACGCTGGCCGAGGCAGGGGCGCACGTCGGTGAAACCGTGAACGTGTCGCTAGCCAATTTCCGGCCGCGCCCGCTCACGGTCGTGGGTACCGCCGTCTTCCCGTACCTGGATGACACGCTGACGCTCGGCAAAGGTGCCGCGCTGACCGTGGCGGGCCTGGACAGCCTGGTACCGCCCGGGCTGGCCATCCCGCCCATGGATACGCTGTTCGTCCGGTTCCGGCCGTCCGCCGCGACCGGACAGGCACAGCTCGACAGCTTCGCCGCCCGGGAGGCGCGGCTGGGCCCGTTCCTCACCGTCGGACCCACCACCCCGGCGGACGTGGTGAACTTCGGGCGGGCCCAGGACCTTCCACTGCTTCTCGGCGGTGTGCTGAGCCTGCTGGCCCTGCTCACCATCGCCCACCTGCTGCTGACGTCAGTCCGTCGGCGCCGCCGCGATTTCGCGGTGCTGCGGACCCTCGGCTTTACCCGCCGGCAGGTGCGCGGCGCGGTGAGCTGGCAGGCGGGCGCACTGACCGGCGTCGCGCTCGGCATCGGCATCCCGGCCGGCATCCTGTGTGGCCGCCTGGCCTGGCGGGTGTTCACGGACCAGCTCGGCATCCCACCGGCCCCGGTGGTGCCGCTGGCGACCCTGGGCGTGCTGGTGCTGGTGGCGCTCGCGCTCGCCTTGGCCATCGCGGCAGTGCCCGGGGAGTCAGCAGCCCGGGCCCGGCCCGCCCAGATCCTGCGCAGCGAATGATGATGATGCAGCGGGACAGCCGGGCGGGACGGGCGCATCCCGGGATGCTGGCAAGACGGCCAGGGTGTGCCTACCACCACCGACGACCTGCATGCCTGCCCACTGGTGCGTCCACCACGTCATGTGCGAGAACTTGTTAGATGGATCACATTAGATCGGCCCCGATCACGGTCTTCCTCGCGGACGACAACCTGATCGTGCGTGAAGGCGTGCGTGCCCTCATCCAGCGCAACCCCGACCTCATCGTGGTCGGCATGGCCGAGGACTACGACGGGGTGATCGGCGGCGCCACGGACACCAACCCTCAGGTGCTGGTCACCGACATCCGGATGCCGCCGTCCTTCCAGCGGGAGGGCATCAACGCGGCCAAGGAAGTGCGCAAGCGGCACCCCGGAACGGGCGTGGTGGTGCTATCCCAGTACGAAGACCCGGAGTACGCGGTCTCGCTGCTGGCCGAGGGCTCGGCCGGGTATGGGTACCTGCTGAAAGACCATGTGGCCAAGGGGACCCAGCTGGCGGACGCGATCCGGGCGGTGGCCACGGGCGGCACCGCACTCGACCCGGCGATCGTCCAGGCGCTGGTCCAGCCGGTGGTGGCCCCGGGCGGCCTGACGCCGGCGGAGGAAGAGCTGCTCGGCATGATCGCCGAGGGGAAACCGATCAAGGCCATAGCCGCCGCCCGCCGGATGACCGCGGAAGCCGTGGACGCCGAGGTCCAGGCGGCGTTCGTGAAACTAGCCGAAGGCGTATCCGCCGGAAACGCCGGCGCGCTGCGCCGACTCCGCATGCTGCACCAGGCGATCGTGGACCGGGAGGAGCAGGGGGAGACCCTGTCCCGGCTGCTGCCCAGCGGCTTGGCGGACAAGCTGCGCCACGAACGGCAGGCCATCGGGGAGACCGAGCGGGTCGTGGTGACCGTGCTGATGAGCGACATCCGCTCCTACTCCACGATCGCCGAGCACGCCGACCCCAGCCAGCTGGCCGGACAGCTGAACACGCACCGCGCCGCGATGAACCAGGCGATCCTGGGCGAAGAGGGCACGGTCATGCAGTTCGTCGGGGACGCCGTGATGGCGGTGTTCGGCGCGCCGTTCCCGCAGCCAGACCACGCCGACCGGGCGGTCGCAGCCGCCGGGTCCATGCACCGGCTGCAGCGCGAGATCAACGAGCGCTGGGCCGCCGCCGGGCTGCCTGCGTTCGGCCTGGGACTCGGGCTGTCCACCGGCGAGGCGGCCGCCGCGCTGCTGGGCTCGGCGCAACGACTGGAATACACGCTGGTCGGCGATACGGTCAACTTGACCCAGCGGCTCCAGCAGTTCGCCGCGGCAGGCGAGACAGTGCTGTCCGAGGCCACGCTGCGGGCCCTGAGCGCGCCGGTGCACGTGATCCCGCTCGGCGAGCAGATGGTCAAGGGCCGGGAGACCCCGGTAACCGCCTACAAGATCACCGGCCTGGCCGCTGGGGCAGGAGGCGCGGCGGCCGGGGCCGCTGGCCGACCGACCGCGCCGAGCGGCCTGCTGGCCTGACGACCCGAATGGGAGGGGGAATGACCGACGAAGCCCCGGCCCTGGCCATGCGCGGCGTGCGCAAGACCTTCGAGGCCGAGAACGCGCCGGTGCGCGCGTTGCGCGGGGTGGATCTGCGTGTCGACAGGGGTGAGTTCGTGGCCCTAATGGGGCCGTCCGGCTGCGGTAAGTCCACACTGCTGAACCTCGTCGCCGGGCTGGACACGGCGGATGAGGGCGAGATCAGCGTCGCCGGGGAGCAGGTGACCGGGCGTGGCGAGGATGACCTGGCCAGGCTCCGCCGGCGGCATATCGGGCTGGTCTTCCAGTTTTTCAACCTGCTAGAGGGCATGACCGTGCTGGAGAACGTCACGCTTCCCGCGGTCATCGCGGGCCGACGCCGGAAGATGGCCGAGACCCGGGCCCGGGATCTGCTCGACCTGCTCGGCATCAGCGACAAGGCTGGCGCCCTCCCGGGCGTGCTGTCCGGCGGCCAGCGGCAGCGGCTGGCGCTCGCCCGAGCGCTGGCCAACGAGCCCACGCTGCTGCTCGCGGACGAGCCCACCGGGGCACTGGACTCCGCGGGCGGGGAGGAGATCATCGAGCTGCTGCGGCGGCTGCACGCCGGAGGGCAGACCATCGTCATGGTGACCCACGACGCCAGCGTCGCAGCGGCGGCTGGGCGCCTGGTACGGATGCGCGACGGGCGGATCGAGCATCCCGAGGCCCAAGTGGGCGACGGCGGCCCGATCGTCATGGAGGTCCGGTGAACATGCGCATCACGGTAGGGCCGCAGAGGGGGACGCTACAATGCCCGCCCGGCCGACCGTGAACGGCACGGTCCCCGGCACGGCCGCCGACCCGGTGGCCGGGCCGGCCAGCGGGGCGCCGGCCCGCAGCGGCAGCCTTCGGTGGCGCCTGGTCGCCGGGATTCTGCTCGCCGCCACCGTGGTCACGGTCGTGGCCGGGCTGCGGGTGCAGCAGTCCGGGGGCCTGCCGGCGGTACAAGCAGTCGGCTTTGCGCTCACCGTGGCTTTCGCGCTGGCCGCCGTGATCGCCACCCGGGACCCGGGTCTGACCGGCCAGTGGCAGCTGGCAGCTATGGCGCTGGCCGGGGCGATCGGCCTTACCGCTGCCCGGCTGGGCAGCACGGGACCGCCCGGCCAGCATCAGCCGGCCCGGGCCGTGGCCGGCATCGCTGCTCTGTTGGTCATCGCCGGCACGGTCCACCTGGTACTGGCCG
>Ga0306921_10009287_pt1 | contig 10427 bp, 8 predicted proteins | sample sta12Cox44000080_FD_203760 | JGI IMG/M metagenome (GOLD analysis project Ga0306921, IMG submission 203760) | Lab enrichment of tropical soil microbial communities from Luquillo Experimental Forest, Puerto Rico - statoxic.12C.oxic.44.000.080 (v2)... | ecosystem: Environmental > Terrestrial > Soil...
CCGCGCCTATCACGTTCGCGGTGAATCCAGCACCCCGGCAGTAATGGCTTCTCCGCCGCTGCCCGACAAGCCGTCGATCGCGGTGCTGCCCTTCCAGAACCTGAGCGGCGATCCCGAGCAGGAATACTTCGCGGACGGCATGGTCGTGGAGATCACCACCGCTCTGTCGCATTACCCTTCGCTGTTCGTCATCGCGCGCAACTCGTGCTTCACCTACAAGGGCCGCGTCGTCGATGTGAGACAGATCGCGCGCGAACTCGGCGTGCGCTATGTGCTCGAGGGGAGCGTGCGCAAGTCCGGCAACCGTGTGCGTATCAGCGGGCAGCTGATCGACGCAGCGACCGGCAATCACGTCTGGGCCGAGCGCTATGACCGCGAGCTTGCCGACATCTTCGCGCTGCAAGATGAGATTACGCAGGCAGTGACAATCGCCATTGCCCCCGCTATCGCCGACGCCGAGCAGCAGCGGGCCATGCGCAAGCCGCCGGGCAGCCTCGACGTCTGGGCGGCCTACCAGCGCGGCTTATGGCATGTGAGCAAATACACTCCGGACGACAACGCGCTCGCGGAGAAATTCTTTCAGCAGGCTATGGATCTCGACCCGACCTTTTCTGGAGCTTATGTGGGCCTCGCCATAGCGCGAAGCCAAGCGTACTTTCACGCACGCGATCTCCCCGAAACACTGAGCTCGATCGAGGCACTGGCCCACCGGGCGGTCGCGCTCGATGGCGCCGATGCGGAGGCCCGTTCACTCCTCTCGAACGCACTCTGGAGACGCGGCGACTATGAAGGCGGTCTGGCTGAGGCCGAGCGAGCGTTGGCAACTACGCCAAACCTTGCTGTTGGGCACCATATGCTCGCTGCAACTTTGATCTTCTCCGGGCGCCCGAAGGAAGGCCTTGCGGCTCTAGAGAGAAGCATCAGGCTCGACCCGCGCGCTCCGCAATCAGCGTCTCGATTGGACCACATGACGGCGGGTCTTTACTTTTGCCGCGACTATGTGGCGGCAATCGAGGCGGCGAAACGGGCGGTCCGCTCAAATCCGAGTTATCCCCCGCCTTACCGTTGGCTTGCCGCCGCGCTGGGCCAACTCGGCCGGATCGAAGAGGCTAAGGAAGCGCTGGAGAAGGCCATCACGACCGCGCCGGCCTGGAATATCAGCAGGTGCAGGCCGTGGGTGCGGCCGGAAGACCATGCCCATATGCTGGAAGGCCTGCGCAAGGCCGGATGGGAGGGCTGACGGCGCTCGCTAGAATCCGCGATAGCGGAGAAGAATTAAGCCGATCTTAAGAACAAATTAAGCTGGCCTTAAAGATTTCGGCGTCAGGCAGCGATATCCTCTCCCGACATCGGGATTTGGCGTGGCTATCCGAGACCATCTCCGAAACCGCCAACCAATCGGCGGTCAATCGAGCACGGATTACAGCGTCACAATGCATTGGGGAGGAACAATGAAACCGTTAGATTCGATCCTGTCCTCAACGATGATCCGCTGCATGTTGCCGCTGGCGGGTTTGATAGTTTCCCAGGCGCTGCACGCCGCGACATGGCAGGCTACCGTCGGCGCCGAGAGCGATGACTTGGGAAGGCAGGGCTGGGCCTTTCTGCCGAACGAGCTGTGGATTCATGCCGGCGACAGCGTCACTTGGACGTTTGCCAGCGACGAACCCCATACCGTGAGCTTTCTGACATCCAGCCAGCTGCGGCCTACGATAGCTCACGACAGCGACGTCATTACGCCGGATGGATCCGGCTTCGACGGTTCTTCCTATGTGAACTCCGGAGAGCTGTGCCGAGATCCAGCCCTTTGCCCCCCAGCGGTTGGCAAGACCTATACAGTGAGTTTCCCGACCGCCGGCAACTTCAAGCTGGTATGCTTGGCCCATCTTTACATGAACGGAACGATCCATGTTCTCAAGGGGTCAGCGCCCCTTCCTCACGATCAGGCATTCTATGACGCGAGGCAAGGGATCAAAGCGACCATTTGATTTCGGGCAACGGCCATCAGGCCGAGGACATCGACCATCGGGGTGATAATGAGCAAGACGATTCGCCTTCGCATCGAGTGATCGCCGGTACTGGAGAGATTGCAGCGACTGGAGGGGGATTTCAGACCGCGGAAATTGTGCGCTTTTTCCCAGAGACGATAACGGTCCATATCGGAGACACCGTCGAGTGGACGAATCCGGACCCGATGACCAATCATAGCATCACGTTCGGCGTCGATCCCGCGAAGCTGCGCCTACCCAACCCGATCGTCACCTCGGGCGTGGGCGTGAACGCGAATTTGGATCCGGACGGGGCATTGCACGCGACGGTTAGCTCGCCGACCGACAACGTGCACTCGGGGGCGCTCTGGCCGTTGCCCGCCGACCGGGCCATAAACGGCCCTAATCCTGGCTTGCCCGCAACGGACCCTACAGACCTCCCGCAATTTCCTCTGCCTTCCGTTCTGCAAGATCTGAACCAGCGGTACCGGGTTACCTTCACCCATCCAAGAACCTTCAACTACCACTGTGCATATCACGATAATCTGGGGATGCTTGGCCAGGTGATTGTCCTGCCATAGGCCGCGCGGCTATGCCCCGAGCGCGGCATCATCGAATGAACCTGCCCCCGACCCGCGCCCCCCAGATCGTCCTGAGGCGACATATCGCGGTGGAGTGGTAACTCCACCTCTTCCGAAACCGAAATTCACTCTCACCGATACATCCGGCGCTCCCTATGATCTATGGTCGAGGACCCAGGGATACGTCACTCTCCTCTTTTTCGGATATACGTATTGCCCCGATGAGTGTCCGCTCCAGATGGGGAATATCGCTGCCGCCCTGAAGAAAGGGCCGACGGGTCTTGCCGAACAAATCAAGGTCGTTTTTGTTACGACTGATCCGGCGCGCGACAGCGCAAAGGTACTGCGCTCGTGGCTCGATAATTTTGACGAGCGTTTCGTCGGTCTGACTGGAAGCCAGGCCGCCATCGAGGCCGCCCAGAGGGCAGCGGGGATCCCTCCTGCCACCAAGGCCACCCTCGCCAATGGGGGCTACGAAGTCGGCCACGCGGCATTTGTTTTCGCCTACTCCAAAGACAATCTCGCCCATCTGATTTATCCCAGCGGAATGACTGAGGAGGATTGGGCGCACGATCTGCCCTATCTGGTGAACGAGGATTGGTCGAGCCGATGAATTGCGCTGGCTCCGGCCGAGTGCGTATCGGCGCTCGTGCCCATGCGAACCTCATCGTCACGGGGCGTTTACCCCTCCTCCCGTAGTAGCGCGCAAGCACAAGATTCGGCTTCCTCTGTGGCCCGGGGTTACAAAGCAATCGTCGAGCGCTTTGAGCCATCATCGTCGAAGCCATTTCGCGGCTCGTGCCGCAAGAGCTCAACTAGGCCTCGGCGCTTCAAAATCATGATCGACGCGCTCTGCGGGCGCCCACCTTGCCGATCACCTCGGCCGAGGTGCCGCCCAAAGCGATCTACGCCACCGGCAACGGCACCTTCGCGTTCCGCGGCACCGTCTCACGCCTTATCGAGACGCACTGCGATGCCTACATCGCCAACCACCTGCGGTGGTGAGACCACCGACCTCGATACCTTGACCGACATGGCCCGGAATGTCAGGCTGGTCAACGCGCGGGTTGGGGTGCCCTCCTCGCCTATGAGCGGAGTAGGACGGTGCTCTACTCCTTTGAAGATTTCTCGTTGGATACGGCGCGACGCGAGCTGCGGCGCAGCGGGACGCTGATCTCCCTCCAGCCTCAGGTTTTTGACCTCCTCGAATATCTGATCCGCAATCGCGAGCGCGTCGTCGACAAGGACGATCTGCTCGCTGCCGTGTGGAAGGGACGGATCGTATCCGAATGGAACCTGAGCACGCGGATCAATGCGGCTCGCAGCGCCATCGGCGATAGCGGGGAGGGGCAACGCCTCATACGCACGGCGCATGGCAAAGGGTTCCGCTTTGTCGGCGTCGTGCATGAGGAAGAGGAAACGGTCCGCAAGCTCGCGGCGATCTTCGCGGCCGACGTCGAAGGCTACAGCCGGCTGATGGGGCAGGACGAGATCGGCACCCTGCGGCGGCTAACCGCCTGTCGCGCCATCCTCGACGAGCGCGTCGCGGCCTATCGCGGGCGGATTTTTGGCAGTGCCGGCGACAGCGTCGTCGCCGATTTCGCGAGCGCGGTCGATGCCGTCCAATGCGCGGTCGCGGTTCAAGAAGCGTTCGCCAAAGGCAGCGCAGCCCGACCCGCGGGTGAGCAAATGCGCTTCCGCATCGGCGTGCACGTCGGCGACGTCCTCGTCCAAGGCGACAATTTGTTCGGCGACGGCGTCAACATCGCGTCGCGGCTCGAAGCGCTCGCCGAGCCCGGTGGGATCTGCATCTCGGGCATGGTGCGCGACCAGATTGGAACCAAGCTTCCCCTCGCCTTCACCGATCTCGGCGAGCAGCAGGTCAAGAATATCACCCAGCCCATCCGCGCCTATCGCGTTCGCGGTGAATCCAGCACGCCGGCAGTAATGGCTTCTCCGCCGCTGCCCGACAAGCCGTCGATCGCGGTGCTGCCCTTCCAGAACCTGAGCGGCGACCCGGAGCAGGAGTATTTCGCCGACGGCATGGTCGAGGAGATCACCACCGCTCTGTCGAAAGTGAGGTGGTTCCTCGTGATCGCGCGCAACAGCACCTTTGCCTACAAGGGCCGCGCCGTCGATGTGAGACAGGTCGCGCGCGAACTCGGTGTGCGCTATGTCCTCGAAGGCAGCGTGCGCAAGGCCGGCAACCGGGTGCGTATCAGCGGGCAGCTGATCGACGCAGCGACCGGCAATCACGTCTGGGCCGAGCGCTATGACCGCGAGCTTGCCAACATCTTTGCCGTGCATGACGAGATCACTGAGCGGGTGGTCGCGGCGATCGAGCCGCAGCTCTACGCGGCCGAGCACTTCCGCAGCCAGCGCAAGCCCCCCGAGAGCCTCGATGCCTGGGAGTGCGTGATCCGAGCGTTGTCATCTGTCGGTCAGGGCACGCGCGTTGGAGACATGGAAGCCGAGGGCCTGTGCCGGCGGGCCATCGCGATTGCTCCCGGATATGGGCAAGCCCACAGCCTGCTCGCCTGGGCGCTTATGCGCCGTCCGGCTCGGTTGGGTGGCGACATCGGGAGCGTTTTGCCGGAGGCGATGGCGGAATCGCGGGCGGCGCTCGGCCTCGACGAGCGGGATCCCTGGGCACATCTGTCGCACGGCTTGGTGCTATGGCGAACGCGTCGCCACAACGAAGCGGAGCGTGCGTTCCGCCGCGCGCTGGAGCTGAACCCGAACTTCGCGCTGGCACATGCTTGTCTCGGTCTGCCCCTTGCTGTTCGAGGGGAGTTGAAGGAAGCCATCAGAACTGCCGAGCACGCGCTGCTGTTGAGCCCGAACGACCGAATTATCGGCGCTCGAGCGTCGGAGGCCGTCGCGCACGCTTATTTTGGCGCCGAGCATTATGCAGATTGCGTCGCTCGGGCGCGCACTGCGATCGATAGCGCCCCCGAGCTCCAAATCGCTCACCGGTTGCTGATCGCGGCAGCGGCGATGCAGGGGATATAGCAGCGGCATCGGAGGCACTGGCCTCCCTGCTGCGCCTCTGGCCGAGTTTGTCGCTGGCGAGGGTAAGCCGGAACACGGCGTACGTCGGAGAGATGGCCGAGCGTCTTATCGAGGGGTTGCGCAAGGCGGGTCTGCCGGAGAAATGAAGGAGATCTACCGGCTCGCCGCAATCCTCGTCACCGACGCTGCGTGTCATTCGCGGCTGATCCGGGCCGATGAGGAGTGACGTCCGAGACAACCGAGCTCAACGGCAGGGTCAGGGAGGCCGGCCAGCGCACGAGGCGCTCGCGAGCGCCTTTGCCGAGCTGACCGACGGAGCGCCCGGCGAGAGCATGACCCTCCTGATCAAGGGGCGCTCGCTTGTCGTGCCGCGAGCCGCCCGCTCGGTCGCCTGGTTTGCCTTCGCCGAACTCTGCGAGCGACCGCTCGCCGCCCCCGATTACCTCGCGCTCGCCGGACGTTTCGCGGCGGTCATCGTCGAAGGGATCCCGCGCCTCGGCCCGGAGCAGCGCGACGCCGCCCGGCGCTTCAACATCCTGGTCGACGCACTTTACGAGGCGCACACGTTGCTGATCGCCTCGGCCGCGGTGCCGCCCGAAGCGATCTACGCCGACGGCGACGGCACCTTCGAGTTCCAGCGCACGGTCTCGCGCCTGATCGAAATGCAGAGCGAGGATTACGTTGCGAACCGCCCGCGACGATAAGCGTGGTCCAGCCAAACTAAGCTGACGCAAACGAATGGGAGGGTGCGGTTGAAGCCGAATATCTTGTTCATCCTCGCCGACGATCTCGGCTATGCCGACCTGTCCTGTTATGGGCGGCGCGATTTCACCACGCCGAACATCGACCGCATCGCCGCTGACGGCATGCGCTTCACCCAGGCCTATGCCAATTCCGCGGTGTGCACCGCCTCCCGCGTGGCGCTGATTACCGGGCGCTACCAATACCGGTTGGCGGTCGGGCTGGAGGAGCCGCTGGCCAGCCGCGAGACGCGGAACGTGGGGCTGCCACCGGAGCACCCGACCCTGCCGTCGATCCTGACTAAGGCCGGCTACCAGTCGGCCCTGATCGGCAAGTGGCATCTGGGCCGGCTGCCCGATTTCGGTCCATTTGCAGAGCGGATACGATCATTTCTACGGTTTCCGCGCCGGCGTGCTCGATTACTTCACGCATAAATACGGGCCGCCTTCGTCCGATACCGAGGATCTGTGGGAGGACGACGTCAAAATCCGTCACACCGGATACCTGACCGACCTGTTGGGAAATCGCGCAGTCGAGGTCGTGAATGCCTATGCACAGTCGCGGCAGCCCTTTCTCGTCAGTCTGCACTTCAACGGGCCGCACTGGCCGTGGGAGGCGCCTGGTGACGAGGCGGAGTCTCAGCGCCTGACCAACCTGTTCCATTTTGATGGAGGCACCCAGCGCACTTACCGGCGCATGATCCAGCAGATGGATTTGCAGGTCGGCCGCGTATTGCAGGCGCTCGACGCGAATGGCATCGCGGAGAACACGATCGTCGTGTTCACCAGCGACAATGGCGGCGAGCGCTATTCCGACACCTGGCCGTTTACCGGCAGAAAAACCGAGCTTTTGGAGGGCGGGCTGCGCATCCCGGCGGTGATCCGCTGGCCGGCCCGAATTGCACCCGGCAGCGTTTCGGACCAGGTCATGATCAGCATGGATTGGCTGCCGACCCTGCTCGCCGCTGCGGGCACCGCCCCCGATCCAGCCTACCCGTCAGACGGTGTCAACCTGCTGCCATGGTTGGGCCAAGGCGCGGCGTCGGTGTCGCGCAAGCTGTTCTGGCGCTACAAATACGCCGACCAGCAGGCAGCCCGCGACGGCGACTGGAAGTATTTGAAAATTCTCGACAACACCTTTCTGTTTGATGTGGTCAAGGATCCGATGGAGCGGGCCAACCTCAAGGATCGCTATCGCGACGTCTATGACCACTTAGAAACGCAATGGAACGAGTGGGATGCGACGATGCTGCCGCTCGATCCGCAAAGCTTTACCCTCGGCTTCACCGGAGAGCAGCTCGCCGACCATTACGGCGTCAAGGCGGGTGCCTGATCGTGCGAACCTTCACCTCGCCGAATGCGAGCTCCGTATCTCGCGAACCGCTCGCGGCGATGAGACCGGACCCTTCCGTGGTGGTTCCCTGTTACGTCAATTTATCTCCCTGTTCGGCCGATTTAATTCCCTGTTCGATGGCGTAGGGAATTTTCCTTTCGACTGACGAAATATCAATGGTTTACCAGTGCAGTTAGCCTCCGCGAACCGCCGGCGAGGCGATCTTCCCGGTATTTTCCCTTCGCACAGGGAAAGGCAGTGCATGCCGAGAGGCCGCCTTGCCCGCCCTCCGGATTCGCGCTAAGACGCGAGCCGTACCGCGCTCGGGATCGGCGCCCTCAAAGACGAGGCATTCGTATGGCACGCAACAAGATCGCGCTGGTCGGGGGCGGGCAGGTCGGCGGCACGATCGCGCTGCTGGCCGGGCTCAAGGAGCTCGGCGACATCGTGCTGTTCGACGTCGTCGACGGCATGCCGCAAGGCAAGGCGCTCGACATCGTCCAGGGCTCGACGATCGAAGGCTACGACGCGATCATCGCGGGGACGAACGACTACGCCGCGATTGCCGGCGCCGATGTCGTCGTCGTCACCGCCGGCATTCCGCGCAAGCCCGGGATGAGCCGCGACGATCTGATCGGGACCAACGCCAAGATCGTCGCGACGGTGGGTGCAGCGATCAGGAAGCATTGCCCCGAGGCCTTCGTCATCACGATCACCAACCCGCTCGACGTCATGGTGTGGGTCATGCGCGAGGCCTGCGGGCTGCCAGCGCAGCGCGTCGTCGGCATGGCCGGGGTGCTCGACAGCGCCCGTTTCCGCTATTTCCTCGCCGAGGAGCTGAAGGTCTCGGTCGAGGATGTCAGCGCCTTTGTGCTCGGCGGCCACGGCGACACGATGGTGCCGCTGCTGCGCTACTCGACGGTTGCCGGCATCCCGTTGCCCGACCTTGTCAGAATGGGATGGACGACCAAAGACCGGCTCGACAAGATCGTCCAGCGCACCCGCGATGGCGGCGCCGAGATTGTCGGCCTTCTGAAGACGGGGTCGGCGTTCTACGCGCCCGCCAGCTCGGCGATCGCGATGGTCGAGGCCTATCTGCGCGACAAGAAGCGGGTATTGCCCTGCGCGGCGTTGCTCCAAGGCCAGTACGGCGTGCGCGACCTCTATGTCGGCGTCCCGGTGGTGATCGGCGCCGGCGGCGTCGAGCGCATCGTCGAGATCGAACTCGATCGCGAGGAGCAGACGGCCTTCGACAAATCGGCCGCCGCGGTCCACGAACTGATTGAGGTCGTTAAGGGCATGAAGATTCTGGGGGCATGAAGATCCTGGGCTGATCCGATGAACATCCACGAATACCAGGCGAAAGAGCTGCTGGCGAAATTCGGCGTCGCCGTGCCGCGCGGCGGGGTGGCCTATTCGGCCAACGAGGCGGTCGAGGTGGCACGCCGGCTCGGCGGGGAGGTCTGGGTGGTCAAGGCGCAGATCCATGCCGGCGGGCGCGGCAAGGCCGGCGGGGTCAAGCTCGCGCGCTCGGAAGACGAAGTCGCGGCCGCGGCGCGCGCGATGCTGGGTCGGAAGCTGGTGACCCATCAGACGGGACCGGAGGGCCGCGAGGTCAAACGTGTCTATGTCGAGGAGGGCTGCGACATCGCCCGCGAGCTCTATCTCGGGATGTTGATCGACCGCACCACCCAACGAGTGACCCTGATCGGCTCAACCGAGGGCGGGGTGGAGATCGAGGAGGTAGCGGCACATGCGCCGGAGAAGATCCTGACCGAGGCGATCGACCCGGCGAGCGGGATCGAGCCGTTCCACGCGCGCAATTTCGCCTTCGGGGTTGGGCTCGAAGGCGCCCGGATCGGTGTTGCCGTCAAGTTCGTGACGGCACTCTACCGGGCGTTTTGCGAGCTCGACGCCTCGGTCGCCGAGATCAACCCGCTGGTCGTGACCAAGTCGGGTGAGCTCGTCGCCCTCGACGCCAAGATCGGCTTCGACGACAACGCGCTCTACCGCCATCCCGAGATCGCGGCCTTGCGCGACGAGGACGAGGAGGACCCGACCGAGATCGAGGCCGGCAAGCACGGGCTCAACTACATCAAGCTCGACGGCAATATCGGGTGCATGGTCAACGGTGCCGGCCTGGCAATGGCGACGATGGACATCATCAAATTGCACGGTAGCAGCCCGGCGAATTTTCTCGACGTCGGCGGTGGTGCGACCAAGGAGCGGGTGACGACGGCGTTCAAGCTCATTCTGAGCGACCCCAACGTCGAAGGGATCCTGGTCAACATATTCGGCGGGATCATGCGCTGCGACGTCATCGCCGAGGGTGTGGTCGCCGCGGCGCGCCAAGTCAATTTGCACGTCCCGCTCGTCGTTCGCCTCGAAGGCACCAATGTCGATTTCGGCAAGCGCATCCTGCAGCAATCCGGGCTGCCGATCCTCGCGGCTGAGCACCTCGCCGACGCGGCGCAAAAGGTGGTGGCTGCCGTGAAGGAGGCCGCCTGATGGCGATCCTCGTCGACGCTTCCACCAAGGTGATCTGCCAGGGGATTACCGGCTCTCAGGGCACTTTTCACTCCGAGCAAGCGATCGCCTACGGCACCAAGATGGTCGGCGGTGTGACACCGGGCAAAGGCGGCAGCCGGCATCTCGACCTGCCGGTCTTCAATACCGTGCATGAGGCCTGTTCCGCGACCGGCTGTGATGCGACGGCGATCTACGTCCCACCGCCCTTCGCGGCCGATGCGATCCTCGAGGCAGCCGACGCGGG
>Ga0306921_10009288_pt1 | contig 10427 bp, 9 predicted proteins | sample sta12Cox44000080_FD_203760 | JGI IMG/M metagenome (GOLD analysis project Ga0306921, IMG submission 203760) | Lab enrichment of tropical soil microbial communities from Luquillo Experimental Forest, Puerto Rico - statoxic.12C.oxic.44.000.080 (v2)... | ecosystem: Environmental > Terrestrial > Soil...
CGGCGACAACAAGGTGCGCCGGCCGATGTTCGCGCCGTTCCGGCTGCGCGATATGGGGCTGAAGAACCGCATCGTCGTCTCGCCGATGGCGCAATACAAAGCGGTCGACGGCTGCCCGACCGATTGGCACCTGGTGCACTACGCCGAGCGCGCCAAGGGCGGCGCCGGCCTCGTCTGCATCGAGATGACTTGCGTCAGCCCGGACGGACGCATCACGCCGGGCTGTACCGGGATGTACGCGCCCGCGCACGGGACGGCGTGGGAGCGCATCGTCGATTTTGTCCACGCCGAGACCGACGCGAAGATTTGCTGCCAGCTCGGCCATTCCGGCCCCAAGGGCTCGACCCAGCTCGGCTGGGAGGAAATGGACGCGCCGCTGCCTTCCGGCAACTGGCCGGTGATGGCGGCGTCTGCCTTGGCCTGGTCGCCGCGCAACCAGATCGCCCGCGCCATGACGCGCCCCGACATGGACAACGTGCGCGACCAGTTCGTCGCCGCGACCGAGATGGCGGCGCGCTGCGGCTTCGACATGCTCGAGCTGCACTGCGCCCACGGCTATCTGCTCTCCTCCTTCATCACGCCGCTGACCAACAAGCGCGCCGACGAATACGGCGGCTCGCTGGAAAACCGTATGCGCTATCCGCTGGAGATTTTCCGCGCCGTGCGCACGGTGTGGCCGGCGGAGAAACCAATCTCCGTGCGCATTTCCGCCAACGACTGGGTCGGCTCAGGCGGCATCGAGCCGCGCGACGCGGTCGGCATCAGCCGGCTGCTGCAGGACGCCGGCGTCGACATCTGCGACGTGTCGGCCGGCCAGACCTCGATCGCCGCCAAGCCGGTCTACGGCCGCATGTTCCAGACGCCGTTCTCCGACCGCATCCGCAACGAGACCGGCATGGCGACCATGGCGGTCGGGAACATCTTTGAGCCGGATCACGTCAACTCGATCCTGATGGCCGGCCGCGCCGATCTCGTGTGTCTCGCGCGGCCGCATCTTGCCGATCCGTACTGGACGCTCCATGCCGCCGCTAGGCTCGGCGACCACGGCGAAACCTGGCCGCCGCCATATTACGCCGGCCGCGATCAACTCTATCGGCTCACCGGCAGCGGCGAGCCTACCACAACGGCGGTATGAGATGGCGCGCCTCGCCAGCAAGCGTGCGCTCGTCACCGGCGGCGGCAGCGGCATCGGCGCCACCGTCGCGCTTGCGCTCGCGGAGGCCGGCGCCAGCGTCACCATCTGCGGCCGGGGGCAGCATCAGCTCGACGAAATCGCGGCGCGGCACAAGAGTATTCAAACGCAAACCGCCGACGTCACCGATCAAAAGACGATCGCACAGCTCTATGGCCGCGGGCCATTCGATATCGTGGTCGCCAATGCGGGCGGCGCCGACAGTGCGCCCGCGGAAAAAATCTCGGCCGAGCTTTGGTCCAACACGCTCGCCGTCAATCTCACCGGCGCGTTCTTCTCCGTGCAGCCGGCGCTCGCCCATATGCGCGCGCAGAAATGGGGCCGTATCGTCTTCGTCGCGTCGACGGCCGGCATCCGCGCCGCGCCCTACATTGCGCCCTATGTCGCCGCCAAGCACGGCGTCATCGGCCTGATGCGCACGTTGGCGCTGGAAACCGCCAAGGACGGCATCACCGTCAACGCGGTGTGCCCGAGCTACACCGAAACGCCGATGCTCGAACAGGCCGTGGCGCGCATTGTCGCGACCACGAAGCGCAGTGCGGAGCAGGCACGCGCGACCTTGGCGGCGCGAAATCCCCAAGGTCGCTTCATCACACCGAACGAAGTCGCCGACACGGTACTGTGGCTGTGCGGCGAAGGCAGCCGCAGCATCACCGGCCAGGCCATCTCACTATCGGGAGGCGAGACATGGTGAGCGCGCCGCTGCCGGCCGCAGCCCTGAAGGAAAGCGACAGCAAGGCGCGGCTGCGCCTATGGATCAGGCTGCTGCGCGCCAGCCGGCTGATCGAAAGCGTGGCGCGCGAGCGGCTGAAAGCGCAGTTCAACGCCACGCTACCGCGCTTCGATGTCATGGCGGCGCTCTACCGCAAGCCCGACGGCATGCTGATGAGCGAAATCTCGCGCTTTCTGATGGTGTCGAACGGCAACGTCACCGGCATCGTCGACCGGCTGGTGTCGGACGGTTTTGTGGTGCGCGCCCAGCGCAAAGGCGACCGCCGCACCTCGTTCATCAGCCTGACCCGCAAGGGCCGCACCGCGTTCGCCGACATGGCGGCGGCCCACGAGCGCTGGGTCGACGAGCTGCTCGGCGGCGTCTCGATGCGCGACGCCGAGCAGCTTTCTGCCAAGCTCAAGGCGTTCCGCAGCGATTGGGAGGGCGAAGCATGACGCAGATGGCGGCGCTCAAGCCCAAGCACTTTCTCTGGCGGATGGACGGTGCCGTCGCCGCCATTCAGCTCAACCGGCCGGAGCGCAAGAACCCGCTGACGTTCGAGTCTTACGCCGAGCTGCGCGACACGTTCCGCGCGCTCGCCTCTGCCGACGACGTGCATGCGGTGGCGTGGCTACCCAACGGCGGCAATTTCTGCTCCGGCGGCGACGTGCACGAGATCGTCGGGCCGCTCGTCGCCATGGATATGCGGGAGTTGCTCGCCTTCACGCGCGTGACCGGCGACCTGGTCAAGGCCATGCTCCATTGCGGCAAGCCGATCATCGCCGCGGTCGACGGCGTCTGCGCCGGCGCCGGCGCCATCATCGCCATGGTATCCGATCTGCGCCTCGCCACGCCGAACGCGCAGACCGCGTTTCTCTTCAACCGCGTCGGCCTCGCCGGCTGCGACATGGGCGCGTGCGCGATCTTGCCGCGTATCATCGGCCAGGGCCGCGCCGCGGAGCTTCTCTACACCGGCCGCGCCATGTCGGCGCAGGAGGGCGAGGCCTGGGGTTTCTTCAACAGGCTCGTCGCCGCCGAGAAGTTGGAAGGCGAAGCGCTGGCGCTGGCGCAAAAAATCGCGACCGGCCCGACCTTCGCGAACGGCGTCACCAAAACGCAGCTCGTGCAGGAATGGTCGATGAGCCTCGATCAGGCGATCGAGGCCGAGGCGCAGGCGCAGGCGATCTGCATGCAGACGAAAGACTTCGAGCGCGCCTATCGGGCGTTCGTCGCCAAGCAAAAACCAGTGTTCGAGGGCAACTAGTGGCCAATAAGAGTTTTCTCACTTGGCCGTTCTTCACCGACCGCCATCGCGCACTGGCCGAAGAGCTCGAGCGCTGGTGCGAGAAGAACTTGCCGGCCGATCACGGCGACGTCGATGCGGCCTGCCGCGACCTGGTGCAAAGGCTCGGCCGCGGCGGCTGGCTCAGCCACTCCGCGCCCGATCCCGAAGCGCCGGCGCCGCTCGATGTCCGCACGCTGTGTCTGATCCGCGAGACGCTGGCGCGCCACGACGGCCTCGCCGACTTCGCCTTCGCCATGCAGGGCCTTGGCGCAGGTCCCATCAGCTTGTTCGGCAATGCCAAGCAGCGCGACTGGCTCAAGCGCACGCGCGCGGGCGACGCAATCGCCGCCTTCGCGCTCACCGAGCCGCAATCAGGCTCCGACGTCGCCAATATCGCACTGACCGCGCAGCGCTACGGCGACGGCTTTGTGCTCGACGGCGAGAAGACCTGGATCTCGAACGGCGGCATCGCCGACCTCTATGTCGTGTTCGCCCGCACCGGCGAAGCGCCCGGCGCCAAGGGCCTCTCGGCCTTTCTGCTGCCCGGCAAGAAGCTCGCGGGCTTTTCCATCGCCGAGCGCCTCGAGACGATCGCGCCGCATCCGCTGGCGCGGCTGAAATTCGAGCGCGTCACCGTGCCGGCCTCGGCCATGATCGGCGCGCCGGGCGATGGCTTCAAGGTCGCCATGGCGACCCTCGATATTTTCCGCGCCACTGTCGGCGCCGCGGCGCTCGGCTTCGCGCGCCGTGCACTGGACGAAACCGTCGCGCGCGCCAAAGCCCGCGAACTGTTCGGCGGCCCGCTCGCCGACCTGCAGCTGGTGCAAGCCTCGATCGCCGAGATGGCGCTCGACGTCGACGCCGCAGCGTTGCTGGTCTATCGCGCCGCCTGGGCCAAGGATAACGGCGCCGCCCGCGTCACCCGCGAAGCCGCGATGGCGAAGCTTTACGCCACCGAGCGCGCGCAAAGCGTCATCGACAAGGCGGTGCAGCTGCACGGCGGTGACGGCGTGCGCCACGGCCACATCGTCGAGCGGCTCTATCGCGAGATCCGCGCGCTGCGCATCTACGAAGGCGCCTCCGAAGTGCAGAAAGTCATCATCGCGCGGCAAGTACTGAGCTGAGGTCTTAGGAGTCTGAGATGGCTTTGCCCCCGCTTGGCCGTTCGGCCCACACCGACACCTTCACCCGCGACAATCTTCCGCCAGCGGGCGAATGGCCGGAGATTCCACTCAAAGGCTTCGTCTATCCGGAGACGCTGAACGCCGCGGTCGAACTGACCGACCGCATGGTGGCGCGCGGCTTCGGCGACCGTGTAGCGCTGATCGGCAACGGCCGCCGCCGCACCTATAAGGAGCTGTCGGACTGGACCAACCGCATCGCCCACGCACTGGTCGAGCATTTCGGCATCAAGCCCGGCAACCGCATCCTCATCCGCGCCGCCAACAATCCGGCACTGGTGGCGTGCTGGCTCGCCGCCACCAAGGCCGGCGCGGTCGTGGTCAACACCATGCCGCTGTTGCGCGCCGGTGAGCTTTCCAAAATCGTCGACAAGGCCGAGGTGGCGCTGGCGCTCTGCGACACGCGGCTGATGGACGAGCTCGTCACCTGTGCCAAAGGCTCGAAGTTCCTCAAGCAGGTGATTGGCTTCGACGGCACTGCCAATCACGACGCCGAGCTTGATCGCATCGCGCTGAGCAAGTCCGTCACCTTCGACGCGGTGCCGACCGGGCGCGACGACGTGGCGCTGCTCGGCTTCACCTCCGGCACCACCGGCGAGCCGAAGGCGACCATGCACTTCCATCGCGATCTGCTCGTCATCGCCGACGGCTACGCCAGGGAGGTGCTCGGCGTGACGCCCGACGACGTATTCGTCGGCTCACCGCCGCTCGCCTTCACGTTCGGACTCGGTGGGCTTGCGATCTTCCCGCTGCGCTTCGGCGCCACGGCGACGCTGCTCGAAAACGCTTCGCCCGCCAACATGATCGAGATCATCGAGACCTACAAGGCGACGATCTCGTTCACCGCACCGACTGCCTATCGCGCCATGCTGGCGGCGATGAACCAGGGCACTATCCTCTCCTCGCTGCGCGCCGCCGTCTCCGCCGGCGAGACCCTGCCGGCGCCGGTGTTCGACGATTGGGTCAAGAAAACCGGCAAGCCCATCCTCGACGGCATCGGCTCGACCGAGATGCTGCACATCTTCATCACCAATCGCTTCGGCGACGCGGCGCCCGCGACCACCGGCAAGCCGGTGATCGGCTATGAGGCGAAGATCGTCGACGACGACATGAAGGAAAAGCCGCGCGGCGAGGTCGGCAAGCTCGCAGTGCGCGGCCCGACCGGCTGCCGCTACCTCGCCGACAAGCGGCAGCAGGCTTACGTGCGCGACGGCTGGAATCTCACCGGCGATGCGTTCACTCAAAGTGCCGACGGCTCTTTCCACTTCGCCGCGCGCAACGACGACATGATCATCTCCGCCGGCTACAACATCGCCGGGCCGGAAGTCGAAGCGGCGCTGCTGTCGCACGCCGACGTCAAGGAATGTGCGGTGATCGGCGCGCCCGACGAGGGCCGCGGCCAGATCGTCGAAGCTCATGTGGTATTGGCCGAAGGCGTCATCGCAGGCGTCGACACGGTCAAGCGGCTGCAGGACCACGTCAAGGCGACCATCGCGCCGTTCAAATATCCGCGCTCGGTGAAGTTCATCGACGCATTGCCGAAGACGCAGACCGGAAAGATCCAGCGCTTCCGGCTGCGGCAGCCGACGCCGGGAGCCTGAAGATGTCCGAGGCATTTCAATTTCTTCACCCGCAAAACTGGAAAAAGCCGAAAGGCTTCGCCAACGGCATCGTCGCCGAGGGCCGCCTCGTGTTCCTCGCCGGCCAGATCGGCTGGAACGCCGAGCAGAAATTCGAAAGTACCGACTTCGTCGCCCAGGCGCGCCAGGCGCTGGCCAATATCGTGGTGCTGGTCGCCGAGGCCGGCGGCAAGCCGGAGCACATCACGCGGCTGAGCTGGTTCGTCACCGACAAGAAAGAGTATCTCGCGCACTTGAGCGAGCTGGGCCAGGCCTATCGCAGCGTCATGGGCGAGCACTTCCCGACCATGACGCTGGTCCAGGTCGTGGCGCTGGTCGAGGATTTGGCCAAGGTCGAGATCGAAGCCACCGCCGTCGTGCCGGCATGAACGTCGACGCGACCGAGATTGCGACAACATACGTCGGCAAGCCGCTGCGCCGCCGTGAGGATGCGCGTTTCCTGCGCGGCCGCGGGCAGTTTGTCGATGACGTGGCGCCGCCGGGCACGGCGTGGTGCGCGTTCGTGCGCAGCCCGTACGCACACGCGCGGATCGTCAAGATTTCTACGGCGGAGGCAGCGCGCCGGCCGGGCGTGCTGCTTACGCTCGCGGCCGAGGACTGGAAACGCGCCGGCCATGGCGAGCTTACGGTCGTGCATCCGATGCCGTTTTCCGACGGCCGGCCGATGCATAACGCGCCACGTCCGGCTTTCGCAGCCGACAAGGTGCGCCATGTCGGCGACATAGTCGCCGCGGTAGTGGCGGAGACGCGGCATGCTGCCGAAGACGCTGCTGAAGCGATCGTGGTGGATTACGAACCCCTCGCTCACGTGTGCGAGCCGCGCGCGGCGATCGACGCAAATGCGCCGCTCATCCACCCGTGTTTCGGCGACAATCTCGTGTTCGATATCGAGCGCGGCAGCCGCAACAAGACCGAAGCCGCCGTGGCGGGCGCTGCCAAGGTCGTCGAGCTTCGCTTACGCAACAGCCGGCTGTCGGCCAATCCGCTCGAGCCGCGCGCCTATCTTTGCGACTACGACGCCGCAGCGGACCGCTACACGCTCTACGCCACGAGCCAGCAGCCGCACTATCTGCGCCGCTGGATCTCGGTCTACACGCTGCACATCCCGGAGCACAAAATCCGCGTCGTCTCGCCCGACGTCGGTGGCGGTTTTGGCGTGAAGGGAAATTTCGCCGTCGAAGTCTCGACGATCGTCTGGGCGGCGCAGCGGTTGCACCGGCCGGTGCGCTGGACCGCGACGCGCAGCGATACGTTCCTCTCCGACGCCCAGGCGCGCGATCACGACACGCTCGCCCGCATGGGCTTCGACCGCGACGGCCGCATCGTCGCCATGCAGGTCGATACGCTGGCCGCGCTCGGCGGCTACTTGAGCAATTTCGCGCCGAGCATTCCCGGCAACTCCTATCCGCAGACGCTGACCGGGCTTTACCGCACGCCGCTCTTGCATCTGCGGGTGCGCGGTGTCTACACCAACACCGTGCCAGTCGACGCCTATCGCGGCTCCGGCCGGCCCGAGGCGACCTGGGTCAACGAGCGTTTGATCGAGCGCGCCGCCCACGAGCTCGGCATCGACACCGTCGAAATTCGCAAGCGCAATTTGCTCGGCCGCGCCGACTTCCCCTATGCGGCGCCCGGCGGGCGCACTTACGATTCCGGCGATCCGCCGGCGCTGCTGGAGAAGCTTCTCGCGCTCGCCGACTATCCGGCACTGCGCCGCGAGCAGGCGGCGCTGCGCAAGCGGGGCGTGCTGATAGGCATCGGCCTCGCCTGTTTCATCGACAAGGCCGGCACCGGGCCGAGCGCCAATCTCGCGCTCCGCGGCGGCCTGCACGGCGGCTGGGAGAGCGCCATCGTGCGCGTGCATTCCGACGGCAAGGTCACGGTACTTGCCGGCAGCCACGCCCACGGCCAGGGCCACGACATCACGTTCGCGCAGATCGCCGCTGACCGTCTCAAGCTCGACATCGACGACATCCGCCTGGTCGAGGGCGACACGGATCGCATACCATTCGGCAACGGTACCTGGGGCGCGCGCTCCACCTCGGTCGCCGGCACCGCCATCTACCGCGCCGCCGACCGCATCGTCGGCAAGGCGCGCACGATTGCCGCCGAGGTGTTGGAATGCGCGGTGCAAGATATCGTGCACGAGCGAGGCCGCTTCCGCGTCCAAGGCACCGACCGCAGCATCGGATTTGAGGCTATCGCCGACCTCGCCTATCACGGCGCCAAGCTTGGCGGCGGCGAACCTGGCCTCGAAGTCACCGAGTTCTACGACCCGCCCGACACCAACGATCCGCAGGCCATGCACCTTGCCGTCGTCATCGTCGATGCCGACACCGGCGCCGTCGCCTTGCGCGCGCTTTACGCTGCCGACGATTGTGGCATCATCGTCAATCCCATGATCGTCGAAGGCCAGGTGCATGGCGGCCTGGCGCAGGGTGTCGGCCAGGCTCTCATGGAACACATCGTCTACGATCGCGACGGCCAGCTCGTGACCGCAAGCTTCATGGATTACGCCATGCCGCGCGCTGCCGACTTGCCGGCGTTCAAGACCGACGTCATCGAAACGCCGGCGCAGAGCAATCCGCTCGGCGTCAAGGGCGGCAGCGAAAGCGGCGCCATCGGCGCGCCGGCCGCCATCGGCAACGCCGTGATTGATGCGCTGTGGCATCTCGGCGTGCGCGACATCGCGCTGCCGATCAAGCCTGAAACCGTGTGGCGCGCCCTCAACGACGCGCGCGAGGGCCGCGCGTGAGCGACCGGGAGCCGAAGATCGCGGCGCGCATCACCGACGAGCTCGCGTCGTGCGGCGTCAAGCTGGTCGCGAGCCTGCCCGACAACTGGCTGATGGACGTGATTAAGACTATCGAGGGCGACAAGCGCTTCCATCACGTGCCGGTTAACCGCGAAGAATCCGCGATCGGCTTGTGCTCGGGCGCCTATATGGGCGCCATGGGCTCGGCAGCGCTGATGGGCGCATCCGGTTTCATGACGGTGATCTATGCGCTGACCAAGATCAACTACAGCTACGAGATTCCGCTGTTCCTGATGGCGACCTTGCGCGGCGCGGTCGGCGATCATCACAAGCATCACATCTCTAACGGGCTTTATCTCAAGCCCGTGCTCGACGCGATCAGCATGCCGTATCAGGTCATCGCGCGGCCCGACGACATCGGCTTGATTTCGCGCTGCTACCACCACACGCGGACCTTCTCGCGGCCGATGGTGGTGCTGTTCACGCACGATTTGCTGCGCAGCGGGGGCGGAGGCCATTGATGAATTACGTCGAATGCTTCCGCGCCATTGCGCGCCAGCGCACTGACGAGATCGTCATCACCTCGGCGGGGAATTCCGGCCAGGCCTGGTGGGCGGCGACCCGCGACTCGGTCGCGAGCTTTTATCTCGACGCTTCGATGAGCCTCTCCACCATGTTCGCGTCGGGGCTGGCGTTGGCGCAGCCGGATTTGAAGATCTGGGCGTTCATGGGCGACGGCGCCTTTGCGATGAATCCCGGCATGCTAATGGTCGAGCGGCAGATGAACCTGCCGAACCTCACGCATTTCCTCGTCTCCAATCGCGCCTATGGCGCCACGTCGAACGCCGGCCTGCCCAACTCGGATCACAACGATTACGCCGCGATCGCGCGCGCCTTTGGCCTCGAGCACGTGCACGACTTCCGCACCATCGCGGCGATCGAGCACGAGCTGCCGAAGCTGAAAGCCGCGAATGCGCCGGGCCACACCTTCGTCGTGCTGGAGGTCGAGCCTTTCTCCGACGCCGATCAGAAGCTCGAACAGCCGCCGTTCGACGGCCCAGAGCTCAAATTCCGCTTCGGCCGGCACGTCGAGAGCGTCACCGGCGCGGATATTTTCGGCTATCGGCTTTGAGGCGGCGGCACCGCCGCCCACACATCCGGATCGAGCGTGAACAGCTCCTGAGGATGCGCGATGCCGCGCAGCGCGTAGCGCCCGACCGACACCAGGCGGCGCCGGATGTCGCCGACCTCGGCAAACGACGCCGAGGTGAGCAGCGGCTGATCGACGGAGCGGCACATGGCGGCAATGCGGCTCGCTTCGTTCACTGCCGGGCCGATGACGGTGAAGTCGAGCCGCTCGCGGCTGCCTACATTGCCGTAGAACACCTCGCCGACATGCAGGCCGAGATACATGTCGGTGACCGGCTTGCCGGCCGCGCCCCGCCCCTTCTTCAGTTCGGTCACGGCCTGGCGAGCCGCGATCGCAGCCGCGAGCGCGGCGGCGCAGGCGTGCTCGCGGTCCTGCGCGGTGAAGATGGCCAGGATGCCGTCGCCGATCAGCTTGACGACGTCGCCGCCATGGTCCTGGATCGCCGAGACGATAGCGTCGAAGTAGTCGTTGAGCAAAGGAATAACCTCTTTGGGCGCCGCGTCGGTAATCCG
>Ga0306921_10009289_pt1 | contig 10426 bp, 11 predicted proteins | sample sta12Cox44000080_FD_203760 | JGI IMG/M metagenome (GOLD analysis project Ga0306921, IMG submission 203760) | Lab enrichment of tropical soil microbial communities from Luquillo Experimental Forest, Puerto Rico - statoxic.12C.oxic.44.000.080 (v2)... | ecosystem: Environmental > Terrestrial >...
CGATGATGATGCGGGACAGCCGCGCCGGATCGAGCAGGCCCTCCTCGAGGTCGAACTCCCAGGAGCGGTTCTGCTGCGCCATCAGGCGGCGCTGCAGCCGGTTGGCGAGGCGGGCGACCACGCCCTGGAGATGGGCGAGCTGCTTGTCCAGATAGCCGCGCAGCCGATCGAGCTCCTCCGGCTCGCACAGATCCTCGGCGGCGACGGTTTCGTCGAACTTGGTGATGAAGGGCCGGTAATCCGGTCCGCGCGGCTCGTTGCGGCTGCCTTGGCGCGGCCGCCAGGGCTCGGCGGCGTTCTCCGAATCGCCCATCTCGGAATCGTCGGGCATCTCGGCGGTCGGCGCATCGGTCGCCTCAGCCGAACTGTCGGGCAGGTCCTCGGTCGCGGCGTCGGCCTGTTCGAGGCTCATGCGCTCGGACTCTTCGGATTCCGAGGATTCGCCGTCCTCGCCCTTCTCGTCCTGGCGGCCCCCCTCGTCGTTCTCGTCGCTCTCCTCCTCGTCCTCGTCGCTGCGATCGTCGCCCATGTCGAGGGAATCGAGGAGGTCGTGGACGATGTCGCCGAACTTGCGCTGGTTTTCGATCGTGTCCTCGAGCCGATCGAGGTCGCGCCCGGCGCGGCCCTCGATCCAGCTCCGCCACAGCTCGACGAGACGCCGCGCCGCGGGAGGCGGCGGCTGACCGGTCAGGCGCTCGCGCACCAGCATTGCCACCGCTTCCTCGATGGGGGCATCGGCACGATCGGAGATATCGTCGAACTTGCCGCGGTGGAACTTGTCGTCGAGCATTGCCGACAGATTCTTGGCCACGCCGTGCATCCGACGCGCGCCGATCGCCTCGACGCGGGCCTGCTCCACCGCCTCGAACACCGCGCGCGCCTGCTGGCCACCCGGCATCAGGCGGCGGTGGATGGCGGTGTCGTGACAGGCCATCCGCAGCGCGATGGCGTCGGCATGACCGCGCACGATCGCGGCGTCGGTCGCGGTCATCTTGCGCGGCGGCTCGGGCAGCCGGGCCTTGCCGCCCACCATTCCCGGCCGCTCCGCGGCGAAACTGACCTCGAGCTCGGGCTGCCGCGCGATGGCGCGCAGGCATCCGGTCACGGCGCGCTTGAACGGCTCGGTCGGGGCTTCCTTGCTCGGGGTCTTGGGTTTGATGTTGGAGGACATCACAACGCCTTGGTCATCCAGACGCGGTCGTGGCCGGCCGGAAACTCTCGCAACCGCCCGAACTCCCGATAGCCGAGCTTCGCATAGAACGCCGGAGCCTGGAAACTGAAGCTGTCCAGGTACACATTGCGCACGCCTCGACTGCGTGCCTCCGTCTCGGCGGTCTCTATGAGGGAGCTGCCCCAGCCTTTACCGCGATGCTTCTCGGAGACCCAGAGCAGGCTCACGAACATCCAGCCAAAGAACGTCTCCGCGGCGAGGCCGGCGACGATTTTGCCGCGGTCACGAACCGTCACGGTCAACGGACGATAATCGGGCTTTCCGACCGCCGCGACGTTGAACGCCCTGATGCCCTTGGCAATCTCGCGCCTCGCGGGACCATGCACTTTCTCGATTTTCGGTGCGGTGGGCATCGCTGGACGGCGTCAGCTCAGCGCCACGTTGATCGCGGATTCCGGCAGCTCCTGGCCGAAGCTGCGCTGATAGAACTCGGCGACGATCGGGCGTTCCAGCTCGTCGCACTTGTTCAAGAAGGTGAGGCGGAATGCGAACCCGACATCCTTGAAGATGTCGGCGTTCTCCGCCCATGTGATGACGGTGCGCGGGCTCATGACGGTCGAGATGTCGCCGTTCATGAAGGCGTTGCGGGTGAGGTCGGCCACCCGCACCATCTTGTTGACGATATCGCGGCCGGTATCGGTGCGATAATGCTTCGCCTTGGCGAGCACGATCTCGACCTCGTTGTCGTGCGGCAAATAATTGAGCGTGGTCACGATGGACCACCGGTCCATCTGCGCTTGGTTGATCTGCTGGGTGCCGTGGTAGAGCCCGGAGGTGTCGCCGAGGCCGACCGTGTTGGCGGTGGCGAACAGCCGGAACGCCGGGTGCGGCTTGATGACCCGGCTCTGATCGAGCAGCGTCAGGCGGCCCGAGGATTCCAGCACCCGTTGGATCACGAACATGACGTCGGGACGGCCGGCATCGTATTCGTCGAACACCAGCGCGACATTGTGCTGATAGGCCCAGGGCAGGATGCCGTCGCGGAACTCGGTGACCTGCTGGCCGTCGCGGATCACAATCGCATCCTTGCCGATCAGGTCGATACGGCTGATATGGCTGTCGAGATTGACCCGCACGCACGGCCAGTTGAGCCTTGCTGCGACCTGCTCGATATGGGTCGATTTGCCGGTGCCATGATAGCCGGTGACGATCACGCGGCGGTTCTTAGCGAAGCCCGCCAGGATGGCGAGCGTGGTCGGACGGTCGAACCGGTAGTCCGAATCGATGTCGGGCACATGCTCGTCCGGCTCGGAATAGGCCGGCACTTCCATTTCGCTGTCGAAGCCGAAGAGCTGCCGGACGGAAACCTTGACATCCGGAAGCGGGGCGACGGGTTCAGTAACGGCAGTCATTTCTCCTCCGTGCGCGCATGGCCCGTCTCCGAATCGCAACGGGACTGGCAGGGCGCGGCGCCGATCTGGCGTGGCCCGGTTCTACGCTGAAATCCATGCCCTTCGATTTCGGCGCCTGGACAGACGGCATCGGCGAGGCGCGGGACGGCTCGCATGAGGCAGAACGTATGTCGCGGCCAATTTAACAGAAACCGATCCCGAGTTGGAAGCGCAGCAAGCAGCTTCATGTCCGCTTCCCGCACCAGGTTCTCGGCAAGATGCTGGGGAAACATGCGGCATCGCCGCAAGCGATCCCGTCGCTTGCCCATGCCATTGAATTTATGGCGGATTTCCCCCCGTGTGCGGCGCGCCCTCGCGGCCTTGACGGCGCTCCGTTTGCGCCGCCGCAATCGAATTCAGCAGAATCCAGTCGCCTTTAGATAATTATAGGCTTCGATGATCTCGCGCAGCTTGTCCTCCGAGCCGCGGTCGCCGCCATTGGCGTCGGGATGGTGGCGCTTCACCAGTTCCTTGAAGCGCGTCTTGATGTCGAGACGGCTGGCGCCCTCCTCGAGACCCAGTGCATGGAGCGCCTTGCGCTCGGCATTGCGTATGGTACGCCGCTCGACCTCCGCCTTGGTGTGCTCAGGACCGATGTCGCGAAAGATGCCGAAGGGATCGTCGGCGTCCGCGGTCGAGTACGGCCGTCCGTTCTTGCCCTTCACCCGTCCGCCGCCGCCGACCATGCCGATCCGCCAAGTCGGCAGATGGCCAGTCATCGCGTCCTTCTGGTAGCGCGCGACGGCGTCATCGCTCATGCCGGCAAAAAAATTATAGGACTGATTGTATTCGCGCACGTGATCGAGGCAGAAGCGCCAATATTCACGCTCGCGGTTTCGCCCTTTCGGTGCCCGGTGGGTCGCCGCGTTCACGCATTCCGGCCAATCGCAGCAGGGCCGCTCGGCCTGCAGCCGGCGGTCCTCGCCGGGCTTGACCCGGATGCGATCGTAGAGGGGCGAGTCGAACTTCATTGCCTATTATGTGAAAGGTTGGCCGCGTCGCGCAAGCTTGACAGAACTCATGGGACATGTTCCGGACCGCGCAGAAACGCTGGCTAATGCGGTGACATGAACACTCGCGATATCATCACAGAAAAGTTGACTGAGGCTTTCGCGCCACAGAGCCTCGCGGTGGTCGACGAGTCCCATCTCCACGAGGGTCACGCCGGCCACCGGCCGGGCGGTGAAACTCATTTCAGGGTCTATATCGTGTCGAATGCGTTCCGAGGGAAGAGCCGGATCGAGCGTCACCGCATGATAAATACAGCGCTGTCCGGCGAATTGGCGTCCGGCATCCACGCGCTTGCAATCCACGCGGCGACGCCCGAGGAAGGGCTCTCCTGAAGGCGGCGCGGAAAATATTTTTCGGTCAGGCGGCCTTCGGCGGCGCCTTTTGCACCACCGGGGTGATCCGCAGCGCTTCGAGACGGTTGCGATCCCGCCGCAGCACCTGGAACCGGAAGCCATGAAAGGTGAAGCTCTGGCCCGGCTCGGGGATCGAACGGGCCTCGTGGATGACGAGGCCGGCGATGGTGGTGGCCTCGTCGTCGGGCAGGTTCCAATCCATGGCGCGGTTGAGGTCGCGGATCGGCACCGCGCCGTCGACATTGACCGAGCCGTCGGGCTGCGGCCGTACCCCGGCGACCTCGATGTCATGCTCGTCGGTGATGTCGCCGACGATTTCCTCGAGGATGTCCTCGAGGGTGACGATCCCCATGAACTCGCCATACTCGTCGACCACCAGCGCCAGCGGGGTGCGCCGGCGCCGAAACGCCTTGAGCTGCTCCGACAGCGGACGGATGTCCGGCACGAACCAGGGCGGGCGTGCGATCGCCATGATGTCGACCTTGCCGGGGTCGCCGCCGGCCGCCTGGATCGCCCGCAACAAATCCTTCACGTGGAGGATGCCGACGATGTTCTCCGGCGACCCGCGCCACAGCGGAATCCGCGTCACCAACTCGGCGAGCACCCGCTCGACCACCTTCGCAGGCGGTTCGCCGACGTCGGCGGTGATCACCTCGGTGCGGTGGATCATGACGTCGGCCACGGTGAGGTCGCGCAAGTCGAGCAGTCCGCCGAGCATGTCGCGATCGAGCTTTTCGACGATGCCCTCCCGGTGCAGCAGGTCGACCGTGCCGCGCAGGCGCTCATGGGCGGGCAGCAGCGGCTCGCTCTCGCCCCCCCTGATACTGGAGAGCGCGAGCATCTTGCGCACCAGCCATTCCGAAGCGGTCAGCATCGGGCCGAGTACGGCGACCACCCGCGCGATCGGCCGCGCCACCGCGAGCGCGTGACGGTCGGGCGCGATGATGGCGGCGGTCTTGGGCAGCAATTCGCAGAACACGATCACCAGGACCGTCATTGCGATGCTCGCATAGATCACCCCGACATCGCCGAACCACGACAGCAGCAGCTCGGTGGCGAGCGCGGACGACACGATGGTCGCGACATTGTTGCCGATCAGCAGGGCGCCGATCAGCCGTTGCCGGTTTTCCAGGAGGCGGGTGACGATGACCGCATCGGGGTTTCCGGACTTGGCGAGCCGCAGCATGGTGCCGCGGGACGACGCCGTCAGCGCCGTCTCGCTGCCGGAGAACAGGAACGCCAGGAACAGGAACACCAGGACGACAAAAAGGGTAACCCAATCGTGCGGTGTCATCGCATCTCGAGCTTCTCGGCAAGAAAGGCGCGGACCTGCGCGGGATCGATATCAGGAGCGATATAGGCTTTCCCGATGTCACGCAGAAGAATGAAGGTCAGCCGGCCGCGCTTGACCTTCTTGTCCTGCGCCATCAGGTTCAGCAGCAGGTCGGTATCGGGCAGGCCGCCGGCGAGTGCTTCGAACTCTTGCAGCGTGACCGGCAGGCCCGCTCCGGCGAGATGCCGCGTCACCCGGGTCGCCTGGGCCGGGGCGATGAGGCCGAGCCGGGCGGAAAACTCGAACGCCAGCGCGATGCCGAGCGCGACCGCCTCGCCATGCAGCAGCCGCTCGGAGAATCCCGCCGCCGCCTCCAGCGCATGGCCGAACGTGTGCCCGAGATTGAGCAGCGCGCGGTCGCCGGTCTCGCGCTCGTCGCGGGCGACGATCTCGGCCTTCATGCGGCAGCTGGTGGCAATGGCGTGCGCGCGCGCAGCGCCGCCGGAAAACACCTGCTTGAGGTTGACGTCGAGCCAGTCGAAGAACGCGGCATCGCCGAGCAGGCCGTATTTGACGACCTCGGCATAGCCGGCGCGGAACTGGCGCGCCGGCAGTGTGTCGAGCAGGGCGGTGTCGGCGACGACGAGGATCGGTTGGTGGAACGCGCCGATGAGGTTCTTGCCACGGCTCGAATTGATGGCAGTCTTGCCGCCCACGGAGGAATCGACCTGGGCGAGCAGCGTCGTCGGCACCTGGATGTAATCGAGCCCGCGTCGCACCGCGGCGGCGGCAAAACCGGCGAGATCGCCGACCACCCCGCCGCCGAGCGCCACCACGAGGTCGCCGCGCTCGATCCGTGCTGCGATCAGCGCCTCGCAGACGCGCTCGAAGCCGGCAAAGCTCTTGGCGCCCTCGCCGGCTGCGACGATGACGCGGCTGCTCGCGATTCCGGATGCGGCGAGCGCCGCTTCGGCGGCGCCGAGGTGAAGCGGCCCGACCACGTCGTCGGTGACGATCGCCGCCCTGGCGCCCGGCTTGAGCGCCGCGGCGCGCGCGCCCAGCGATGCGACGAGGCCGCGCCCGATCACGATGTCATAGGCGCGATCGCCGAGCGCCACATGGACAACGTCTTTGTCGGCCATTCGGAGCGGCGTTGGATCGAGCGTGACCGGATGCACCGGCCGCAGCGGCGCAGTCATGACATCCTCCTTCAGCCCGACGGGACCGCAACGTCGAGCTTGCCGCAGACCGCGGCGACGATCTCGTCGACGATGACGTCATGGGTGACATCGCGCGAGATGACCGTGACATCGGCCTCAGCATAGATGGGGTCGCGGACCACGAGAAGCTTGGCCAGCGTCGCAACGGGGTCATCGGTCTTGAGCAGCGGCCGGTCGTTGCGCCGCCGCAACCGCTTGGTGAGCACGTCGATGTCCGCCTTCAGCCACACCGAGATCCCGTTATTGCCGATGGTCGCCCGGGTCTGTGCATTCATGAAGGCGCCGCCGCCGGTCGCCAGCACCTGAGGGCCATGGTCGAGCAGCCGGGCGATCACCCGCGCTTCGCCGGCGCGGAAGTAGGGCTCGCCATAGACGGCGAAGATGTCGGCGATCGACATGTCGGCGGCCTCTTCGATCTCGGCATCGGCATCGACGAAGGGGATGGCGATGCGCCCCGCCAGCCGTCGGCCGATCGAAGACTTGCCCGCCCCCATCATGCCGACCAGCACGATCGAGCGCCTCCCCAGCGCGGCTGCCAGCGCGGCACCGGCAGGGGAGGCGGGGACTGTCGACAAAACCGTGTCAGGCATCAGGGTTCCTCGGGAACGCCGCAACGTCCCACAATCGATTGAGGGCGGCAACATGTCGGGATCGCACCGCCTCTCAGCCGTCGGCCGGCACCCGCCGGCAGACGGCTGCATCGAGGCTGGCGGCGTGGGCCGCCAAGCCGTCATAGCGCGCGTCGAACAGGCTTCCCGGCAGGCGTCGCGAAACGCTCTGCCGGCTCCAACGGTCGTCGGTGACACGAAGATCGTTGGTGGAGGCCAGCCACGGGCGCTCCAAACGACGCCTGACCGCTTCGGCGAGCCCGGCGTAAAGTGCCGCAGCGGCCTGATATCCGCCAGCGAACCGTCTGTAGCTTGAAAATCCGTTGTACACCCAGGCCATTGCCGCCTCCTGCCTATCGGCGGAGGGCTTGGCCTGCGCCGGTTATTCGGGACCTGAAATCTCGGTTTCGAATGTCTTCGTCATTTCGAGCGTCTTGGTCATTTGGAGCAAACCGCATACGCGCAAATGCAGCCGATAGCTCGGTCGAATGCTCGGCCGGGCGGCGGTCATAAACGCGGTATATGAGTGCATCAAACGCATTGGTTCCTCACAGAGAGGCGGCACCTATATTCATCGGCGCAGGAAAATCAAGGACAAATCAGCGCAGGTTCGGCAAAGGTCGATAAATAAAACGATAGTTGCGCAAATGCAGCGCTCGCAATTCGAAAAATTGCGCTGAAACCATTTTCTATCGATTGCGCCGGAGCGGCTTCCGATATCCTGTGCTTGTCAGAGCCCGGATATATAACGCGCCATGGCCTCGCGCTGGGCGGGCGAAATCTCCTGCATTATTTTCACCATGTCGGGATTGTTGGTGCGCTCACCTTCGGCAAAGCGGCGCATCGCCTCGACCAGATATTCGTAGCTTTGGCCGGCCAGACGCGGTGCCGGCAGGCCGCCCACGAAGTTCTGCTGATGGCAAATCTGGCAGACGGCCATCCCGTCGGGCGGCGACGTGGAGGCGGCGGGAGTCGATCGTGCCGGCCAGGTCTTGCTCGCGAAGTAACGCGCCGCGGGGCGGAGATCCGCCTGCGTCAGGGGCTTGGCGAAGGCCGCCATGATCGGGTTTTCGCGATCTCCGCTCCTGTAATCATGCAGCTGCTTGACGAGAAAATATTCCTGCTGGCCCCAAATAATCGGAATGGTTGCATTGATCGGCACGCCGTTCGCGCCGTGGCATGAGCTGCAGACCTGCAATTTTGCGTCGACTTCGTCGGCGGCATTTGCGGGTACAGCTATGAGGGCGGCAAAGGCGACGAGAGTGCCGAAAACTGCCGGAATGTGATTGCTGACCATGTTTCATGCCGCCGTTGTTCGAGTGCCCGCGGGTGCCGCGATTGGCCTAAAACATGCCGCAGTCAGGCGCGTGGCGCAAGGTGGTCGGGGGACCGGAGCGAAAGTCCCCCCGCACGAAATGCCAATGCTTCATATTGCTTCGAGGCATGCGGGATCGGCACTCGATCCATGGCGAGAGAATGCCAGGACCTGGCCTCGGCGAGCGCACCGCGGAGATATTGCGCCAGATCGGGGAGAGGTGAGGGGGCTTTCCTTGGCAGTTGACGCGGGCGCTCCCGCCGCTCTTTGCAAAACTTTACATTGCCGACAAGCCCCGGAAATCGAGCCCCTCCACATTCGCACCATCGAGCGAACAATGAGAGGAGAGCCACAATGAGCGAACACGATCCAATGCGTGCCATACCAAAAGCCGCATCGCCTGACCCGCGTTCTCGTAAGAGGGCGGCCGGCATCGGGGTCGCTTTGGTCTTAGGCGTCGCTGCCATCGGGGCATTCGCGGGTTCGTCGTTCAGCCAGGGGCTGCGGCGCGGTCTGGTGAACGTTCCCGAGACGACCGTGACGGATGCGTCATTCGAAGGCCGCTTCGGCGACTTCGGCCCCGGTTGGGCAAGCGTCCTGCCGAACAGCGTCATCGAGGCTTTCATCGATTCCCGCGCCGATCGCATGATCCGGCATCTCGCCGTCGAGATCGACGCGACCGCCGAGCAGCAGGACAAGCTGCGGGCGATCGTGCGGGGCGCGGTGAAGGACCTGCTGCCGGTGCGCGAGAAGATGCTTGCGGCGCGTGCGACGGGACGGGAACTGCTGGTCCAGCCGAGCGTCGATCGCGCAGCACTCGAAAAGCTGCGCGCCGATCAGATCGCGACCCACGAGGCCGTGAGCAAACAGCTCGTCCAGGCCGTCGCTGACGCAGCCGACGTGCTCAGCCCCGAGCAGCGCCGTAGGATCGCCGACATGCTGCCGGCTGGCGGCGGCTGGGGCGTCGATCGCGGACCCGGGCGGTGGGGATGGGGCGGTTTCTGGCGGCACTGATCAGATGCGCGGGATTGCCGCTCCGCGCCGACGCCACGGCTCGCGCCGCAGGGCGCGGGCCGTCATCCCGAATGCCGTTCGAGGGTTTGCCGACGCTGCCGTCGATCTACAGCATCGCTTCGATGCTGGGCGGACCGCCAAAGGAAGCGGCGTGCGACGATTTTGGTCGTGGACCCGGGCTCATCGGACTGGTTGGCGATGCCATCGGGCTGCCACCGGAGTGGACCGACAAGGGCGTGCCCGCGAACATGCAATCGGCAAGGGACGCTTCCCTCCGCCGCGCTTCCGACACGCAGTAGCCATGAACCCGTGATGCCTCACGTCGATACCAAAGGCGAGAATGCAGCCGTGAACACGCGCATCTTGCTCATCGAAGACGACCGACGCCTCGCCGAGATGGTGACGAGATATCTCGGCGGGTTCGGCTTTGCCGTTACCGCGAGCCACCACGGTGGTTCCGGTATCGGCCTGCACGCGCGCGAGAGTTTCGATGCCGTCATCCTCGACCTGATGCTGCCGGACATGGACGGACTCGAGGTCTGCCGCAGGCTCCGCGCCGGCGCCGACACGCCCATCCTCATGTTGACCGCAAGGGGCGACGCCATGGACCGGATCGTCGGGCTCGAAATGGGCGCCGACGACTATCTGCCGAAGCCGTTCGAGCCGCGCGAACTCTTGGCACGCCTGCGTTCGATCCTTCGTCGTGCAAGAGGCGAGCGCGATTCCGATATATTGCGGTTCGGTCGCCTGGAGATCGACGCCGGCGCCCGACAGGTGCGCCTCGACGGCGAGCCGCGGGTCCTCACCAGCTACCAATTCGCGATCCTGCTCGCCCTTGCCCAGCGCGCCGGGCGCGTGATGTCGCGGGAGGCCCTCATGGATCTCGTCAAGAACGAACGGCTCGAAGCGTTCAGCAGCAGGCCGTCGAACGGCTCTCCCAGCGATTGCGTGCCGACATCGGGTTGTTCGATGCCAATCTGGCGCCGATTGCCGCAGCCGGGCGTCCGGTG
>Ga0306921_10009290_pt1 | contig 10426 bp, 8 predicted proteins | sample sta12Cox44000080_FD_203760 | JGI IMG/M metagenome (GOLD analysis project Ga0306921, IMG submission 203760) | Lab enrichment of tropical soil microbial communities from Luquillo Experimental Forest, Puerto Rico - statoxic.12C.oxic.44.000.080 (v2)... | ecosystem: Environmental > Terrestrial > Soil...
TGAAACTCAAGCATTACAATCTCCGGATTCGATCCCAGCCGCAGCGGCGGTCCCCACGTCCCTGCTCCACTGGAAGTGAAAACCTGCATTTTTCCTATGCGGCTCAAGCCGTATACGAACTGCCGGTAAATGCGACGTGCGATCCAGCTCCAAGGTATGAACTGCCCGACGTGTGTGTGCCCGGATAGCTGCAGGGAAACACCGGCGGCCTCTGCGATCTCCGGATGGTCGGGCGCATGCGTCAATAGAATGCTCGCGCGATCGCGATCCAGGCAGATGCCGCGCAGCACCGCGGCAAACCGCCCGTCCTGGATAGCGTTGCGGTACGGCACGCCAATAATCTGCAAACCGTCCACCTCCACTTTTTCGTTGCTGAGCACGCGCACACCTGCTGCCGCGATGGCATCCAGGTATTTGCTGTCGTCCCCGAATTGCTCGTGATTTCCTGCAACGAAGTACACGCCCTTGGGGGCCACGAGCTCCCTCAATGGTTCCGCTGCTCGCTGTGCATCAATGGCGGTGCCGTCATACAAATCACCCGCGATAAAGATCGCATCCGGCTCTTCCTTCAAAGTCTTCGCAACGATGCGTCGCAGAAAACTGCCGTTTCTCACGTGCCCCAAATGAAGATCGCTGATCAGCGCCGCCGTTCGCCCGCGCCACGCCTCCGGCAGGTTCGCTAGCCGCACGGTCGTTCGCGTAATCCGCGTCCAGCCAGCATTCAGAACGCCGCAAAGTCCCGCCGCAACCGCGGCGCCAAACAACCATTCCACCGTTCGATGGAAGTTCGTAGGAAACCCAACCAGGTGTGCAACTGCGAAAAAAGTCCAGGAGCACACTGCCCCGAGGAACAGGAAGGTCACGAGACCCAACCAGATCGCGGAAGCCCTGTAAAACGCCCGCAGGGCTGAGTTTGTATAGCGAAAGGCTAGAAGTGAAGCCGCAACAAAGCTCACGGACAGAAAGCCAAGGGCCGATTTGATCCACAACGAGCCGTTGGTGTCGCTTTTTGCCAGCGCGAATGTCCACGTTTCATACAGAAAAAGATGCGTCAAGAATAGTATGAACTGAACAATTGCAATAAAACCGATTAGGCGTCTTCGTACTTGCATAGTGCATGAGGCTCCGATTCGGGTTGTCGGCAGAACTCTCTGACATATCAAGCCATCTGGGTGCCAGACTTCTTGCGCTGTTGCTTCAGCAGGTTCCGGGTGACGGCTCCCATCAACCAATCGTTAACGCGGTCGGGAAGAAAAGTCGATAGAAGTACCGACGGTTTGGCAAAAGCACCAACAACATAGCGGGTCTTAGGGCACGGTGCCTCTACGGCTTTGATGATCTCGCGCGCCACGACGTCAGGATCCGAAGCGGAACCGGCGGCAGAGAGAAACAGTGCCCGCTTTTCCTCGGCCGAGGGGGCATAGACGCTCTGACCGGACGCCAGCTGCAGGGAGTCGAGGGCGATCTGCCTCCACTCGGTACGAATCGCACCGGGCTCGATCACAATCACCTCGATGCCGAAGGGTTTGAGTTCCATTCGCAAGCAGTTGCTGAAGCCTTCTACTGCGAACTTGGTTGCGTGGTACCACGCACCGAGTGGTTCCCATCCCTTGCCGCCAATCGACGACACATTCAGGATCTTTCCCGACCCCTGCTCCGCATGGCCGGGGTTAACAGCTGGATAAGTCGGGCCGGGCCGAAGACATTAACCTCGAACTGGCGACGCGCTTCCGAGAGGAACGTCTTCCACCGCTCCATAAGAACCGTAGCCGGCATTGTTGACCAGGACATCGATGCGGCCTTGCTCGGTACGAATTCGCTCAGCCGCCTGGACGATGGACCTGTCATCGGTGAGATCAAGTGGCAACAGGATCGCCCCTTGCCTTTCGAGATTTGCCATGCGGTCAAGCCGCCGCGCTGCTGCGTAGGTTGTGTAGCCATGTGCAATCAGTCTTCTTACGGTTGCCTCGCCGATTCCGGATGAAGCGCCCGTGACCAAAGCGACCTTCTTCATATCGTCTCTCAATGATTCTTCTGCTGTATACCAGGTATTATATTTTGGTATACTTAATATAATCAGATGGGGCGCCGATGAAAAAGATTCAGCCAAAAAAAGGCGCAGCCGGGGAAACTCTCTCGGCTAAGCCAAGTGCCATCGTGCTGGCTGCACTCGAGTTGTTTACCAAGTACGGATATCGCAAGACCTCTATCAATGACATTGCCCGGGCCGCGCAGGTGGCCAAGCGCACGGTATACCTGCACTTTGAGAATAAGGCCGCAGTCTTCCTGGCAATCCTGGAATATCTTGGAGAGCAGGTGCGGCGGCGCTGCGTTGCTGCAGAGCGCATGGGAGGCACGGCCGTAGATCGATTGACGGGTTTGCTTGATGCCTATTTCGGAATGGGATTTGAGCTCTTCAGAAAATCCGAGCACATGCCGGAGCTGGAGGAGACTTTCTCAAAGTTGGCTCGGTCGAGGATCGGCAACCTGAATACGCAGTACGAAGCATGGCTCGGGAGATTCTTGCGATCGCTCCAGAAAGCGGGTGATATCGGAACGCCTCCGAAGGGACTCACCGTGGAGCAGATCGTCCACATCCTGGTCCGGGCAGCCGAGGGATCCAAACACGATCCGACGCTGCAGGGTGATCGGACGGCTTTTGAAGGGCGGCTGCGGGAGTTGGCGATCCTTGCTCTTGCGGCGATGAAGAAATGATGGGTAGATCAAATCAAGCGGCATTTCGCTGTCTGCCTCGGCGCGAGGCTCCTCACGATTCGACCCCTTTTGCCAGATTGTGCGCATAGCGCGCCCGAAGCATTCTCTAAAAAAGCATGGAACTCCAGGTCGCCCTGCCCTCGGCGATAAACTGCCGAAACAGCCGTCCGCGGGACTGGCATGGACAGCCATGACCAACTCACGCCTGTTGTCACAGCCGTCGCCGCCAGCAAACAGCACGTGCAGGCAATGGCTTGGCCGAGGGTATAATCCAGCCCAACTATGCCACTGAACCCAGGTTCGCGGCTCGGTCCCTACGAAATTGTGGCGCCGCTGGGCGCCGGGGGAATGGGAGAAGTCTATCGCGCCCGGGATACTTCGCTGAAGCGGGAGGTCGCCATCAAGGTGCTTCCGTCGTACTGGTCGCACGATCCCGACCGCTTGCGCCGATTCGAACTGGAAGCGCAAGCCGCCGCAGCCCTGAATCATCCCAACATCGTTTCCATCTTCAGTGTCGGCGAGCACGACGGCGCGCCCTACATCGTGACCGAATTGCTGCATGGGGAGACCCTGCGGGAGCGACTTCGCCACGGCCCTTTGCGTCTACGCGAAGTGCTTAATGTCGCCGTAGACATTGCGCGCGCTTTGGGCACAGCGCACGACGCCGGCGTCGTTCATCGCGATCTCAAGCCGGAAAACATTTTCCTGACCAAGGAAAGGCGGGTAAAGGTCCTCGACTTTGGCCTAGCCAAGCTGAAGCAAGCTAAGGACGAAAGTACCAACAGCGCTACGGTCACCACCCCCGAAGAAACCCATCCAGGGCAGGTCATGGGGACCGTCGGTTACATGTCGCCCGAGCAGGTGCGCGGCCAACCGGCCGACGCCCGCAGCGACATCTTCGCCCTGGGTGTGATGCTCTACGAAATGCTGACGAGCGAGCGCGCGTTCCATAAGGCGACGACCGCGGAAACCATGACGGCGATCCTGAACGAGGACCCACCGCCGGTTTCGCAGATTGCACATGGCCTGCCGCCGGGGCTGGAAAAAATTGTGAACCGCTGCCTCTCGAAGTCCCCCGAACAGCGCTTTCAGCATGCTTCCGACTTGGCCTTCGCACTGGAGGCGCTGTCGGATTCCAGCAGCGTAGCCGTTGCCGCCGTACCGCAGCCGCAAGCCTTGCGCCAGAACCGGGCGTGGCTTGCCGCATTGGCTGCCGTGCTCCTCGCTGCGGCGATTTTGTATTGGGTCAGTCGTCCTCCTGCCGTTCCCTCCATCGAATCGATCACCCAGCTTACCGATGACGGAGTGGCCAAGTGGGTTTATTCCGCGCTGCAGACGGACGGTTCGCGCGTTTACTTCAACGAAGGCACGGTTGGAAATCTCAACGTTGCCCAGGTTTCAGTCACGGGGGGCGCGACCGGCATCATCCCAACTACACCGGCTAATGCGCAGATCGTAGGGCTCGCGCCGGAGGGCTCTCCTTTGCTCGCATTGCACGGACCCTTTAACTATTCCCAGAAGTCGGTCTGGCTGATTCCTTTGCCGACGGGCACCCCCCGCCAACTGGTCGGCATTGTGGCCGTCGACGCGACTTTCAGTCCGGACGGCCGCATTCTTTTCAGCGACCTGGGCAGTCTATACGTGGTCGGAAAAGAAGGCGCGAATCCCCGCAAACTGCTGGATGTAGGTGGCTTCATCGGCGAACCCAGGATGTCTCCCGATGGGAAGCATATTCTTTTTACGCACTATGCCAACGGTTTTTTCGGGCCGGGGCTTGTTCAGGTCGACTCTGATGGCGCTAACCTCCAACCTCTCCTCTCGGGCACGTCGCTCGGATGGACGTGCTGCACGCAATGGACGCCCGATGGCAAGTACATCATATTTGTACGTCGCGGCTCAGCCGGGCAGGAGATTTGGACGATGCCGATGAAGCCGGGCTTTCTGCGAGGCGTCCGCAAGCCGATGAAGCTCACTGCCGGACCTCTTTCTTACGTGGGTCCGGTGGTGAGCCGGGATGGGAACCAGGTCTTCGTCATCGGCGTCAAGAAACGAGGTGAAGTAGTACGATTCGACACCGCCTCGAAGCAATTCGTTCCCTTTCTCTCGGGGATCTCCGCTTTCGATCCAACCTTCTCTGCGGACGGAACGTGGGTCGCTTACACAGCGTATCCTGACAACACCCTGTGGCGCAGCCGCAGCAACGGAACCGACCGGCTGCAACTTACGTTTGCGCCTTCCGACGTGGCCTACCCCTTCATTTCTCCCGATGGCAGGCACGTTGCGTATGGCGATGAAAAGGGCGCCATTTATGTCATCAGCATGGATGGAGGCCAGCCGGAAAAGCTGGCGGACGCGAACTGCTTCGCCCCAAACTGGTCGGCTGATGGGAAGACGCTGGTCTTTGCCGACTACAAGGACAATGAGCATCCCGAGGCACAATTACTGGATGTGCGCACGGGAAAGAGGTCGGTTGTACCCGGGTCGCGCGACCTCACCGGTTTTCAATGGGTCTCTCAGGACGCGCTGGTCGCCTCCGACGTTTCCCAGTCGAGTCTGAAGCTTTTCGATCTCAGAACTCAGGGCTGGTCAGTTCTGGTTGAGGGAAAACAGCCGGGCAACCTAATCAATTGGTCCCATTCGCCTGATTATCATTACGTGTACTACACCACCGGAGGCGACAACCCAAAGGTGGTCCGCGTCCATCTTTCCGACCGCAAGAGCGAGACGGTAGCAAGCTTGAAAGAGCTGCGCCTTGCCCCCGGCCCCGATGAAAATACGCAGATCAGCGTCGCCCCTGACGGTTCGGCGGTCTTCACCCGCGACGTGGGTACCCAGGAGATTTACGCTCTCACGGTGAAATGGCCGTGACTTTTACGTTCTGCTAACGTGAATGCTTTATCGAACGCGTCGCCTGGCTTTCCTCGTCTTCACTGTTTCTTATAAAGGCGCGCGTCCGATAAAGCACTTACGTCACTCAGCAAGTATCAATTTTCCATGACCTGCCGATGCCGTATTCCATGCTAACGTTCATGTGGTGCGGGCCGTCACTATGCAGGTGCATCCTTTCACGACTTTGCCGGCTAAATGTGTACGGTCTGTGCTCCCGTTCTTTTCCCGTTAGCTACAATCCATCTCCAAGCCCAGGCTGACTGGCCAAGCTACGGCAATGATCCTGGAGGGATGCGCTCCTGGTGCTCTTAGGGAATTACCGGTAGCACAAGCACAGAAGGGTGCTGCGCGTCATGAAAAATAGTGTTCGTGGCGGAAACGAACCTGCGTGCGAATTTGATGTCTTCGCCGGTGTTCAGATTGCGATCGAACCGGGGGAAATTGCTGCTGGAGATTTCAAGCCGTAGCGTATGTCCGCGTAGAAACACGTTGCTGGTGGACCACAGATCGAGTGTGATCTGGTACGTCTGACCTGGATTCATCAGCGACGCATGTTCCTGCGAATCGCGGTAACGCATGCGAAGAACCCCTTCCGCGACATCCATTGCGAAGCCATCCGGCGCAACATCTGTCAGTTTGCCGGTGAAATCCGTATCCACGGCCGAGGACTTGACGAAGAGAGTCGCGCTCACCGGACCAGTTACTTCCAAGTCCTGCGCCAAAGGCCCCATGGAATAAACCAGCACATCATCGCGGTTTTCCACCGACCGCTGATCGCGCGGGCCAGGCTCCATGCGCTCCTGGTCACAGCAAAGCGGGCCGCCGATCGTGGGAACAGGATTTCCGGGATCATAGACATAGGAGTCCGAGGGCTCGGACTTGGGTGCTGAGGTAGAAAGAGAACCATTGCCGCGCAGGGAATTGGCCTTGCCCTGGGAGTGAAGAAAATATTTGACGGAGTGGGCCTGCGGCAGCGGCCAGTCATCCTCCTGTCGATATTCATTGACGCCCATGACGAAGAGCTTGACTGGCTTGTCAGTGGCGAACTGATTGTGAATACCTTTGAACAGGAAATCGTACCAATCGAGAATCACATCGTCGTACGGGTTTTCCAGTGCGTGCGGACCGAAATCGACATCGCCAATCCGGCGGCCGAAACCCGCGTGCCCACCAATTTGCATCAACAAACGCTGCTGAGTGCGGGCGGCCTCGGTCGCTCCGTGGGCTTTCACGCCCATATAGTTGCGCAGCGTGCCGGCGCTGAAGATGTCGTACCAGCCGCCGACCTGAAGCATCGCGACGGTGATGTTAGAAAAGTGTTCTTCAATCGACAACTGTTTCCAGTAGTCGTCGTAATCCGGATGCGACAGCCAATCAAGGTAATAAGGTGCAATGGATGAGGTGAGCTGGGCGTCGGCCGGCAATTGGCCGAAGTTGAAGACGGGATAGTTCGCCAGAGGAAGCGTGGGCGCGCCCACTCGCGCATCCGTATTCTGGTCAATCAGACGGTCGAGCGTGTTGCGCGCCAGTTGCGTGGTCCAGTTCTGATCGAACCATTGTTCAAAGGCTCCGCCCTGGTACGTCCAGTTATCGTGATAATTGCTGGCCGTCACATCCGGCGCGATGCCCGCAAGGTGCGGAGGAGCGCTAATGGCAGCGAGCATCTGCGTCGCTCCTACGTAAGATGCTCCCATCATCCCGACTTTGCCATTCGAGTAAGGCAGCGACGCGGCCCATTCCACGGCATCGTAGCCATCGGCCTGCTCATGACGAAACGGATACCATTCGCCTTCGGAGGTGTAGCGGCCACGCACGTCCTGGATGATGAAGATGTAACCGCGCGCTGCGATCTTGTACGCGGGTGCAACCGCCCAACCCACGCTCTTGTCGTATGGCGTCCGCATCAGAATGACCGGAAATTTTTCCGACGACTTGGGGCGATAGATGTCGGCGTAAAGAGTGACCCCATCGCGCGTCTTCATGGCCACGCCGTGCTGAATCATGATGTCGGTGGATGCGGTAGCGGGAGGGGCCTGCGACCGAAGCGATTGCACGGAAAGCCCGAAGAAGCCGAAGGTGGTGAGGAACAACATCAGGCGCAGGATGCCAATGGAGATTTTCATCCCTGCAGTCTCCTGTGGTGTTGGGATCCTGCGGAACGCACTCCAAGCGCGCAAACCGGGCGCTTACTCGCAGGTCATTCGCATGATACTGCCAGTTGGCATCAACCGGCGATATTTTCAAATATCCCGACGCGAGTTTGTAATGCACAGCTGTCAAATCCGTATTTCGGCTAGAACGTCGGTGGTCCTGATATGAGGAATTCCAACCAACTCACACTGCTCACGCCATGCCGCCGAGCCGCACTCTCATTCCCCGCTGCGGTGATCACCAAGGGCGTGAATTTTGGGTTTCGGCGGCAGAACTCCAGCAAACCCTTCAATGCTTGTACATCGAAGCTGCCGGTTTTGACTTCGACAGCCCAGCTACCCCAGCTGCCCTCAAAGACCGCGTCAATTTCAAGCGGCTCTTCCCGCCAGTACGTGACTCTCTGACCATCAAGTTGTCCAGTTTGGTTTCGGATTTATTGGGCCTCAGCGCACGACGGATGCTGCAGGCACTGGCCGACGGAGAAACCGATGCAGACGCACTGGCCGCCTTGGCCGACCGCCGCTTGCAGGCCACGCCAGCACAATTGCGCGACGCGCTGGGTGCCTGCAGCGAGCTCCATCCAGTTTACCGTCGGCTTGTGAAGATGGCGTTAGAGCAACTGCAAGGCATCGAGCAGCAGATCGGCAAATTAGATCAGGAGATGGCGAATCTACTCCGCCAGCACCAGGATGCAGTCGAGCGGCTGGCCGAGATCCCCGGGCTCGGGGTGGATTCGGCGCAGCAAATCATTGCTGAAGTGGGTGCTGAGGCAGCCACCTTCGCCTCTGCCAAAAAGCTCTCCTCTTGGGTTGGGGCATGCCCGGGAGAGGAAGAGAGCGCGGGCGTGAACTACAGCCCACACTCACCGAAAGGCAACCGCCAGATGCGCCGCATCCTCAATCAAGCTGCTAATGCTGCTGTCAAACACAAAGGGAGCATCTTCGAGATCGTCTACCGTCGCTAATCTGGCGTTCTGGCGCTGCAATAGTGAGACCTGAGTGGCAGGCGGCGTCAACGTCCTCGTGTGTGATTGGAGTGAGGCTCGTTTCAAAATGCGATGGCTCGCTTGCTGTCGCTGATGCGACAGCCAAGAGAGGAACGCCAAGAGTGGCATCATCGTGGAGGTTCTAACAGTTGTAACGCGACTGGCCGCGAACCCCAAGATAGCTGTCGTGGATCGCTTCTCCTCTTCCGGAGCGCTCACTTCGATCAAAGGCCTCCCTGAAAAGTGCGACAAGCCATTGGAACGACGCCATTCGGTCGCAGCCTTTTTATTTATGTTTGTGACGGTGACACCGTCATGTTGTGACCTCTTCTCAGTTGAGACTTGTCTCCGGATTGCCCGGCAGCCATGTAAGATGCGGAAATGCATTTTCCGTCCGTTAATCGCACAACCAAACTGAAGAAGATGCAGGAAACACAGGGCCAGGCGTCGCGCCGTCGTATCAGCGTGATTGGAGCGATGCGTATCGCTCGATCAGATCGGCTACTTCGTTGGGCTGGTCTTCCACAACATAATGCCCGGCGCCTTGGATCAAGCCGGTCTCGACATGACTGCATCCGTTGGCACGGATACCCTTTGCAAATTTGGCAACCAGTTTTGCAAAAGGCGAACTCTCTCCCGCGCCGAAGAACAATGGCACATCGTTTGAACCGGTCTGGGACGTGTTGAATTTCGCGTTAGCAGGAAATGCGCGGTACATTTCGAATGCCGCGTGTAGCTGTGCGTAAGAGGTGTAAGCCTCCACAGAGTGCGCTCTCTCGTTCGGGTTGAATTTAGCGAATTGGAAGAAGTAATCGAGGTAATCGGCAGAACGCCCCGTGACCAGTTTTTCGGCGAGTCCGGGGACCTGCATGAAGCGGACGTGCCAGACACTGGGATCACCCTGAATCTCGTCCCACCCCTCAATTCCGGGAAGCGGAACGTCAAGGATCATCGCTCCGCGCGTTGCTTCCGGAAAACGCCGAACAAACGCGTAGGCTACCATCCCGCCGATATCGTGACCGACAACGTACGGAGACCGCAATTTAAGCGCCAGCACAAGTTGATGCACATCCATTGCCATATTGGGCGCATCGTAGCCGGCCGGCGTCGCGGTAGAGCCGCCGATGCCGCGCAAATCGACTGCGATCACCGTGAACCGTTTCGCCAAACGTGGCATTATTGCGTGAAACTCGAACCAATCTTGAGGAAATCCGTGAATCAAAATGACAGCAGGTCCGTCACCCCCGCGCACATAGTGAAGTCTGATTCCATTGACGTCTGCGGTCGCGGACGTGAACTCCTTGCCAAGCTCTGTCACCAGCGGATTCAGTGGTGCTTGCGCTTGGGCATGAGAAAGAGACGTAGACCATCCACCCCATCCCAGTAGAACGGAGAGGGGCCAGAAAAATAGACCGTCAAGACGCCTCTTCATGCCCATCCTGCGTGTGGCGTTTGTCGCTTGAATCGCAGTCCCTGAATAGGCCATTGAATTAGACTCCTCCTCCTCGCCTTTGCTACGAGAATCGCAATCAACTCAAAGTGTAGCCAAATCGCCAATTCATGTTTCGAGTAAAGGCGGGTCTGCAACGTGCATCGACCTGATTTCGTAAACTGTGCATTTCGGCTCTGTTGCCCACCTCCGGATGGTCCGAACCTTGGCCGACGGAACCCTCCGACAGCAGCTAT
>Ga0306921_10009291_pt1 | contig 10426 bp, 7 predicted proteins | sample sta12Cox44000080_FD_203760 | JGI IMG/M metagenome (GOLD analysis project Ga0306921, IMG submission 203760) | Lab enrichment of tropical soil microbial communities from Luquillo Experimental Forest, Puerto Rico - statoxic.12C.oxic.44.000.080 (v2)... | ecosystem: Environmental > Terrestrial > Soil...
CAGACTTTAGGGGAGTCTCTGGACCAAAACTGATGAACTGCGGATCGATCATCGGATCAATTTTGGTTGCGCCTCTGGCAGCCAAAACGGTGGTGGCCGTATCGTATCGACTTGAAAGCAAGCGGACTCCCGCTTCCTTCGCGGCCGAGCGAATCTTTGCTGAAACTCCGAACGCGCCTGTAATTACGACCGCAAGTACCTTTGTGCCGATTGCGTCTGCCTGAATTTCCTCTCGATCACCCACAAAAACGATCACCCGATCGGGTTGATGCCGTCGTAAACGTTCCCCAAATGATTCACGGCTCATTGCCGCAACCATAAATACAACGTTCCGCTGTTTGTCGTCGGGTTCGCCGGCTAGAAATTGACCGTCAAATGCATGCACGATATCGCTCAGCGAGCCGAAAATTTCCCGCGACGAATTGGTTTCCTCGCGTTGCGGAAAGAGGTATTGGCTCACCTTCCAACCGGAAAGCAGTCCCAGGCACCGATTTTCAAAATCCACGACCGGCAAACCCCGCATGCGCTTCCTGTCAATCGAATTCATGGCCTGATAGATCGAGGAATTGTGGGGAACCGAAATGACTTGTGTTTCCATCACGTCAGCAACTTTCGGCGCGACGTCGCTGACGAACTCCGGCGCAGGCACGCCAAATTTCTGCAAAACATAGTCTATACGCTCATTGGTGTTCCCCGCCCGGCCTGCGATGACGTTTGAAAGTCCAAGCTTCTGCTTGAGCTCGGCATAGGCAATTGCCGAACAAATGGAATCCATATCCGGATTTCTGTGGCCAATAACGATCGTTTGCATAGTGCTCCGAATTGCTATTCTGGAAGGTTTTTCCCAATTGGGACTTCAAATAGCAAAGGTTTCAATACAAATTGACAAAAGAAAACGGGTGGTTCGGACAAATGATTGCAATTCGCACAGTTGACCGACCAGTAAAATAGTGAAAATTAGTATTTGAAATAAGCATGGGCTTAGGGAATGATAGGTTCTGTAAATTTTACGGATTGTTCTGGGGGGAACAGCAGCCCTTCGTATCCAGCGGATGCGGGGGGCTGTACTTTTTCCGACCATGAAACCAAAAGCATTCCTTCCAGCGTTTGTTCTGCTCATCGGCTTTGCTTTTCTGTTCTCTGCCGGTGCGTTCTTTCTCGATCGCCTGGCTTCTTGGCCCGCACGCGCTCTTCACTCCGCATCAATCCAGGCAGAGACCGAGGTCGCAAAAATCCGTGATACCTTCAGCGATCTTTTCCACCTCCAGCCGACGATCAAGGTCAGCGAAAAGGTCGTACTTGAACAAACTGCAACGACTCCCGAACTCGCGATTGTGAGCCGCGATGTGGAGGTCACACGTGATGCCGTCCAAGTTTGGTGGGGTAGCGCGAAAACGATTCGAATGCGCTCGGTCTATAGGGTCCGGGCGGGTTTTGATCTTTCTCAAAAATTCGAGGTCCAGGTCCAAGGACCAGAAATCGCCATCGACGTTCCACGAGCCAAAATCCTCAGCGTAGAACCGGTTTGGACAAAAATCGAAGAACTTCGAGACGGTTTATGGAACAAGATACAGGCCTGTGACGTTGAGAAGGAAGTAAACAAGATGCCCGAAATCGCTCGATCAAAGTCCATCGCTCTGCCTGAGGAAGCCGAGAAAATTTTCAGAGGATTGCTAATGCAGAAGATGGGAGATCAGTATGTTCGATTGGAGTTCATTCCAGAAATGGCAGAGCCGAAATGAGTTGGCCAATACGCCGTGATTCTCGCCCAAATGATCGTACCTTTAGCGGCATAATTTGCCACGATCTCCCGCCGTAAATGACGCTTCCGAACAAAATCACCATTGCCCGCATCTGCCTGATTCCTGTTTTCGCCCTCGCTGCGTGGGGGTATGGCGCTTCAATTGGAGTTGGTCGCCCGGACGAGCGTCTCCGAGTAGTCGCAACGGGAATTTTCATCGTCGCAGCCGCAACTGACGGTTTGGATGGGTTCATTGCGCGACACTTCAATCAAAGGACCCGGTTGGGGAGCATCCTCGATCCGATTGCCGACAAATGTCTGGTCGCGGCCGCCATTCTCGCTATTGCGCTGGGTCAGTGGCCCGATGCGTTTCCGGTCTGGTTCGCCATCGCCGTTCTGGGACGCGAATCGCTCCTGGCTATTGGATTTTTCATGCTTCCGAACTCAGCCCGAATTTTGACGGTCCACTCGAGTTTACTTGGGAAAATCGCAACTGTGCTCCAGGTAACGGCGATTCTTTGGGTCCTTTTGGGCATCAGGTCGATTTCTACAATCTATCCCGCTGCCCTTGCGGCGCTCTTTACGCTGGTCTCCGGAGCAGGCTACTTACTTGATGCGGTCCGACAGGTGCAAAGCGCGGGACGGCGGCCACTATAACGGCGGGAGCCGCAGCCCACAGGCAGATTCAGACCGGACTCCAATCAAACCTTATGGGCAATTTGCCAACAGTCGCCATCGTAGGACGTCCGAACGTGGGCAAATCAGCGCTCTTCAATCGCCTCGTACGAAAGCGGATCGCTATCGTTCACGACGAGCCTGGAGTCACACGCGATCGCCTGGCGGGCGATTGCAAATTGGGATCGCGTCCGTTTACCGTTGTCGATACGGGAGGTATCGGCACGCTTGACAGCGATGATTTCACTGATCGGGTTCGCACCGAGGCGGATATTGCGATGGAAATGGCCGATGTCATCGTTCTCGTCGGCGATTCAAAAGATGGAGTAACTCCATTGGATCGAGTGCTCGCTAAGGAACTACGTACCACCGGGAAGCCAGTGATTCTCGTCGTTAACAAGATCGATCACCCAAAGCAGGACTTGGCCGACGCGGAATTCGCCGCCCTGGGTTTCGAGAATATTGTACCCATCAGCGCTGCTCATGGCCGCGGGATTGGACAACTGATTGAAGAAATCGAACACCACTTTCCCAAGTTGATCGCGGACGATCCAGGATCCGCAAAAGCTCTTCCCCTTAAGCTCGCGATTGTCGGGCGCCCAAACGTCGGGAAATCTTCCCTCATCAATGCGATTCTCCAGGATCAACGCACGATCGTCAGCCACGCTGCCGGCACTACGCGCGATTCCGTCGATATCCCCCACGAACGCAACGGCCAATCTTATCTCCTGATTGATACCGCCGGCATGCGACCAAGGGGAAAGCACGATTCCTCTGTTGAAGTCTTCAGCGTCATGCGGTCGGAGAAAAGCATCGAACGCGCGGATATCTGCACCCTGGTCGTAGATGCAGTAGACGGAGTTACAGCCCAGGACAAGAAGATTGCCGGCCTCATTCAAAAGGCCAATAAGCCTTGCATGATCGTCGTCAATAAGCTTGACCTGGTTAAGCCCCCGGGCTCCATCGGAAATTTTCTCGAGGGAATCATCGATCAAATTCGAACAAACCTCTTCTTTCTTAACTACGCCCCTATTGACATCCTCTCCGCCCATACCGGAGAAAATCTTGATCGCCTATTCGCGAGTATCGAAAAAATTCAAAATCACGCCAAGCGCTTGATCGGAACAGGGGCTTTGAATCGACTGTTTCAGCAAGCAATGGAGACCCATCCTCCACCTCTTCGGGCAAACAAGCGCTTTAAAATTCTGTATGCAACTCAGATTGACAAGAACTCCGGTGACCGGATCGTCGCTCCTACCTTCATGCTCTTTGTCAATTCTCCGGAGCTCTTGACAGAGGCTTATCGCCGTTATTTGGAGAGCCAGATCCGGGCGAAGTATGGATACTACGGCTTGCCCCTGATATTCCGTTTCCGATCGCGCCAACTTCGTAGCTGACCTCAGAATGATCAGTGACTAGTCGCTAGTGAATAGTGGTCGCCGCTGATAATGACCACTGCTCAAATCTGATACGGCGTATAATGAGTTGCAGGTGCGCGGCAAGCCGGAATACCGTCTCGACTATGACGTGCGAAGGCTACCTGAAATTGTGCGAACGCTCGCGTGAAGTCTATTTGATTCGTTCGGTCGCAGCCGTGCTTACATGGGATCTTGAGACCTACATTCCGTCAAAGGCGGTTGAATACCGTGCGGATCAGCTCAGCTACCTGGAAGCAAAAGCGCATACGCTCTTTACCGACACGGTAGTGGGCGATTGGCTTGCCGCATCCGAGCAATACGGCTTCAATCCCGATTCAGAAGAGTATGCAAATATACGCGAGTGGCGCCGCGCCTACGATCGGGCAACCAAAATACCTGTTTCGCTGGTCGAAGAATTCGAAAAAACCAGAACATTGGCTAGAGACGCTTGGATTCGCGCCCGCAACGAATCCAACTTCGCTGAGTTTCAACCCCATCTGGAAAAGATTGTTCAATTGACCCGCAAAAAAGCTGATTTGTGGGGATATCAAGAGTCCATTTACGACGCGCTGATCGAAGATTATGAGCCTGGCATTCGGGCGGGATTGATCAAACCGGTGCTGGAAGACTTGCGGATTGCTCTGGTCAATCTGCTTGGAAAAATGAGGGAGGAGTCGGTTGCCGAACATTTCCTGGATGGCGATTATCCAAAGGCGGGGCAAATGGCGCTTTCCGAACAAATAGCTGAGGCGTTAGGCTATGATTTTGCGGCCGGCCGCATAGATTCGACAGCCCACCCATTTGCCACCTCGCTAGGTCCCTGCGACCACAGGATCACTACCCGTTACAACCAAAAGCGTTTTGAAGTCTCTTTGTACGGCATCATGCATGAGACCGGACATGCCTTATATGAGCAGGGCTTGCGCGCAGACCGAGCCGGACTGCCTCAGGGTGAAGCCGTTTCGCTTGGAATCCACGAGTCTCAGTCACGTCTGTGGGAGAATCATGTCGGACGTACGACCCAATTCTGGAATCGATGGCACGCGACCGCTTGCAAATATTTACCCGACCTGAAACGCTATTCCGCCCTTGAAGTGGCAAGGGGTGTACAACGTATCGCACCCTCGTACATCCGCGTTGAGGCAGACGAAGTAACCTATGATCTTCATGTTTTGCTCCGATTCGAGTTGGAACTCGCGCTCGTCGAAGGCCATATCAGGGTGAGGGACCTGCCTGATGCTTGGAATGCCCGATTCAAGGAGTTGTTTGGATTGACTGTTCCAAACGATAGTCTTGGAGTTCTTCAAGACATCCATTGGAGCCACGGTCTGATTGGCTATTTCCCGACATATACTTTGGGAAATTTAAATGCCGCTCAGTTGATGTTTGCAGCTGAACAACAAATTCCGGGTTTGCAGGATCAACTTGCCGAGGGGCATTATCAGTCGCTCTTGCTATGGTTACGCAAGAACATTCATCAGCACGGACGCCGCTATTTGCCTGCCGAATTGATGCGTCGTGCAACCGGAGAAACGACTCATGCGAAGTATCGCATCGAGTATTTGCGCAAGAAATATTCTCTTTAGAAACCGGGTTGTTGCCTAACAAGAACTAACGTATCCTGCCCTTCCGTGTACCGACGTGTCGGAGTTGCTACAACTTTTTCCCCACGCTTTATGGCCGTACTTGCGGAAGCAGGGCGCATAAGCCGCTCTCTTTCTGCTCCTCTCCATCTCATTCACGCGGATGGATTTGACTCCGAGAAGGAGGAACGATTCCGGGCTGCACTAAGGAAACTGACTCTCGACGACAGGGGCAAAATTCACTTCGAATCGGGAAACCCATGCGAGGCGATATTAAAGGCTCAACGCGAAGAAGGCATTGACCTTCTCGTCGCCGGGGCGATGGAAACGCAAACGGTCCACCGCAATTTTACAGGAGATGTGGCACGTGAACTCCTAAGGCAAGCACCGTGCGATTTGCTTTTGTACACGGAACCCAAAGAAGAGCCGAAACCCCCGGAGGGTATATTGGTCGCAATACCCGATTTTTCTGATCTCAGCCGATACGTGTTTCATCGTGCAGTAAGTGTCGCTGAGCGCAACGGAAGCAAACACGTCACAATCATTTACGTGCAGACGACATTCGCCGAGGCAAAAGAGAAAGCCCTCGGAAGCGAGTCGCCAACTGCGGAGGAATCGCTCCAATCATTCCTGCAAGAGAGGCAAAGCTGCGCATTAGACTTGGACTACCACCTTCTGCGTGGTAACACCGGCTTTACGGCTTGCGAGTTCATCCAAGCAAGCGGCACAGACCTTGTAGTCATGCCTTCGCAAATGCCCTCCGCGGGGCAGCCGACTTTTGCGCCCGCTCTGGATTGGATTATTCAAGTCATCCCGGCAAACCTCTGGGTCATCCGCAACGTCACTCTGCGCTAGATCACGATGTGGCACGCAGAATGTCGCGCAGCACAAACGGAAGAATCCCTCCGTTTTTGTAGTAATCCACCTCAATCGGCGTATCAATCCGCAAAATGAGTGGAACAATCTCTTTCTTTCCGTCCTTCCGCTTGATCTCTAAATTCACGGCCTGACGCGGCTTAAGGCTCTGGTCAATACCTAACAACGAAAAGGTCTCCGAACCGTCGAGATGCAACGTCTGGGCATTCACTCCCTCGTGAAACTGCAGCGGAAGCACGCCCATGCCAACAAGGTTACTGCGATGAATCCTTTCAAAACTTGAGGCTATGACCGCTTTGACTCCGAGTAGCCGCGAACCTTTTGCCGCCCAATCACGACTCGAACCCGTCCCGTACTCGTGTCCGGCGATCACCACCAGCGGAGTTTTTTCTTTCTGATACCGAACCGAGGCGTCGAAAATCGACATCTGCTCGGCGCTCGGATAGTGAATCGTCACCCCGCCTTCAACACCAGGAACCATCAGATTCTTGATTCGGACGTTAGCAAACGTGCCTCGCGTCATGACGCGATCGTTTCCGCGCCGGCTGCCGTAACTGTTGAAATCAATCGGCTGAACCCCGCGTGCAATCAGATACTTGCCCGCCGGCGATGTCTGTTTGATTGCTCCTGCCGGGGAAATATGGTCGGTTGTTACGGAATCTCCAAAAATGCCTAGAGGCCGCGCATCCCGAATTTCTTCAATCCCTCCAACTTCCATGGAGAAGTTTTCAAAGAATGGGGGCTCCTGGATGTAATCACTCTTTTCGTCCCAGCTGTAAATGTCCCCCGTCGCGGCTGGAATCTCGTTCCATTTCGGATTCTGACTCGCGAAATCCGAGTAAAGTTGCCGGAAGACCTCGGGGCTCAGAGCCGATGCCATAGCTTCCCGAATCTCTTCGAGCGACGGCCACAGATCCTTGAGATAGACGTCTTTGCCGGATTTATCCTTTCCGATCGGCTCCTTTACCAGATCCAGATCGACGTGACCAGCCAGCGCAAATGCCACCACCAAAGGGGGCGACATCAGAAAGTTCGCTTTGATATTCTGATGAATGCGCGCTTCAAAGTTGCGGTTTCCAGAAAGAACAGCAGCAGCAACAAAATCGTTCGAAGTAACCGCCTGTTCGATATTCGGGTGAAGCGGACCCGAATTCCCGATACAGGTCGTACAACCGTAGCCGACAATGTTAAATCCAAGCTGATCCAGATAAGGCTGTAAACCTGTCTTTGCAAGATAGTCGGTTACGACCCTTGATCCAGGCGCCATGGAGGTCTTGACCACTGGATTGACCTTCAGCCCCCGCTCCACAGCCTTTTTCGCCAGCAAACCTGCTCCAAGCATAACGTTCGGATTGCTGGTATTCGTGCAACTGGTGATAGCGGCAATGAGAACGCTGCCGTGCCCGATTTCCGCGTCGGCGGGACCGGATGCCAAAGCCCGAAAAACGGGGTTGTCTGGCGTTGGACGGTTCTGAATTAATTCCGCCTCGTTTTTCGACAAGCCCTCTTCCGGATGGTTTGCATTTGTGTCGGTGGACGGCATCTGAATGTCAACGGCGGGATTGGAACCATCGAGGTGCACCGGGACTCTGAGCGACAGGTCGCTGATCTTTTTTCCATAACCGCCTTCCGTCAGAGGCCTTTGGAACAGAGCCTCAAACGTTTGCTTAAGCTCAGGAAGATTGATGCGGTCCTGAGGACGTTTTGGGCCGGAAACGCTGGGTGCAACACTTGCCAGATCAAGTTCCACGTCAACGCTGTAATCAACCTCCCCTTTGAGTGGCATCCCGAACATCCCCTGCGCCTTAAAGTAATTCTCGAATCGCTGGCACGCTTCCTCCGAACGCCCGGTTAAACGCAGATAGTTGACCGATTCCGCATCGACAGGGAAAAAGCCCATCGTAGCGCCGTACTCCGGAGCCATGTTCCCAATGGTCGCTCGATCAAATAGCGGCAGCGAAGCGGCGCCTTCACCATAAAATTCTACGAACTTTCCTACCACCTTCCTGGCCCGGAGCAATTGTGTAACATACAATGCCAGGTCGGTCGCGGTGACCCCTTCGCGCAATCGCCCGCTCATGTGTACGCCAACCACTTCCGGAGTTAGAAAATAGACTGGCTGCCCGAGCATCCCCGCTTCGGCTTCAATACCTCCCACCCCCCATCCTACGATCCCAAGGCCGTTGATCATCGTCGTATGCGAATCCGTGCCGACTAATGTGTCCGGATAAAAGAGCTCGCCTCGGTCCGTTTTTGCGCTTAACACCCCCTTGGCCAGATATTCGAGATTGACTTGATGCACAATCCCAATCCCCGGAGGCACAACGCCGAAGGTCTTAAAGGCTTGTTGTCCCCATTTAAGAAACTGATAACGCTCCCGGTTGCGCTTGAACTCCATGTCCAGATTCAAGCCAAGCGCTTCGGGCGAACCGGCGAAATCGACCTGCACCGAGTGATCAACCACCAGATCCACAGGCACAAGCGGTTCGATCACTTTTGGTTCGCGATTGAGCTTTGCAACAGCCGCCCGCATCGCCGCTAAATCGACGAGCAACGGCACTCCGGTAAAGTCTTGCAGGACGATCCGGGCAACCACAAACGGGATTTCCTCTTTCACCGGATCTTTGGCATTCCAGTTCGCCAGTCTCTGAACGTCTATTTCTGAAACCTTCTTGCCGTCGCAGTTTCGCAGCACCGACTCGAGCACAATTCGGATACTGACGGGCAGTCGCGAGATTTTTCCCACACCCGTCTCTTCGAGCGCCGGCAGAGAGTAGTAGAACCCCTCTTTACCTTGGCCTGCATTAAAGGAACGAAACGTACTATTCGGAATCATATTTCTCCTTCCTAGGCTAATTTGCTGAGCGTGGCCTTGATAGCCTCAAAGTCTGGAAGTTCTTTCGGGTTGTCAGAGCTCTCGGCATATCGAATAACGCCCCCTTTATCCACAACAAATGCCGATCGCTTTGCGACTCCGCCCATGAGCAAATTCAGCTGCGGCGCGAAGCTCTCGTAAGCGACATCGTACGCTTTCGCAGCCGTGTGTTCGTAGTCGCTCAGCAGCGGGATTTGTATGTGCTCCTTTTTTGCCCACGCATCCAGAGAAAAGGGGCTATCACCGCTGATACCATAGACTCTCGCGTTTTCGTACGCTTCCAACCCGTTCGATACCTCGCACATCTCGGTGGTGCATACGCTCGTAAACGCCATCGGAAAAAACAAAAGCACTGTGTTTGTCTTTCCAAAATTTTCACTGAGTTTAACTATTTTGACGCCGTCCGCGTCCTTAGAACTGAGTGCGAAGTCGGGGGCCTTCGTTCCAATTGAAAGAGCCATAATTTGTATTTTAAGTCGTCGCTCGCTTATCCGAATCTCTAACTATAGGAAAGCCACAATTGGGGTCAATGCTGAATGCCGCGAAGATAAGCAGATTTCGCAACGGTTCCGGGCGTGCCTTCGGCGCTTAGGAGCAAGTGTCTTAGGCCACCATCAAAAACTGGGTCAAACGGATCAGGGAAAACTGTCCCTACCTCGCCACTCCGGCAATCAAGCGTCCCCCCCGGGCGTTTGCGGACTGGGGCAAGCATTTCGATGCAGAGACGCTGCTCCGCGGAAATTCGAACCAGGGACGCGAGAAATGGAGGGCCTGGAAGGAGGCTAATCTTGCGTGAGGGGGGGATTAGCCACGCAAGTGCGGCCCAGGGTGTCGACCGCTGCGTGGAACCTTGGGCGACCCGGCCTAATGCACCGTCTGGCCCATAAGGCTCTGAAGGGCCCGAGCCGAAAAAAGCCCCGCTACTAACTAAGCACGAACAGCCCTTGATATCCGAGCTATACCTCCCAGCAGGCAACTAATCTTCCTCGAACGCGAACTCGTCCTCGGAGCCGTTTCACAAGTTGCCTCTGCCGTGACACGGGTTCACCAAAGCCAACTCCAGCCATCGAGTTCGAGGACGATTTTTTATATTTGCTGCCGCAGGTCAGCGGGCTACGAGAACGATCGCCGTCCTCATTCGCATAAAGGCTATGCCGATCCTCTAGAAAACCACTCCTATCGAATTGCTAACGCACCATTCACAATGCTATTGCATTGATAGAATCCTTGAAAAGCAAAACTGATTGCCGATGATTCA
>Ga0306921_10009294_pt1 | contig 10425 bp, 11 predicted proteins | sample sta12Cox44000080_FD_203760 | JGI IMG/M metagenome (GOLD analysis project Ga0306921, IMG submission 203760) | Lab enrichment of tropical soil microbial communities from Luquillo Experimental Forest, Puerto Rico - statoxic.12C.oxic.44.000.080 (v2)... | ecosystem: Environmental > Terrestrial >...
CCGGACGCCCCCTCCATCTATGACATCCCGAAGGTCCTGCACGGCGAGGGCCTGGACGCCTACGTGGTCAGGCGCCTGCGGCTGCCGTTCCACGACGTGGACTGGAGCGAGTGGGACGACCTGCTCAGACGGGTACACCGCCCGGCGCGCTCGATCACCATCGCCCTGGTCGGCAAGTACGTTGACTTGCCCGACGCCTACCTGTCCCCGGCGGAAGCGCTGAAGGCGGGCGGCTTCGGCAACGACGCGAAGGTGACGATCCGGTGGGTGACCAGCGACGACTGCGAGAACGCCGACGACGCGGCGGGCCAGCTCGACGGGGTGGACGGGATCCTGATTCCCGGCGGCTTCGGCGTGCGCGGCATCGAGGGCAAGATCGGCGCCATCAGGTACGCCCGCGAGCACAAGATCCCGCTGCTCGGCCTCTGCCTCGGACTGCAGTGCGCGGTGATCGAGGTCGCCAGGCACCTGGCGGGCCTGTCCGAGGCGAACAGCTCAGAATTCGACCCCGGCACGCCCGATCCGGTGATCGCCACGATGGCCGACCAGGAGGATGTGGTGGCGGGGGAGCGGGACATGGGCGGGACCATGCGGCTCGGGCTGTACCCGGCGCTGCTCAAGCCCGGCACGATCGTCAGCGACCTGTACGGCGGCGCGACCACGGTCGAGGAACGCCACCGCCACCGGTATGAGGTGAACAACGCCTACCGCGGCAAGCTCGAGTCCGCCGGCCTGGTGTTCTCCGGACTGTCGCCGGACGGGCGCCTGGTGGAGTTCATCGAGCTGCCGCCCGGCACGCACCCGTTCTTCGTCGCCACTCAGGCGCACCCCGAGTTCCTGTCCCGCCCGACCCGGCCGCACCCGCTGTTCAACGGCCTGATCGCCGCCGCGCTCGTCAGGGCGCGGTCCGGCGAGACAGGCGCCCGCGCGGTGGCAACCGCATGAGCGAGCCGAAGGGCGCGCCGGTGCCTGGACTGAGGAGCGAGGGAGCGAAGCGACTGAGCGACGAGGGAAGGCACCGGGTCAAAGCGCCCGGAGGCGAGCGGGGAAGCAGAGCATGAACGGTCCCGTCGAGGACCGGGCTGTCAGCTGGCCGGTGGTCTCCACCGATGAGCTGCTGCGGAACTGGCTGATCACCGTGCGGACCGACAAGGTCCGCTTGCCGGACGGCCACCACGCGGAACGTACCGTCGTGACTCACCCCGGCGCCGTCGCTGTGCTCGCGCTCGACGACGCGGACCGGGTGCTGATGATCAGGCAGTACCGGCATCCGGTCGGGCGCGAGCTGTGGGAGATACCGGCCGGGCTGCGCGACGCCGACGGTGAGTCCCCGCTGCGGACCGCGCAGCGGGAACTGCTCGAGGAGACCGGGTACCGCGCGCGGGAGTGGCACACGCTCGCCGACTACTTCAGCTCGCCCGGCTACAGCACCGAACGTCTGCGCGTCTTCCTCGCCCGCGGCCTCGAGCCCGTCGCCGACAACGGCTACCAGCGCAGGGACGAGGAGAAGTTCATCGTCACCGACTGGGTGCCGCTGGATGCGGCACTGCGACTCGCGCTGGCGGGAAAACTCCACAGCGGGCCAGCTATTACCGGCATTCTTGCTGGGTATGCTGCCTGCGCAGAGGGTTTTTCTGGGCTTCGCCCCGCGACCGCGCCCGAAGCGTAGCGCCGAGCCGGCCGGGGCTATTTCCGGATCGGGGAACTCATGAAGATCGGCGTGCCACGGGAAATCAAGAACCACGAGTACCGGGTGGCGATCACCCCGGCGGGGGTGCACGAGCTGGCCCGTTCCGGCCACGAGGTGTTCGTCGAGACGGGGGCGGGGGAGGGCTCGTCGCTGCCGGACGAGGACTTCACCGCCGCGGGCGCGAAGATCGTCATGTCCGCCGACGAGGCGTGGGGCACGACGGACCTGGTGCTCAAGGTCAAGGAGCCGATCCCCGAGGAGTACCACCGGATGCGGCGCGGGCAGGTGCTCTTCACGTACCTGCACCTGGCCGCCTCCCGGGAGTGCACCGACGCGCTGCTCTCGCGCGGCGTCACCGCGATCGCCTATGAGACCGTCCAGCTGGCGGACGGCTCGCTGCCGCTGCTCGCCCCGATGTCCGAGGTCGCGGGGCGGATGGCGCCGCAGGTCGGCGCTCACCACCTGCAGCGCGACGGCGGCGGCCGCGGTGTGCTGATGGGCGGGGTATCCGGCGTGTACGCGGCGAAGGTCGTCGTGCTCGGCGCGGGCGTCTCCGGCATGAACGCGGCGGCGATCGCGCTCGGCATGCAGGCCGAAGTGCTGCTGCTCGACAAGAACGTCGCCAGGCTGCGCAGCGCGGACGCGATCTACCAGGGGCACTGCCAGACCGTGGCGTCGAACGCCTACGAGGTCGAGCGGGCGGTGATCGACGCGGACCTGGTGATCGGCGCGGTGCTCGTGCCGGGTGCGAAGGCGCCGAAGCTGGTCAGCAACGAGCTGGTGTCCCGGATGAAGCCCGGCTCCGTGCTCGTGGACATCTCGATCGACCAGGGCGGCTGCTTCGAGGACTCCCGCCCGACGACACACGCCAACCCCACGTACCGCGTGCACAACTCGATTTTCTACTGCGTCGCCAACATGCCCGGTGCCGTGCCGCACACCTCGACGTACGCACTGACCAACGTCACGATCCCGTACGCGGTGGAGATCGCCAACCGCGGCTGGCGCGACGCGCTGCGCGCGGACCCGGCCCTGGCGCCGGGCCTGAACACGCACGACGGCGCCGTCACCTGCGCCCCCGTCGCCGAGGCGCACGGGCTGGCCTACACGCCGGTGGCTGCCGTCCTGGCTTAGGTGGCGCCCGCCCTCGGCGTTACGATCGCCCACGTGGTGAGCGTTTCCGAAGCGGCACGACAGTATCTGCAGTACCTCGTGGTCGAGCGCGGGCTGGCGGCCAACACTGTCGAGTCCTATCAGCGGGATCTGCGCCGGTACAGCGACGTGCTCGCCGCCCGGGACAAGACCGAGCTCGGCGACGTGCGCACCGCGGATGTCGCGGCCTTCCTCGCTTCGCTCCGGACCGGGGATGCGGACCATCAGCCGCTCGCGGTGAGTTCGGCGGGCCGGGCGGTCATCGCGGTCCGGGGCTTGCATGCGTTCGCGCTCAAGCAGGGGCTCGCCGGCGACGATCCGGCCCGCGAGGTCACGCCCCCCGCCCCGCCCAGGCGGCTGCCGAAAGCGATCTCCGTCGACGAGGTGGAACGGCTGCTGGACGCGGCTGGCGCCACGACCGACCCTGATCCGCGCGTGCTGCGCGACCGCGCGCTGCTGGAGTTCCTCTACGGGACCGGCGCCCGTATCTCCGAGGCGGTGGGCCTGGACGTCGACGACCTGGACCTCGGCGCCGATCCCGCCGTGCTGCTGTCAGGGAAAGGGGGCAAGCAGCGGTTCGTCCCGGTGGGCAGCTACGCGGTCCGCGCGCTCCAGGCCTACCTCGTCCGGGGACGCCCCGCCCTGGCGGCCGCCGGCCGGCGGGCGGCTCCCGCGGTGTTCCTGAACGCCCGCGGCGGCCGCCTCACCCGGCAAGGAGCGTGGGGGGTGCTGGGCGAAGCAGCGGTCCGTTCGGGATTGACGGGGGCGTCACCGCACACCCTGCGGCACTCGTTCGCGACCCATCTGCTCGACGGGGGCGCGGACATCCGCGTCGTGCAGGAATTGCTCGGACACGCCTCGGTGACCACGACGCAGGTCTACACTCTCGTGACGGTGGACAAGCTCCGGGAGGTCTACGCCGCCTCGCATCCGAGAGCACTCGGGTAATCGATCGGTAACTGGTAAAAATTCGGCGCTTACGGCGCGTTGGCTTGAAACCGCCTGACACCAGCGCCTAGAGTCCCGAACAGCCCGCGACCTCTAGCCGGGGAGGATCTTACTGGTGGCCGCATCTCGCGTAATAGAGCTTCTACCGGGAGACATAGGACCGACTGGGCGGCCGCTGCCCGCTTTCCCGGAGCCCGAGCCGCTGACCGTCCATGGCCCCGCGCGCATCGTCGCGGTCTGCAACCAGAAGGGCGGCGTCGGCAAGACCACCACGACCATCAACCTCGGCGCCGCGCTGGCCGAGCAGGGGCGGCGGGTGCTGCTCGTGGACTTCGACCCGCAGGGCGCGCTCTCCGTGGGACTCGGGATCCAGCCGCACGACATCGACAGCACCGTCTACAACCTGCTCATGGAGCGCGGCGTCAACGCGCACGACGTGCTGTTCAACACCAGCGTCAAGGGCATGGACCTGCTGCCGAGCAACATCGACCTGTCCGGCGCCGAAGTGCAGCTGGTGCACGAGGTCGGCCGCGAGTTCGTGCTTGGCGGCGCGCTCAAGGAGGTCGTGCCGGAATACGACTACATCATGATCGACTGCCAGCCGTCGCTCGGCCTGCTGACGATCAACGCGCTCGCGTGCGCCGACAGCGTGCTCATCCCGCTGGAATGCGAGTACTTCGCGATGCGCGGCGTGGCGCTGCTCATGGAGACCATCGACAAGGTGCAGCAGCGGCTCAACCCCAGGCTGACGATTGATGGCCTTCTGGGCACAATGTACGATTCGCGCACTTTGCACACCCGCGAAGTGCTCGGCAGCATCGTAAATGGCTTCGGAGACAAGGTATTTCATACGGTGATCAACCGCACAGTGCGGTTCCCGGACGCTACCGTTGCAGGTGAGCCCATCACGAGCTTCGATTCGTCGTCGATGGGGGCTAGTTCCTACCGTGAACTTGCCAAGGAGGTACTTGAGCGGTGGCGGCAGGCAGGGGGCGGTCACGCCGGGTAAGTATTCCGGGGATTGCGGAATTGCTGCGCCCCGTCGCACCTGATCCAGTCGCCTCAGATGAACGGCAGGCGACCGGCAGGGAAAAGCACGACCAGAAGATTACCGTGTACCTTTCCGCCGCTGAGCTACTTGACCTGGAACATGCCCGGTTGAGACTTCGCCGCTTCGGTTTCGTTATGGACCGCGGACGGCTGGTCCGCGAGGCGATCGCCATCCTGCTCGCCGACCTTGACGCCCGCGGGAAAGACAGCCTGGTGGCGCGGCGCGTCCACGCGAGCCTTGACGAGGCGAGCCTCAACGGGGTGGACGGCAAGCCGCTCGCGGATGACGCGGGTGACGCGCCACGTCCGCTACCGTCGTTAAGGTGGCGAACAGCACGGGTGGCACGGTGAGCGGCGGCCAGGTCGCGGGCGAGGCGGCCGACGCCCCGCGGGGCGCGGGCGCCTTCGAGGTGCACCTCGACGTCTTCGAGGGGCCGTTCGACCTCCTGCTCGCGCTGATCTCCAAGCACAAGCTGGACATCACCGAGGTGGCGCTGTCCCAGGTCACCGACGAGTTCATCGGCTACATCCGGCAGCGGGCCGGCGGCTGGGACCTGGATCAGGTGAGCTACTTCCTGGTCGTGGCGGCCACTCTGCTCGACCTCAAGGCGGCTCGGCTGCTGCCGTCTGGCGAGGTGGAGGACGAGGAAGACCTGGCCCTGCTCGAGGCCAGGGACCTGCTGTTCGCACGGCTGCTGCAGTACCGGGCGTACAAAGAGGTCGCGGCGGTGTTCGCCGGCCGGATGGCGGCGGCGGCCAGGCGCTTCCCGCGGCGGGTGCCGCTCGAGCCCCGGTTCGCCGAGCTGCTGCCCGAGGTGCTGTTCGCGATCGGCCCGCGGGAGTTCGCGGCGCTCGCCGCCCGGGCGCTCACCCCGAAGACGCCGCCGGTCGTTTCTACCGACCATATCCACGCTCCGTTCGTGTCCATCAGGGAGCAGGCGGTGCTGCTCGCCGGCCGGCTGCGGGGCCTGGGCCGGGCGTCGTTCCGCCAGCTCACCGCCGACGCGATGGGAAACTACGAGATCGTCGCGTCGTTCCTGGCGCTGCTCGAGCTGTACCGCGAGGAAGCGGTCTCGTTCGAGCAGCTGGCGCCGCTCGGCGAGCTGTACGTCCGCTGGACCGGCGGCGACCGAGAGGTGGTGCCATCGCCGCCTGGAGCGGGTAGCGTCAATGCACCGACGGAAAGCGAAGAAGATTATTCATGACCAGCGACTTCACCGTGCCGGACGACCTCGGCGACGACCTCGGCGGACCGGACAGCCCGGACGCCGCCGACGGCCCCGGCCTGCGCGCGAGCCTGGAGGCGATCCTGCTCGTCGCCGACGAGCCGGTGCCCGAGGTGCTGCTGGCGCAGGTGCTCGAGCTGCCGCGGGGCGAGGTCGCCGCGGGGTTGCGGGCGCTGGCGGCCGAGTACACCGCTGACGGGCGCGGCTTCGACTTGCGCGAGATCGCGGGCGGCTGGCGCTTCTATACCCGGGAGGACTGCGCGCCGCTGGTGGAGCGCTTCGTCCGGGACGGCCAGGAGGTCCGGCTCACCCAGGCCGCGCTCGAGACGCTGGCGGTGATCGCCTACCGCCAGCCGGTCAGCCGGGCGCGGGTGTCGGCGGTGCGCGGGGTGAACTGCGACGGCGTGATCAGGACGCTGGTGCTGCGCGGCCTGGTCGAGGACTCCGGGACCGACCCGGAGACCGGCGCGATCTTGTACCGCACCACCGGCTACTTCCTTGAGCGGCTGGGCATGGCGAGCCTGGACGAACTGCCCGACCTGGCGCCGTTCCTGCCGGAGAACATCGAGGACATCGAGGACAATGAGCGGACGCGGGCGTAACAGGCCCACTACCCGGGGCGGCTCGCGAGGGCCGGCCCAGCGGTCTGCCAGCGGCGGCGACATCGACGACGATGACGACGACTGGGGCGATCTCGAAGGCGAACGGGACGACCTCACCGACGTGCCCGGCGGGGTCCGGCTGCAGAAGGTCCTGGCCGCGGCCGGCGTCGGAAGCCGCCGGCACTGCGAGGAGCTGATCGGCGCCGGCCGGGTCGAGGTCGACGGGCAGACCGTCCGCAGGTTCGGCGCCCGGGTGGACCCGGAGCACCAGATCATCCGGGTCGACGGCAAGCGCATCCCGGCCCGGCAGGACGTGGTGTACCTGGCGTTCAACAAGCCGCCCAAGGTGCTGACCGCCATGTCCGACGACCGTGGGCGGCGGACGATCACGGATTTCCTCGGCGACCGGGCGGAGCGGCTTTTCCACGTCGGCAGGCTCGATTACGAGACCGAGGGCCTGATGCTGCTCACCAACGACGGCGAGCTGGCGCACCGGCTCGCGCACCCCAGCTACGAGGTGGCCAAGACCTATCTGGCGGACGTGCCCGGACCGGTCCCCCGCGACCTGGGACGGCGGCTGGCCACCGGCATCGAGCTCGACGACGGGGTGGCGATCGCGGACCGGTTCCGGGTGCTCGAGCAGGCGGGCTCGCGGGCGCTTGTGGAAATCACGCTGCACGAGGGCCGCAAGCACATCGTCCGCCGGATGCTGGCCGAGGCCGGGCACCCGGTCAGCCGCCTGGTCCGCACCACTGTGGGCCCGATCAAGCTGGGCGGCCTGCGGCCCGGGGCCACTCGTGACCTGACGACGAAGGAAATCGGTGAGCTGTACGCCGCCGTCGGCATGTAGCCTTGCGGCCGGCTGGTGTGTCGGCGGGCAAGCACGCGAACGGGAGGAGTTGAGCACGTGACAGTCCGGGCGATTCGCGGTGCGATCCAGGTGGACGCCAACGACCGGGATGCGATCCTTGAAGGCACCGCGGAACTTGTCGCCGCGGTCATGAGCCGCAACGACCTGACCGCGGACGACGTGATCAGCGTGCTGTTCACGATGACCCCGGACCTGACCGCGGAGTTCCCGGCGCTCGCGGCCCGCAAGACCGGCTTTCACGCGGTGCCGCTGATGTGCGCGACCGAGATCGCGGTCCCCGGCGCCATGCCCCGCGTGGTGCGGCTGATGGCGCATGTGGACACCGACCGCCCGCGTTCGGAGATCCAGCACGTCTACCTGCGCGGCGCCGCCGCGCTCCGCCTGGACATCGCCCAGTGACCGCGCCCGCGCGGGTCATCCTCATCGGGACGGGCCTGATCGGCACCTCGGTTGCGCTCGCGCTGCGCGAGCGCGGCAGCGAGGTCTGGCTGACCGACGCCGACGAGGCGACAGCCAGGCTCGCGGCGGATCTCGGCGCCGGGACGGTGATCCCGGACCTGCGCGACGCCAAGGGTCTCGCGGACGTGGCGGTGCTCGCGGTCCCGCCCGCGGCGGTGGCGCGGACGCTGGCCGGCGCCCAGGACCGCGCGGTGGCGGACTGGTACACCGACGTGGCCAGCGTCAAGCAGCTGCCGGTCACTCAGGCCAGGGCGCTCGGCTGCGACCTGAGCAGCTACGTTCCCGGTCACCCCCTGGCGGGGCGGGAGCGCCATGGCCCGGCGGCCGCCCGGGCCGACCTGTTCCTCGGCCGGACCTGGGCCCTGTGCCCGCTGCCCGAGACGTCGCCCGGCGCGGTGGACGCGGTCCTCGCCCTCGTCCTGGCCTGCGGCGCGGACCCGGTCCGCGCCGATCCGGCGACGCACGACCGCTGGGTCGCGCTGGTCTCGCACGCGCCGCACCTGGTCGCGGCCGCCATGGCCGCCCGGCTCGCCCCGCCTGAGGTCCCGGCCGACGCTCTCGCCCTGGCCGGGCAAGGGCTGCGCGACGTCACCCGGATCGCGGCCGGCGACAGCGCGCTGTGGACGCAGATCCTGTCCGCCAACGCCGGCCCGGTCGCCGAGGTCGTCGCCGCCGTCGCGGCGGATCTGGCAGCCGCCGCCCAGGATCTCGCCGCCGCCGAAGCGCTCGCCGCCGAAGCGCTCGCCGCCAGCGGTGACGTCACCGGCCTGCTCGACCGCGGCCGCGCCGGGGTCGAGCGCATCCCCGGCAAGCACGGCGGGCGGCCGCGGCCCTTCACCGTCGTCCAGGTCGTCATCGCCGACCAGCCCGGCGAGCTCGCCCGGCTCTTCAACGCGGCCGGCGCCGCAGGGGTGAACATCGAGGACGTGCGGATCGAGCACTCACCCGGCCTGCCCGTCGGCGTGGCCGAACTGTCCGTCCGCCCCGACCAGGCTCCGGCCTTGCTCGACGCGATGGAGTCCGGCGGCTGGCCGGTCCGCCGGTGACGCGGATCCGCCGGAGGCGTTAATACGTTGACTGATGTGCGAAGCTTGACCACATGAGTGACAGTGCGAAGCCGGACGCCTCCAAGGCCGACGTGGAGCAAGCCGAAACGAAGCCGGCCGCCACGGCAGGCAAGGCCGCCACGGCCGACAGCGCCGCGGCCGACGGCGCCGCCGCCGACAGCCCCGCCGCGGGCGCCGCCGCGGGCGGCGCCGAGGAGGCCAAGCCCTCGGACATCGACGAGGTGAAGCGCAAGTTCCGCGAAGCGCTCGACCGCAAGCACCAGGCACACGCGGACGGGTCGGCCCAGGGCAGCCGCGATCCCAGCAAGATCCACGGCGCGCACGGCCCGGCCGGAAGCCGCCGCTCGTTCCGCCGCAAGAGCGGCTGACCAACGGTCTGGTGCCCGTAATGCGGTAAATGTCTCGACCTCAAGTTGAGATTTGGGCTCTACTTTCATGATCGCGAAGGTTTTCGGTACGTGGAGGACGATTTCTTTACGTTAGAAAAATTGTTTTCGTGATCATGCGGTTAACCAGGTGCCCTTCGGGGCTAATGAGCTCGCCGGGCCGCCTGAGCACCGCTCGGGAAGGTCCGCCGCCGCTTTGTCCCCGTTTTCTGTCGCCATAGCAGCGGAAACCGGGGACAAAGCCGGACAAAGCCCGGCGTGCGGGCGGGGAGAGGCATGCTGGGCGCCCGGTAGCATTTCGGGGTGGGAATTTCTGTGCCGGGCGGGTTCGTGGTAGCCATAGACGGCCCGTCGGGGTCCGGGAAGTCGAGCGCCTCGCGGGGTGTCGCGCGCGCGCTCGGGTTGCGCTACCTGGACACCGGCGCGATGTACCGGGCGCTCACCTGGTGGCTCATGCACACCGGCGAGGACACGGCCGACGAGCGGCGGGTGGCCAGCCTGGCCGCACGGCCCGGCATCGAGGTCAGCACCGACCCGGACGACCCGTGGACCCGCGTCGACGGCACGGACGTCTCCGCGGAAATCAGGACACGGGAGGTCTCCGCTCGGGTCAGCGCGGTCGCGCGGGTTCCCGAGGTCCGGCAGCACCTCATCGGCCTGCAGCGGGGCATCATCAAGGCGGCCGCCCCGGGCATCGTCGCCGAGGGCAGGGACATCGGCACGGTGGTGGCGCCGGCGGCGCAGCTCAAGGTATACCTGACGGCGGACAGCCAGGCCCGCGCGGAGCGCCGCGCCGCCGAACAGGGGGCCGCGGCCGACGTGACCGAGGCCGACCAGGCGCGCCGCGACCGGCTGGACGCCGCGCAGTCCGCCAAGGCGCCCGACGCGGTGCTCATCGACGCCACCGACCTGTCATTGCCAGTGGTGATCGACACGATCGCGCGGCTGGCGCGCGAAGCCGCGCCACTCGCCTC
>Ga0306921_10009295_pt1 | contig 10425 bp, 10 predicted proteins | sample sta12Cox44000080_FD_203760 | JGI IMG/M metagenome (GOLD analysis project Ga0306921, IMG submission 203760) | Lab enrichment of tropical soil microbial communities from Luquillo Experimental Forest, Puerto Rico - statoxic.12C.oxic.44.000.080 (v2)... | ecosystem: Environmental > Terrestrial >...
CCGATTGCCTCGTGATTTCGAAGATAGGTTGCATTTCCCCAAAGCAGCTGGCCGCGGGTCAACATGCGCGATGGGAACCTCTCTCGGCGGTAGCGGCTGCACGACAGATCGAACAACATGAAACCAAGCTCCCTCAGAAACGCGTCCACTTCGCCGAAGAGAGGTTGGTGTTGATAGAGCTCCGAGAACTCGACCTCCGTCCGGACAGCCACGACTCCTGCCCGCACGAGTTCGCGTGCCCCCTGCAGGATCTCCAACTCATTCCCTTGCGTGTCGAGATCAAGGACGTCAATTCGCGTCACACCGTGCGCTGGCAAATACGAGTCGAGCGCCACGACGTTGACTGACGCTTCTCCCACAACCAGAAAAGTCGCAGAGCCGTCTTTGAATTGCTTTTGGAAATCATAGTTGGGCGGGAACAAGGAGGAACATGCAGGATTCCGCGTTACATAGAGCTTTCGGCTGCCGTTCTGGCCGCCAACGGCCACGTTGAAGTAGCGAAAAGCAGGATCGGGATTCTGCGTTAAACGCGCATACTCCTCTGGATCGGGCTCGAACCCCAGGAACCGAATCTGAGGCAGCGCTCGCATCAGGCGATTGCTCGTCTCTCCCCGCGCCCCGCACATGACGTAAGAAATTTCCGGCACCAGGCGGCTGAGATCCGACAGCGTACGTCTTCGGTACGTAAGCATGGGTGAAGGTGATTCTAAATAAAATGAGGGTCGCCTACTTTGGGCGGCCCTCAGTGCAACCGTTAAACTCTAAGAGTCTTGCTCCTACGCGTAGATTCCTCTCTGCTTGATCGTGTAAGCCACTCGATCAATCGCCAGCATGTACGCCGCGATTCGATTGTTCACATGATGCGTGTCGGCATAGCGCACCACGTCGCCGAACGAGGAGATCATGATCTCCTCCAACTGTTCGTTCACGACCTTCTCTGACCAGAAGTAGCCTTGCCGGTCCTGCACCCACTCGAAATACGAAGTGGTTACGCCGCCCGCATTCGCCAGGATGTCTGGGATGACGAACACTTTCTTCTCGGCCAGCACCTCGTCGGCCATGGCCGTCGTCGGCCCATTCGCGCCTTCGGCCAGGATTTTGCATTTCACGCGATCCACGTTGCGGCTGGTGATCTGGTTTTCGGTCGCGGCCGGGATCAGAATCTCGCACTCCTGTAGCATGAGCTCTGCTGGATCGTAGGCCTCGGCATCGGGGAAGCCGTGAATCGTGCCGTTCTTCTGGCGGAATTCCCAGAGCTTTTCGAGATCGAGGCCGTGCTTGTTGTACAAACCGCCGCCCACTTCGACAATGCCGATGACTTTGTAACCAGCCTGCGCCATGAGTCGCGCCGCATTCGACCCGACATTGCCGAAACCCTGAATGATGACACGCGCCTGGTCACGCACGATGCCGACTTTCTTAATTGCCTCATCGCAGACGATCAATACACCGCGGCCCGTCGCCTCGCGCCGCCCGCGCGATCCGCCGATGTTAATCGGCTTGCCGGTCACGACTGCCGTTACCGTCTGCCGCATGTGCATCGAGTAGGTGTCCATGATCCACGCCATGGTTTGTTCGTTGGTGTTGACGTCGGGTGCGGGAACGTCTTTTTCGGGGCCGATGAAATCGACCAGTTCGGCTGTGTAACGGCGGGTCATGCGCTCCAGTTCGCCCATCGACATTTTGTGCGGGTCGCAGATCACTCCGCCCTTGGCGCCGCCGAAGGGAATGTTGACCACTGCGCACTTCCAGGTCATCCAGCTGGCCAGCGCGCGCACTTCGTCGAGCGTGACGTCGGGCGCATAACGGATGCCGCCCTTGCCCGGGCCGCGCGCGATCGAGTGCTGCACGCGAAATCCAGTGAACACTTCAAGTCGGCCGTCATCCATCTGCACCGGAATGTGCACGATGATCTCGCGCGCCGGATAGCGCAGCACGCGCCACAGACCTTCATCCAGGTTGAGTTTGTGAGCCGCCAGATCGAAGCGCGCAGCTTGCGCCTCCCAGGGATTTGTTTCCTGCTCCATAACCACGGTTTTCATTGAATTCTCCGAAAGATTGCGATGCGCGTCGCGAAAGGCAGGCCGAAATTCCGGCCATGCGCGCAAACCGAACAATTGTAAGAGTCGCGCTGGTGGAGTAGCAAGCCAACACTAGTAACCAGATAGTACCTGCTCCCGACCGCTCGGTCGGCCACGCGTTCCGAACACTCCGTGTAGATGCGGTTGGGAAGTGAAGGTCAGCAGGCGGGGATGAAGCAGCGCATCGGGAGGCATCGGTGAAGACAGTTGCTCGATTCGACACACGAGCTAAGACTCGGAACTCAGAGCTCGAAGCTCAGTCCTTCGCTACAACTGAATCTCCATGCCCTCGGCGGCAGCGCGAACCTTGGGATAGTAGTTGCGAGCTTCCTTCACGACTTGGTCGATGATCACATCGTCGTGATCGGGATCATGATGGAACAGCAGTAATTCTTTCGCGCCACTCTGCATCACGACGTTCACAGCTTCACGCCAGTGGCTGTGTCCCCAGCCGCGGCGGCGCGCCTCATACTCTTCGGGCAGATACTGCGCGTCGTAGATCAGGATGTCCGCACCCTCGGCGAGCTTGCGCACGCTCTTGTCGAACTTCTCGTCACCGGGTTCGTTGTCAGTCGCATAGACCAGCACGCCTTCTTTGGTTTCGAGCCGGAACCCGAGGCAGCCTTGCGGATGGTTGAGCCACATGGTGCGCACGGTGGCCCCATCGCCGAGTTGCGTGACGCCTTCTTCGATGTTGAAGAATTCGCGCTGCGCTTTCATCTCCGTGAGCCCGACCGGAAAATATGGCTCCGCCATCTGTTCTTCCATGACTTGCTTCAATTGACGCGTTCGGCTTGAGGAGTGAAACACAAAATGATTCGGCGGCGTGCCGTAGAGCGGCCGGAAGAAGGGCATGCCCTGGATGTGATCCCAATGGAAGTGTGAGACGAATACGTGCGCGTAGATGGGCTTGCCGCTGGCTTGTGCCTCAGCCTCTAATTGATGGCCGAGCAAGCGAAAGCCGGTGCCGCAATCGAAGATGTAGAGTTGGTCACCGAAACGCACCTCAACGCAGGAGGTATTGCCCCCGTAGCGCATGTTCCCGGCTTGTGGAGTCGGCGTTGAACCGCGGACTCCCCAGAACTTGACCCGCATCCGCCCTCGTTTCGGCTTGGGTTTGGCTGAAGTAACATCTTCTGACGCAGGCAGCTATGCGTCAATTGTTTCGCTGGTTCCAAAGGTAACGTCGGTGGGGGAGGTGATGCGCAGCCGGAGGCTGCAGCCGCACATCCGCCCAGCGCTTGGAACCGTGGCCTGCGACCGTCCCCTATAATGGAGGTTTCCCGAAGGCCTCTCGCCCAAACCCTCCTTCGGGTTCGAACATCATGCTTCAGCCTGAGTACAAAACCTTCGCCCGGCTCGCCCGGGAAGCGACGCTGGTGCCGGTGGTCAAGTCCGTGACCGCGGACTTGCTGACGCCTGTTTCGGCCTACCTCGCCTTTGCTGCCGACGAACCCTACGCGTGCCTGCTGGAATCGGTCGAACGCGGCGAGCAGATCGGTCGGTACACCTTCATCGGCGCGCAACCTTACATGCGGGTCGAGGCACGTGGATCGCAGATTGAGGTCACCCGCGGTAAGCGAGTCGAAAAGAGCACCGGCAACATCTTCGAGACGGTCAAGAAGCTGCTGCGTGAGCATCGCACGGCGCACCTGCCCGGATTGCCTCCCTTCACCGGCGGGGCGGTGGGCTTCTTTGCCTATGACGTTGTGCGGCAGCTGGAAAACATTGGCGAACGCTCGAAGGACGATCTCAACCTGCCCGATTGCGCGCTGATGTTTTTCGATCGGCTGCTGGCCTTCGATCACCTGCGCCACCAGATTCACATCATCATTACCGCAGACGTGTCCCGGGAGACTCCGCAGCGTGCCTACGCGCGCGCGCTGAAAGAGATCGCCGCCATTGAGAAGGTGCTCGCCGCCGGGGTGCGGGTTCCAAAGAGCAAGCCGCAGACCAGGGCGCTAAGAGTAAGCACTGGAACATCGAAGGCGCGGCACATGCGCAACGTGGAGCGCGCCAAGGAATACATCGCGGCGGGCGACGCGTTTCAGGTGGTGCTGTCGCGGCGCATCGATTTCGAGCCCGGCGTCTCGCCTTTCAACCTGTACCGCGCATTGCGCACTGTGAATCCCTCGCCCTATCTCTATTTCCTGCGCATGGGGGACACGCACGTGCTGGGTTCGTCGCCGGAAATGCTGGTGCGAGTGGCGGGAGCGAAGCTGGAGTACCGGCCGATCGCGGGTACCCGTCCGCGCGGCAAGGATGCAGCCGAAGATGCCGAACTGGAAGAGCAAGTGCGGACGGATGAAAAAGAACGCGCCGAGCACGTGATGCTGGTCGATCTGGGGCGCAACGATCTTGGACGGGTGAGCGAGTACGGCAGCGTAAAGGTGCGAGACCTCATGTTCGTAGAGCGTTACTCGCACGTGATGCACCTGGTGTCTGCGCTCGAAGGCAAGCTGCGACCCGAGCTCGATGCGTTGGATGCATTCGCCGCGTGCTTTCCGGCAGGAACCTTGAGCGGAGCACCGAAGGTGCGCGCCATGCAGATTATCGAAGAGCTTGAACCGACGCGACGGGGTGTCTATGGCGGCGCGATTTTCTATGCTGACTTCGCGGGTAACCTGGACTCGTGCATTGCAATCCGCACATTACTGATGCGTGGCAAGCGTGCGTACCTGCAGGCCGGCGGCGGGATTGTGGCCGATTCCGATCCAGCGATGGAATTTGCGGAGAGCGAGAACAAGGCACGGGCGCTCATGCGGGCGGTCGATCTCGCGCGGCGTGGTTTGTAAATGAAAAACGCGCCACGATTCGTCTATTTACCCTTTGTGATCGTGAGATGCGTAGCGGCTGCGGTGGATACGTGCGCCGTGCATTGATAGCCGAGCTTTGCGCAATCGGTCCCTTCGAAAAGAGATTCTCCGGAACCCAGCAGCACGGGCGCCATTGCCAAATGCATTTCGTCGATCAGGCGGGCGCGCAGATATTGCCGGAGGGTCGCCGCTCCGCCGCCCAGCCGGACATCCTTCCCGTTTGCAGCTTCCACGGCTTTCCGCAGCGCGGCAACAATGCCTTCGGTAACGAAGTAAAACGTCGTGCCCCCCGCCATCTCGATCGGTGCGCGGACGTGATGGGTTAGCACGAAAACCGGCGTGTGGTATGGAGGATTGTCGCCCCACCATCCCTTCCACCCATCGTCCGGCCACGGGCCACGGATGGGGCCGAACATGTTGCGTCCGAGGATCCAGGCTCCGAGGTTCTCGAAACCGCGTGCGGCGAAGTCGTTGTCGATGCCCGTGGCCCCACCCTCTTTGCCGAACATCTGTTGAAAGGTGCGGGTGGCGAAGGCCCATTCGTGGAGCGCCTTTCCGTCAACGCCCAGCGGATTGCTGAGATCCTGATTGGGGCCAGCGCCGTAGCCGTCGAGGGAGATGGCAAAACTGTGGACGCGGAGTTTAGACATGGACGACGGACTCCTATCGGGGACTTGCGCTCCAGATTGTAGCGTCCCCGAGTCGTGGGATCGAAGCGGCAGAGTTCTTTCTCGCAGACTGAGGGTTCGCAGAGGACGCTGAGAAAGACGCTAGAGGCTCAGGAAATTTGCAATCAGCTTCTTTCCTTCGCCGGTGAGGACGCTTTCCGGATGGAATTGGACGCCTTCGATGGGTAGTTTCTTGTGGCGTAGACCCATGATGACCCGGCGGCCGTCCGCGCTGGTAGTGTGGGCGCTGACTTCGAGATCGGAGGGTAGAGTCTCTTCTTTAACGATCAGGGAGTGGTAGCGTGTGGCTGTCATCGGAGACGCGAGGCCGCGGAAGATGGTGCGGCCGTCATGCTCGACCGGGCTGGTCTTACCGTGCATGAGTGTCTTGGCGCGGACGACGTCTCCGCCGAAAGCCGCGCCGATGGCCTGATGGCCGAGACAGACTCCCAGGATGGGAAGCTTGCCGGCGAAGTGCCGGATCAAATCGATGCTGATGCCCGCGTCCTGTGGGGTGCACGGGCCGGGCGAGATCAGAATGCGTTCCGGCTTGAGCGCTGCGATTTCGGCGAGCGAGATGTGATCGTTGCGGCGGACTTCGATGGTCTCGCCCATTTCCCCGAGATACTGCACCAGGTTGTAGGTGAACGAATCGTAGTTGTCGAGCACGAAGACCACAGCACCACTCCTCTCTTTAGTGTAAGCGGAAGGACAGGTTAACGTCGAAGTGCGGGACGATCTTCCTGCCAGTTTCGTAGCTGAGGAAAAAGTGCGAGTTACCGGGCCCACCCCTCGGTGGTATTGACAGATGCCGATGGGCGCGTATCCTGAGACGAATTTTGGGAGGGCTCTGAATGGCAGAAGCGCAGCAGGAGAAGCGAACGACGCGCCGATTCGCGCTCAAGTTGCCGGTCGCAGTTACGTACCCTGGAAGTGACGCACCCATGACCGAGGCCCAGACTCGCGACGTGAGTGCGCGAGGGATTTCGTTTTACGTGGATTCCGCCATCGCCCCCGGGTCGCCGATCGAGTTCACACTCACCTTGCCAGCCGAGATCACCCTCACCGAGGCCATTCGCGTCCATTGCAAGGGCAAGGTTGTACGCCTGGATGAAGGCAATCTGGGCGGCAAGGTCGCAGTGGCTGCCGTGATCGAGGAATACGAGTTCCTGCCGGAGGGCTAGTACCTGAACTTCGCCATCCCTCGCACAGCAGAGTTCCCAACGGCCTCAGTGCTCGGACAGGTTCGCCCTTCCCTTCTCTCCGGTTTCTGCGAGTGGTATCGTTTTCTTAGCCGTTTCTTCCAAGATCAGGGGACGTAGTTGCCGCGATTGGGCTCCCAAGTTAGCGTGTGTCTGCTGTGGGCAGCAATTCTATCCCCATGGCTACTGGCATCCGGCCAGACCGCCATGTCCTCGGGGCAAGCCACGGCTGTTTCTGGACCAACTCCCGTCGTGCAAAGCGTCCAGATGGTTCAGGATCGCGGCGGGTTAGCAGTGCAGATCCTGGCGACCCGTCCGTTGCAACCCAGCGTTCAAACCTTGGATAACCCTCCCCGGGTGGTCGTCGACCTGATTGGCGCGAGCAATGGCGTCAAGCGCAAACGCACGCCGGTGCAGGGCGAGGTCATCAGTGCGATCCGCGTGGATCAGTACCAGGCCTTGCCGCCAGTTACGCGAGTCGTGATCGATCTTGTCGCGAGGCAGGCATATTCGTGGGATGTAGCCGGGAACCGGCTGATGGTGCGATTGAAGCCCTCGGAGACGAAGGTTCCCGAGGTGCCGACGCTGGGCGTGGGAGGGAAGCCGCCGGTGGTTCCCGTGACTCCGGGTGGCGGGAACGTTGTGCTCGCGGGCGGAAAGGTGTCGACGGGGTCGTCGATTACTGCGGGCGCGGACACGGCAATCCTGCACATCGCGCGCGGAGGTGAGGTCTGGGTGTGCCCAGGTAGCACCGTATCGGTGACGACCTCGGCGAACGGACAGGACTTGATGCTGGGCGTGAGCACAGGCGCGTTCGAAACGCACTACGCTCTCGGAGCGTCGGCCGATTCGATACTGACGCCGGACTTCCGCATTTTGATGCCGGGACCGGGACAATTTGATTTCGCGCTCAGCGCCGACGCGCACGGTGATACCTGCGTCCGAGCGCTCATGGGAAACACCGCGTCCGTCGTGGTGTCAGAGTTGATGGGCGACCGTACTTACCAGGTCAAGCCAACTGAACAGGTGGTCTTTCGTGGCGGGCGGATCGAGAAGATGAGCAACGATGTGCCGCTGGAATGCGGATGTCCACCGCCGAAGCCGGGAGTGATGCGAGCGAGCGCGCCAGTTGAAACGCAACTCCCACCGCATGCGCAGTTGGCGGACAGTGGGACGCTGGCACCGCCTAAGAGCGAAACGGAACCAGCCGCCTCGTCTGCTACGCCTGCGAACGAGGTTCACATGCGCGTGGAGGCTCCACTCGTGTTTCGGGCAGACAGCGCGGGCTCGGGCGCGCCCGTGGCGGCGGCATTGAAGATTTCTATGTACCCGCGTGACCTACGAATGGACACGCCCGCGTTGCCCCCCGGAAGGCCTGCGAGGCAAGCGAAGGTCGAGACACCTTCCCCGAGTGCGGCTTCTGCCCCAGTCGAGAGGTCGGAGAAGGAACACAAAGGACTCTTCGGTGGGATTAAGGGATTCTTCGCGGCGATCTTTCGCTAGGCGGTCGCTGCGCGGAGATGGAAAGGAGAGACGTATCGCAGGAAAGGAAATCCCAGTGCGTGAGCACCGGATTGGTTCCTGACAAGAACCTGACTGAATTCCGCAGCAACGCTTAGTCGCGGCGCAAGGCCTTGTTAAGCGGCGCCGCTTTTTCGCGTGCCGTGTCGCGAAGTTCGGCGGCCCAATCGCTGCCGCGTTCGACCACATCTTGTACACGGTCCCGCGCGTCTTCGGACCAGTCCTGCAGCGAGTCTTTGGCATCGTCGAGCTTGCGGCGGAGATCCTTGCGCATCTGGCGGCCGGTTTTCGGAGCGAGCATGAGCGCAACCAGGGCGCCAGCGCCGAGTCCGATCATTAAGAACGTGACGGCTGTCCCTACGTTGCTGTTCGATTCTGAAACTTCGTATTTGCCGACCTTCATAAGGCCACCTCTCAAAAATTACTTCTCTAGCATACTCGCAAAAGAACGGCGAATCCCTCGAAAGGCGGGTTCGCGCAAGCATTCTGATGCGTGGCGTCTCACGCGGAGACCCCGATTTTTTTCGGTTGGGAGGCGCGATTGGTGCTAACCTCGCATCAATCGGGTTTGGCCGAACCCGGGTTCCCCCTTCCCTTTCATGCGAATTGGGCCCTTCTGTGCCGAGGGTGCTGGGGTGAACTTCGTAAGTTATTCCGTGGAAACAAAGGCCAGTCCAGAGTTGGCATGGGATATCTATGCCGACTGGAAACTGTGGCAAGGATATTCCGACTCGTTCGGGGAGATGCATTGGACGTCGGGCGAGCCGCTGCAAAAAGGCAGCCGGATGAGCATCGAGATCCTGCATCCGGTGCACACCCAGGTGCAGCGCGTGATCCTGGTGTGCGTTCCGGGAAAACGGCTGGCGTGGATTGACCACGCCCTGGGTACGACTTTCGAGCAGTGGTTGTACTTTGAGCCGATTGCGAACGGTGGGACACGGGTGCACAGCTGGGCAGAGTTTACCGGGATTCTCTCGGTGGTCGCGGGTCGGCCTCTGAAGCGGGTAGCCCAGGATGTGATGGAGACCTGGATGAATAGTTACCGCGCGGAATGCGACCGGCGTGCTAGCAACGCCGCGGGAGCAACGGGCTGAAGTTGGTTTCTGCGGCAATCCCCTGTAGAATTTAGGCTTAGTAGCTGAATGTGCTGCGGAGCATGTGGCTGACCCGCCTTCCGCCGGCTCATCGAATCGCGATCATTTTGAGGAGACTGTAAGCTGCATGGCTATTCCTGCCACTCAACTCCGTCCGGGCATGATCATCAAGCACAAGGATGATCTGCATTCCGTTTTCAGTGTCGAACACCGAACACCAGGTAACCTACGCGCCTTCATCCAGGCCAAACTGCGCAACCTGCGCACGGGGGCGATGTTCGTGGAGCGCTTTCGCTCGCCGGACCCGATTGACAGGGTCACCGTCGACGAAGTGAACATGGAGTTCCTGTACAGCGATGGCGACGACTACTACTTCATGAACACTGAAAACTATGAGCAGACCCACCTCACACGCGATACGCTCGGGGATTCAGTGGAGTATCTGACGGCGAATCTCCAGATCAAGGTTGAGTTCTTCGATGGCAAGGCGGTGGGGATCGAACTGCCCCAGACCGTGATCCTTACCGTGACCGAGACCGAGCCGGGTCTCAAAAGCGCGACCGCGTCGAGCGTGACCAAACCGGCGATGACAGAGACCGGCCTTGTCGTGCAAGTGCCTCCTTTCATCAACGAAGGCGAGAAGATCAAGGTGGATACGGCGGAAGGGACGTACTTGTCGCGAGCGTAGGTTCGAGAGTTGCAAGAGTAAGTGGAATGCGCGGCTGATTTCGCAGATATGCGATACTCGGTCGCGCATTTTCTATGGGCGGTCTGCCAACCATTGGAGAAAAACGAGAAATGCAGGCGCGACGGTTTTTAGTCACCGGCCGGGTGCAGGGAGTCGGGTTTCGATGGTTTGTGGAACGCGAGGCCCATATCCTGGGGATGGCAGGGTGGGTGCGCAATAACGCCGACGGGCGGGTTGAAGTGTTTGCCCAAGGAACCGCCGAGCAGGTGACGGCCTTGCGAGCGAGGCTGCATCAAGGTCCGCGTGCCGCACGTGTGGACAATGTGGAAGAGTTTGAGGCGCAGCCCAAAGACGG
>Ga0306921_10009296_pt1 | contig 10424 bp, 10 predicted proteins | sample sta12Cox44000080_FD_203760 | JGI IMG/M metagenome (GOLD analysis project Ga0306921, IMG submission 203760) | Lab enrichment of tropical soil microbial communities from Luquillo Experimental Forest, Puerto Rico - statoxic.12C.oxic.44.000.080 (v2)... | ecosystem: Environmental > Terrestrial >...
TCCATCCGCCGTTTGGAGCGGGCCGAACATCGGCCGGCTTGGCGGTTTGACCTCAAACTGCGCGCCCTGGACTTCGTTTGGCGTCAGGCTGAGCATTGATTCCAGCATCGACACGTCGATGTGCTGGCCTGTTCCGCTGATGTGGCGCTGGTACAACGCCGCCGAGATGGCGCCGAACGCGTAGACGCCGGTGAGGACGTCGGCGTGATAGATGCCGCAATAGTCGGGCCGGCTTCGACCCGGCTGGTACGCGAGATGCGCCATGTCGTAGCCGGAAGCCGCATGGATGACCGGCGCGTAGGCCGGCAACTCCGCCGACGGCCCGGTCTGGCCGTATCCAGAAATCGAGCAATAGATCAATTTCGGATTGAGCGGCTGCAACGAGGCGTAGTCGAGCTTCAGCCTTCGCATCACGCCGGGACGGAAATTTTCGACGACGATGTCTGCGGTCACCACAAGCCGGCGGACGGCTTCGATCGCGTCCTGCGCTTTCAGGTCGAGGACGAGACTTTTCTTGCCGGCGTTGAGCTGACCATAGAGGCTGCTGCAGCCATTGCGAACCGGTGGGCGAGCTCGCATTGTTTCACCTTCGGCAGACTCGATTTTGATGACCTCCGCTCCCATGTCGCTCAGCATCCGCGCGCAATGCGGACCGGCGATGGTGGTCGAAAAATCAAGGACGCGAAGCCCGTGGAAGCTCCCTGTCGTATTCCTCTCACCCACAGCCGTTATTGCCATTGCCCTGCACTCCCCGTGGCCTGCGATCGTTTTGTCCTTGGGCCGCCGCCTCGCCCTGTTTCCAGCATTCGCCTGAGGTCGCTGCGGCCAGCCCGCACGGCGTCAGGGACATGCCCTTTATCTGATTGAGGAAAGAACTGGAACCGTTCTTGCATAATCGGAGTTACTTCGGTCGCCTTTGAGAGGGTATTTTGAGAGTCCTCTTTGTCACCACGGAAATGGATGACTTCGTCCGCGTGGGCGGACTGGCTGCCGTCTCGGCGGCGCTTCCCCGGGCACTGCGTCGCTGGAGCGACGTCAGGGTCCTGCTTCCGGGTTATGGCGACGTCGTCGAGCAATTCACGCATCTTGAAATTGTCGGCCATTCTCCGGCGCTTGCGGAGATGCCGGCCTGCTCGCTCGGGCTCGGATCGACCAAGGACGGCTTACCCGTTTACGTGCTGTTGTGCCCGCAATTATATGACCGGCCGGGTAATCCTTACGGCGATGAGGAGGGCCGTGACTGGCCCGATAATGATATCCGCTTCGGCCGGCTTGCTTCAGCCGCTGCCCAACTCGCGGAAGGCAAGCTGGACAAGAATTGGGCAGCCGATCTGGTTCACGGCAATGATTGGCAAGCGGCGCTGGTGCCAGCTTACCTCGCCTGGAGCGAAGTCAAGATCCCGAGCATCCTGACCATCCACAACCTCGCTTATCAGGGGTTGTTCGCGAAGGAGGCGCTGCGCCGCATCGGCGCACCCGAGGAGTCCTTCCACATCAACGGCCTCGAGTTCTACGACAAACTCTCTTTTCTCAAAGGCGGCCTCATTTACGCTTCCCACCTGACCACTGTCAGCGAGACGTACGCTCGGGAGATCACCACGCCTGAACTCGGCTGCGGGCTTGAAGGTCTGCTGCGACAACGCTCGGAGGCGCAGCAACTGACCGGAATTCTCAACGGTATCGACGAAAGCTGGGACCCGCGCGTCTGCGCGCAGCTTGCGCAACCCTTCGCCGCCGGCGATTGGGAAGGTAAACGTGCCAACTCCGAATATGTGCGCCAGCAATTCGGACTGGCGGTCTCGCGCGGTCCGATTTTTGGCCTCGTCGCCCGCCTCGTTCACCAGAAGGGTATCGACCTCGTGCTGTCGGCCGCAGACGAGATCATCGATGCCGGAGGACAGATTGTCGTCATCGGCAGCGGTGAGCCCCGCATCGAGCAGGCGCTGGTCGACGCCCATCGCCGCAGGCCGGACGCCATCGGCGTCACGATCGGATTCCACGACGGCCATGCCCGGCGGATTTTCGCCGGAAGCGATTTTACGCTGATGCCTTCGCGCTTCGAGCCCTGCGGATTGAGCCAGATGTACGCGCAGAGGTTCGGATCACTCCCGATCGGCCATCAAACCGGCGGACTGGCCGAAACCATCACCGACGGCGAAACCGGGTTTCTGTTCGCCAAACCGTCCACCGAGTCGTTTCTCGGCGGCATCCGTCGGGCGTTCTCGACCTTCGTGCTGAAGGATCGCCTGAATGCCATGCGACGCAGCGCGATGGCGCGATCCTTCAGCTGGGATATCTCGGCTGCATTGTACGGCGCGCTCTATCGCAAGACCGTGTTGTCATAGTGGAGGCGCTATACAACCGGCCACGGGCTCAAAGCGAATGTCAGATCCTAAACTCCACTTCGTATATTTGCCGGTGGTCCGTTGATTCCAACATTGGCAAAAGTGTTTGCGACAATGGGAAGCGAATGTTGGAATCAGACCACTAGGTACCGCTTTGGGCCGGCTTCTCCCCTTCCTCATCGTCATCGGCAATGGCGCGCCACGCCGCGCCTTCGAGATCGTCATACTGCCCGCTCTTCAGCGACCAGAGAAATGCAAGCAGGCCGACAAACCCAAGCCCGAGCGCCAGCGGCACCAGAATCACCATCACTTCCATGACGATCTCCCTGGCGCGGCGCGCCGGGCGCGCAGCGCGTTGAGCATGACAAGGATCGAGGAGCCGGACATCGCCGCAGCTGCAATCAGCGGCGTTACCACCCCACTGATGGCAATCGGAACCGCGAACATATTGTAGCCGACGGCAAGCCAGAGATTTTGGCGCATCAGATGCCGCGCCTTGCGGGCGAAATCGACGGCCGCAATGATCGGCGCCAAAGGCTTGCCAAGAAAGACCAGATCGGCCGTCGCCTGGCTCAGATGCGCCGAGCTGATCGGCGACATCGAAACGTGCGCGGCGGCGAGCGACGGCGCATCGTTAAGCCCATCACCGACCATCATCACCTTGTAACTGCTATGCTTGAGTTCCTCGATGCGTGCGATTTTGTCGGCCGGCGTCACACCCGCCCGCCACGTTTCGATCCCAAGCGCGTGCGCGGCAGCCCGAACCGGTCCTTCGCGGTCGCCGGAGAGAATTTCAACCATGATGTGGCGTTGCTTCAGGCCGGCAATGATCATGTTGGCATCAGAGCGCAGCGCCTGCCGGACCGAAAATACGTACCGCTCCTCGCCGAGACGAAATGCGACAAAGGATGCTTCCGGATCAAGACGCCCGCATTCAGCGGCAATCCCTTCCGCCCCGCAGAACGAGGGACGCCCAAGGCGCGCCTCCACGCCGCCGATCGTCGCCCGCACGCCTTGCCCGGGCTCTTCCACCGCGCCCACGATCGGCATTTTTGCGTTCGAAGCGCGAGCGACTGCCGCCGCAACCGGATGACGGCTCGAAAGCGCCAATTGTCCGGCGAGCCCCAGCGCAAATTCAGGGACCTCGCCCGTGTTGACGACTTCGAGGTCGGGCAAGGTCAGAGTTCCCGTCTTGTCGAAGATGACATGGTCAACGTCGGCCACACGTTCGATGGCATCACCCGAATTGAGCAGGACACCGGCCTTGAACATCGCACCCGAGGCGACCGTCTGCACGGTCGGGATCGCAAGCCCGAGCGCACAAGGACACGTGATGATGAGCACGGCCACGCCGGTGACGATGGCATCGTGCCAACTCGCCCCCGCGAGCGCCCAGCCGAGCACCGTGAGCAGCGCGGTGGCGTGAACGACCGGCGCGTACAGTCGCGACGCGCGATCCGCCAGACGAACATAGCGCGAGCGCGCCTGCAATGCGTTGTCGAGCAACCGCGTGATTTCCGAAAGCAGCGTGCTTTCCGAAGCCGCTGAAACGCGAACGCGCAAGGTACCGGAGATGTTGAGCGAGCCGGCATAAACCGCGGCGCCAGCCTTTGCCGCTGCATAGGTCGTCTCGCCCGTAATCAAGCTCTGGTCGATCTCGGAGCGGCCGTCGACCACGATTCCATCGACTGCGCAGCGCTCGCCTGGCCGCAACAGCACGATATCGCCGGGGTCGATCGCCGCTACCGGCACCTCCGCGATCTCGCCGCCGCCGACGAACTTCGTCGCCGTTTCAGCCTTGAGCGCGGCCAGATTGCCGGCGACCGCCCGTGTTCGCCGTCGCATGCTCTGATCGAGATAGCGGCCGACCAGGAGAAATGTCAGCAGCATGATCGCCGCGTCGAAATAGGCGTGCTCGGCATGGTTGACGGTCTCGACCAGCGACATGCCGAGCGCAAGCAAAACCCCGATGCTGATCGGAACGTCCATATTGACGTTGCGCGTGCGCAGCGCCCGATACGCCGACCGGAAGAAAGGCTGGCCCGCATAGGCAGCCGCCGGCAGCGCAATCAGCGCCGACATCCAGTGAAAGAAGTCGCGCTGCTCGGGAAGCATGTCGCTGACATTGCCCGACCACACCGGAACGGAAAGCATCATCACGTTCATCGTGGCGAATGCCGCGACACCGAGGCAGCGCAACAAAAAGCGCGACTGCTCGTTCTCGGCAGCCTCTGCGCTCGCGGTCTCGAACGGATAGGCCTTGTATCCAAGCTCAGCCAGGCGGTCGATAAACCGGGATGGATCGAGCGCGCCCTGCTTCCATTCCAGCGCAACACGGCGGTCGGTGAGATTCACGCGCGCGAGCGTGACATCCGGAATTGCCGAAAGCCCGCGCTCGATCTTTGACATGCAGCCGGCGCAATTGACGCCTTCGACGGCCAGATCGATGTGTTGCAGGCCTGAGCCGATATCCTTGACGTAATGCGAAAAATCCCGCGTCACTTGCACGATGCGGTCCTACTAGTTCAGCGACACGCGGTTCTTCGACAGGAACATCCGCTTTCCGGCCGCGTCGCCTTCGATCACCAGATCCCATTGGCCCGCTGCAACGAGTGCCGCAGTGCCGCGATAGATGCCGATCCCGACTTCGGCGAGTTCCAGCGGCAGATCCGCCCGCTTGTCGGTCGGCCGCTCGAGCATGCCTCGAAACTTCAAGCCCGATATCGGCGCGCCGCGCGTGTCGCGGGCCTCGACCTGCAGCGTCGCACCACCGTCGGCGCCACGCTGAATATGTGCGTCAACATGCCAGTTTCGCGCGTCCTGATCGCGCGCGGCGGCAATCTCCTTTCCAAAGCCAAGGCTCGCGCTATAGGTGCTGTCGACTTCGGTGCCGGGCAAGGTGTCGATCGCCAGCTTCATCATCACGAAATTTACGGCAAACACCACGCCGAAGAACGAAAGCAGCGTCGAAAGCACAAAACGCCCGGTCAAGGGCTTCGGCGCGTGGTGCGGTCTGTTCATACAGCAGCCTCAGTTCTCGTGATCACTTTCCACCACCGAGCGAATGCACATAAACCGCCAGCACCTTGATCGTTGAGGGATCGAGCCGGTCGACCCATGCCGGCATCACGCCCGAGCGGCCGTTGGTGATCGTTTCGATAATGGTTCCCTCGTCGGAACCATAGAGCCAGATCTTGTCGGTGAGATTCGGCGCGCCCAGCTCCTGATTTCCCTGCCCCTTGTCGCCATGGCACGCTGCGCAGTTGTCTGCGAAGATTTTTGCGCCCGCAGCCGCGTCATATCCGGGAGCGGTCGGCAAGCCGGAGAGCGAACGAACGTAGTTGGCGACCGTGACGATCTGTTCGGGCTTGAGGACTCCCTCCTTGCCAAAGGCAAGCATGGCGCTCTCATGAGTCTTCGGATGTCCTGAGCGAACGCCATACTGAATGGTCTGCATGATCTGGTCGAGCGTACCACCCCACAGCCAGTCGTCATCGTTGAGGTTGGGATATCCCTTGGCGCCGGCCGCGCCGCTGCCGTGGCATGGCGCACAATTGTCCCCGAACACCGTCTTGCCGCGAGCACGCGCCAAGGCGAGCAACGCGGGGTCCTTTTCAATATCGGCCAGAGAAGCCGAACCGAGCGCGGCCATTTTCTCACCGCGTATCTTCTCGAGATTGGCGAGTTCGACTGCAACGGCACTGCGGGAGGACCAGTTCAACACACCGGTGGTGTAGCTCGACACCAGAGGCCAGGCCGGATAAGCGATCCAGTACCCGATCGCCCAGATGATGGTGGCGTAGAACGTCAGGAGCCACCAGCGCGGCAACGGCGTGTTGAGTTCCTTGATCCCGTCCCACTGATGGCCCGTGGTCGTCTTGCCGGAGACGTGATCGATATCGTTCTGCTCAGCCATAGCTCTGTCACTCCTCGCGCAACGGTATCTTCGACGCCTCGTCGAACGCCGACTGGTTGCGGGGCGAAAGCGCGTAGATCACGATCGCCAGGAATATTCCGACGAAAATCGGGGTCCAGAACATCGTGACAAAATCCGAGACCAAATTCTGAACCGTCAGGATTGCGCGCATCGTTCTGCCTTCTCAGCGAAGATTGGCTTTTTCATTGAAGAGCTTGAAATCGACCAGTGTGCCCAGCATCTGCAGATAAGCGACCAGTGCATCCATTTCGGTGGGGGGGCCCGCCTTGCCGTCGAAATTGCGCACCACGGCCTTCGGATAGCGCTTGGTAAAGGCGTCGACGCCGGCATCGTCCGGGTCCGCCTGGGCCCTCAGATCGGCCTGCGCATTGGCGATCTGATCATCCGTGTAGGGCACACCGATCATGCGATTAGTCTTCAGGTGAGCCTCGATGGTCGAGGCATCGACTTCGGTGTCGGCCAAAAAGGAATATGCAGGCATCACCGACTGCGGAACGATCGAGCGCGGATCGGTCAGATGCGTGACGTGCCATTGATCCGAATACTTGGCGCCGACCCGCGCAAGATCCGGTCCCGTCCGCTTGGATCCCCATTGGAACGGATGGTCGTACATGCTTTCAGCCGCAAGCGAGAAGTGGCCGTAACGTTCTACCTCATCACGCAAAGCCCGGATCATCTGCGAGTGGCACAGATAGCATCCCTCGCGGACGTAGATGTTTCGGCCGGCCAATTCCAGCGGCGTATAGGGCCTGACGCCGTCGACCGCCTCGATCGTGCTCTTGAGATAGAACAGCGGAACGATCTCGACGATGCCGCCGATTGCGACCACCGCAAGAATTCCGACGACGAGGATGATCGAATTTTTTTCGAAAATTTGATGCCGGGACCAGAACGACATTTGTCAGCGTCCTCATTCCGCCGGTTGAAGAGCGACCGGCGACGGCACTTCCGCCTCACCGGCGCGTACCGTCATCCAGAGATTGTAGGCCATGACCAGTGAGCCGATCAGGAACAACGCCCCGCCGGCGGCGCGGATCATGTAGAAGGGATGCATCGCTTCGACCGTCTCGATGAAGGAGTATTCGAGGAAGCCGAGCGGCGTGTAGGCGCGCCACATCAGGCCTTGGAGAATTCCGGATACCCACATCGCGGAGATGTAGAGGACGATGCCAATGGTCGAAATCCAGAAGTGCCAGTTCACGAGCTTGAGGCTGTAGAGCCCTTTGCGGTTCCACAGCCAGGGCACCAGGCAATAGAGGGCGCCGAACGAGACGAAACCGACCCAGCCGAGCGCGCCTGAATGAACATGTCCGATAGTCCAGTCGGTGTAGTGGCTCAGCGAATTCACCACCTTGATCGACATCATCGGGCCTTCGAAGGTCGACATGCCGTAAAACGCGACCGACACCACGAGCATGCGAAGCACCGGATCGGTACGCAGCTTGTCCCATGCGCCCGACAGCGTCATCAGGCCGTTGATCATGCCACCCCAAGACGGCATCCAGAGCATGATGGAGAAGGTCATGCCCAGCGTCTGCGCCCAATCGGGGAGCGCCGTGTAGTGCAGGTGATGCGGGCCCGCCCAGATGTAGAGAAAGATCAAGGACCAAAAGTGAACGATGGACAGACGATATGAATAGATCGGCCGCTCGACCCGTTTGGGAATGAAGTAGTACATGATGGCGAGAAAGCCGGCGGTGAGAAAGAAGCCTACGGCGTTGTGTCCGTACCACCACTGGAACATCGCGTCCTGAACGCCAGCCCAGGCGATGTAGGATTTCGAACCGAACACCGAAACCGGCATCGCCGGATTGTTGCCAAGGTGAAGCACTGCGATGGTGATGATAAAGGCGAGAAAGAACCAGTTGGCGACAAAGATGTGGGATTCCTTGCGCTTGATGATGGTGGCGAGAAACACCAGCAAATAGACCACCCAGACGATCGTCAGCCAGAGATCCGCGTACCATTCCGGTTCCGCGTACTCCTTGCTCTGCGTCACCCCGAGCAAATAGCCGGTGCCGGCGACCAGGATGAAGAAATTATAGCCGAGCACCACGAACCAGGGCGCCAAGTCGCCGGCGAGGCGAACCCTCGACGTCTTCTGCACCACGTAGAACGAGGCCGCGACTAATACGTTGCCGCCGAAGGCGAAGATTACCGCTGACGTATGAAGCGGCCGCAAGCGGCCGAAACTGATCCACGGCAGGTCGAAATTGAGGGCCGGCCAGGCCAATTGAGAGGCGATGATCAACCCGACGGCAAATCCGGCGACGCCCCAGAACATCGCCATGACCGCCGAAAATTTGATTGGGCCGAAGTTATAATTGGGCCTGCCATTGATCTCCTGCGGCGGCAGCAAGGCAGGCCGGTCGAAGTAGCGGTTGAGAATCACAAACACCGACGCGACACTGGCCGCTGCCGCAAGCCCGGCATGGAATGCGAATGGGGCGTCGACGGCCTTCGCAGCGCCGATCAGGCAAAGAAATGCAGTCACCGCAAAGAAAACCGCCAAGCCACTTTCACCAATGGTCATCGACTTCGAATCAAGGGCCTGGCTCATGAGGAATCTCGCTGAAGGACACATCGCTAACAACCACAGTCGTGCGCGATGCGATTTGATCGAGATCAACTTCGCTCAATTGAACAGAGGCGGTCGCCCGTGGCGAAACAAACAAGCGCAGGTTTTCGTCGCCGCCATCAACGACCTGATGCCGCGTTCAGTTATAGCCGCCGCAAATGGCGTCGGCGGCAAGGAACCCGCCGAAGCGAACTCCGGACGGGACGGACTTATTTGCCGCTCTCGGCACTGGCCGAAAGCGCCCTGAGAACGTCCCTGCGGGTAACGATGCCCACCAGCCGATGCTCGTTGTCCATGACCGGAATGCTTCTGATTCGATGCTCGACCATCAGCTGCAATACCCGTGTCAACCTGGTGTCGGCGGCGACATAGATGAACGCCGAGATCATGATGTCGGCGACGGTCCGGTTCATCAGATCGTCGTAGTGCGGAACCATCTGGCTGGGCGTGAAGGCAAAGCACTTGAGCACGTCGAACTTGGTCACAAGCCCGATGATCTGCGTGTCCTCTTCGACCGGGTATGTGTTGAAGTCGTCTCGCTCGAACATCTCATTCAATTCCCCAACCCGCAGTTCACGCGTCACCGTTTTCACGTTTCGCGTCATGTAGTCCGCGACGGTCTGCTGAAGGAACTTGTACAAGGTGCGATCCGATCGATTTTGTTGGCCAATAGACCTTCTAATGTGACAGCAGCGCGCAGCGAGCGGTTTGAGTGATCAGATACTGAGTCATGCCGCCAAGAACCAGCTCGCGAAACCGCGAATGACCATAGGCGCCCGCGACGACCAATCCCGCGCCCACGTTGGCCGCCAGTGCGTCGAGCTGAACAGTAGCATTCTGGTCTTGCATCGCTACGAGCTCCGAAGCGAAAACACCGTGGCGCGACAGCCATCTCGCGACATCGCGAACCCGCTTTACCGCAGCCGCTTGACCGTCCTCTACTTCCACGACCTCTGCGATGGTGACGTCCTTGGCCTTGCGAAGCATCGGCAGGGCGGCAACGATCGCCCGCCTCGCCTCCGGCGTGTCCTTCCAACCAACGAGCACGCTTCGCGGATCGAGCCAGTCGACGGGTTCAGGGACGACAAGGAGCGGCCGGCCGGCCTCCATCATGAGATCTCTCGGCGTGATCGCGGCGAACGGATCGGAAAAGGCGTCGCTGCGACCGCCGCAGACGATGATGTCCGCGCACCGCGCCTGCTGCAGAACATAACGCGCCGGAAAGTCGATCGCGCAGCGCCATTCGACATGCCTGGCACGATTCTTGGCAGCTTCGCGAAATTGGCTTTCCAGTTCCGACATGCGCCGCTTGACCGAAGCCTGCTCCTCGTCGATGAGGGTCTGGGCCTGCTCTCCGTCAGCGAAGTAAAGCGGCGGACTGACTACCGCCGCGACAATCCCGACCAGTCCGGCATCAAACGTTTCGGCGATCTGGCCTGCGACAGCAAGAGACGCGTCGTTGGGCCGATCAAGCGCCAGGCTGACCATGACGGTCGCATATGTCATCCCACCCCTCCTGATTGCAGGATGGTCTTTAGGCCTCAAAACCGGAGGGCAGGATGAG
>Ga0306921_10009297_pt1 | contig 10423 bp, 6 predicted proteins | sample sta12Cox44000080_FD_203760 | JGI IMG/M metagenome (GOLD analysis project Ga0306921, IMG submission 203760) | Lab enrichment of tropical soil microbial communities from Luquillo Experimental Forest, Puerto Rico - statoxic.12C.oxic.44.000.080 (v2)... | ecosystem: Environmental > Terrestrial > Soil...
CGCTTCCGCGAAGACGCGCCGACGACGGCCGCACAGGCGGCAACCATCATCCTCGACGGCGTGAAGGCGGAGAAATGGCGCATTCTCGTCGGCAAGGACGCGGAGCTTCTCGATCAGCGGGTGCGCGCAGCCCCGGAAGAGGCGTACAGCCCGGAATTCTACGAGGCGTTTCGCAGGGGCAGCGGCTGGCGACTGTAGCTTTTAGCGGCAAGTGTGCGACGGCAGAGAGCGGATTTCATGAGAGGGCCCACCGACACGCAGCGCGTTCACGGCTATTGCGCGCTGTGCATCGCCAGATGCGGCTGCGTCGCCGTGGTCGAAGACGGTCGCTTCACGCGGCTAGAACCCGACCCTGAACACCCGACCGGCCAGGCGCTTTGTGCGAAGGGGCGCGCCGCGCCGGAGCTCGTCTACCATACGGAAAGGCTCACCCATCCGCTCCGCCGCACCCGCCCAAAAGGGGACCCGGACCCCGGCTGGGAGCGGATCGGCTGGGACGAGGCGCTCGATTTGACAGCTGCCGCGATGCGCCGGATCGCGGAACGGCACGGACCCAAGGCGGTTGCTTTCAGCATATCTTCCACGTCCACCACTGCGATCGGAGATTCCGCCGGCTTTATCCAGCGGCTGATGAACGCCTTCGGCACCCCGAATGGTGTCACCCTTCTTGATCTCTGCGGTTGGGGTCGTGCCTTCGCGACGCGCTATACCTATGGTGTAGGGAGTGTAGGTGCTGCCGGCAGCGGGGCCATGCCGGACATCGCCAACACCGGCGTTCTGATCCTGTGGGGCTACAACCCGAGCAACACCCGGCTCACGCATGCGACGGCCGTCGTCGCGGCGCTGAAACGCGGCATGCGGCTGATTGTCATCGATCCACGCCGAGCCGGTCTCGCCAACAAGGCCGACCTCTGGCTCAGGGTGCGGCCGGGTACAGACGGCGCACTCGCCCTCGGCCTCGCCAATCTGATGATCGAGCGCGGCTGGTACGACCGTGACTTCATCCGCGACTGGAGCAACGGGCCGCTTTTAGTGCGCTCCGACACCGGACGCCTGCTGACCGAGCGTGATCTTGCGCCGAATGCCAACGCGTCAGGCCTGTTCGCCTGGGACCGCGCGGCGGCGCGCTTGGTGCCGTACGACATCACGACTGGCCGTTACGCCGGAGAGAACGCGGACCTCGCGCTCGAAGGGGAATATCGGGTCGCCACGCCGCAGGGCGAGGTGATCTGCCACCCGGTCTTCGAACTCTACACAAGGCTCTGCCGGCGCTACCCGCCCGAAGCGGTCGAAGCGATCTGCTGGATACCGCGTCCCCAGATAGAGGAAGCGGCGCGATTGATCTGGCATGCTCGCCCGGTCTCCTATTATGCCTGGAGCGGCCACGAGCAGCACGCCAATGTCACGCAGACGGCGCGCGCGATGTCGCTGCTCTATGCGCTGACCGGCTGCTTTGACATGCCCGGCGGCAATGTGCTGTTTCCCGGACCCGCCGCTGCGACGATCACCGGTGGGGAACTGCCGGCTGCTCAGCACATGGCGCCGCCAGTGGGCGTGGCCGAGCGCCCGCTCGGACCGGCGCGCTGGCGCAACGTGCTCACCGGCGATTTTTACCGCGCCGTTCTGTATGCCAATCCGTACCCTGTCTGCGCATTGATCAGCTTTGGCGCCAATATGTTATTGAACCATGCCAATGGCGCATATGGGCGCGAGGCCCTCAAGGCACTCGAGTTTTTTGCTCACGCCGATCTGTTCATGACCCCCACCGCGGAATACGCGGATGTGGTATTGCCCGTCGCATCCCCCTTTGAGAGGGAGGGGCTGAGGTTCGGCTTTGAGATCAGCCTCGAGGCGCAATCCCTGATCCAGCTCCGGCCGGCGGTCGTCCCTCCGCCCGGCGAAGCCCGTCCGGATACCGATATCGTGTTCGACCTCGCCGACCACCTTGGCCTCGCCGATCAGTTCTGGAACGGCGACATCGATGCCGCCTATCGCCACCAGCTCGCTCCTATCGGCGTGACTTTGGAAGAATTGCGGGCCTCTCCCGGCGGGGTACGGGTGCCGTTGCAGACCCGCCACGCCAAACACGCCGAGCCTGACGCGACCGGCGTGCCGCGCGGTTTCGCCACGCCCTCCCGCAAGGTCGAACTCTATTCGGAGACCTTCCTCGATCACGGTTACCCGCCATTGCCCGATTTCGTGGAGCCGCAAATCGGCCCGGTGGCGCAACCCGACCTGACAGAGCGCTTCCCGCTGATCCTGACCAGCGCGAAGCCGGCATTGTTTTGCCAGAGCCAGCATCGCGCGCTGCCGAGTTTGCGCAAGCGCGCCCCGCATCCGGAAGTGGAATTGCATCCTGCGACGGCGCAGGCTCGCGGTGTCGCCAATGGCGACTGGGTGGCGATCGAGACGCCGGAGGGCCGTGTGCGCGCCCGTGCCCGGTTTAACGACAACCTCGACCCACGCGTGGTGGTTGGGGAGCATGGCTGGTGGCAGGCCTGTGCCGAGCTGGGCGCGCCCGGCTATGACCCATTCGGACCCGACGGCGCCAATCTAAACCTGCTGATTGGCACCGCGGTGCTCGATCCGGTCAGCGGGACGGAGCCGCTCCGCGCCTACCTATGCGAAATCAAAACGGCCGCGTAAGCCCGGCCTGGGAACGGAGGCGGCGATGGCTTTTGCACTGACTGCGGAGCAGCAAGAGATCCGTGCCGCGGTCGCGCGGCTGTGCGAGCGGTTCGATGACGAATATTGGCTGAGAAAGGACACCGAGGGCGGGTTCCCGTTCGAATTCCACCAAGCAATGGCCGAGGGAGGATGGCTCGGCATCGCCATGCCGGAAGCCTATGGCGGCAGCGGGCTCGGCATCACCGAAGCGGCGATCCTAATGCAAGCCGTCGCCGAATCCGGCGCCGGCTTCAGCGGCGCGTCGGCGGTCCACATGAATATCTTCGGGCTGCACCCGGTCGTCGTCTTTGGCAGCGATGACCAAAAGCGGCGCTTTCTGCCGCCGCTGATCGCGGGCAAGGAGAAGGCGTGCTTTGCCGTCACCGAGCCCGATGCCGGCCTCGACACGACGCGGCTCAAGACGAGGGCGGTGCGCCAAGGCGACCGATATATCCTATCGGGCCGCAAGATCTGGATTTCAACCGCCCAGGTTGCCGAGAAGATGCTTATCCTCGCGCGCACGGCCGCGCTGGATGAGGTCGCACGGCCCTCGCTCGGGATGAGCCTGTTCTACACCGATCTCGACCGCCATACCGTGGAGGTACGCGAGATCCCTAAGATGGGACGCAAGGCGGTCGACTCGAACCTGTTGTTCATCGATGGGCTCGAGGTGCCGGTCGCCGATCGCATCGGGGAGGAAGGCGAGGGTTTTCGTTATATCCTGCACGGGATGAACCCGGAGCGGATCTTGATCGGCGCCGAGGCCGTGGGTCTCGGGCGCGCGGCACTCGACCGCGCTGCCCGCTATGCGAATGAGCGGGTCGTCTTCGGCCGTCCGATCGGGCAGAACCAGGCAATCCAGCACCCGCTCGCCGAGCGCTGGATCGAGCTCGAGGCGGCCGAGCTGATGGTCTTGCGTGCCGCCGCCGCTTATGACCGCGGCGAGGAGGCCGGCGCTTTCGCCAACGCCGCCAAATACTGCGCCGCCGAGGCCGCGTTCCGCGCCTGCGAGACAGCGGTGATGACCCATGGCGGCATGGGCTACGCGCGCGAATACCATGTCGAGCGCTATTTCCGCGAGATCCAGATCGCCCGCATCGCCCCGATCAGCCCGCAGCTGATCCTCAGCCACATCGCCGAGCGCGTGCTGGGGCTGCCGAAATCGTACTAGCCGTCGGCTCTGATCCGCACCATCACGGCACTCTTACTCGCACTTTAAACCAAAGCGATCATACGTGGCAGCACGTATTCGCCTCCGATTGATCTTTATCCCTCGGCACGCTATTCTACCCTTGCGATAGAGAACATGAACGGGGGGAAGCGATTGTCCCGCAACAGCCAGGCCGCTCAGCCGTCGACACGCCGTCGCGCGCCTCCAGTATGGCTCGCCCTTTGCCTCGTTCCTCTTCTGTCGGCATGCGCCTTTTTCGGCCGCGGGGCCGAGCCTGGCGCAGTCGGTGCGCACGGCCTTCAGCCCACCTTAGAGCAAATGAGCATAGGCTCCTCCATTGCGGCGCAAGATCAGATGGTGGATGCGCTCATACATACTGCGGGCTTGCCGCCGGAGGCGCTTTCGGCACGAAATCCTAACTGGTCGCTGGTGTGGAAGGCCGGGCTCTATGAAATCGGCCGTCAATGCGACCAGTACCTGGACGCCCTGTTCCGTTTCAATCGCGAGCAACACGCCCTCCATCAGGATCTCGCCGCCGCTGCCGGAACAACGGGCGCGATCATGGGGCTCGCAGGCGCCGCCGCCGAGACAATAGCCATCACCGCGGCCGCTTTTGGACTGTCCAACAGCCTGTTTGAAGCGCATGTAAATTCCATCTTATTTACAATCGAACCGTCAGCCCTACGCAATGTCGCCCAGCAGGGATTACATAATTACCTCAAGAATATCGATGAATCCAGAATACTATCGCGACCGGATACGTTGATCGCACTTCAGGGCTACCTGACGCAATGCTCGCCCGCAGCGATCGAGGCAAACATCAACAACGCGGCCAGTGGGGCTCCCTCCGTTGTCTCCTCCAATCCAGACGTGGCCGAGAAGTCGGCGGCGCTGGCCGCACCCGGCAGCGCCGTCGTAAACGCAGAAGCCGATACCGCTCGTGCCAACGCCGCCGGCTGTTAGCGGACCAGTATCAAAGACACCACAGGTAACCCCAACCCAGGTGGCGCTTAATTTACAATCCGGAGAGGAGGGCTTGAGCAAGCCCGAGATCATAGTTGTCCAAAAGGCTCTCGGAATTACCCCTGCCGACGGGGATCCTGGCCCGCTCAACAGCCCAACCCGGGAGGCAATCACGGAATTTCAAAGAGGCATGAACTTACGGGATCCGAAGACGTGGCCCAAGATCGAAATAACCGGATTGCTCAAGCGCGGGACCCCGACGCGAGGCATGCTTTTGAGCCTAACGCCAATGCCCGTGCGGTCTTTTTCTTCTCCCTTCGAGCGGGCTTATCTAGGAGACCCGACTAGCTCTCCCAAGATATCGCGACCATACGTCGGTACCGTGAACGAAGTATTGCGTCTGCTCGGACCATGGGATAAGCCCTTGCCCCAAGGCGATTCGCCGGCAGCCATTGCCGAGAAGATAAAACTGATGCACCAAAAAATTGGTGAGGTCCGCAAAACAAGACCAATGGACCCTGACAAAGGCGAAAGGCTCGACTCTGCGCTGTATAATCTGTTGAAGCAGCAGGAACCAGCCACAGGACCTGACAACTGAACCTTATTCACGGAAGGGTGGAGAGCAGCCATGACTTCGTTCATAACCACCAGAGGAGCCTTTCTGTTCAAGCAGCCCGATCCACGCTCAACTCGACTGGGTCAGATTTCAGCAGAAACGTCATTCGAGGGCGAATCCGCGGAGGGCGGATTTATCGAAACGCACATTAAGGATATCTCGGGTGAAATCGCGGATCGGTCACCAGAGCTCACCGACCATCCCCAAGAACCAATGTACATTGACGAGGCTCGTGCTAGGAAAGCTCTTATAGCGCCCGAGACTATTTCAAAAAATGACCATGAAGACGACATCTTCTGCATCCTGGTGACCAGGTTTGCCAGAGATATCGGTACGAATCGAGATTATCTGATGGCGGTGGCCTACTCCGGCACAGAGAATCTGGCCAAACTGGGCGATGTCGGGGCAAAACGGGTCGGACCCTTTCAGTTCACGAAGGAAGAGTGGAACACGGCGATCACGACAGGCCCCGCCAAAGACAGACAATTCTCGCTTGAGGATCGGTTTCGGTGGAACAGCCAGGCGGAGGTGGCGGCCATGCTGGCGGCTGACTGCACCATCCGATTGAAGGCCGATGCAGCCCTTGGGAAAGATCCTACCTATGCCGAACTGTATCTCGCTCAATTATTCGGACCGGGAGCGGACGCCATTCTGAAAAGCGATCGCACAAGTATTTGTCCTAAGCCGCCGGATGGAACTTATGCCGCAGACCTGGGTTTGGCCTCGAGCAATCAGTCGATCAGCAATGTACTAAGCGATCTGCAGCGGCGCTTAGATTCAGGATTTGCCGAGGCGTGGAAAGTAATAGAAAAGCAACCGCCTGAGATTCGCATTTTTGACATCAGCCATCAGGCCGATCCGCCATGGCTGGCGGTGGCCCGGAACGAAGAGGCGCGCGGCGTTTCCGAAACCATAGGAGGCCGAAACACCGAGGAGATTAAGGAGTATTTCAAATTTACAGATTTTCAGGATGATCCCAGCACAACCGCCTGGTGCGGCGCGTTTGGTACGTTCTGCATGAAGAAATCCGGGATACCGGAGGTCGAGAGCAGCATCAATAGGCCGGGGCCGGCGTTGGCGGCGTGGTGGAGAGAGTGGGGAAAGCCGGCTGATGATACGCACCGCATCGGAACTGTTGTAGTGTTGAAGGAAATTCCGGGGCAGCGATCCGGCCACGTTGGGTTCCTCGTCGGCGAATCCGATGGAAAGATCCAGCTTCTGGCGGGAAATCAGGGCAAGGGGCAAACCGGGGCTGATCATGTAGGCGTAGTTTCGTTCGACCGCGAAAAAGAAGAGCCCGTGTTTCGCTGGCTGGATGTGCCATCAATGGGAACGACCATCGGCGGTCTTGATGCTCGGTCTCTGCACCAAAAGGGCATCGAGGCTGCCAGTGGAGATCGGCGGTTCATCGAGAAAGCCCCGGATGTGATGAAGCGGTTGATGAACGACTTCCCAGCGCTGACAAGAGAGCAGGCTGCGGCCATCCTTGGGAATATCGGCCAAGAGTGCGGTGGCTTTACCTTGTTCGTCCAGCAAGGGAAGATGAACGACGAGGACAGGGGCTTCGGCTGGTGTCAGTGGACTCACGAGCGACGTGATGCCTTCTTCCAATACGCCACCGCGCATGGTTTGCCCCGGGAAAGCGATGATGCGAGTTACGGGTATCTGGTCACCGAGCTCAGAGGGTCGGAGAGACGCGCCTTCGAGGCGCTGCAGCGCGAGAGTGTGCTGGAAAACGCCGTAATCACTTTCAATAACAAGTTTGAACGCTCTGGCACGCCGATGATGGATAGACGGATCCGATATGCACAACTGGCCCTCGATGCTTTTTGAATGGTTGATGTAGATCTCGGTCACACGAGGCCGACCCTGCTTTCCGACTGTTCCTGGTTAATCGCGCCCCGAGGTTCCTCCTCCAGAGCATCGAAATTCATGCTGCGCGTGGCGATCGGCGGGTTTGGGGCGATCGGCAAGGCGGTCGCCGAGCGGCTCGACCGCGGGATCGACGGACTGGCGCTGGCGGCGGTGTCAGCGCGCGACGTTGCTCGCGCCGAGGCCGTGACAGCCGGCTTTGCCCGGCCGGTGCCGGTGCTGCCGTTGGCCAGCCTAAGGGAACACGCCGACATCGTCGTCGAATGCGTGCCCGCGGCGCTGTTGCGCGAGCTTGCCGAGCCGGCGCTCGCACATGGCCGCCAGGTGATGGTGCTCAGCTGCGGCGCGCTGCTCGACAATCTCGACCTCGTAGATCTGGCGCGCCGGCATGGCGGCCGCATCTTTGTTCCCTCCGGGGCACTGCTGGGTCTCGACGCAGTCGCTGCCGCCGCGGAGGGCGGCATATCGAAGGTGCACATGGTCACGCGAAAACCGCCGCGAGGTCTCTCGGGTGCGCCCTACCTCGAAGAGCATGCGATCGACATTTCGGGATTGGCCGAGCCGAAGCGGGTCTTCACCGGCACGGCGCGAGAGGCGGCCCGGGGCTTTCCGGCCAACGTCAATGTGGCCGCGGCCTTGGCGCTTGCCGGCATCGGGCCCGACCGCACGACGATCGAGATATGGGCCGATCCGATGGTCACACGTAATGTTCATCGGATCGAGGTCGAGGCCGACGCCGCCCGTTTCTCGCTGCAGATCGAAAATGTGCCATCCGCCGAGAACCCGCGCACCGGACGCTTGACGGCGCTCTCGGTCATCGCCGCTCTGAAAAAACTGTCGAGCCCGCTCGTCATCGGAACTTGACCTCTGGCGTTGTGCCCGGCTGCTTGCCAGGAGCGCGTTTGAGGAGTAGCTCCGGTGCGCAGATGGAGGCCCGCGGTGATCCAGCGCGGCAAGAGCTATGAGGAGGTCTGCGGCGGCTTCCGGTGGGAATTGCCGCGGCGCTTCAATATCGGTGTGGCGGCCTGCGACCGGCACGCCGACGGCAGTGGCCGGCTGGCGCTGATCTACGAAGCGCCGGACGGTGTCGTACAGCGTTTCTCTTTCGATGACCTGAAGCGGCTGTCGAACCGCTGTGCGAATGCACTTGCGGCGATGAGGGTAGCCCCTGGTGATCGTGTCGGCGTGCTGTTGCCGCAACGCCCGGAGACGGCGATCGCGCATCTCGCGATCTACAAGCTCGGCGCCGTCGCGCTCCCGCTCTTCACCCAATTCGGCCCGGACGCGCTCGATCACCGGCTCGGGGACAGCGCTGCGCGGGCGCTGATTACCGACGCTGAAAATCTGGCCAAGTTGCCCGACGGCCTCCGCGATCTGGCGACGATCCTGGTCGTCGATGGCGACGGTCGCGGGAACCCGATGTTCTGGCCGAGCCTCGAACGCGCCGGCGACGAGTTTTCGCCGGCGAATACTGGGATCGACGACCCGGCCCTCGTCATCTATACCTCGGGGACGACCGGTCGGCCAAAGGGCGCGCTACACGTGCATCGGGTGCTGCTCGGCCATTTGCCTGGGGTGCAGCTCGCCCACAACTTCTTTCCGGCACAGGGCGACCTCTACTGGACCCCGGCCGATTGGGCGTGGATCGGCGGGCTTCTCGACGTGCTGTTGCCAAGCCTCTATTTCGGCATTCCGGTGCTCGCTCATCGCGCCCGCAAATTCGACCCGGAGGAGGCGTTTGCGCTGATGGCGCGGCACGGGGTCAGAAACGCCTTTCTGCCGCCAACCGCACTCAAAATGATGCGTCAGGTGCCGGCGCCGTTCGAGCGCTTCGGCCACCGCCTGCGCTCGATGGCGAGCGGCGGCGAGGCGCTCGGCGAGGACATCCTCGGCTGGAGCCATGAGGCGCTCGGGGTCGCGGTCAACGAGTTCTATGGGCAGACCGAGGCCAATCTCCTCGTCGGCAATTGTGCAGCGCTGTTTCCGGTGCGCCCGGGATCGATGGGCCGGCCGACGCCCGGCCACCGGGTCGAGGTCGTGACGGCGGATGGCCAACTCCTCCCGGCTGGCGAGGTCGGGATCATCGCGGTGCGGCGCCCCGATCCGGTGATGTTTCTCGGCTATTGGAACAATCCGGAGGCGACCCGGGCAAAGTTCGCCGGCGAGTGGTGCCTGACCGGCGATGTCGCGGTCAAGGACGGCGACGGTTACATCTGGTACAAGGGGCGCGAGGACGACCTGATTTCGAGCGGCGGCTACCGCATTGGTCCGACCGACATCGAGGATTGCCTGATGAAGCATCCGGTGGTGCTGATGGCCGCAGTCGTCGGCAGCCCCGACCCGGTACGCGGGGAGATCGTCAAGGCCTTCGTCGTTGCCAAGCCCGAGGTCGTGACGGGTCCTGGTCTTGCCGAACAGATCCGCACCTTCGTCGGCGCGCGTCTGGCATATTATCAGGCGCCGCGAGAGATCGTCTTCGTCACGGAACTGCCGCTAACCGCCACCGGAAAGATCATGCGGCGCGAGCTGCGCGCCCTCAGCGATGACGTCTCACCATAAAAGGCGATTTGTGCCCCGGTACCGTAGAAGGGCGGGCGTCTGGAGGATCTGATGTTCTGGGTCGTCGTAGCAATATTGTATTTCATTCTCGCGGTGGTCGCGCCCGCGATCCTCGGCCTCTTCGTCAATCGAGCGCGACCGGATTTCCGCGCCCTCACCCTGTCCCTGCGAATCGTGTTCGCGGTAATTGCGCTGATCTGTCTGGCAGCGACCTCATATGTCCATGTCGACTCTGACGAAATTGCCGTGCTCAACAAGATATACGGAACGACATCGCTGCCCGGCGAGCACATCATCGCGACCAACGGCGAAAAGGGCCCGCAGGCGGAGATTCTGACCCCCGGCTGGCATCCCTGGTTTCTCGTCAACGTCATCTATCAGGTTGAAAATAAAAAGGTGGTTTCGATTCCATCCGGTAAATACGGATTCTTGAATGCGAAAGATGGCGAGCCGCTTCGGCCCGATCAGTTTCTGGCCGACGCCTTTTCCCCCGGGCATGAGCTCGATATGCTCGACGCCCAATATTTCCTCACTCACGATGGTCAGCGGGGACCGCAGACCACGATCCTGACCCC
>Ga0306921_10009300_pt1 | contig 10419 bp, 9 predicted proteins | sample sta12Cox44000080_FD_203760 | JGI IMG/M metagenome (GOLD analysis project Ga0306921, IMG submission 203760) | Lab enrichment of tropical soil microbial communities from Luquillo Experimental Forest, Puerto Rico - statoxic.12C.oxic.44.000.080 (v2)... | ecosystem: Environmental > Terrestrial > Soil...
ATCGTGAGCGACCGCAATACCAACATCGTGCTCGGCCGCATCGTACACGCGCATGTCGATCCGTCGGTCTGGAGGAATGGGCGCGTCGATCCCCAGCTGCTCGACCCGGTATGCCGGCTCTCGGGCTCGGGTTATGCGGTACTCGGCGCGCTCGTCAACGTCCAGCGCCCGCAGTGGACGAACATCGAGGGCACCTTCGGTCAGGAAGCGATGCCGCGCGCCGAGGGACGGACCGGCACACCGACGACGTGACGGTCTTTCATCTGCTGCGGCACGGCGAGCCGGCGGTCTTCGGCCGGATCAACGGGCGTCTGCCCGGGGTCGGGCTCTCTGAGAAAGGGCGCGCCGAAATCGCCGCGGTGGCGGGCCGTCTTGCCGAGGAAAAGGTCGATGCGCTCTACGCGAGCCCCCTGCAGCGCACGCGCGAGACTGCCGAGATCCTCGCCGACCGGCTCGCCCTCCCGGTCCAGTATCGCGAGGACGTGATCGAGCTCGATTTTGGCGAGTGGACTGGATTGACCGCCGATCAGATCCGCAAGGATGAGCGGTGGCAGATGTGGAGCAACTGCCGCAGCATTGCAGCCATTCCCGGCGGCGAGAGCTGGCGCCAGGTTCAGGATCGGGTCGTCCACGCCTTGTTCGATCTGCATCGGCTCCATCCGAGCGAAAGCGTGGTGGTCGTCAGCCACGGCGACGTCATCCGCGCCGGACTGTTATTCGCTCTCGGCATGCCGCTTGATTTTCACTCCCGAATCGAAGTCGGGCTGGCTTCGCTGAGCTCGTTCCGCCTCGACGGCTCGGGGATCCGCGTGCTCGCCCTCAACGACCGCCCGCGCCCGCGCTGAGCCTCGCTAGGGCCGCGTCAGCGGCAGTGATCCCGCTCAGCCAAGCACCGTGAGCGGTCGAGAAAAAGTTTGGCGAGCAGGCTTCGCCGGCGAAGAACAAGCGGTCGTCGACCGGGGCGGCGAGCACTGCCCGGTCATCGGCGTGGCCGGGAAGAGCAAAGGAGTAAGAACCCCGCGACCAGGGATCCTGCAACCAGGCGGTCGAGGCGAGCGGCGCCATCAGCTTGCGGATGCCGTTGCCGAGCAGCCGGGCGAGTTCGTCAGCAGCAAAGGAAAACATCGCCGCCTGCCCGTCCCGCTCGAGCGCCGCGGCAAAACGCCCCCCGAAAAAGCAATAGATCGCCGGCCGGTCGAGCGGCCGCACCTGATAGCTCATCGTCGCGCGCGAGGTCGTCGAGCCGACCAGATAAATGTCGTGCTCGATTCCCGGTAGCGGGCCGTCCAGAGAAATAAAGAGCTTGTCGTCGACGCCGAGCGGCAGGCCGGCCGCCGCGGCGAGCTTGTCGGGGAGCGGTGGGTCGAAGCGAATGACTTCTTGGGCGATGATCGAGGTCGGGACCGTGACGATCACCTGCGCCGCGGTCACCGTGCCGCGCGCGGTTTCGAGACGGATTGCCCGCCCCCGATGGTCGACCCGCGATACCGCGGCCTCGCACGCCACCGGTAGCCCCTCGGCGAGTGCTTTAAAGAGGCTCCCGTACCCCTCGCCCAGCCGCCAGTTGGTCTCGCTGTCCTCGTAGCGGGCATTGTCTTTGACCGAGACTCGATCGAGTTCGGCACCGTTCGCCCAGCTGCTCGTCGCTTCGAGCAACTCGTTCCACCGCCCGCCGGGCTGGAGGACGATGGCGAGCGAACCGTCCTCTGCCTCCGTCGCCGCGCGGCGGCGCGCCAGTCTTTGCGCCTCGCGGAGCGCGATCCATTCCTCCTCGGCCTCGATGGTTTCGCCGCTGCGGCGCAGCCGCGTCGTCCATTCCGGCGGACGGCGATGGACCGAGAAGCCGAGATGCTGGGCGATCGGCGACAGCGGGTTGCGATCGGCGGAGTGCAGCCATTCCGCGCCGCGATCGAGTGGAAACCCGGCGGGAGCGATTGTATGGACGCGCCCGCCGATTCGGTCGCGCGCTTCGAGCACCACCAGCGAGACTGTGCCCGCTTCGCGCAGCCGCCGCGCGGCAGCGATCCCAGCGGCGCCCGCGCCGATCACCGCGACATCGACCTCGGATGGGAGACCCGTCATCTTCTCCCTCGCTGACCCGCGAAACACTGGTTACCACAACCTATCGGTCGTCCCCGAGCTCCGCCATGCGCCTCACCGACTTTAAGGTCCTGACCTTCGACTGCTACGGCACCCTGATCGATTGGGAAACCGGGATCCTCAATGCAATGCGGCCGCTATTGCGAAGAGATCCCGTCGAGCGCTCGCGCGACGAGGTGCTGGCGAGCTTTGCCCGCCACGAAACGGCGCAGGAGGTAGAGACCCCGGGCATGATGTATTCGGAGCTGCTCGCCCAAGTCCACCGTCAGCTCGCCAAGGAATGGGGGATTGCGGTGAGCAAAGCGGATCATCGCGCCTTCGGCGGCTCAGTCGGCAATTGGCCCGCCTTTGCCGATTCGGCCGCATCGCTCACCTATCTCAAACAGTTTTACAAACTCGTCATCCTGTCGAATGTCGACCGCAAAAGCTTCGCGGAGAGCAGCAAGCGGCTCGGCGCCGCCTTCGACGCGGTGTACACCGCCGAAGACATCGGCTCCTACAAGCCCGACCTCAGAAACTTCCACTACATGATCGACGCGTTGAAGCGGTCGGGTTACACCGAGCACGACATCCTGCACGTTGCGCAAAGTCTCTTTCACGATCATGCACCGGCGAATGCCGTCGGCTTACGTTCCGCCTGGATCGATCGGCGCTCGGGTACCGCCGGCTCGGGTGCAACGCCGCCGCCACCCGAAGGCGTGCGCTACGATTTTCGTTTTTCCAGCATGGCGGAGCTGGTCGAAGCCCATCGCGGCGAGCTGCGCAGCTGACACCCCGATTAGCGCAAGATGGTCTTGCGTTCTCCCGGTGCGAGTGCGGCGATCTCGCTGACGAGCTTGTTGGTCATTGCGTCGGCAAAGGATCGGAAATCCTCAACGACGCGGAGAAAGGCCCCCGGGCCGCCGATCACATTCTGCCGGTACCACTCCGGCAGGCCGCCCGGCGGCTGAGTGTGGAAGGCGTAGCCCGGGTTTGGCTTGTCGTTGATGATCGCGAGGCCGTTGATCGTCACACCCTCGGCCAGCGCCTGATCGCGCGCCTCTGTGACCGGTCGACCGGAATTGTTGGTGCCGTCACCGGAGATATCGATAATGCGCCGGCTGCTGCGCGCCGTCGCGGCGGCAAACCGCTCCATCGCGAAGTCGATGGCGCCGCTGATCGAGGTTCGGCCGATGAACGAGCGCGGCGCGGCGAGGATCGTCGCTGTGAGCCCGCCCGCATCCTCGTCGTCGCGGATCACCGTCCAGTCGGCGACGACCATCTGCTCCCCGGCCCCCGACCACTCGACAAAACACACGGCGATCGTACCATTGCTGCCGCCGCGGATCGCTGCGAGGACGCGAGGATCGGACAATGCTGCGGCATAACCCTTGCGCTGCAGCTCGAACTCGCCTTCGTCGATGCTGCGCGAGACGTCGGCGGCAAGAACGAGCAGCAGGTCGGTATTCTGAGCTCGCGCACCCCCGTTAAAGGTCAGCAGAGCAAGCAACACCGCGGCGGAGACAGCAGATCTCACCGGCCTTCTCCTATGACATCGCTGCCGAGGATAAGACCAGAGTGCCGGCCTGCGGAAGGGCGTCGGCGCACCCATATCTCCCGTCCATGGAGTGACTGCGATGCGCATGGTTCAAACTCGTCTCTCGATCGAGACCGCACCCCGCGAGATCAAGGAGATCACCGCCGAGGTCGAGCGCTGGGTCGAGCGCCAGCCGATCGCGCTTGGTCTGTTGACGGTCTATATCCCGCACACCTCGGCCTCGCTGTTGATCCAGGAGAACGCTTCGCCGGATGTGCTGCGAGATCTGGATACCTTTCTGCGCCGGCTCGTGCCGGAGGATACGGTCCTCTATCGCCACAACGACGAGGGCCCCGACGACATGCCGGCGCACATCAAGAGCGCCTTGACCCAGGTTCAGCTGACCATCCCGGTGACCGATGGGCGGATCCAGCTCGGCATCTGGCAGGGCATCTTCCTCTTCGAGCATCGCGCCACTCCGCACACCCGCTCGCTCGTGCTGACCTTGATCGGCGAGTAATTTCGCGCTCCTCCACTCGCGGGCGCAGCATCCCTGACCGCAGGGGAAAATTCGTTTCGGCGCCACGTAAGATCATAGAGATCATGTGTTTTCAAAGGCTTGAATATACAGATCGGACCGGCCGGCAGTGGAATTTTATGCGGTTGGCAGCCGATTGGCAGCGGAATTCAGCCGCGCGTCTCGGTCTGTTGAATCGCATCCAATATGTCTATTTAATAATTGTTAATATCACACGCAACAGACATATGGGTATCGACCCGGTCCATGCAAGGGACGTCTCCCTTCTCTGCGGTTGACTCGCCGACGACATCGGCGCGAGGTTAATGCCCGCTGAGGAGAGCCCCGGTGAGAGGAGCGGAGCTCTTCCCGGTCATTACCTGTACATCGCGGTGGCGGGGAATGAAGGGGATATGGACGGCGCAACAAAGACACTGTCCGCCTTGCTTCGCCTGCAATCCGATTTATCAATAGCTTGGATGATCGAGATCATGCCGTGGTCTTGAGAGCTGAGCGGGCGGCTTCTTGAAGGTCTGCGCAAAGCCGAGGTGCCGGAGGAATGACCGGCGTGTGGAATAAGTCCAAGAGCTGACACGAGGAGGAAATCATGGCCGGCCGAACCACCGCATTGCGCAGGCTGCTCGCCGAGGAGGCTTTCATCCACTTGCCTGTCGCCTATGACGCGCTGGGCGCCCGATTGATCGAGCGGACCGGGTTCAAGGCGGCCTATGTCGGCGGGTTTGTGACCGGCGGGTCGCGCTGCACCTCGGAGCCGCTGCTGACATTGGACGAGCAGGTCCGGGTGGCGGGCGATGTCGCCAAAGCGGTCGCCATCCCGGTGCTTGCCGATGCTGGCGCTGGCTTTGGCGAGCCATTGCACACGATGCGCACGGTGCGCGAGTTCATCCATGCCGGCATCGCCGGCGTCCATATCGAGGACCAGCTGTTCCCGAAGCGCGCGCACTACCACAAATATGTGGCGCACGTGATCCCGCGGAAGGAATTCGCCGACAAGATCCGGCTCGCCTGCCGCCAGCGCGATCAGACCGACAAGGATTTCGTTATCATCGCCAGAAGCGATTCGTGCCGATTCGAGGGGCTCGACGAAGCCGTCGCCCGAGTGAACCTCGCGGCCGAGCAGGGTGCCGACATGGGGATGATTTTCCCGCGCAACCTCGCCGAATTGCGCCAGGCGCCCAAGCTGTCAAAGATCCCGTTGGTCTATGTCGTCAGCCGCGGCAACCGCGACAACCGCCCGGTTGCCCCCGCCGCCGAGCTCGCCGATATGGGCTACAAGATGGCGCTCGACGCATTGCTGCACCTATTGGTCAGTTTTCATTTCAACAAACGCGCGCTCGAAGAGCTGAAAGCGACAGGCGATTTCACCGGCCTCAGTCCGCAAGAATGCGTTACCGCGCGGCACGACGTCGAAACTCTCGTCGGCCTCGAGGAGTCCTACGCGATCGAGGAAGAGACCGTCGAAGACAAGAAATGGGGTGAGCGTTGATCGAGCGGAAATAGCTGCTCCCCTACTTTTTTAAGCAGCATAGGCCGCACCGAGGCCTTCCTGCTCCAGCGTATTCGCCACATCCGACACGGTCGTGCGGTGCAATACGCGGCGTTGCGTGTCGTCGTAAGGGCGGCCGCGATGCATTGTGCAGCGATTGTCCCAGATGACGAGGTCGGCGACCGTCCAGCGGTGCTGGTAGACGAAGCGAGGCTGCGTCGCGAAGGCGATCAACTCCTCGATCAATGCCCTCCCCTTCTCGACCGGCCAGCCGATGATGTGCGAGGCATGCGAGGCGAGATAGAGGCTGATGCGGCCGGAGTAACGGTGGTGGCGGACTAGGGCTTGCGACACCGGCCGCAGTTCCTTGAAGATCTCGTCGTTGAAATCGGCAAAACCGAGCTGGCTGCGCGACCGGAAGATACTGTGCTCGACGACGAGCCGCTCCAGCTCCCGTTTCCGCCTTTCGGGGAGGGCGTCCCACGCCGCTCTCATATCGGCAAACTCGGTCTCGCCGCCGCCCATCGGGCCGGACGACGGAAGCTCGCGCGCCGACAGCAGCGAACATTTCGCTGGGACATGCTTAAAAGAGCTGTCGGTGTGCCAGAGCTGGTTGCCGAGATTGAACAGGTTGCGCCGGTCGTCGCGGGCCAGCACCTGCCCTTCGGCGTCGAGGTTGGAGATGTCGGCGATGTCGGGGCGCAGCCGCATCTTTGCGCCGGCATAATTCGGATTGACCTCGAGCGGACCGAACAGCTGGCTGAACGCCAGTTGCTGTTCGTCGGTCACCGGTTGGTCCGGAAAGACGAGGATGCCGTAACGGTCGAAGGCCGCGTCGATCTCGGCGAAGACATCGGGTGTCACCGGGCGCCTCAGATCGACGCCGCGCAGCGCGACGCCGAGGGTGGAGTGCAGCGGGGTGAGCTCGATCGCCATAGGGCTGCTCCAGGGATAAGCTACCCTGTAGTATGAGCCGCGACGAAGCAGCGATCAATTCAGGCTTGATGTCCGAGCCGAACATCAGAGCGATTTCCGATTGGCTGATCGACGGCGCGCGCTCGGCGCCGCTGCCGCAAGACGTATTATCCCAATTGTGTAACCGGCTCGTCGCCTGCGGCATTCCGCTGTGGCGGGTGGCCGTGTTTGTAAACACGTTGCATCCGCAGATCATCGGTCGCCGGTTTATCTGGTGGCCCGGGGCCGATGTCGAAATTGCCGAAGGGCGGTTCGGGCTGTTCGACACACCCGAGTTCCGGGATAACCCGGTCGCTCGTGTTTACGCGACCAGGACTGCGCTCCGTCGCAGGCTCGCTGACCCAAATTGCCCGATGGACTTTCCAATCCTCGAGGAGCTGCGCGCCGAGGGGGTGACTGATTACCTGGCGGTGCCGCTGTTTTTCACGGACGGGTCGGTTCAACTGGTGACTTGCACGACCCGGGAGCCCGGCGGTTTCACCGATGCGCAGATCGGCGGGCTCGAGGCGATCATGACCCCGCTGGCGCGGGTCGCCGAGATCCGGGCATGGCGGCGGACCGCGAGCACTCTACTCGACACCTATGTCGGGCACGACGCCGGCGAGCGCATCCTCGCCGGACAGATCCACCGCGGCGACATCGAGGAGATCCACGCGGCGATCTGGCTTTCCGATATGCGCGGGTTTACCGCGTTGTCCGATCGTCAGCCGCCACGGGTACTGATCGATCTGCTTAATCGCTACTTCGATTGCCAGGTGCCGGTGATCCTCGACCATGGCGCCGAGGTGCTAAAGTTTATGGGCGACGGTCTGTTGGCGATTTTTACGATCGCCGGCGACGAGACCGAGGTGTGCCAGCGGGCACTCGCCGCCGCCCGCCAAGCGCAAGCAAATGTCGCGTCACTGGCGCGCTCGGCCATGCCGGGGTTGCGCTTTGGCTTGGCATTACACATCGGCGAGGTCCTCTACGGCAATATCGGTAGCGGCAACCGGCTCGATTTCACCTGCATTGGTCCAGCCGTCAATTTCGCAGCGCGCATCGAAAAGCTGGCGGGCGAATTGGGGCGCGATATCCTAGCCTCCGGCGAGTTCGTGCAGCACTGCTGTGGTGAGTTCACGGCACTCGGCGAATTCACCCTTTCCGGATTCAGCGCTCCGCAGCAGGTGTTCGGTCTCGCAAGCGATGCCCCAGCCCTCGCTTGATGTTTCGGGGCGATCCGTTAAGGTTAAGGGCGGGATCTCGGACCGTCGCGAGTTATGGGGAACCGATGGCAGCATGCCTTAGCAGGGCATCGCGCTTTCTTTTGTCGATTGGCTTGGTCTTATCGAGCCCCTGTATCGCAACAGCGGCACGGGCACAGGGTGTCGTCGATGAGGCGCGGCAAGCCGGACGCGCCGCACAGACATTTCCCGCCGCCGACGAGGATTACTTCAGGGGCATGGATGGCGGCATCACGCTGAGCCCCGATGAGGTCAAGGGCCGCAACATGTGGCTGGTATGGACCGGCGGCGACGATACGCTGTGGGACAAGTTGACGAACCTGACTTACGGTTCGTTCGATTTATTGAAGATCCTTTCCTCATACCCCGGGCTGAAATACAGCCGCGACAACCGGTGGAATTATTTCGGTCTCGCAAACGAGCCGTGTTTTACCAAGGCCACCGGCCCCGACCCACAGCGCTATGGGTTGTGGCTCGACATGCGCGATCCCAACTCTCCGGCCGACCCATTTGCAAACGAGCAGAAGTATCCGGGTGTCGCGGTCGGCGCCCGCGGCAAAAATCTGCCGGTCGGCTCGTATTACGGATTCCGACCGGGATCCTCGGGCTGCGGCTCTTCCCTAACCCGGCCTTTAATCAAGCAGCTGCCCCCAAATGGAATCCCGAACGGTTCTACAACGACCCCGATTATTATTTGTCGAAGGATCTGGTTCGACCGTACCGCGTCGGGATGGCCTGCGGGTTTTGTCACGTCGGACCGAACCCGGAAAAGCCGCCGCCGAATCCTGAAGCTCCGCAGTGGGAGAATCTCAGCTCCACTGTCGGGGCACAGTATTTCTGGTTCGACCGTGTTTTCGCGTGGAACCCCGATGAGTCGAACTTTTTTTTACAGGTGGTGCAGACGGCGCGACCAGGCTCGTTGGACACCTCGCTGGTGTCGACCGACAGCATCAACAACCCGCGCACGATGAACGCCGTCTACAATCTCTGGCCACGGCTGGAAGCGGCGAAGCTGTGGGGACGCGAGACCTTAGGGCCGGACAATCTGGCGAACAAGCAGTTCAACGATTTTGCCAGCCAGGGGCCACTGACCCAGTTTTTTCAGCCTCCGAATACGGTGTGGACCCCGCATGTGTTGAAGGACGGCTCCGATTCGGTCGGGGCACTCGGGGCGCTCAACCGCGTGTACGTCAATATCGGTCTGTTCAGCGAGGAGTGGCTGCGGCACTTCAACCCGATCGTCGGTGGCAAGCCCGTCACGCCCTTTCTGATCACGACGGCGCGCAAGAACTCGTCCTATTGGCAAGCCACCGAGATGCAGACCCCCGATATGGCGCTGTTTCTGGTCAAGGCGTCTTACCCGCACAAGCTGAGCAATGCGCCGGGCGGTGCGACCTATCTGACCGACCCGCCGGAGACCCTCCAACGGGGCAAGCTGGTCTTTGCCGACAATTGCGCGGCCTGCCACTCGAGCAAGGCCCCGCCGCGGCCGGCCGGCGCGGACCCATCTACCTGCATCGGTCCGAACTACCTCAACTGCTTCAACAGATATTGGGCATGGACCCAGACCGATGCCTTCCGTCAGCAGATGGAGAAAATCGTCATGGCCGACGATTTTCTCGACGGCAATTTTTTGTCGAACGATGGCCGTGTGCCGGTGACCCTGCTGCAAATCAACGCCTGCAGCCCGTTGGCCACGAACGCCATAGGCGGGAACGTCTGGGATAACTTTTCATCCGCCTCCTACAAGCAGCTTCCTTCGGTTGGCACGATCACGGTCTACGATCCGTTTACCGGTCAGCCGCGGCAATACCAGATGCCGGCCGGCGGGCGCGGCTATACACGCGTGCCGTCGCTGGTCAGCCTGTGGTCCACCGCTCCTTTCCTGTTGAACAACAGCGTCGGCCGGTTTGACCCGAGCCCCTCAGTCGAGGCGCGCATAGGGGTCTTCCAAGATTCGATCACTAAGATGCTGTGGCCGGATAAACGGGATAAAGACGCTGTGTTCGGAGCCAAGATCCCGGGGGTGATCGACCGAACCACGACGACGAGCTGGTTGCGCATCCCTACCGGCTATCTGCCCGACGTAATCAAGGCCTCGCGCGAAGTGCTGAACTGGCTGGTTCCGGTTTTCGACCAGAAAGGGATCGAGATCGGCCCGATCCCGGCCGGTACACCCGTAGATTTGCTGGCGAATTTCGATCCGTTGCCGCCCTCTGGGGCGGGTCTGCGCGAACGGGTGGCGCACGACAAAGCGGTGGTCAAAGTCGTGGTTCAGTTGCTTCATGATCTGAAGGCGTTGCCGCAAGGTGCCACCGACGAGCAGGCGCGGCAGGTTTTTGCCAACCTCGGAGAACAGCTCTTCGCTCTCAGCAAATGCCCGGATTATGTGGTCAACCGCGGGCACTATTTTGGCACCCAGCTGAGCGATGCGGACAAGCAGGCGCTGATCGTCTTCCTTATGACGTTTTGACTTCCCGATGCCACGCGGCGGCGGCAGGCGGAGGCCAACTGGGAAAGGTACGATGTCAGTCGAATATCTGCTGGTGGTCTACAATGGTGACCGCGACGTGGTGGCTGACGG
>Ga0306921_10009301_pt1 | contig 10419 bp, 13 predicted proteins | sample sta12Cox44000080_FD_203760 | JGI IMG/M metagenome (GOLD analysis project Ga0306921, IMG submission 203760) | Lab enrichment of tropical soil microbial communities from Luquillo Experimental Forest, Puerto Rico - statoxic.12C.oxic.44.000.080 (v2)... | ecosystem: Environmental > Terrestrial >...
GGTATTTCTGACCTCGGGTTGCTTGGAATCAGCCATCGATTTCGCTGTGGAGACACAGAAAGCCATGGAATTCATTCCCTATTTCTCTTGTCCGTCTCGCCGGTAATCGGTGTGAAAATCCGGCCGAAGCGTGCCTGGCCTTATCTGCGGATCTTCGGGAGGCGAAAGAATACGGGACCAGCGTCGTGCAACCAGCTAATCCAGACCGCGGCCTATGCCGCCGGCATGGGAAGCTACAGCCGGCTTGGCATTGTTGTTTTCCAGCTGGCTGCTGGCATCGGCAATCTGCCGCTCGATTACTTGGTTCAGTCTGCTGTTGGCGAACTCGCTGGCCACGCGAATGGCATTCTTAATCGCGTTCCCGTTCGACGAACCGTGGCTGATGATGCACACGCCCTTGATGCCCAGCAGCGGTGCACCGCCGTATTCGGAGTAGTCCAGCCGCTTCTTGAAATCGACAAATGCCTGCCGCGAAAGCATGAACCCGACTTGGCGGGTGATGGTCGCCTGCAGTGACTGCCGCAGCAGGAAACGCACGGTCTCCGCCATTCCCTCGGAAATCTTCAGCGCAACGTTGCCTACGAATCCGTCACACACTAGAACATCGGCCTTGCCGTTAAACAGGTCGCGGCCCTCCACGTTGCCTACGAAATTCAGCGGCAGTGCCTTGATGAGCTTGTAGGCCTCGCGTGAGAGTTCGTTGCCCTTGCTCTCTTCTTCTCCAATGGAGAGCACACCCACCCGCGGGTGATTGGCAGTCTCAAAGCGGCCGGCAAAAATCGTGCGGAAGTAGACATCGCCCATGATGGCGAACTGCTGCAGGTTTTCAGGCTTGGAGTCAACGTTGGCGCCGACGTCGATGAGAATCGTCGCCGTACCCTGCGCGGTGGGGAAAACCGCAGCCAGCGCCGGACGGTCCACGCCGGGCAGCGCGCCCAGCACCATCTTCGCGGTAGCCATGCATGCGCCGGTGTTGCCCGCACTGACGAATCCCGCGGCCCGTCCCTCGCGCACCAGGCGCAGCCCAACCCGCATCGACGAATCGCGCTTGGAGCGCACGGCCTGTGCGGCCTTCTCGTGCATGCCGATGACTTCACTGGCAGGAACAATCTCGATCGCCAGCCGCTTCCACAGCGGGTGGAACTTCAGCTCCTGCCGGATGGCATGTTCCTGTCCCACCAGCAGCAGCCGGACGCCATAGTGACGGGCGGCGAGGATAGCGCCATCGACCTCGGGCTTGGGCGCCCGGTCGGAGCCCATCGCGTCAACGGCAATTGTGGTTGCCATGCTTGCTCTGTGCTGTCCTTACGCTTATGCAGAATTCCGCTGGATCGAAGGTTTAGCGGGCAGATTCCTTCTGCTCGATGACCTCGCGCCCCTTATAGTAACCGCATTTAGGGCAGGCGCGATGCGGCAGCTTACGCTCGTGACAGTTCGGGCAATCCGACAACGATTGCACGGTCAGGTGATCGTGGGAGCGGCGCTTCGACGTTCGGGCCTGCGAATGCCGCCGTTTTGGATTAGGCATGAAAACCTCGCATGATGATCGCGCAAAAGCGGCGATCAGAACTCTAGCTTTGCAGCTTGTTTTTTAACTCGCTCAGCGCCGCCCATCGCGGATCGCCGGGCTGCTGACAATTGCATGTCTCGACATTCAGGTTGGTTCCGCACTGCGGGCACAAGCCCTTGCAGTCTTCCCGGCAAACCAGCTTTACGGGCGACGCCAGCAGCACCTGCTCGCGCAAAACGTCCTCCAGCAGAAGACCTTCGCCCACATAATAGCCGATCTCGGTGTCGGCCTCGGAGATCGAAACTTCCTCGGCGCGCCGATCGACACCCAAGGGGCGATACAGCAAGTCAAACCCCCGGTTCACCGGATACTGCACCGGATCAAGGCAGCGGGCACAACTGACTTCCATCGCCGCATCCAGCCTGCCTACGATGCGGATGTCGTCGATGGTTTCCTTGTGCCCGCGGTGTTCCACGATCAGCTCCGCCCGTCCGTCCGCATGCAGCGGACCTACTTGCCGAAGGTCTGATCCAAACTCGATTGCCCCGGGCTCAAAATCCCGCTTGAACTCCAGATTGTGGAGTTGCAAATCCGCTACCCGAATCAGCATGGCGGCACCTGCCTAACTCCCTAGCGCACAACAACTTTCCCATAGCCCACATTGTCCGGCTGGGAGCCGGGTCTGGCAGGCCAAGCTCCTCACGGATCACTCTGGCAGGTACAGACAGGCGGGGGTGGCACTAGGCAAAATATAAGCATAAAGTGTTGCAAATACAGTGTCAAGCCGGCAGGCGGTGATGTGCACGCTGACTCCGCCATGCACAACAGTGCTCGTATTCTGGCGGCGTGGGTCTGCGTTTGAGGGTATTTATCAATCAACCGGGATTGGCGTACTGCGGGTCCAAGGCGCTCGGGATAATCAACGCCTGCGGGGCTGACCAGACCTTAACCGCACCTTCATGCTCGGGCAGGAATTATCGCCGCCTACCAGGAAAAATCAGTTCGCCACCGAGCCCGGCGGAGGGACCGGTATCAGCATTTCTGCCGGGGGTTTGAGTAGACCGAGGTTTGTCAGGTAAGCCACGGTGCGTTGCGCAGCCGCGTCGAAAACCAGCTGGCAGTTGGCAAACTGCGTATTCTCCCACATCACGTCCCCGCCACCATACACGATCTTACAGTCGGTGAAGACGCAATTCAGAAAGCGTTTGCCATCCATGTAAACCGTGATGCCTTGCGCATTCCAATTTTCGATCACTTGCATGAGCGCATCTCCTGACTACCCCGCAGCATGTATCGGCGAACAACTCCAAGGCGATACGGGATGATTCTATAAATGAATCGCGGTCCGTAATCCCAACCCGGGCTCTCCGCGGAGTTATATCGAGGTGGCGGAAGCCAACCTTTTTCATCGGCGGCCCATTCTCCTGCCTCAACCGCATTGAAGGGCAGTCGTCTCCCATCAAACCCATCCTGCGCTTGCTCAGAACACCCCCCCCGAAGAGGCAGGGGTGACGCTTGCCCGAGCCTGGGCCTCGCCGCACCACCCTCGAGACTCAACCGCAGCTCTGCGGTCAGGTGAAAAGGGAAAGGATCGATCCAGATGAGCTGCTGCTGAAAGTCGTGCGTGGACGAGCTAGCGGCTTGAGACATGAGCAGAACCGCGATTCCCCATGGCCGCGTCCATATGACGCATACGAGGCGAAGTCGCCCCGTCTCTACGAGAAGCAAAACCGGCCGAGCAGGCGGCCGGTGCCTTTTCGCGTCTACGGATCTCTAGGGATGCAGCGTTTGCAACTTCTGCGAGGCCAGCTGTCCAATCGGACTGGCGGGATAGTCCTTCTGCATTTGCTCGTAGATCTTGCGCGCTTCCAGCGGCTGGTGATTGTTCTCATACAAGGTGGCCAGTTCAAACTGCGCCGTCGTCTTGCCCACCGAGGTGGTCGGCTTCGCCATCAGCCCCTTATAAAGCTCGATGGCTTGTTGCGTCCTGTTCGTGTTCTCGTAGATGGAGGCCAGGGCCAACTTGGCCAGGCTGGCGACTTCTTTATCCTGGCCGCCGGCCACCTGCTGCAATTGCTTTTCGGCCCCTGCGTTGTCGCCCATGTCATGCAGCATAATGCCGGCGAAGTAACGCGCGATGCGGCCATTGCGCGTGAATGAGTACTTGTCAGCGATGCGCGTGAAGTCCGCATTCGCAGCTTTGGCGCGCTCGGCGGCCGACGCATAGCTCAACATCTCCGGAGTGGGGGGCTCACCCGCAGGGCGAATCGGCGCCTGATACTTCACCAGTGCCCCGGCAAGTTCCTGGCTGGCCTGTTGGTTGCGATAATTGATGAACGCCCATCCCCCCAGCGCAAGTGCCGCCACAATTACAACGATGATAGCGGCCACTATCAGCTTGGATTGATGTTCCACGGCCCAGGAAATGGTTTCGACGGTGGTTTCTGCAAATGAGTTCTGTTTCAGTTGATGTCGAGTAGCGCTGCGCACAGTTTTCCCTCAGTTGAACTGCCAGTAGGCGGGAGTACTAGTGTAGCAAGCCCGGGAATCGAGGGTCAAACGACCAAAGCGGTAAAGGGGTAGGCTGTACATGCGATAAGATAAAAAGCGCCCCCCACTTAACTGACTAGTAAACCAACCATCGAACATTAACCAATCAGTTAACACCACTGGATCGAGGGGCGTGGGGTGTACTCGGTTCGTGTTTGGCGCAGGCTCATGTGGGCATGGGGAGGCGGCGAGAAAAAGTGTCCCAGTGCGTGATCGTCCAGGTGGAGCGGATCGCCCTGCGGACGTTCGTGCTGAGGTGCTGAGCTCATCTGCGGGTGGTGAAATTGGAGCCTGCGTGAGGCGGGTGATCCAAGCGCGCGCGGGGGGCGGCGTGTGTGGGAGCGCTTGCGGGCGGGGCAGCACCGATTCAGTGCTGATGCACACACCTGCTGTACTCGATTTACTTGACCTTCTGCGCGCGAGATTACGCCCGTCCCAGTACTCCCCCATCCGATCCAGACGGCGGCCAGTGAAGGAACCAACGCGCATGCGATGCTCTTGTGAGTCGGCTCAGGGCTCGGCTGCCCGTCCGGATTGCAGTCTGGGCCTTATCGCATCGCAGACTTGCTGGTTTGCCGGGAGCAGTCCGGCCTGACGCATCGCGGAAAGCATGTCGTAGACACTCCACTCCTCCACAATCTTCCCATCGCGGAACCGAAATAGGGTCATGCCGTTCACCGTGATGTGCTTGCCGGTGGCGGGAAAGCCCATGCCTTCGTGGGTGTTGGTGCCGGAAGCCGTGCAGAACACGGAAACCAGGTCGCGCTCGGCGATCATTTCGTTCACCTTCACGCGCATGTCGGGCATGGCCATGCGCTCCTCTTTGGCGGCAGCCATGTCATCGGCCAAGGTGTAATCGCCGTTGGCCCCGTGGGCGATGAAGCTGGTGGCGTGGGAATCGGGGTAGAGGTTGAGTTGGCCCTGATCCAGCACTTGCCCGAAGAAGCTACGAGCGACAGCCTTGTTGGCATCCTGCACGGTGGGTTGCTGCGCGGCCAGTGTTACACACATCCCGAGTGATGCGGCCAAAAATGCCAACTGGCGCATGTTCGCCTCCCTGATTGTAAATTAACGTAACATTCGTTACATTAATGGGAGTTTACTGCCCAATGGCCCGACCGTCAAATCCCGAGATTCGCGCCCGGCTGCGTGAACGGGCCATCGACTACGTGATGCAGCATGGCTTCGCCGCGGTGTCGCTGCGGCCGATGGCGAAGAAGTTGGGGACCACTGCCCGCATGCTGGTCTATCACTTCGGATCGCGAGAGGCCCTGATGCGCGAGGTCCTCATGGGCATACGCGAGCGCGAAGACGTGGTGATCCGGAGGTGGTTTCAACACCACCACAGGCGCAAGACGCCTCCAACCCTGGCGGAGTTTCTGCGCTGGTATTGGCAACGGATGGGTGCGCCTGAGGCACGCCCGACTGCACTGCTGATATTTGAACTTTATGCGCTGGCGTTGCGCGATCCGGCAGCGTACCCGGGAGTGATGCGCGACCCGATTGCGTACTGGCGAGGTCTATCGAACAGAGCCGGAGTGCGGGGCGGGGACGATGCCGAAGCCACGCTTCTGCTGGCCGCCACTCGCGGCCTGTTGCTTGATGTAACCGCGACAGGCGACCGAGTCCGGGTGACTAAGGCGCTTCGGCTGCTCGCCAGCTTCATCGAGCGGTCGCACGACGACAGGGGATGCGGGGCGCGCCGGCAAAAGGCCGCCGGGAAGAAGCCGACTAGATAGCGCGCTTCACCCCGTCAAACGATGGGGAGGGTGACAAGATGGCGGGAAGCATCCTCCACCCCTTTAGTAGCAAGCCGTCCCACACCCCAACCGGGTGGCAGGTTCGGGTCATCATCGCCGAGTGCATACAAGGCTTACAGAACTGCGAGCACTTGGCCGACGAGCTGGAGCGTTCTCGGATGAACGTTGGCCTTCCCCGGGGGCCACGCCTGCGAAAGATTGAAACCAATACTGGCATTCTGCGGCTCCTCCCGGGTCTAACGCGGCGTTATAATGAGGTCCGAGCCAAGCGGCGTCCGATAGCTAAGGATCGTTGATGCCCTCGACCGGTGCACACTATGGGGAGGAGAGAATGAACAACACCATCGCATGCAGAATATTTTGCCTGGCAATTGTGCTGGTCATCCTCGTATGGGCGCCCCAGCCCGCGCTGGCAAGTGGGATGCACGGCGGCGGTGGATTTCACGGCGGGGGTGGCGGGTTTCACGGCGGCGGAGGCGGATTTCACGGCGGAAGCAACTTCGCCGGCGCCTACCATGGTGGCGGGTACGGCTGGCATGGCGGAGGATCCGCTTGGCACGGCGGAGGATCCGCTTGGCACGGCGGGGGCTACTATGGCGGTTGGCGTGGCGCCTATTGGGGCTTTCCCGGGTGGGGTTATGGAGGCTGGCGATTCTCCATCGGCTTCAACTTTGGCCCCTTCTGGGGAGGTTTTCCTTACGTATGGGCCCCTGCCCCTCCTTTTATTATCTACTATCCGGTTCCCGTTCCTTTCTCCGGACCGGCGGCCTACACCTCGGCGGACGCTTATCCCAACAATCAGGGCGGCGGCAACGCCTATAACGGCGGTTATCAGCTCGGCCCTCCGGGACAGCGGTCGGTAGCTCCTATTCCGACGCCTGCTCCTGCCACAAACTCCCTGACCATTCGCGACGCCGCTTACACGCCAGCGGCCCGGAATCACTCGACCATGATCACGGCCGCGAGTAACACTCGGCCCATCAACTCTTCCGCCCGCCGGCTTCCCGCTCCTCGTCCGGAGGTGCAAAATGTCATTCGCGCTCTGCGCGCCATGCCGCCGGCAGCCCGCCAGCGGGAAATCGACTCCGGCCGCTACGGCAATCTCACGCCCCAGGAACTTGAATTCGCGAAGTACGCCGCCGGTCTGCAACCATCCCCGCCCGTGGCACTTCTAACCAGCACAAACTAGACAGAAAACGAGAACGGCTGCGCTGATTCTTCGGCGGCCGAACACACGATCATGATCAGGGGCGCGGTGTGCTCCCTTGCTCTCCGATGTACCACCCCGGTCGGTGGAAGTGCGCCCGGAATGACGCATTGCGGCAGCCCCCGGAAGGGAAGGCAGCGCCTCATTCCCAGTATCCCCATAATGTAGATAGACATTATAGTATTATTTTGGTCGGTCCGACGTCTGGAGGTTGTCCGGTGAAAATCTCGCAAAAGGGACTGTATGCCCTCAAGGCCATGACCCTGCTGGCGCGCCGCTTCAATGACGGCGCCATTCGCATTCGTGATATTGCCTATGAGGAAGCACTGCCCGAAAAATTCCTCGAGCTCATACTGCTGGAGCTGAAAAATGCCCGCTTGGTGGAGAGCCTACGCGGTGCCAAAGGCGGCTACCGCCTGCGGCGACCGCCTCATCAGATCAGTTTGGCCGAAATCATTCGTCTCATCGATGGCGCACTGGCCCCCTTTGGAGATGCCGCCCAACTGCGAACCCTGATCGAAACTGACGACGATCATCGCGCCCTCTATCAGGTTTTTCTCGATGTTCGCGATGCCGCGGCACGCATACTGGAAAACACGACTCTCGCAGACCTCATTGAACCCAGGCGTCCGCCGGCCGCTCGCAAGCGCCGGAACAAGGAAGAGAACGGCACGGTTCTGCCTATGGTCGTTCGTGACACCTCTGATCCCGGACGCCGCCGAGCATGAGCCAGAGCATGAAAATCTTGCTCGGCATCCTGCTGGCCTGGCCGAGCCATGCGTTCGGGCAAGCTGCGCCATTGGTGCTTCGAGTCGGAGCCTTCCCCAACCTCACTCATGCGCAGGCCATGATAGGCAAGGCCAATGGCTGGTTTGAAAAGGCCATGGGGCCCAACGTCAGAATCGACTGGAAGAGTTTTAATGCCGGGCCATCGGCCATCGAGGCAATGTTCGCCGGCGCCATCGACATGACCTACGTCGGCCCCAATCCTACCATTAGCGGGTATGTCCGCTCACAGGGAGAAGCCCTGAGAGTAATCGCGGGCTCGGCCACTGGCGGAGCTTCTCTGGTTGTTCGCAACGACTCCGGAATCATTAAGCCGGAAGACTTCCACGGCAAACGTGTCGCCTCCCCGCAGTTGGGCAACACCCAGGACGTGGCGCTGCGTGCGTGGCTGAAGTCGCACCCCATGGCGCCGGCAAGCAAGGGCGGCGACGTGCAGGTGCTGCCCATGGCAAATCCCGACCAGCTTACTTTGTTCCAGAAGAGGCAACTCGACGCCGCCTGGGCACCGGAACCATGGGCAACCCGCCTCATTCGCCAGGGCGGGGGGCGTCTTTTTCTCGACGAGCGTCAGCTCTGGCCTAACGGCCAATTCGTCATCACCAACTTAGTTGTCAGCACAAAGTTTCTGCGCTCGCAGCCTGAGGTAGTCAGGAACTGGATCCGGGCGCAGGTTGAGCTCAGGGACTGGATTCATGGCCATCTGCCGGAAGCCAGAAGGCTTCTCAACCAGCAAATCCAAAAAGAGACAGGCAAATCGCTCCCGCCTGCCATCATCGACGAGGCTTTCACCCGTATCGAGATCACCGACGATCCCATTCGCAGCTCGCTGCTCACCTCCGCCCATGCCGCATTCGAAGCTGGGTTCCTTGGCAGGCAAATGCCCGACCTCTCGGGGCTCTACGACTTGACCCTGCTCAATCAGGTACTGACGGAGAAGGGAAAGAAGACGGTCCAATGACGAGTTGGCCGAATCCTTCGCCTGTTCGCGATCCGGTAAAGGGCACTTCTGATGCTGGGTCCTGGAAAGTCGGAACGGCAGTCATCTCCTCTCCCGGAGCCAGCCGACGCCCGAAAGTCTGGCTGAACGAGGTGTCTCTCAACTATCGCGCAAAAAATGGCAACTGTCTGCTGGCGCTCGACCGAATTGACCTCGAGGTCCAGCCAGGTGAATTTCTCTGCATTGTCGGACCTTCGGGCTGCGGCAAATCTACCCTGCTGCACATCATCAGTGGTTTGCAGCGTCCCTCATCGGGCAGCGTGCGGATCGATGACGCCCTGGTCGATGGGCCTGCCGCTAGTCGCAGCCTGATATTCCAGGAACTGGGTCTCTTTCCCTGGCTCACCGTCGCGCAGAACGTCGAGTTCGGCATGAAGATGGCAGGTATCAAGCGCGACGAGCGTCGGGACCGGGTTGGGTACTACCTCCGCATGGTGCACCTGTCGCAATTCAGAGACAGCTTCCTGCACCAGCTTTCCGGGGGAATGCGTCAGCGAGTTGCCCTGGCGCGCGCCCTTGCTACCGAGCCCGATGTCCTGCTGATGGACGAGCCTTTCGCCGCCCTCGATGCGCAAACCCGCGACTTATTGCACGAGGAATTGGAACGGATCTGGACCGAAACCGGCCGCACCATTGTTTTTGTCACCCACAATGTGCGCGAAGCAGCACGCCTGGGCGACCGCGTTATCCTCCTCACCTTCCGTCCCGGGCGCGTTAAGCGCGAGTTAGCCATCGATCTCCCGCGTCCGCGCCACGTTGAGGACCTCGCGGTTGCGCAAATGGCAGGAAAAATTCTCGCGGAACTTCGCGGGGAGATCAACCAAAGCCTGCAGCAGGAGTTTACGGTCCACCCATGAGAACTACCATCCGCCAGATTGTCTTTTACGCGCTGCTCATCGCGATGTGGATCGGGATCGTACGGCTTCGCATCTGGCCACCCTACCTGGTTCCCTCACCTCGCGGCGTCTTCAATGCCTTGCGTGCCGGATTTTCTGACCACAGTTTTTGGATTGCCATTGCGGTCAGCATGAAGCGTATCGCCATCGGCTATGCAGTCTCCATCGCCATTGGAATCGTGCTGGGCTTGCTCCTCGCCAGCAGCGAGTTCCTCGAACAAACCCTGGGTGCTTTGTTGGTAAGCCTGCAGAGCTTGCCCAGCATCTGCTGGCTGCCGATGGCAGTACTGTGGTTCGGACTTTCCGAAAAAGCCATCCTTTTCGTGGTCGTCATGGGATCTGTGCTCTCGGTCACCATCAGCATGGAGGCGGGCCGCAAACAGTTGCCGAAAATCTATTCCTTGGCAGGACGCAATCTCGGAGCCCGCGGATTGAAGCTTTTCATTTACGTTTTGTTTCCCGCCAGTCTCCCGTACTTACTCGGCGGACTAAAACAAGGATGGGCATTTGCCTGCCGGTCATTGATCGCCGGGGAGATGATTTTCGTCAGCCTCGGGCTCGGCCAGCTGCTTATGATGGGCCGCGACCTCAACGACATGAGCCAGGTTCTCGCAGTCATGCTACTGATTGTGGCCATTGGCTACCTGGTGGACGGCCTTATTTTCAAGACATTAGAACGAGGGCTGCAATATCGCTGGGGACTGACGCCGGCG
>Ga0306921_10009303_pt1 | contig 10418 bp, 2 predicted proteins | sample sta12Cox44000080_FD_203760 | JGI IMG/M metagenome (GOLD analysis project Ga0306921, IMG submission 203760) | Lab enrichment of tropical soil microbial communities from Luquillo Experimental Forest, Puerto Rico - statoxic.12C.oxic.44.000.080 (v2)... | ecosystem: Environmental > Terrestrial > Soil...
TCGGTGGTAATGTTCCGAATCACGTCGCCGCGAACTTCCCGCAGACCGCCAGTGCCTGCGCCAGTTGCCACGCCATTACCACGTGGGCCGCAGGCCAGTTTGATCACAGCACCACGGGCTTCCCGTTAGCGAACTCACACCAGATGGCGCCCGCTGGCAAGGTTACCGCCTGCACACAGTGCCACGTCGGCGGGAATTACAATCTGACGACTGCGCCGAACGATTGCGGCAATGCGGGCTGCCACCTGAATACCTTTAACACCACGAATAATCCAGCTCACGCCAGCAATCCGAGCGCGTTTCCGATCGCGCAGTGTGCGGTCTGCCACGACACGATTACCTGGACCGACCAGTCCGGATTCAATCACTCCGCCACTGGGTTTGCGTTGACCGGCACGCACATGTCGCCCAATCCTACGCCCTGCGCGCAGTGCCACGTCAACAACAACTACACGCTGAACTCAGCCGATTGCATGGGCTGCCACCAATCGGCTTGGCAGAGCACAACAACTCTCGGTGGTAATGTTCCGAATCACGTCGCCGCGAACTTCCCGCAGACCGCCAGTGCCTGCGCCAGTTGCCACGCCATTACCACGTGGGCCGCAGGCCAGTTTGATCACAGCACCACGGGCTTCCCGTTGACGAATTCACACCAGATGGCGCCCGCTGGCAAGGTTACCGCGTGCACGCAGTGCCACGTCGGCGGGAATTATAATCTAACGACTCAGCCGACCGATTGCGGCAACTCAGGCTGCCACCTGACGACATGGCAAACGACCAACAATCCGACGCACTCAACCGCGGGCTCCGCCTTCGCGGCGGCCAACTGTTCCACCTGTCACGACATGATTGCCTGGACCGATATATCGTCCTTCAACCACGCCTCGACCGGCTGGCCGTTGACGGGTGCGCACCTGACGGGGACCTGCGTTTCGTGCCACGTCAATAACAACTACACTTTAACGTCGACGGATTGCTACGGCTGCCACACCGCAGAATGGAACAGCACGCAGACCTTGGGCGGCAATGTCCCGAATCACGTGCAGGCGGGCTTCCCGACCTCGCAATGCTCGACATGCCACAACACGACGACTTGGGCTAATTCCACGTTCAATCACAACACCACGGGTTTCCCGCTGACGAATTCACACCAGATGGCCCCGGCGGGTAAAGTAACGGGCTGCGCGCAATGCCACATCAACAACAACTATGCGCTGACGATCGCGCCAACGGATTGCGGGAACGCGGGCTGCCACCTGACGACCTGGCAAACGACCAACAATCCGACGCACTCGACGGCAGGCGCCGCTTTCGCTGCCGCGAACTGTACCACGTGCCACGACACGATTGTGTGGACCGACAACACGTTTAATCATGCGGTGACAGGCTGGCCCTTGACGGGAGCGCACCTGACGGGAACCTGCGTCTCGTGCCACGTCAATAACAATTACAACTTCACGAGTGCGAACACGGATTGCTATGGCTGCCACACGGCAGAATGGAACAGCACGCAGACCTTGGGCGGCAATGTCCCGAACCACGTGCAGGCGGGCTTCCCGACCTCGCAATGCTCGACATGCCACAACACCACGACTTGGGCCAATTCCACGTTCGATCACAACACCACGGGTTTCCCGCTGACGAATTCGCACCAGATGGCCCCGGCGGGTAAAGTAACGGGCTGCGCGCAATGCCACATCAACAACAACTATGCGCTGACGATCGCGCCAACGGATTGCGGGAACTCGGGTTGCCACCTGACGACATGGCAAACGACCAACAATCCGACGCACTCAACCGCGGGCTCCGCCTTCGCGGCGGCCAACTGTACTACGTGCCACGACACGATTGCCTGGACCGATATAACGTCCTTTAACCACGCCTCGACCGGCTGGCCGTTGACGGGTGCGCACCTGACGGGGACCTGCGTTTCGTGCCACGTCAATAACAACTACACTTTAACGTCGACGGATTGCTACGGCTGCCACACCGCGGAATGGAACAGCACGCAGACGCTGGGCGGCAATGTCCCGAATCACGTGCAGGCGGGCTTCCCGACCTCGCAATGCTCGACATGCCACAACACGACGACTTGGGCCAATTCCACGTTCAATCACAACACCACGGGTTTCCCGCTGACGAATTCACACCAGATGGCGCCAGCGGGTAAGGTAACGGGCTGCGCGCAATGCCACATCAACAACAACTATGCGCTGACGATCGCGCCAACGGATTGCGGGAACTCGGGCTGCCACCTGACAACGTGGCAACAGACGAACAACCCGACGCACTCGACGGCAGGCACGGCATTCGCCGCGGCCAACTGCTCGACCTGCCACGATGCGATTGTGTGGACGGACAACACGTTCAATCATGCGGTGACAGGCTGGCCATTGACGGGAGCGCACCTGACGGGAACCTGCGTCTCCTGCCACGTCAACAATAACTACAACTTCACGAGCGCCAATACCGATTGTTATGGCTGCCACACGGCCGACTACAACAGCACGCAGACCCTTGGCGGCAATGTCCCGAATCACGTATCAGCCGGCTTCCCGACCTCGCAATGCTCAAGCTGCCACGACACGACGAACTGGGCCAACTCGACCTTTAATCACACCACCACCGGCTTTCCGCTGACGAACTCGCACCAGATGGCGCCAGCGGGTAAGGTAACGACCTGCGCGCAATGCCACATCAACAACAACTATTCGTTGACGACTGCACCGACGGCTTGCGGCACCTCGGGCTGCCACCTGACGGACTGGACCAATACGAACAACCCGGTGCACTCCGCGGCAGGCGCCTCATTCGCGACGTCAAATTGCTCGAACTGTCACGACAACATCACTTGGACCGATAACACCTTCAACCACGCGAGCACAGGGTGGGCACTCACAGGCAATCACCAGATGGCACCCGCGGGCGCGGCCACAAACTGCAACCAGTGCCATGTAAACAACAATTACAGCCTGACCGTGACGGATTGCTACAACTCCGGCTGTCATACGGCAGATTGGAACAGTACGCAGACGCTTGGCGGTTCCGTGCCCAATCACGTCGCGGCAAATTTCCCCACCTCGCTCTGCACGACTTGCCATGACACGATGCTGTGGGCGGACGGAAAGTTTGACCACAGTACAACAGGCTTTGCGTTGACAGGTGGACACATTGTACCCACGGCCGGCGGCGTCCAGGCTTGCACCGATTGCCACGTTGGTAGCAACTATTCACTTACGGCGGCGAACACGGTCTGTTATGGATGCCACCTCGCGGAATGGAACAGCACCCAGACGCTGGGCGGTTCTGTCCCGAACCACATCTCGGCAGGATATCCAACAACGTGCGATACCTGCCACACCACCACAAACTGGCTGGGCGCGACCTTCAACCACACGTGGTTCCCGATCCCGCACCACAGTTCAGTGTGCGCAGACTGCCACCAGGTTTCGACCGACTACTCACAATTTACGTGCATCAATTGCCATACAAATACGACGGCGCACCGGCCCGGGATGTCGCATCCTAATGTTTGCTCGCCATCGCCCTCATGCTGGTACGGGGCCACGCTGTGCTACAACTGCCACAAGAACGGTGGGGGTTAGAGAGTCTCGGATCAATTGGCGCACACTCGTTCGGCAGAGGTTTTCAGTCTTGGTGAAAGGCAGACAGAGCACCAAAGGCAAAGGCCCTGGAACGCTTTTTCCAGGGCCCTTTGCTTTTTCAGGTTTGTGAAGCGCGGGAGTCGGCTCGTCGCAGAGAAAAGCCGATCTACTTTCCCCCGGATGAGGAACGCACGTCGCTGTTTTGCGTCTGGGCCTGCTGCAACGAGCGGTAGTAGTTTTCCAGAAGTTTTTTGCGGTTATGACGGAGATTTGCACGCGACCGGGTTTCAGGGTAGGGAACTCCCTCGCCCATCACTCCTTTCCAGAGCAGATGGTTGTATCGGTTGGCATCCAACCTGTCTTCGCGGGTGAAATCCATGCCTTTCGTCTGTTCCCGCCACCAAGCTCCGTCATGCAGGGGCTTCGCATAACGTGCCGAGAGCCAGTTGCCGGGAATGGAGTTGTTTACCTGGTAAGTCGGATCAAACGACTGCTGCATGGTCACGTAGTCGCCACCCGCTGCGTTTTGCAAGATTACAGGCAGCGTTACGTTGAACGACCAATCAGACGGCTGTGCCTTGAAGATGTCCGTCATCGGCAGAGCGGCGTAGTCGGTCAGGCCAAGATGCCCGATGCCGAGAATATCCACGATCGTCGAGATAAAGCTGACCGTCGTATATTTCCGCGAAACCACCGCGCCGCGCTTCACGTAAGCGCCGGCCACAAACGCGATGCTGCGGTGGGCATCCACATGGTCGGGCCCGTCTTGAGAGTCATCTTCGAGCACGAAGATCAGCGTATTGTTCTTGTAAACGCTGCTATGCGACACGGCGTCTGTGATGATTCCGACGGCGTAGTCGTTGTCCGCCGTCTGTAATTCCGGGGTGTCGACTCCGAAGTTCCCCGGGTCGCCCGAGCCGGTGTGGTCCATCATGACGCGCACGAACTCGAGATTCGGTAGATTGCCGTTCTGTTCAAACTCCCGGAACTCGCGCAGCCACTCCTGGGCGCGGTAGAGGTCGGGATAGTTCGTATCGAATCCACGGAAGTAGGGATCGGTGATGTCGAGCAGTGCCTGCTTGGCCGGCCACGCCACCCGCAGCCCGAGCGCCGCTGGATTTTTAACCAAAGGACTGTACAGAGGTGGCGCAAGCGCCGCCACGATATCGCTGTATCGGGCACCATCGAGGAAGAAGCCATAGTTCCGAACGCTCAAGCCGCCACGCAGCGTCGAGTCCCACAGGTATCCCAACTGCTCTTCGCCCTCCGCCGGTCCGTCCACCGCCGAGACATCGGAGGTGCCCGGGAGCAGATTCGGGTCAGAAGGCGTCAGCGCGAGGAATGCCTGGCGTTCGGGGATCGTCGCAAGGCCGACATTAATGTTTCGATTTGTTCCCTCGTAGTCGTAGTTCAGACCGCGTCCGGCATAGTTCATTGGAATGGTCTTTTCAATCGTGTCGGAGGCGCGTGCGGCAGTTGACCAGTTCCAGCCATCGCCGCTAACTTCGCCGCTATCGTAGAAGTTGTCAAGGTCGACAAACTGAGAAGCAATCGCGTGCTGGTTGGGTGTGAGCGGCTGAGGGTACACGGTAATTGCGGGGTCGCCATTGCCTTTGGCGAGGTCGCCGAGAATCTGATCATAGGTGCGGTTCTCCTTGACAATATAAATGATGTGTTTGACGTTCTTGCCCAAAGCACTCAGGGCGACTTCCCTGGCATCGTTTTGAGCGGCGCGATCGTAGCGATTGTTATGCACTGCCTGAACCGTCAACTTCTCGAGCTGATCGCTGTGCGGAACCGGAACCGTCAGGAATCCTGCCTTTGTGAGCTGCCAGACATACTGGTTGGCGGCGCTGCACGCGGCTTCACTGCCACCAGGCAGGTTCGAAGCTTTATCGCGGCAATTCTGCGGGTTCGGGCCGGCGCTGCTCTTTCCGTTCACCGCATAAAGCGTCCAACCGTCTGCGCTGACGCTGACCGAATTGGGATACCAACCGGTCGGAATCAGTCCGAGGACCTGGCTCTTACGCCAGTACGCGTCGTCACCCGTTCCACCCTCTCCGCCAAGTTCGATCACTGCGATGTCGTTTGCGCCGCCGTTGGTGACGTACAGTCTCTGGCCGTCGGGCGACACCGCGACGCTGTTTGGCGATGCGCCTTTGAAACCGAGGCGATTTGCAAACACGCTGGCCGGAGCCACGGTGTTGATTTCTTCAAGAATCTTGTAAGACTGCGTGCTGATGACCGCGACCGTATCCTGGCTGTCTTCGGTCACGAACAGATGATGCTGGTCCGGACTAAGAGCCGCACGAACGGGTTGGCCGCGTAGAGGAATCCGGTTGGCAACCACAGGCAGTGCGCCTGATATGTCAACCACCACAACCTCCCGGTCTCGCTCGCTGGTAACATAAGCGGTCGTATTTCCTTGAATCACGACCCAGAAAGGAAATTCTCCCCCAGGGACTCCTCCACCCGGACGCAGATCAAGAGTATTCGTCACCGTCCGCGAAGCGACGTCCACCAGATGAATCGAGTCGTTTTCGTAGTTGGCAATCACCAACCGCTTTCCGTCGGCAGTTACCGCGAGGCCAGCTGCTGCCGGCCCCGGCAACAACGGATTCAGAAAGCCTGTGTGCAACGCAATCGGGCTCTTGGCGTCCTCCTCATAGTTCGTTGTGCCTTTAACAAACACGTGAACGTTGTCGTCCGGACCGCCCGTTAGGTAAAACTCCGCACCGCCTGGGTTCCACACGAGCCCGTCAAATGCGTTTGGAACTTGCAGAACCTGTTGAAGCAACGGCTTGTGGCCGCTCACGTCATAGACAAAGACGTACTCGTTGGATTCAGCAGGATTCGGGCTGCCTTCGTTAGGCCCAGAAGTGAAATTCTGGCTGTTGTATCCACTCGTAAGGATCAGGAGAGTCCTGCCATTTGGGCTAAGCGCGGTGGTGACGGCCTGGCCGACCGTGAAGGTTGGGTCGAAGGAAAGACCCGGGTTAAGTGGCTGAAAGATCGAACCGGGCGCAGCGGAGGGAGTAATGTGAACCCCGGTGGGAATGAACTGGTCGTCGTCGTCCACCGCCCCTGCGGGAAGCGGCAGCAGCGACAACTCAAACGCAGCGAGTACAGCCAAGACGGCCACTGCAAGCGAAAAACGCTTCTTTCTCATAGGAATCTCCTCAACTCTTTGCCTCTGCATAAGGCTGGTAACTGGATTGCTGATCTAATCCGGGCACACCTCAAACGAAGGCACCCCGCACGAACTTTCCGCTCGGGATATTGCAAAAAGACGTTGAAATGATGAAGCCCAGGTAAAAAGCTTCTAAGGCGCAGGTCGAATTCCCGTTATTGGCCATTTAAGTCGAATTTACGGGAGATTGATGAAGCAAACCGGCGCCCTAATCTAATGTTGCGGTTGGTGCTTATTTTTCGGAACGCTAGGGCTCGAGTGCCTGGCCAGCTTTAGCGGCATCGTTCCTCGGGGTGAGTCGTGCGCGGGCGCGTCTTCTGTTCTTCCTGGCTTGCTAGTTGTGTGCTGCTTTCCTGGGTTGCGCTGTGCCCGCTGGCATGGCCGCAATCCATTGTAAACACAGGTGCTATCTCCGGGGTTGTTTGCGACGCGAGTGGCGCCATCGTTGCGCGCGCCAAGGTTATCCTCAGATCTTCATCTACGGGGTTTACTCAGACTCGTGCCACCACCGACCAAGGAACTTTCCTGTTTCCGGCTTTGCCCGTGGGTCAGTACCTGCTTAGCGTGCAGGCAGCGGGATTTCAAATCAACGAGATACGCGAGATCACTGTTCGCGTGGGTGAAAAGCTACACATCGATACGCGGTTGCGTCCGGGCATCGAAAGCAGCTCGATCGTAGTTACGGCAGCAACACCGTTGTTCCGCTCCACCGAATCGACCCTAAGCACGGTAATCGATCGCGATGCGCTCGACGGACTGCCACTCAGCGGCAGGCGCTACACCGATTTTGCGCTGCTTACACCGAATGCGAGTCCCGACGGCCAAACAGGCCTGGTAAGCTTTGCGGGCGAGCAGGGTGGGGAAGACAGTGGCTACGCCAACGGCAACGGAGCAAACGCATTCACGTTGGACGGCGCCAATGCCACGAGCACCTATTTCGGCAATGCCAGGGGTGGCGAACGCGTTCCTTACATCTTTGGCGAGAATGCCATTGAGGAATTTCAGATTGCGGTGTCCCCTTATATAGCGGCGTACGGTGGAGCGGCGACGGGATTTCTGAACACCGTTACGAAATCCGGCTCCGATCAGTTTCATGGCAATGCGTTTTATTTCAATCGCAACTCAGCCACTGGCGCAAACTCTGCCATTAACAAGCAATACGGCTACCCACGGAGCCCGGACGTGCTGCAACAATTCGGCGGTTCCGTCGGCGGCCCCATTCTTCGGGAGCGCGCCTGGTTTTTCTTTGATTACGAACAGCAGCGTGAGAACAATCCCATTTTGGTGGCAAACTCGGATTACCAGGACGTGAGCCAAACCGACTTTGGGGTTCCCGCGTCGCTAACTCTTCCTGCTCCTAACGGGCCGATGCCGGTTCCGAGTGCTCTGTCGCAGGCGGATCCCACAAATCCGCAGTATTTGCACCAGGTTTCCAATGCGCTGAACACGATTCAGTCAAATCTGGGGACGCATCCGCGCGCAAGAAATGATCTGGCTCTGCTCGCCAAGCTGGATTATCAGCCCAATCATCGAAACAGGTTTTTTCTAAGCCTCAATCTGAACCGTTTCGACTCGCCAAACGGCGAGATCACCTCGCCGAATACCGCTTTGTTTGGCATCAGCGCTCTGGCCGACAGCTACGTGCGCGACTATGTCGTAGGCGCGGGCTGGACGTTGAACATCAATCCGAGCCTGCTGAATGAATTTCACGCCAGCTTTTCTCGCGACGATCAGCATTCTCCAGCGGGCGGTATTGTCGCCGCCGATTTCCCGTCTGTGGTGCTTTCCATCCCGACGAATTTCGTTCTCGGAAACGCTGGTTTCGCCGGCGGGCGCACCAACGAGGCACAATGGGAACTGGCCGAGCGCCTGCATTACCTTCACGGGCGACACCATTTGCAATTTGGGGTCGAGGGCAACCACTCTCATGTTACCGACTCGGCATTCGGCGGCTTTGACCCTGACGCACAAAAACAGAATGGCACCCTGCTCGGTACGTATGCGTTCTCTTCTTTCACGAATTTTGCTCTCGGGATATTTGATTCCTTTTCCCAGAGTGCAGGAAATCCTAATTTTTCCTTTAATGTTCCGTACGTGGGGTTCTACGTCCACGACACATTTCAGGCGACGCCGCGTTTGACTTTTGATCTGGGAATACGGGAAGACTTCCAGGTTTACCCGCAGCCTGCCGAAAATCCTGCTTTCCCGCTGACGGGCCAGTTTCCGAACCAATATCAGAGGATGGCACCACGCTTGGGCCTTGCCTGGCGACCGTTCGAAAAAACGGTTGTGCGTGGAGGTTTCGGCGTTTTCTACGAAAACTTCAATGGCCTCAACTATCGGAACAGCGTCATCACGAATGGCGTTCCGACGCAGCAATCATCGGTCTCTGTCTCTTTTGATCCGACGCTAGCGCCAAATCAGCAAGCGGTCGTTTTCCCCGGCCGCCTCTCGTCCGATCGGGTATTTAATGGCAGTGGGAGCGCTCTTCCGAATATCTCACTGGTCGATCCAAGCTTCCGGGATCCTGAAGTGCTGCAGACGAGTTTACAGATCGAACGGCAAATTCTGCCCGAGACCGTGTTCAGCGTCGGAGCCATGTGGACGCATGGAATCCACCTCATCTCCTCGAGCGCCTACGACTTGAATCTTGAGCCTCCGAAAGGAACCACAAAATACATCACTTGTCTCTCTGCAGATCTCAGCACCTGCAACTACAACCCGGTCGTGCTACCCAATCTCGATTCGGGCCTGTTGCAGGAAGGCCGCATTTCCTCTCGGCTTGGCCAGATCAATGCACTGATCAGCCCCGGAATCAATCACTACAACGCCCTGTTCGTCCAGCTGCAACGCAGGCTGCGCTCAGGCTTGGCTCTGCAAGCCGGGTACACGTTCGCCAAAAACATAATGTCTGATGGCGTCGACTTCAACAACCAGTTCGACTTTTCGAACACCCACGCTCCGTATTTGCTCGATCAGCGCCACCGCCTAACTATCGCCGGGACCTACGAGCCATTCGTAGGTAAACACTTTGACAACAACCTCGTTCGTGCCCTGACCTCGAACTGGACAATCAGCACCGTCATGCTCTTTTCTTCGGGACGTCCGTATGCGGCGCTGCTGGACGTGGCAAATGGAGGCGGTGGCGCGGCCGGCGACTCCGTTTCGATGAGTGGCCGTCTCCGCCCGTTCGATTCGGGTGATTTGGGAGAGTCCAACAGCGTCAACAATACTGCGGCGCTGCAAACCACCGCCAATTCCGCGCTCGGCATCAATGGCAACGGACCCAGCCCGGTTGCTGGATTGAACTCGTTCTACGGGCCCTGGACACAGCAAATTGATTTTGGAATTTCGCGCCACTTCTCCCTCACCGAGCGGCGATCCGTTCTTTTCCAAGCGCAGGCTTTCAACTTGCTGAATCACGCAAACTACTATGTGCAAAACGGCAACGGCGTCGACGCGATTCAGTACACACCGACAGGCCCAACCTGCGGCGACGGCCAAACCCTGAACCAGACTTGCTATCTGATTCCTCATGCTGGCTTTGGGACTTGGCAAGTTATCAGTCCACTCAACGGCCCGCGCGTTTTCCAGTTCGCCCTAAAGTATGTTTTCTAAGAGTG
>Ga0306921_10009304_pt1 | contig 10417 bp, 15 predicted proteins | sample sta12Cox44000080_FD_203760 | JGI IMG/M metagenome (GOLD analysis project Ga0306921, IMG submission 203760) | Lab enrichment of tropical soil microbial communities from Luquillo Experimental Forest, Puerto Rico - statoxic.12C.oxic.44.000.080 (v2)... | ecosystem: Environmental > Terrestrial >...
GTTGCATATTCAAGTGGGAGGAAGGCAAGTTCTACTACGCTGATATTCCCGTACGTAGCTCTAATTAGTCACTTCAGTTCATGCCAGGGCAATTTGAGACAACCACCCTGGGCCGGATCGCCCGCGCCGACGCACAGGTAGATTGTGCCGGTCCATCTATCGAGTACGAACGTGGAGCCTTATTCCCGCGCATTTTCTCGCGGCACGGCATCGTACTCTTCGAGCGCCTCATCTTTAAGGCAAGAACTGAGTGACAACGCTTCTGATGTCGTATTTTGTATGCCTGAATTGCAATGAACAATCTCCAAGCAAAATTGCTCCTCAAGTCGTCGCTTCGCGAGTATGTTCTCTACTGTCAGAGCCGCCAGCAATTTCTCTCCTGATTGAGCTGTTAGCGGCTTTGATTTGTCTAGCCCGGAGATCGCAAGACTATCTTGAAAATATTTTGTGTAGGCTCTTACACCACACTCGTTTTGTGCCTTTTCCTTCGCAGTCTGTGGCCTCGGCTGCTCTTTGTGTCGTGGAATGAAATGAACAACGACCAGACCAGCGACGATGAAAGCTATCGCAGCGAGTGCGATATTTCCGTACCGAACCTGGACCATTGCTACCCCTACCGCCAAAAGTCCCTGCCTGGTCGGCGTCAGCTTAGTGTAACGGACTGTATGCTGAATTGACCTGTGCCCAAGCCAGTCCTGAATAGCTCTTGTATCGTGGTCCTGCATTGGCCAGGGCATAGCCGCAGGAATGGCGGAGCATATGGACGTGGACCGGGAAGCCTAGTTTGGCCTTCTCGCCGATGCGCTTCACCTGGCGATTGAGGGCATATCTCACCCATGCAGCAGTCTCACTTACCGTATAACAGAAATTTATATAGCTAAAGGCTTATAGGGATTACAGAAATTTGAATGAGATCTGTTGCGTGTGCCAGATAGGATCCGCAACTGCGGTAACAACCCGTCGCCAATTCGGGCTCCCGCAGCCCTCTTCCCTCCCGTTGGGGGTTCGTCCTCGAAGACTTTGGGGCCGCTCTACACACCCCTGTGAGTGGCCTTTTTGTTTGCTGCTGCAGCTCCGCTCCTACAAAAGAAAAAGCCCCTAGCTCTCGGCAGCTAGAGGCTTCAGTGGGGGCGCTTGCGCTTTGGGCAATGCAGCCCATTTACCGCGCTGCGGTAGCTTCTCTACCGCGACGCCCTCTTGGGCGTTGCCTCCCTTGACTTGGGCCGCACGCATAACGTGAGCAGCCCTCTTTCTTAGTTGCAACATTTCTAGAAGCAGCTGCCTCGATCGTAGTTCCGCTCCTAACAAAATAATTCTTTGGAGAAGTAGACCCTACCCCCCACCTCCCCCCATAGAGGGGGTTAGGGGATGGTCAAAGCCGCTCTTCATGGCGCTGCACAGAGTGCGGCAGCTCGTTTGAGACTGTCGACCCACAATCCATTGCCCTTCGGGTGTCTTGCGATACCGCTTCGTCGTAGTGGCGCCCGGGCTTCTAAGCCATAATTGACCTGTCCCGTTTAACGGAGGACGCAGCTCAGAGGAGCACTTGCCATGAAATCGCATGCAATTTGCTTCACCCTGCTTACAACCGTGGCAATCAGCATCGCTGCGAGCTTTCCAGCGCAGGCGCAGCGAGCACGGGTCTTTGTATCCGTCAATGGAAACGACGCTAATCCATGCACCGCACAGTCACCCTGCAAGACCTTTCAGCACGCACACGATGTCGTGCTGGCTGGGGGCGAAATTAGCGTCCTCGACACTGGGGGATATGGCCCAGTAACGATTACCAAGTCGGTCAGCATTGTCAGCGTTCTTGGCCAGGCGAGCGTGCTGGCTTCCACTAACGGGTTTGGAATTACAATCAATGGAGGCGCGACCGATACCATAAACCTTACTGGCCTCATCATTGAGGGCGCCGGTGCCAATGGCACAGTTGGCGTAGTATTTCACTCCGGCGGCTCGTTGACTGTCGAGAACTGCATAATCCGACAATTGAACGCCGGTGGAATTTCTTTCAACCCAAATAGCTCAAGCGCTCTGTCAGTATCTAATACAATCATTGCCGACATTCCCTTCAACGAAGGGATATTTGTGTTCGGAACTGCATCGAACATCGCGATTAAAGCTGTTGTCAACAATGTGCAATTGTACAATCTTTCAAGCGGGCTGACGTCAGATGGAAGAGGTAACCCGGGGGGATCGATTAATATTTCTATTGCTGACAGCGCGGTAAATAACTCTAGCGGGGGATTTCAAGTCGTCTGGGAGGCCCCCTCGGCGCCAGTCTCGGTTGCTGTGGCTCGTTCAACAATTGCAAACAACAGCGTTGGATTGTTTGCCAATGGTGCGAATGCAACAATCCGAGTTGCTGGATCCACGATTAGCGGAAATACGAGCGGGTGGTCCACTTTCAGTGGCGGTATCATTCTAAGCGCGGGGAATAATACCATCGAAGGTAACCTTGATGGTAATCCGCCCCCGCCCACGTACGTTATGAAGTAGCGCAACTAGCGCCCGCCGACGCAAATGCTGAAGTATGTCGCGAAGCGAGCAAGGCGTTGTGTAGATTGAAGAAAAATAGGGTGCGGAAATTCCACACCCCGCTTTCCTAGGGCGTGTACTCATAGATCGGGTCTACCCGCGGCCGATCCCAGTTGAACCGGGCTACACTCCCCAATCCGGCGGGCGTGCTGCACTTCCGTCATCGTCATGTTTTTTGCACCCATTACCATCGCAATCCGACCAGTGAACGCGTTTGATGAAAGCTGGTAGACGGCGTGGCCTCTCGCGGCTCCTCGTTCATGGCAAACGATGTCGTATTCCAGTTTCGAGCCCTCGGCCAAGAGATTAGCTGCGGAGCATTTCGCGAATGGATTATTCGCACTCACCACAGGAATTGGAATGTTTCCAGGGCTTAGGGAGTCGGGCAAGCAGATAATCGTGGTTTTGTCCACGCCCCAGCGTTCGAGATGCGGCACTTCAAGCCGGGCGGTGATTTCATAAGAACCGGCTGTTGGCGAACGCGGTTCCGCTCGCAAGGCTTGTGTTTGCGCGACCATTGTCAAAAGAACGGTGGCCAACAGCGCCCGAGATGATGTCATGTAAGGCTCTTCATTGAGTTGGTTTGGCTGATAGAAAGCTGGAAGACAGACGTTACCACGAAAGAGTGAGGCCGTCGGCCCGTTTTCTGTTTTGAAGCGACCTGATGGACGCCCCACCTATTATTCGCGATTTTATGAGTACACGTCCTAGCAATTAGGTCTTTTTAAAACTTTGAATTTCCTCAACTTTAACGCACCAAAGAAAACCTTGACGATGTAGGATTGCGGAATACCCTAGGCACCCTGGATGTCGGGGACGTGACGGAGGACGTCCCATGGAAAGCCAACAACATGTATTGGGTGTGTATGGCTCTAACAGGAAGTCTCTGCATCTTTGTGCGAACTGCGGCGCCTATTTAATTGCTGCCATATGGTCTGAGCGGGTAAACGAGCGATGCATCCGCCATGTCTGGTCTTGTGATGAGTGCGGCTGTGAATTTGAAACATCCGCCTACATACCAGCTAGCTGACCTCAACTTAGGGCGATAGCTAAAGTCGCCGAAAGAAACGAGCGGTGTAATTTCCGCGTCACCGGCAGCGGCGCGGCAGGAGCAATATACGCCACAACGGGCGCGACTTGAGATCGAAGAATAGCAACTAGTCGGGGAGGCCTATAACGAGGTGTCAGTAATAATTCTGTGACATCTCCAAGTTACATGAAAGCGAAAAGTCCTCGGCGATGCGGGTCCCTGCGCTTGCCTGCAAATCGACACTGGTTTTAGCATGATTTGTGCGCGGCCGAAGATGGAGGCTGCGCTTTCGCGATTTACTCGTTAAACCAGAGGAGGCGTGACGATGACTGCTCGTAGGTGCCTAATATCAGTTTCGGTTTGTGCCGTCGTTTCGATTTTGGCCTGGCCGGCGTTTGCGGACTGCTCTACATTGCCGAGTTGGCAGAGCCTCCGAGACCAACTCCAGAAGGTTGTTGCCTTGGGCCCGACCGTGAACGGCGGGCTCGGGTTCAACATGTGGGGCACATTGGTCGATACCGATGGCACAGTCTGCGCGGTAGCCTTTTCTGGCAGCAAGTACGGTAACCAATGGCTGGGTAGTAGGGTCATTTCGGCTCAGAAGGCGAACACTGCAAACGGTTTTAGCCTCGGATTGAACGACACGCCGTCCACTAGCCTGTTTGGGACGAAAGGGCTTGCGCTCTCGACCGCGAACCTTTTTACGGCGGTGCAACCAGGCGGCAGCCTTTACGGCCTGCAGCATAGCAACCCGGTCGAAACTGACGTCGCCTATGGCAACGGGCCCGGGAACTCTGGCCCCAGCAACGCCAGTAATTTTGGCACGACACGCGATCCCATGGTCGCCCAGAGGGTCGGCGGCGTGAATGTTTTTGGCGGAGGGCTGGCACTTTATATCGGCGGAAACAAAGTTGGCGCGCTCGGGGTGAGCGGGGACACATCCTGCACCGACCATATGGTCGCCTGGCGCGTGCGGAATGGTCTCAAGTTGGATTCATTCAATGGCGTTCCAGGAGTCAGCGGAGATCAACAACGTCCAGACAACATCGTCTTCGATATCCATCCGAATGGCTTCCAAGCGACGCCTCCTGATACCCCGCAAGGCGTCCAGAGTGACAGTGATGGTGGCACTGGTCAAAACCCGACCGGCAACGGCGGTGTTGGTCAGAGCTTGAGCGGGTGGGGCCATCCGAAATGTGGGAACAACCCAAATCCCGCATTGCTTCCGGCAGTCCAATAAATTGATCTGGTGCACTCACACCCTGGGAAGCAGCGTCTGCTGCTTCATCAACTCAGCGTAGGCAATAAACCACTGTGCTGATTAGCGAAAAATGGGGTGCGGAATTTCCACACCCCACTTTCCTAAGTAACTAGCCTGGCGCAGCTCCTCGCGATGAGTGGTGACAAATTCTCGACGCTGCACGCTATCGAGCTCTCGCCACGCCTCCGCAAAGTCTGTCGCTCGCTTTTCCAACTCTCGGCGATAATTGCCGACTACGAATCTGGGGGTCAGGAGTTCGAATCTCTTCAGGCGCGCCAATAACCGCCTGAAAAGCCTTCCATTTTGACGAAGTAAGTTTGCGTTGCTTCCACGCCGGAATCGCATGGAAGCAATATGGAAGCAGTAGCGCAGTAAACTGGAAACTTTTGCACTAGTGCGAGGCGCTAGACAGCCTCTTTCAATTCCTTGCTCGCCCGGAAAGCGACCCTCTTCGACGCCTTGATCTTGATCGCCTCTCCAGTCGCCGGATTGCGCCCAATGCGGGCCGCACGCTTCCTAACTTGCAATATGCCTAAACCCACAATTCGGACGCGCTCCCCCTTCTTCAGATGCTTGGTAATCAGGCTGACCAGGTCATCCAACATAGCTTGGCCGGCCTTTTTCGTTATTTGATGTTCCTCGGCAAGACTGGCCGCGAGATGTTTCATCGTAACTGTTGTCTTGGCTGCCATAGCCTCCTCCTGGTTCGGCGCGGAAACGCGCCCGGCGTACAGACACGATTCGGTGGCAAAAGGAAATGACTAGCAGCAGTCAGGTCATCGCGTCGCGATACGCGCGATAGCTGGTAGCAAATGGGCCGGTCGGTGGTTCGCCTGGCAGGCAGCCTGGCTGGCATGTCCACCAGAACCAACCCGGGCCGCTTGCGCCGAAAGACTGGGCCAATGGCCGATCACCAAAGACGAGGGTGGCACCCGTCCTCGGACAGGTATCGTAGAGCGGCTCGTACTGCGGCCGCGGCGCCCTCCTCGAAGTCAGAACGGCCGTTGCCATGGCCGCCTCATGCGGCAGCCGCAGATGACGGCCGCTCACTTCGCCGCGTTGTGCCGTTGCATTGTCGGCGGAATTGACCCTCCCCCTACCATGGACAGGCGGGGGGTCCTTTGGGGGCGCAAACCCGGGTTGAAAATATCTAGGGTGAAAAATCCAAATCTTAACGAAAGGTAAAACGACGCCGGTCGCTGCAACGATGTGTTCGCTGAGATGGTACGGTAGAACGGTGACACGCCGAGACCGTCTAGCGCGTGGCACACCAAAACCGATTGAGCGCACCTTTCAGCGCGTCCCGTACGAGTACGGATCAACCAATCGAGATGTGCGGCCGGCAAACAGCAGCTGTTTCGGTAAAACCCAAAAATTGCATCTTCGGCTGACATCGCAGTGCAAGTCGCGCTCGATGACACGGTAAGACGGCCGAACGTTGCACCGTGACGGCGGCGGGGCGATAGCAGAGTGCGGTGTTATTTGCCGACGCGTTTCGGTTCCGATGTCTGCTTTACCCCCGAAACCGACCGTTTGCTGTAACGCCGCGAAATGACGCTATGTACCATTAGCGACCGAAGTGCAGGCGGCAAAAAGTTGCTATTTGATCAACTCGTCGGCGCGAGCAAGAACCTTGGTGGAATTTCCAGGCCAAGCCTCCATTGCATTATTTCATTGTCATGCTAGCGAGCGCGATAGCGGCGGGAATGTTCAGCGCCGGCGGCAATGGGCCTGCCTCTACTCCAACTAAGGTGGTCTTGTCCGAGACTGGAGCAAGCCTGCCGAGGCTTTCCTGGACGAGTTCGATTTCCGCCGGCGTCATTTGTTTATTCATTTTCTTCTCCCACAAAGAATGCGTTAAACTCACTCGGCGCCGACCGTGCCTTGCAGATTTTGGACGGCTTGCCGATCTTCCAGCAGCTTTTCCCAAGCACGCTTGCCATGGAGTGCGATGTGAACGTGAACGTGGCATCGTCTGCATGTTCGATGCGCTCGTTCCTTTTCCCATTGCTTGTCCATTTTCTCTGCTTCTCGAGGGTAACTAAGGTCAGACGGCGCTGTCTCGTTTCGATCATTTTGCACGCTGTCCTTCTTAAATGCCCTGCCAATTCCATGGCAGTTCTCCCTGACCGTCCCTCAAAACTGATACATAGTCGCGTTTTCACTCCCGTCCTGATTGCGCCGGCCGGCGCAATGAGTCACAGCGGATGAACGCGAACGCCACGACAGCTCCGATCAGTTCGCCCATGCCACCGCCGAAATAGGCGGTCGCGAGGCCTCGCGTGCCTGCGCCCACCGCTACATGCATTGCAAATACCGCGCCGAGCACCGCTACGCCGAGAGTTGCGCCAATCATGCGGGCGGTGTTGATGAGACCCGATGCGGTGCCGGATAGGGCCGCCGGCACGTTGACCACTGCCACCGCATTCATCGGTCCGACGTTGAGGCCGAGCCCGCAGCCCATGGCGAGTAACCCGCTCTCGATCAGAACGAGGCTGTCGTTGAACGGGATCAGCGCGAGGACGAGCATGCCGAGTCCCATTAGCCCCATGCCAGCCGTCATGGGAACGCGAGGCCCGAGTTTATTAGCGATGCGGCCTGACAGCTGCGATGTTACCATGTAGCTCAGGGACATCGGCAGCAGCACGACTGCAGCATCCAGTGCCGAAGCGCCGCGCGCGGTCTGGAAATAAAGCGGGGTGAGGAACAGCATCGCGTAGGCGCCGAAGTTCATCGCGGTAGCTACGGCAAGGCAAGCTGCAAACACGCGGTGGCGCAGCATGGGCAGCGGGACCACCGCGTCGGTTGCACCCGCCTGGCGGCGCAGAAACAGCGCCGCCGCCAGGACCGAGAGCGAAAACGCAGCCACGTTTCCAATCGAAGCCCAGCCCCAGCGCGGCCCCTCGATCGCTGCGAGTGAAAGGCTGCCGAGCGAGGCAATCGCAAGCGCCTGTCCTGGAAGATCGAGCCGGCGGCCTTGCGGGTTGCTCGATTCCGGCACCACGGTCATGACCAAAACAAGCGTCACGAGGCAGAAGGGAATGATCAGAAAGAAGATGCTGCGCCAGCCGGACGCATCAACGAGCGCGCCGCCGGCGGTCGGACCAATGACAAGGGCAATCCCGTAGCAGCTCGCCCAGATTCCTAGCGCGCGGGTGCGTTCCTTGATGTCCGGATAGGTGATGGTTAAGATCGCAAGGGAGGCCGGCACTTCCAGGGCAGCGCCAAGACCGGCCACGGCGCGGCCAGCAACGAGGGTGGGCACCTCGGGCGCTAGCCCGCACACTATCGTCCCCAGCGTGAAGAGCGCGATCCCAAGCGCGAAGATGCGACGCCGCCCGTACAAATCGGCGAGTGTTCCGGCTGTGACAAGCAGGCTCGCGTAGACGAAGTTGTAGACATCAACGATCCACTGCAGCTCAGTCACGCTGGCCTTCAAATCCGTGCCGATCGGTTTGACTGCTAGATTGACGACAGAGGTGTCAATCTGCGCGATCAGCACACCGAGCGACATGGTGAGAAGAATTAGACCGCTTGCGGGGCGCGCCTCTCTGGCTGTGAGTGTGATGGACATTTTAAAACTCTCGCTGGCACCCCGGAATGACGGGAAGTTAAGCGCGCGCGGCCCTCGCACGCAGCGCACCATGCTGGGATCGCGCTGCCAACGCGCATAGGTTCCGGCATAACGGCTGGTGCGGACATCAATTATCCCGTGTTGCGCTGGATTGAAGCCCTCTTTCCAAGCCTTGCATGTCTGAAGTCTGCCTTCATTTAACATCATGCTCTCCCAGAGGCGCTTTTCTGAACGCAAGGGCGAGTCGTTTTCGTACCAGTGCGCAGGACGGCAATGTCTTCTACTGTCAGGCCGAGGCCCGACTGTAGTTGAGCGTCGTCGAGGTCGATGAGCCACATGCGGATGCGCTCCTTGCTGGGATCATCCCGGGCACAAACGAGTCTGCGAACGAGACCTGACCCCATTTTCGGGAGGCCATCAGAGCGCACTGCTATCGGTTGCTTTGAGAACTGAATGGTCATGACGGTCTCATGCCGCAAAAGGCCGGGGCGTGGCACAATATGTCGGACGCCAAGTTGAGGTCGTATGCAACGTGTTCGGCTGCGACGCCTCGTTCTCCGATTTCGATCTCGGACACCCCAGTGAGCCCGATCCGCGGCGCCTCGCGCCAGAATTGAAGTTCCTTATGTGACCGCAGCTTCATTGGGCCTTGCAGGAAGAAAGCGAACTCGCGCCGACTGATCTCTCCTGTACAGAAGAATCTATCCTGCAAGAGTTCGAAGTATTTGTGCAGCGACCGGCCATCGAAACTTCCGACGAACGGATCAGTGAACCGATAGCCCGGGGTGGTCCCATCGAGGATCTTTTCCAAGTCGGTCTGCGCCCAACCTTCAATGTATCGATTAAGTAGTGAAGTCGGGTTTGCGTTCTGATCGTGGACTCTATTGAGGAACTGCACCAATTTCGGTCCGTCATCGTTCACGCCGCGCGGCTCGCGATGCATCTCTGAAACTCGTAATGGCAATGCGATTGCCGCAGAATTCAACATGACCCCGTAACCTCGAGACGAATTTCCGGGTTCGGATTTCACGCGCCAAACGCGCGGGCGCCGTCGCGGGCGTAGACCTACGATACATAACCCGTGCTTGATCCCTGGATCAGCTCCCAATCAGTACAGCGCATCAGTTCGTCGTAAGCGCGTTTAGCTCCCTCGCAATCTTTCCATGTCTCTCGACTACGATATAGCTGCCCTGTGGTGTGGTCGATGTGCAGCAGGTGACCGTTGTCAAGGTAGGTCACAATCGTTGTTCTGTTTTCAAAAACCAACCGCATCGTCATCTCCTTTTGCGCTCTGATCGTGGACTCTATCGAGGAACATACCAGGCGATCTCCTTGCCTCGGCGCACGATCCGCACCATGATGCGAAGCGTCCGTTATCAGGCCCCAAGAATCTGAACCCAGACCGGCCCGAAGTCATGAAACTGTGCTGAAAAAGTTCTTAAGCGTTTCTGAAATGGCACTAGGTCGGGAGATGGCAGCAACGTACACCCTCGGTCCGTTCCGCCTTGATGCAGAGACGGACACATTGTTCCGTGGCGGCGAACCCGTTTCGCTGGGCCACCGGGCTGTCGCATTGCTGCGCGTGCTCGTGGAGAAACGGGGTATCCCGGTTTCCAAGGGTGCGCTGATGGAAGCCGCGTGGGCCGGTCTCACTGTCGAGGAGAGCAACCTCGCAGTGCAGATCGCAGCTCTACGTCGGGTGTTTGGGGAGGAGCCTGACGGCGAGAATTGGATCGAGACCTTGCCCAGACGAGGCTATCGGTTCGTCGGCCCGGTCAGCATCCGGGACCAAGGTGCCCCCACCGCAGCGCCGCAGGCCGCGGATTTTCCCATGGCCGCCAGTTCCTCGAACCCCACGCTTCCAGACATACCGTCCATCGCGGTTCTGCCGTTTCAAAACATCAGCGCGGACCCTGAACAAGAGTACTTCGCCGACGGCATGGCCGATGAAATCATCACGGCGCTGTCACGCTTTCCGTCGCTGTTTGTCATCGCGCGGAACTCCAGCTTC
>Ga0306921_10009306_pt1 | contig 10417 bp, 9 predicted proteins | sample sta12Cox44000080_FD_203760 | JGI IMG/M metagenome (GOLD analysis project Ga0306921, IMG submission 203760) | Lab enrichment of tropical soil microbial communities from Luquillo Experimental Forest, Puerto Rico - statoxic.12C.oxic.44.000.080 (v2)... | ecosystem: Environmental > Terrestrial > Soil...
AACCTCAAGGCGGACAAGGGCGTGGCCGAGATCGCGGCCTTCATCGTCCGCCAGGGGGGCCTGCCGGAGCGCTGAATTCGAGGGCTTTGCGGGGGCAGCTGCCGGATTCGCAGGCATCAAACTGCCCGTCTCGGAGGCGGGCGCCTCAGCCTCAATTTTCATCCAGGGCGCCCTAGTCATGGCTGCAGAGTGTCTGTGCCGCTGGCCCAACACTCACCCTACCGAAGCTCCTGAGGCAGACCCCGGCCGCTAGATCGTGGGTTTCCCGGCCCGATAACCCTTTTCCCCAGGCGAGCCCGAGCGGGTTGGCACGGCTTTCGCTTTCCGAGGTTTTGGCGGGGGTTATTCCGTCGAAAAACAAGGAGAGCGGGATGAAATTGGGATCAATCGTACGGACGGGCCTCGTCGCCGCCGGCCTGGTGGCCAGCGCTGCGACCGGCGCGTTCGCCCAAGCGGGAGGGACGATCAAGATCGGCATCCTCCATTCGCTGTCGGGCACCATGGCGATCAGCGAGACGACCCTGAAGGACGTCATGCTGATGCTGATCGATGAGCAGAACAAGAAGGGTGGCGTGCTCGGCAAGAAGCTCGAGGCCGTGGTCGTCGACCCGGCGTCGAATTGGCCGCTGTTCGCCGAGAAGGCGCGCGAGCTCCTGCAGAAGGAAAAGGTCGCGGCGGTGTTCGGTTGCTGGACCTCGGTCAGCCGCAAGTCGGTGCTGCCTGTGTTCGAGGAGCTGAACGGCCTGCTGTTCTACCCCGTGCAATACGAGGGCGAGGAGAGCCAGCGTAACGTGTTCTACACCGGCGCCGCGCCCAACCAGCAGGCGATCCCGGCGGTCGACTACCTGATGGCCAACGAGAAGGTGCAGCGCTGGGTCCTGGCGGGCACCGACTACGTCTATCCGCGCACGACCAACAAGATCCTCGAGGCGTACCTGAAGTCCAAGGGCGTCAAGCAGGAAGACATCATGATCAACTACACGCCGTTCGGTCATTCCGACTGGCAGTCGATCGTGGCGGAGATCAAGAAGTTCGGCTCGGCCGGCAAGAAGACCGCCGTCGTGTCGACCATCAACGGCGACGCCAACGTGCCGTTCTACAAGGAGCTCGGCAACGCCGGCATCAAGGCCAAGGACATCCCGGTCGTGGCCTTCTCGGTCGGTGAGGAAGAGCTCGCCGGCGTCGACACCAAGCCGCTGGTCGGCCATCTCGCCGCCTGGAACTACTTCCAGTCGGTGAAGAACCCCAGCAACGAGGCCTTCATCAAGGCCTGGCAGACCTTCACCAAGAACCCGAAGCGCGTGACCAACGATCCGATGGAAGCGCACGTGATCGGCTTTGCGATGTGGGTCGAGGCGGTGAAGAAGGCCGGCACGACCGATCCGAACGCCGTGATCGACGCTATCGTCGGCGTCAGCGTCCCGAACCTGTCGGGCGGCTACTCGACTATGATGCCGAACCATCACATCACTAAGCCGGTGCTGATCGGCGAGATCCAGGCCAACGGCCAGTTCGATACGGTGTGGCAGACCCCGGGTCTGGTGGTGGCCAACGAATGGTCGCCCTACCTGCCGGACTCCAAGGACCTGATCGCCGATTGGCGTCAGCCGATGAACTGCGGCAACTTCAACGTTGTCACGGGCAAGTGCGGCGGCAAGGGTAAGTAGGCCCCCGCGCTTAAGACTCACGTTCATGACTCACAGGGGCGGGGCGACTTTCGAGTCGCCCCGTTCTTTTCTCCGGGTAAAGTCTCACGCCATGTGTCTTTCGCGCCCGTTTGGGGGGCTGCTGTCGGCGCTCGCCTTGCTTTTATTGGTCGGTACGGCTCACGCCGCCGACCTTGCAGGGCTGGTCGCCAATCTCACCACCGGCGGCTTCGGCGACCGCGAGACGGCGATTGGCGCCCTCGCCGCATCGGGCGAGGCACGGGCCGCCCCCATCCTCGAGGCACTGGGGGCCGGCCAGCTCTATGTCCGGCCCGCCGACAAGGCCGTGGTCATCGGCAAACCCGACGGCAACCAGCTCCAGCTGAGCGACGCCATCACCGGCAAGCCGGCCGGCACCGCGACCGAGGGCGAACTGCAGCGTGTCCGCATCAACAACCGCCTGCGCGGCACCATCGAGGCTGCCGTCGGCTCGCTCACCCTGATGAGCCCCGATACGAGGGTGCGCCGCGAGGCGGCCGATTCGCTCTTCAAGCGGCGGGACCCGTCCGCGCTGCCGGCCTTGGAGCAGGCCCTGGCGGCCGAGAAGGATGCCGGCATCAAGCGGGCCTTTTCCGAGGCGCGGGCCTCCCTGGTGCTGGCCTCCGACGCACCGGCCAAGGACAAGCTGGAAGCGATCGCCGTCGTGAAGGAGCGCGGCGACCGCGACGCCATGAGCGTCCTGCAGGCGACGGCAGCCCAGGCGAGCGACGGCGACGTCAAGGCCGCCGCCACCGCCGCCGTCGCCGCGGTGCGCCAGACCCAAGCCGCCTGGGAGGCGGCGCAGAACGTCTGGTACGGCATCTCGCTCGGTTCGGTGCTGCTGCTGGCTGCCATCGGTCTTGCCATCACCTTCGGCACCATGGGCGTGATCAACATGGCGCACGGCGAGATGGTGATGCTGGGTGCCTACACGACCTTCGTCGTGCAGGAGATCATCCGCACCAGCGCGCCGCATCTGTTCGATGCCTCGATCATCATCGCGCTGCCGCTTGCCTTCCTGGTCTCGGGCGCGGTCGGCGTCGCCATCGAGCGCGGCATCATCCGCTTCCTCTACGGCCGGCCGCTCGACACCCTGCTCGCCACGTGGGGGTTGTCGCTGGCGCTGCAGCAGGCCGTGCGCTCGATCTTCGGCTCGTCCAACCGCGAGGTCGGCGCGCCGAGCTGGATGTCGGGCGCCTTCCAGGTCGGCCAGATCACCGTGACCTACGGTCGCCTCTGGATCGTGGTGTTCGCGCTGCTGGTCTTCGTCACCCTGATGCTGGTGCTGCGCCGCACGCCGCTCGGGCTCTACATGCGGGCCGTTACCCAGAACCGGCCGATGGCTGCGGCGATGGGCATCCGCACGCCGCGCGTCGATGCGCTCACCTTCGGCCTCGGCTCCGGCATTGCCGGCCTGGCCGGCGTGGCGCTCAGCCAAATCGACAACGTCAGCCCCAACCTGGGGCAGGGCTACATCATCGACTCCTTCATGGTCGTGGTGTTCGGCGGCGTCGGTAATCTGTTCGGCACGCTCTTGGGCGCCACCGCGCTCGGCATCGTCAACAAGTTTCTCGAGCCCTATGCCGGCGCGGTGCTGGGCAAGATACTGGTGCTGGTGTTCATCATCCTGTTCATCCAGCGCCGGCCGCGCGGCTTGTTCGCCCTCAAGGGACGCGCTGTCGAATGAGGATGGGCGAATGATCACGCGCTTCCTGTGGCAGGGCATGGACCGCAACCTGCGTCTCTTCATCCTGCTGGTGCTGGCGATCGGCATCGTGCTGCCGCTGCTCAATCAGCTGATGCCGCCCACCAGTCCGTTCTACGTGCCGTCCTGGGTGCTGCAGCTGATCGGCAAGTATCTCTGCTACGCTTCGCTCGCGCTCGCCGTCGACCTGGTGTGGGGTTATTGCGGGATCCTGACGCTCGGCCACGCCGCCTTCTTCGCCTTGGGCGGCTACTGCATGGGCATGTACCTGATGCGCCAGATCGGCAGCCGCGGCGTCTACGGCAACCCGGTCCTGCCCGACTTCATGGTGTTCCTGAACTACAAGGAGCTGCCCTGGTTCTGGCACGGCTTCAACCATTTCTGGTTTGCCGCGCCGATGATCATCATCGTGCCGAGCGTGCTGGCACTGGCGCTGGGCTGGTTCGCCTTCCGCAGCCGCGTCACCGGCGTCTATCTCTCGATCATCACCCAGGCGATGACCTTCGCGCTGTTGCTCGCCTTCTTCCGCAACGACATGGGGCTCGGCGGCAACAACGGCATGACCGACTTCAAGGACATCCTGGGCTTCTCAGTGCAGGCCGATGCCACGCGCGCCGTACTGTGCTTCTCCTCGGCGCTGGCGCTGGCGATCTTCCTGGTGATTTCCGCCGCCGTCGTCGGCTCGCGCTTCGGCAAGGCGCTGACCGCGGTGCGCGACGCCGAAAGCCGTATGCGGTTCTTGGGGTATCGCGTAGAAGGCTACAAGCTCTTCGTCTTCGTGCTGTCGGCCGCCATGGCGGGCATCGCCGGAGCGCTCTACGTGCCGCAGGTCGGCATCATCAATCCCAGCGAATTCGCGCCCGGCAACTCGATCGAGGCCGTGCTGTGGGTCGCCGTCGGCGGCCGCGGCACCCTGATCGGGCCGGTGGTCGGCGCCTTCATCGTCAACTGGGCCAAGACCTATCTCACCGGCGCGCTGCCCGAGGTCTGGCTGTTTGCGCTCGGCGCCCTGTTCATCGCCGTGACCTTGTTCCTGCCGCGCGGCGTCGTCGGGCTGTGGTCGCAGCTCCGGGGGCGCGGCCAGGTGAAGAAAGCGGTGGCGACATGAAGGCGCCCACCCATGCGCGCTCCACGTCGGCGCTGCTCTATCTCAGCGGCGTCACCGTCTCGTTCGACGGCTTCAAGGCGCTGAACAACCTCTCGCTGCTGGTCGAGCCGGGCGAGATGCGGGCCATCATCGGCCCCAACGGCGCCGGCAAGACCACCATGATGGACGTGGTCACCGGCAAGACCCGGCCCGACGAGGGCGAGGTGGTGTTCGACGGCACCGCCGATCTCACCAAGCTCGACGAGGCCGACATCGCCACGCTCGGCATCGGGCGGAAGTTCCAGAAGCCCACCGTGTTCGAGAACCATACGGTGCGCGACAATCTCCTGCTGGCGCTGGCTGGCCTGCGCAGCTGGCGCAAGCTCCTGTTCGCGGCGCCGACCAAGCGCGAGAACGACCGGCTGGCCGAGATCCTCGGCATCATCCGCATGGAGGCTCAGCAGCACATGCAGGCGGCGCGGCTCAGCCATGGCCAGAAGCAATGGCTCGAGATCGGCATGCTGCTCGCCCAGGATCCCAAGCTCCTGCTGGTCGACGAGCCGGTCGCCGGCATGACCGACGTCGAGACCGAGACCACGGCGCAGGTGCTGCGCGAGATCAACCGCACCCATTCCGTCGTGGTGGTCGAGCACGACATGAACTTCGTGCGCGCGCTCGGCGTCAAGGTTACGGTGCTGCACGAGGGCTCGATGCTGGCCGAGGGCTCGATCGACCAGGTGAGCGCCGATCCGCGCGTCGTCGAGGTCTACCTTGGCCGCTGAGATGCTCAAGGTCGACAAGGTCGACCTCTTCTACGGCGCGGCGCAGGCGCTGCGCTCGGTGTCGCTGTCGGCGACCATCGGCAAGGTGACTTGCCTGTTGGGGCGCAACGGCGTCGGCAAGACCAGCCTGCTGCGCGCCATTTGCGGCCTGCAGCCGATCGCCTCGGGCTCGATCGCGCTCGAAGGCCAGGACGTCTCCAGGCTACCGGCCTACGAGCGGGCGCGGCGCGGCGTGGCGCTGGTACCGCAAGGCCGCGAGATCTTCTCGCTGCTGACGGTGAAGGAAAATCTCGAGACCGGCTTCGCGCCGCTCAAGCGCGACCAGAAGAAGGTGCCCGACGAGGTGTTCGAGCTTTTCCCGGTCCTGCAATCGATGCTGCGCCGCCGCGGCGGCGATTTGTCGGGCGGCCAGCAGCAGCAGCTGGCGATCGGCCGGGCGCTCACCATGCGGCCCAAGCTGCTGGTGCTCGACGAGCCGACCGAGGGCATCCAGCCGTCGGTGATCAAGGATATCGGCCGCGCCATCACCTTCCTGCGCCAGCGCGGCGACATGGCAATTCTGCTGGTCGAACAGTATCTCGATTTCGCCCATGAGCTGGCCGACGATTTCGCCGTGATGGACAGGGGCGAGATCGTGATGGCGGGCACGCGCGACAATTTCGACACCGACGCGGTACGCCGTCACATGACGGTCTGAGCGGCTTGGCCTAATCTCGCCCCGGCTTTCCGGGGGAACTTAGGCTTTGCAGAAACCGCTGCTCTTCACGCCCTTCAAGATGCGTGGCGCCACCGCGCCCAACCGCTGCGTGGTTTCGCCGATGGTGCAGTACCGCGCCACGGACGGACAGGTGAACGACTATCACATCGTGCATCTCGGAAAATTCGCGCTGGGCAAGTTCGGCATCGTCTTCACCGAGAACTGTGCCGTCGTGCCGGAAGGTCGCGTGACGCAGGGCGATCTCGGCATGTGGGACGACAGCCAGATCGAAGGGCACAAGCGGCTGGTCCGCTTCCTGCAGCAGGAAGGGGCGCTGGCCGCGACCCAGATCACCCATGCAGGCCGCAAGGCGTCCTCTCCGCGACAGTTCGACAAGCCGGATGAGTTCGGCCCGAAGGGGGCGGGTTGGCAGCGATGGCAAGTCTATGGACCGTCGGCGTTGTCCGCCGGAGAGCGCTACTCGGAGTCGCCACTGGCGCTCGACGTCTCCCAGATGGAGACGATCGTGAAGAAGTTCGGCGAAGCCGCACGCCGTGCCGATGCTGCTGGTTACGACATCATCGAGATCCATGGCGCGCACGGCTACCTGCTGGCGCAGTTCCTCTCGCCGCTCAGCAACAAGCGCAACGACCAGTATGGCGGCGACCGCGCCGGCCGCATGAAATTCCCGCTCGCGGCGGCCAAGGCGGTGCGCGAGAACTGGCCGGAGCGCAAGCCGATGTTCATCCGCGTCTCGGCGGTCGATGGCGGCGGTGGCTGGGACGTCGACGACACGGTTGCCTACGCGCACGAGCTGAAGGCGCTGGGCATCGACGTGATTGACACCTCGTCGGGCGGTCTGGCCGGCCTGTCGACGGCGGCGCCCATCAAACGCGCGCTCGGTTTCCAGGTGCCGTTCGCCGCTGCGGTGAGACGCGGCGCCGGGATTCCGACCATGGCGGTCGGCCTGATCCTCGACGGCTCGCAAGCCGAGAAGGTGCTGCAGGACGGCGATGCCGACCTGATCGCGATCGGCCGGCAGGCGCTCTACAACCCGTTCTGGCCGGTGCATGCGGCGCAGGAACTGGGCTGCGACCTCAACTTCGAGATGTGGAACCCGGAATACGGCTGGTGGCTCGACAGGCGCAAGAACAACCTGCCGCCCGATCGCTCCGCGACAGGGCAGTCGCGATGACTGGCATCCTTGCCGGCCTTCGCATCGTCGAGGGTTCGGCTTTCATTGCCGCGCCGTTGGGCGGCATGACCCTGGCGCAGCTCGGCGCCGACGTGATTCGCTTCGACGACATCCAGGGCGGGCTCGATAGCGACCGCTGGCCGGTCACCAAGGACGGCCGGTCGATCTACTGGGCGGGGCTGAACAAGGGCAAGCGCTCGATCGCGGTCGATCTGCGCAATCCCAAGGGCCGCGAGCTGCTGACGACGTTGATCACGGCGCCGGGCGAGGGGGCGGGCATCTTCACCACCAACATGCCGGCGCGCGGTTGGCTTGCCTACGAGGAGCTGGCCAAGAAGCGCGCCGACCTGATCGCGCTCAACATCGTGGGCGCGCGCGACGGCACGGCGCACGTCGATTATACAGTGAACGCCATCACCGGCTTCCCGCTGGTCACCGGACCGGTCGGGCATGATGGGCCGGTGAACGCAGTGGCGCCGCCATGGGACCTCGCCACGGCCTATGCCGGCGCCATGGCGATCCTGGCCGCCGAGCGGCATCGCAGGATGACGGGGCAGGGCCAGCGCATCCTGCTGCCCCTGCAGGACATGGCACTCGCGGCTACTTCGGCGCTGGGCTACATCGGCGAGGCTGTCGTCAACGACGTCGATCGGCCGCGCTTCGGCAACGAGATCTTCGGCACCTTCGGCCGCGACTTCTGCACCAGGGACGGCCGCCACGTCATGATCTGCATCTTCTCCGACCGCCACGTCGATGCTTTGGCGGCGGCCGGCGGCTTCAAGGAGAAGTTCGCGGCCATCGAGAAGCAGCGCGGCGTCGACCTCAAGACCGATGCCGGCCGCTGGCAGGCGCGCCACGAGCTCTGCGCCGTGATCGAGCCCTGGGTCGCCTCGCAGAGCGTCGCCGAGGTCGGCGCGGCGCTCAAGAAGGCGGGCGCACTGTGGGCGCCGTACCAGACCTTCCGCGAGCTCGCGCACGACAAGGACGCCGTGCACGGCAACCCGATGTTCACCGTTCTCGACCAGCCCGGCATCGGCCGCTATCCGGTGGCCGCCACGCCGCTGCAGTTCGGCGCGGTCGAGCGCGCGCCGCCCAAGCCGGCGCCGGTGCTCGGCCAGCACACCGACGAGATCCTTTCGGGGATCCTCGGCCTGCCGTCGCATGAGATCGCCCGGCTGCACGACGAGAAGGTCATAGGCGGACCGCGATAGAGTTGTTGAAACATTCTTACAGGGTTTTCCCACTGATTTCCCACGCGTTGGGAAACGTTTGATATCGATGCCATAAGGGTTTTGGGCCGATTTTCCCAAATCGGGCCCCACCCCCCTCGATTTCCTGCTTGACGCTTCGGCTCCGGCCGAACGGCGGGACGGCCGCGATCTCCCATATCGCGGGCATGACCCAGCAGACCTTCCATATCGCCGCGTCGGGTGAGCGCCCGTTTCTGTTCGTCCGCCGCCAGCCACGGAACGGCAATCCGCCGGTCCTTTATGTCCATGGCGCCACCTTCCCATCGGCCCTGTCGGTCGGCTTCGATTTCGGCGGCGGCTCGTGGCTCGACGACTGGAATGCCCGCGGCTTCGATGCCTGGGCGTTCGACTTCGCGGGCTTCGGCGAAAGCGGCCGCTGGGCGGCGATGCGCGAACCCGCCGACCGCCATGCGCCGCTCGGCCGCGCGCCCGACGCGGCCGAGCAGGTCGCTGCGGTGCTGGCCCGGATCCACGAGCGGACCGGCCAGCCGGTCTCGCTGGTGGCCCACTCCTGGGGCTCCATGCCGGCAAGCCTGGCCGCGATCGGCGCGCCCCAGCTGGTCGATCGCCTCGTCCTGTTCGGCCCGATCGCCCGACGCATCGCCGCCGTGCCCTTGGCGCTGCCGGCCTGGAGCGACGTCACCGTCGAGGCGCAGCATGCCCGCTTCATCGAGGACGTGCCGGCCGGCCATCCGCCGGTCCTGGTGGGCTTCGATCGCTGGGCGCCCGCTTACCTTGCGAGTGACCCCGAGGCGTCCACCCGCAATCCGCCAGCCGTGCGCATTCCCAACGGCCCGCGCGCCGACAACCTCGACGCCTTGTCCGGACGCCTGGCGTGGGATCCGGCCAAACTGACTCGACCCCTCCACATCGTGCGCGGCGCCTGGGACTCGCTCTGCCGCGACCCGGATGCCGCCATGCTGCTGAAGGCGGCGGCGTCGGCACCTGAGCGCTCCGACCGCAAGCTCGATGCCGGCACCCACCTGATGCATCTCGAAAACGGCCGGCGCATGCTCTACGAAGCCGTCGGCCAAGCCCTCAAGGGAGCCATGCCATGATCGCCGTGATCTTCGAAGTCTGGCCGGCCGATGGCCGCAAGCAGACCTATCTCGACATTGCCGCCGAACTGAAGCCCGAACTCGAGAAGATCGACGGGTTCCTGTCGATCGAGCGGTTCCAGAGCCTCAGCGACGAGACCAAGCTGCTGTCACTCTCCTTCTGGCGCGACGAGGCGGCGGTGAAGGCCTGGCGCAATCTGGAGCATCACCGCCAGGCCCAGCACGCCGGGCGCTCGGGTGTGTTCCGCGACTATCGCCTGCGCGTCGCCTCGGTGCTGCGCGACTACGGCCTGAACGAGCGGGCCGAGGCGCCGGCAGATTCTCGCGCGGTGAACAGCTAAGCTATGGCATGCAATTTCACCTGAATGGCTTCGAGCCCGGCGACCCGGAGATCTTCGACCGGTCGGCGCGATATCCGGCTTCGGCGGCGCAAGGTCCGGTTCCCGCGGAGGTCGACGTCCTGATTGTCGGCTGCGGGCCGGCAGGGCTGACGCTTGCCGCGCAATTGTCGGCGTTTCCCGACGTCAAGACCTGCATCGTCGAGCAGAAGCCGGGCCGCCTGCTGCTCGGCCAGGCCGACGGGATTGCCTGCCGCACGATGGAAATGTTCCAAGCCTTCGGCTTCAGTGAGCGCGTCCTGAAGGAGGCCTGCTGGATCAATGAGACGGCGTTCTGGAAGCCGGATGACCGGCAACCCGTGAACATCGTCCGCAGTGGTTGGGTTCAGGACGTCGAAGATGGATTGTCGGAGTTGCCGCACGTCGTGCTGAATCAGGCGCGCGTCCATGACTTCTATCTCGACGTCATGCGCACATCGGCCTCGAGACTCGAGCCGCACTATGGGCGACGCGTGGTCGCCGTTCAGCCCGCAGCCGACGGCAGGGTGACCGTCACCCTCGAGCGGGTCGAGCCTCCGCACCAGGGACAGACCGAGACGGTCACCGCCCGTTACGTCGTC
>Ga0306921_10009307_pt1 | contig 10416 bp, 9 predicted proteins | sample sta12Cox44000080_FD_203760 | JGI IMG/M metagenome (GOLD analysis project Ga0306921, IMG submission 203760) | Lab enrichment of tropical soil microbial communities from Luquillo Experimental Forest, Puerto Rico - statoxic.12C.oxic.44.000.080 (v2)... | ecosystem: Environmental > Terrestrial > Soil...
GCGGTCAGAGTCCGCACGTTGCGGGACACGACCACCTTGGTGCCCGAGAAGCCAGCCTGCTTGAGCAGCGGCTCCAGCCACGGCTCGAACTCTTCGTTGAGATCGTTGATGAACACGGCACGCGCCGCAGCGATTGTCCCGACATCGGCCGCGGTCGGCTGGTACAACTCGCAATCCCCACCGGGACCGACGATGGTCTTGATATCGATACGGTCGCCACCGACATTGGCGAGCATGTCGGCGATGACGCTGAAGCTCGCGACCACCGGTAGCCGGTCCGCAGCTCCTGCCGGAGCGGCCAGAAGCAGTGCCGCTAGCACGACAACCCAACCAAGGATCAAGCGCCCCTCCAGATCATTGGCGTCAGGCGCGACCATCCGTTGGCAAGAGCGAGCGAGATGCCAAATAGCAATCCCGCCGCCAGTACGATCGCCGGACCCGAGGGTAGACTGACGTGATAGGAGACAAGTAGTCCCGTGACCGACGCAGCCAGCCCGAACCCGGTCGCCAGCGCCATCGACCCCGCCGCACCCAATCCCCAGCAGCGCGCCGCAGCCGCGGGCAGCAACATTGGTCCCACGGCCAACAGTGTGCCGAAGGCCTGGAAGCTCGCAACGAGGCCCAACACCACCAGCGTCGAGAACACCGCCCCATACGGCGCGCGTGCACCCACTGCGCGAAGAAACGCGGGATCGAAAGCGCCTACTGCCAGCGGCCGATACAATGCTGCGATCACCAGCACAATGATGCTGCTCACTGCAGCTATCTGCAGCAGCGCCTGGCGGTCGATCGCCAGCACGGTGCCGAATAGAACCCGCATCACATCGACATTGCTGCCGCGCCACGCCACCAGAGCCACGCCGAGCGAGAGAGCGACCAGGTAGAACGCAACGAGCCCGGCATCGCGGCGCCCGCCACCGCGCGCGATCAGCCCGCCGAGCGCCGCCACGGCAAGTCCGCTCGCCAGACCGCCCAGCGACAGCCACAACAGCGACGGCCCCGCATAGAGAAACCCGACCGCAGCCCCCGGCATCACTGCGTGACCCAGCACTTCGCCGTCTAGGCTCATCCGCCGCAACACCAGCAACGTACCGACCGCCCCATTCATCAAAGCCAGCGCCAGGCAGGCGACCAGCGCCGCGCGCATGAAGGCGAGAGTTTGGAACGGCTCCAGTATCAGCGCATGCAAGGACATCACGCCGTCATCGCCGGCAATGCGATCTCGGTCGGGCCCCAGGCAAGGCAACGCCGTGCCAATACCAAGGTTGCCGGAAAGCGCGCCTGCACCAGGTCGAGATCGTGCATCACAGCGATCACAGTTCGGCCCTCCTGATGCCATCGGGTCACCTGATCGAGCAGCACCGGCACGGTCTGCGCATCTATCGCGGCAAACGGCTCGTCGAGTAGGATGACAGCGGCATCCTGCAGCACCAGGCGTGCAAACAGGGCCCGCTGCAGCTCGCCGACCGATATCTCGGCAATCGGTTGTCCCAGCCGTTCCGCCAACCCGACCGTTTGCCCCGCCGCCGCTGCCCGCGCGCGGAGTGCGGCCCCGGGCGAGCGAAAGGCACCGAATTCGCGCCACCCGCCGAGGGCGATCAGCTCAGCCACCGTAAGCGGATAGTCGCGGTCGATTGCCGTTAGCTGCGGCAGATAGGCCAATCGCCGATGCGCCGCACAATTCACCACTCCACCCGCCAATCGCACGACACCCGCGATCGCCGCCAGCAGCGTGCTTTTGCCCGCTCCGTTCGCGCCGACAACGGCGGTCAAGCTGCCCGCAACGAATTCTCCGCTCACCGCTTCCAACGCGACGCGCCGCCCGTAGCGCACGGTCACGTTGTACAAGATTACGCGGCCATCAGTGTCCATGGGTGCGATGGCGCAACCTATACCCCTCCCCGACCGGCCTGCCGCACAAATCTAAGAGCACCTCCAACCGCCTCGCACCGCAAGCGAGATGGAGGTGGTATAATCTTCGTTAATACGCCATTCTAGCGGCGAGTTTGCCACCGCCTGCAAGGCGCAGAACGAGGATGGGAGGAGAAACCATGAGAATCGCCGGATTAGCCGCATTCGTGGGAATCGCGGCCTTATCGTTGCTGGCGCCGACACCACCCGCGGCGGCGGCCGACTGCAAGGCCTTAGTCAAACCGTCGCCGTTTGGCCCGGACGACCAGACCGGCGCCACAAACCGCGTCACCGCCGCCGTCACCAAGGCTGCCGCCGCCGAGATCCAAACCGGGGTCGTCACCCCGATGGCCAACGTCCTCGTCGACGGCGTACCGCTCTTCGGGACCCGCTTTAGCAAGACCGTGCTGAGCAGCTTCGCCATCACACCAGGTGCCGAGTTTGGCAACAACAAGCTGACCTATATGGAGGACACCTATCTGAGCCAGAGCCATGTCGGCACCCATATCGACGGCATGGGCCACATTGGCGTCCAGGACTGCTATTACAACCAGACGCCGATGGGCAAATACGTCACCCAGAACTATCTCAAGAGGCTCGGTCTCGAGAACCTAAAGAGTTTCGCCACGCGCGGCGTCATTCTCGACATGGTCAAGGTGTTCCAGGCCGCCGGCAAGCTGAAATCCAACCCGGCTTGCCGTACTCCCTGCCTCGACGGCGGCACTTTGATCACGGTCGCCGACCTACAGGCAGCGCTCAAACTGTATAATATGACCCTGCGCGAGGCCGACGCGGTGTTCCTCCACACCGGCTGGGTAGACCTGTTCCTACAGTGGCCGGCGCAGAATGCGACCTACAACAAGAACGAACCCGGCATCGGCAAGGCGGCGGCAGACTGGCTCGCAGCGCAAAAGGTAATCCTTGTCGGCGCCGACACCTGGGCGGTCGAGGTCATCCCGGGCGAGGAGGAGAGCATTGCCTTCCCGGTGCACCAGACATTGCTCACCGACAACGGCATTCACATCATCGAGAACGTGCGCACCGACCTGATAGCGGCCGAAGCCGCAAAGACGGGGCGAGGCACCTTTTTTCTGAGTATGACGGTGCCGAAAGCGGTCGGCCTGACCGGCACCTTTGTCAACATCGAGGCGATCCAGTAGCGCATGAAGGCGGGGCGGGCACTGGGGCGCCGGTCATTCTTAGCCTTGCTGCCTGTCTTCGCCTGCGGCCTCGGCGCCCCCAGAGCCGCCAGAGCCGAGCCGCAGCGCTTTAAGATCGCTCTCGCCAACCTCGACGAGACGCCAGGAGTGACCTTGGAGGGGCTCGGCTTTACCGGTGCCGATGTTCGCAACAGCTTCGAGCTGGCGGCGCGCACGCTGCCGGTCGACATGCTCTATTTTGACAACGCCGGCGACCCCGCCCGCGCCATCGCCAATGCCGAGGCCGCGATTGGCGCCAAAGTCGACTTGCTGATCGAATACAACGCCGATGTCGACGCGAACGCAGAGATCGCTCGCCGCCTCGCCGCGGCCAGCATCCCAGCCCTGGCGCTCGTCGATCCGTTACCCGGCGCGCGACTCTATGGACCCGACAACCGCGCGGCCGGTCAAATCGCCGGGCGCGCGCTAATCACTTTCGCTCGCGAAAACTGGCCGGGCGAGCAGGTATTCGGGGTGCTGATCGGCGACCTCGCCGCTCCTGGCGCCGCCATCAAGGACCGCGTGCGGGGGATTACCGAAGGCGTGCACGAGTCGCTCCCGGCGCTGCAGCTTGCCGCGCTCGATACCGGCGGACAGTCGGCCCGCGCCGACGCGCTGTTGACGAAATTCCTGCTGACGCAACCCGGCCAGCGGCTGCTGATAGCGACACTCGACGATTTGGCGGCTGTCTACGCTACGCGCGCCATCGAAATGAATCGGCGGCAGGGCGACTGCGTCATCGTCAGCCACGGGCTCGACCCGAACATCCATGGCGGGGTCAGCGAAAAGAAGGAGCTCGACCCCAACAACCGCGGCAGCGTGGTCCTCGGCTCGGTTGCCTACTATATGGACCGCTACGGCTATGACGTGCTGCCGCTCGCCTTGCGTCTGCTGGCCGGCGAGACACTGCCGCCGCGCACGGTGACTCACCATATCCTGGTCACCGTCGCCAACGTGTTCCGCGAGTATCCGCCAATCGATATGAACTGATATGGCGTGTTGAAACAGATGACGCCCGGCATCCCCCAGCGTCGTGGTCGTCCCCGGACACCCGACTTATCCGGGGGCAGAGCCCGCGATGATCGAGAATCGCTTCGTCCACCTGCCCGAGAGCACGCCATCGCTCGTGCAGCGTCCGAACGCGTCGACGGCCTTTGCGCAAGGCCGCCACGATGACCAAGTCGACGCGATCGCGCAGAACGAGCCATCAGACGGGGGGCTAATACCGGGAAGCCGGGAATCGCCAAAGAGCTACGCCGCAGCAACCGCAGACATCATGCCATCGCTGTATTAACCTCAATTTCAATCCTTTGGATAAAGCCTGACCAGGCCCCGCGACGATTATGTAAGGATTTCCGACACCGGTCAAAGTGGCACAAACCGTGTCCATGCAAGGAAAATGTCAGGGACCGGATCGATAACGGCTCTGATTTCGTGAAACAAAGTGTAAAAAAAACCGACTCGTCTTTCGGTGTACAAACAGCGGGTCCGTCAGGGAAAAGGTGAGCAATCGGCGCTCCGTGAACGGCCCAATTTGAAATCCCAGGTGTAAGGAATCCCGACAGTGCCACACGAACGCGCCTGACTCCGCCGAGGCGGCGCTCGGCGGTCGATCGCTCATGGCATCCGCGCTTGAGAGCTGATAGCCGGAGAGTGGGAACCTGCTAGTCTGGTCTAGGATCACTGCGCAACCGAGACTTCCGGTAAGCCGGAACGAAACACTGCATGGGAGAAACGCGATGCTCGGCTGGTTTGCCGAATTGAACCCTAAGGAGCGCCGCACGATGGGCGCCTGTTTTGGCGGCTGGGCGCTCGATGCGTTCGACGTGCAGATGTACAGCTTCGTGATCCCGACGGTGATCGCGCTGTGGGGCCTGTCGCGTGGCCAGGCCGGCCTGATCGGCACGGTGACTCTGCTAATCTCGTCCTTGGGTGGGTGGTTTTCCGGCACGCTGGCCAACCGGTTTGGCCGCGTGCGGATGCTGCAGATCACGATCCTGTGGTATTCGGTCTTCACTTTTCTCTGCGCTTTTGCCCAGAATTTCGAGCAGCTATTTGTCTTGCGGGCATTGCACGGGCTGGGCTTTGGCGGCGAATGGGCGGCCGGAGCGGTATTGATGGGCGAGGTGATCCGCGACAAATATCGCGGACGCGGCGTCGGCTTAGTGCAAACCGGCTGGGCTGTGGGTTGGGGCGCCTCGGCAGTGGTTTACACCGGGCTCTATGCTTTTCTACCCGAGGAGATCGCGTGGCGCGCGCTGTTCGCGATCGGGCTCCTGCCAGCAGTGTTTGTCTTCTGGATTCGCCGGCGCATCGACGAGCCCGAAATCTTCCGCAACGCGCAGCGCACGCGTCCGGCGATAGGTGTCGCCCATCTGTTCTCCGCTTTCCGAGGCCCGCATCTGTGGACCACGGTAAAGGTGTCGCTGATGGTCGCCGGCGCGCAGGGCGGGGGCTATGCCATGGGGATTTGGATGCCGACTTATCTGAAGACGGTGCGCGGCCTCTCCGCCCCTAGTACCGGCGGCTTTCTGCTGGTTCAGATCTTCGGGGCGTTGCTCGGGTTTCTGCTCGGTACGTATCTGAGCGACGTCATCGGCCGAAAATGGACCTTCCTGTTGTCGGCGATCGGGACTTTGCTGATGGTCGCGGTCTACATGACTGTCCCGATGGACAACACGACCCTGCTGTTCATGGGCATTCCGCTCTTTGTGATTCTGCTCATGAAGTTCCCGCCAATGGGGCCGTTCATGACCGAACTCTTCCCGACCGCAGTGCGCGGCACGGCTCAAGGCTTCTGCTACAATGCAGGGCGGGGGATTGGCGCGCTATTTCCTGCGCTGGTCGGCTTTTTGAGCGAGACGATGTCTCTCGGCGCCGCGATCGTTGTTTTCAGCAGTCTGGCCTCAGGCATAATGATCCTAATGTTGCTGACGCTGCCTGAAACGCGCGGCCGCAGCCTCGAGAGCCTGGAGGCTGGCACAGCGGATGCGCCACGAATCGCGTTCGAGGCGCAGCCGACGACCCGCTGACGAGCGGTTCTGCGCGGAACCACCGGGGCCGGATGTTCTTCCCGTCAAGGCGGGGAGTATTGCTCGCTGGCATGATCGGCGCCGGGCTTCTGGCGATGCGCGGCCGAGTGACCAACCCGGGACGGGCGCAGTCCGGCCTCATCCTTCCCCGGCACGACGTGGCGAGTCCCGAAGGGCAAGAAATGCTGCGGATCTTTGCCGAAGCCGTCGGCAAAATGATGGCTACAGACGACGAGGACCCGCGCGGGTGGGTGTTCCAATGGCACATTCATGCCGTTCGCGACGATCGCAGCAAGACGGCAGAGCTGGCGCGCCTCTATCCGACTTCGTCCGATCCCGACCGCATCTTGGCGGAGACGGTTTGGGACACCTGCGAGGCTCATTTCGACCCGCGGCGGGTAAACTTCTTTCTGCCCTGGCACCGCATGCACCTGATGTCGTTCGAGCGGCTCGTGCGCAGCATTACCGGGGCCACCTATTTTACGATGCCCTATTGGAACTACATCGATCCGGATCCGGATCGCCGCAAGCTACCGCCCCAATTCCGTTCCCCCGACGACCGGCGCTGGAAGCCCCTCTTCCGGACAAATCGCAACCCAGGGGTCAATGACGGTCTGCCGATCGACCAGGTCGGGGAAGCGCCGCTCGGCTTGAATGCGATGATGTCGCCAGTCTATGCGGACACTCGCGACGGCGACGCCGGCTTTTGCGCAAACCTAGACAACGCGCCGCACAGCTCGGTCCATGTCGACGTCGGGACGCGCGAGAAAGGCATGGGTGCCGTATCGTGGGCGGCCAACGATCCGATCTTCTGGCTTCATCATTCCAACATCGATCGCATCTGGGCGAGTTGGAACCGAGCAGGAGGACCCAATCCGAAAGACGAGGGGTACCTTGGCCAGGTCTTTACTTTTGTCGACGAAGTCGGAAAGCCGGCACACTACAAAGTCGCAGATGTGTTGGACACGGCTGCGCTCGGCTATGCTTACGACCGGTATCTCGACCGCCCACCCGGCAGCGTCCCGTTCTCGAGCACACCCAGACTACGCTTCACGGAGCACGCCACCTCTCGCGCGTTATCGAACTCGGTCACTCTCGGCAGCGGACCCACGATCGTGCAGCTGACCGCCGACAGGAGCAGCCCGTATTTCGCGCGGCTGCGGGCAGGGTCTACGTCGCATAGGCCATTCTACTTGCGTGTTGCCGGGGTGCGGATCGCTCGCCAACCCGGCGTGTCCTACGAGATCTATTTGGATCCGGCGCCGCCGGCGGCGCTCGACCGGACCAGTTCCTCTTACGTCGGGACGATCAATGTGTTCGGCGCTATCGTGCATAGCACCCGCACCGGCGCCGGACCGGCGCCGTACACCAACCCGCGCAACTACAGCTTCGTGATCACCGACCTGGTGCGACGCCTATTGTACGCCGGGCGATTGACCGAGCCGCCGAGCGTGATGTTGGTGCCGACCGGCACGTTGCGGCCCGGCGCCGCGCCGACCGTCGAGGTTATCTCGCTGGTCTCGTCCTAGGCTTGCGCCGATCCGTTGGGCCCAGGGCCAAGATCCAGCATCAGCCGCAAATTCTGCACCGCGGCACCAGACGCTCCTTTGCCGAGATTGTCGAGATGGGCGACGAGCACGGCGTGGCGGCGCCGTTCGTTGGCGCAGACGTAGAGGTCGAGCCGGTTGGTCCCATTGAGCGCCTCCGGTTCAAGCTTGTCCTGCCCATTGCCGGCCATGACCTTCACGTGTTCGGAGCCCTCGTAAAAGGCGCGCAGCGCCTCTCGTAGATCGACGCCGGCGGGCTTCCCGGGCAGGTCGTCGAGATAGAGCGTCACAGATACAAGCATACCCTGGCGAAAATGCCCGACCGAGGGCATGAAGATCGGTCGCCGGGACAGCCCTGAATAAAGCTCGATCTCCGGTACGTGCTTGTGCTCAAGACCGAGTGCGTAAAGCTCGAAGGCTGGGCCGCCGTCGCGATCATGCGCCTCGATCATCGATCTCCCGCCGCCGGAATAGCCGCTGACCGCGCTTATCGTGATCGGGTAGTCGGACGGGATGAATCCCGCTTGCACGAGCGGGCGCAACAGGCCAGTGGCCCCGGTTGGGTAGCAGCCGGGATTGCTAACTTTACGCGACCCGGCGATCTGTCCGGCTTGATCGGGAGCCATTTCCGGAAAACCGTAGGTCCATTCGGGATCGATCCGGTGTGCGCTGCTCGCGTCGAGCAATCTCGGGGCGGCGCTACCCAGCGCCCTGGCCAGCGCGGCCGCTTCTCGCGCGGCATCGTCCGGCAGGCACAGCACGACGAGATCGCATTCCGCCATAATATCTTGTCGAGCCGACGGATCCTTGCGCTGCGCGGCAGGTAGGCTGCGCAACACTATCCCGGGCGTCGTTTCGAGGCGTTGTCGGATGCCGAGCCCCGTCGTGCCGGCTTCGCCGTCGATAAACACGCTCGGTTGATTGCTCGCCATTGGGGTGCCCCCGCGCTATCGTGCGTCTGACCCAGGTTAAGTGGAGTGGCTCGTTATGACTGAAAACTACGCACCCTTGCAATGCTTAGCCGGTGTGCGAATCCTCGACTTGACCCAGTTCGAGGCGGGGCCCTCCTGCACCGAGGCGCTCGCCTGGCTCGGCGCCGAGGTCGTCAAGGTCGAGAACCCGAACGGCGGCGAGCCCGGGCGGACGTCCTTTGCCCGCGCGCCTGGCAGCCCAGACTCGTTCTATTTTTTCGAATTCAACGCCAACAAGAAATCGGTCACGGTCAACCTCAAATCCGAACGCGGCCTGGCTCTCGTCAAGGACATGGCCAAGAAAGCCGATGTCATGATCGAGAACATGGCGCCCGGCACCATCGAGCGGATCGGGCTCGGCTATGACGCGATCCGGGCACTGAACCCGGGCATCATCTATGCCCAGGTCAAGGGTTTTGGCGAGGGCAGCCCTTACGAGAAGAACCTTGCCTTCGACATGATCGCGCAGGCTTCCGGTGGCACGATGAGCATCACCGGCGAGCCCGACGGGCCGCCGATCAGGCCCGGCGTTTCGCTCGGCGACACCGGCACCGGCATGACGATGGCGATCAGCATTCTCGGCGCCCTCTACGAGCGCCGCGCCACGGGCAAGGGCAGGCGGCTCCAGGTGGCGATGCAGGACGCGATGCTGCACTACATCCGCTTCGCCTTTCAGACCCAGGCGGTGATCGGGCGGGCAGCACCCCGCAACAGCAATCGCAGCAACACCGCACCGTCGGGGATCTTTCCGTGCGCACCGGGCGGCCCCAATGACTGGATCTACGTCTTTTCCCGGCAGAAGGACCACTGGCACCGCTTGCTCAAGCTCCTCGGCCGCGAGGAGCTGATCGGCGACCCGCGCTACGAGACCGCGCAAGCCCGCGGCGAGCGCATCGAAGAGGTTAACGCGATGGTCGCCGATTGGACAAAGCGGCGCGACAAGCACGAGGCGATGCGCCTGATCGGCGCCGCCGGGGTGCCGGCGGGTGCCGTGCTCGATACGATGGAATTGATGAACGAGCCTAGCTTTACCGAACGCGGCATTCTACAGACGGCACAGCATCCGACGGGCCCGTTCAAGATGCCGTCCTGGCCGGTTCGCTTCGACGGCAAGCCGCCAAAACTCGAGCCCGCCCCGCTGCTCGGGCAGCACTCTGCCGAGGTCTTCGGCGAGTGGCTCGGGATGAGCGCCGGCGATGTCGAGGCGCTGCGCAAGGAAGGGGTGATCTGAGACGGTCAGACCACCCGATAACGAGAGGAGGTAACTCAGATGGCGGAAGTGACGGGTAACGACATCGTCGCCCGGTGCCTGAAGGCGCAGGGTGTCAGGGACATCTTTTATATCATGGGCGGGCCGATGCTCGATGTCGAAACGGCCTGCATCAAGGAGGGCATCCGGCTGATCGACACGCGTCACGAGCAGGGTGCCGCCTATATGGCGCAGGCCTATTCGCGGGTGACCCAGGGGCCGGGCGTGTGCATAGGGGCAAGCGGACCCGGCGCGCTCAATCTCGGCACCGGGCTGGCCAATGCGCTGATCGATTGCTGCCCGGTCGTGGCGCTGGGCGGCTCGAGCCCGATAAGCCAGTTCGGCCGCCAGGTGTTTCAGGAGATCGACCAGGTCAAGGCATTCGAAGGTTGGGTCAAATACGGCGACCGCGTGCACAACCTGAAGCGCCTGCCGCAGCAGATCAACTTTGCCTTCCAGACGGCGCTGAATGGCAAGCCCGGCCCGGTCTACCTCGATTTCCCCGGC
>Ga0306921_10009310_pt1 | contig 10415 bp, 8 predicted proteins | sample sta12Cox44000080_FD_203760 | JGI IMG/M metagenome (GOLD analysis project Ga0306921, IMG submission 203760) | Lab enrichment of tropical soil microbial communities from Luquillo Experimental Forest, Puerto Rico - statoxic.12C.oxic.44.000.080 (v2)... | ecosystem: Environmental > Terrestrial > Soil...
CGAGCTGATCTATTTTCCGCCGGGCAAGGGCGCCCCGTCGTGGCAGGCGCCCAGCAACAAGCTTTTTCGCGGCGTCGACCATACCGCCATGACGGTGCCCAGCACGGACAAGGGTGTGACGTTCTACCGCGACGTTCTCGGCTTTGCCGTGGGCGTCACCACCTTGAACAGCGGAACGACGCAGGAGATGCTGGACGGCCTCATCAACGATACCTGCCTGGTCACGGCGATGATGCCGCCCGCCGCGCCGCCGCACGTCGAGTTCCTCGAGTACAAGACGCCGCCCGGCGGCCGGTTGATGCCCGCCGAGAGCAAGGCCAACGATCTCTGGCATTGGCAGCCGACGCTGGTGAGCAACAATATCCAGGCGCTCGCCGGCCGATTGCGCCAGTCGGGTGTGCAGTTCGTCAGCTCGAGCGTGGTGGCCATACCGGCGGAGGCGCAAGCCAAGCTCAGTTTCAAGAAAGCGGTGATGATCCGCGACCCCAACGGTCACGCCTTACGGCTGGTCGAGGAATAGCCGGCAGAATACCTTCTGCGAAAGCCTCCCGCGGCGGAGCGAGCCATGAGCCAAGAGAACAAGGTCCTCGAATTCATCGCCAGACTGTGTCTGGTGCTCATCTTTTCGTTCAGCGCGCTCGACAAGATTTTCAATCACCAATCGGCCATGGCGCAGGCCGGCCACGGTTTGATCGCGCTGCCGCCGTCGCTCGCCGTGGTGTTGCTGGTGCTCGGCGGCATGCTCGAGGTCCTCGGCCCGGTGTGCATTCTGCTCGATTTTTATCGCCGCCAGGCGGCGCTGCTGTTCGTGTTCTACGTGATCGCCACCGCCGTCCTGTTCCACAACTTCTGGAGGCCCCCGTTCAACAGCAACGAATGGACTCAGAACTTTTGGCCGTTCCTCAAAAATTTCGGGCTTGCCGGGGGTTTTCTCTACGTCGCCGGCTGCGCCGGGATGACGTCGCTGCGCGACGCCTTCTCCTTCAAGCCGCGATAAGCGCGATATGGGCGCAGCGCCATGAAGGAGCCGCTAGCGGACCGGGGCGAGGCTGCGCCGCCCAATCCATCGGGGGCTGCAGGCGCGGAGGTTAGGTCACGCGGCCGAGCCATTCCGGTTCCATCTTCGATCCGATTCACGCGCGCCATCTGCGGCGATCTCGGTCAAGCAGAGCGCCGCGAATGGTGGATCGCCAACGGCCTCGGCGGCTACGCGGGCGGCACCATCGCCGGCAGCTTGACCCGGCGCTACCATGGACTGCTGATCGCGCCGGTCGCATCGCCGCTCGGACGCCGGCTGATCCTCGCCAAGGCCGATGCGACCGTGGTCGCGGGGGCGCGCTCCTGGCCGCTGTTCACGAACCGGTGGAAGAGCGGCGCCGTCTCGCCGGCGGGCCACATTCGCATCGGCAGCTTTCACCTCGATTATTCTACCCCGGTTTGGACCTTCGAGATCGGCGAATACCGCATCGAGGCGCGCGTCTGGATGGAGCCGGGCGCCCATACCGTCTATGCGGCCTGGCGGCTCTTGCCGCAGCCGCAGCCGGCGGAACACGCGCTGTCCTTGCGCGTGACGCTGCTTGCCAACGACCGCGACCACCATGGCACGATGACGGTGGGGGGATTTGCGCCCGAGATCGCCGTTGAGGGCGAACGCCTGTCGCTCACCGACAGGGGAGGCGTTGCGCTGAGCATTCGCGCGCCGGGCGGCAGCATCGTGCCCAAGCGCGAGTGGTACCGGGATTTCGCGCTTGCGCTCGAGGCCGAGCGCGGCCTCGACTCGATCGACAATCATCTGTGCGTGGGCGAGGTCACGCTGCCGCTCCTGCCGGGACAATGGTGCGGCATCGGTGCGAGCCTTCACGGCGAGCCTGCGGGCGATCTCGCGGCGGCGCTCGGGCGCCGTCTCGATCACGACCGGCGCGCCGTCTCAACTGCGATCGCGAGCAGCCCCGCCATGCGGGATGCCCCGCCGTGCATCGCCCGCCTTGCGCTTGCGGCCGATGCCTTCGTCTTTGCCCGGCCGCTTGCCAGCGTGCCCGACGGCCAATCGGTCATCGCCGGCTATCCGTGGTTCGGCGACTGGGGCCGCGATACCATGATCAGCTTGCCGGGCCTGACGCTGGCGACCGGGCGGCCGCAGATCGCGCACCGCATCCTTGCGACCTTCGCGAGCTTCGTCAGCCAGGGGATGCTCCCCAACGTATTCCCCGGCGCCGGCGACCGCGCCGAATACAACACCGCCGATGCATCGCTGTGGTTCTTCGAAGCGTGGCGCGCCTACTTCGAGGCGACCAAGGATGTTGCCGCGTTGCGCGCGGTGTTCCCGGTGCTCTCGGACATGATCGACTGGCACCAAAAGGGGACGCGCTATGGCATCGCCGTGGATCGAGCCGACGGCCTGCTCAGGGCCGGGGTTGCCGGCGTGCAACTGACGTGGATGGATGCGAAGATCGGCGATTGGGTGGTGACGCCGCGCATCGGCAAGCCGGTCGAAATCAACGCGCTGTGGTACAACGCCTTGCGCATCATGAGCACGTTCGCAGCAACTCTGGGGACGCCCGATCGTTTCGGCGCCGCGGCGGAAGCCGCCAAACGAAGCTTCGCACGCTTCCTGCGCGCAGACGGCGAGGGTCTCTACGACGTGATCGATGGTCCCAACGGGGATGATGCCAGCATCAGGCCGAACCAGATATTTGCGGTGAGCCTGCCGCACAGCCCGCTCGCCGCCGCCGATCAGGCCAATGTCGTGCAGGCGTGCGAGCGCCATCTCCTCACCGCGTATGGCCTGCGCTCGCTCGCGCCGGGAAGTCCTGCATACCACGCGCATTATGGCGGCGGTGTCCTGGAGCGCGACGGCGGCTACCACCAAGGGCCGGTTTGGCCCTGGCTGCTGGGCCCGTTCTGCCTCGCAAGCTATCGCGTCAGCGGCGAGGCGACGGCGGCGCAAGATCTGCTGGCAGCGCTGAGCGATGCGCTCGAGGACCAAGGGGTCGGCACGATCGGCGAGATTTTCGACGGAGATCCTCCGCACCACCCGCGCGGCGCGCCCGCGCAGGCGTGGTCGGTCGCTTGCACGCTCGATGCCTGGCGCTTGCTGCGTCAGGCCGGGCAGGGCATGTGCACCTAAGCTCATGGGCGCGTTTGAGCGGATCACCGATGATCATTGACGCCGAACGGCGACGTCTCGAGCAAAGCCGCGCCGGTACGAAGAATTGGCGGCGCTGGGGCCCGTATCTGAGCGAGCGGCAGTGGGGGACGGTGCGCGAGGACTACAGCCCCGGCGGCACCGCGTGGGATTACTTCACACACGACCAGGCGCGCAGCCGCGCCTATCGCTGGGGCGAGGACGGCATCGCCGGCTTCTGCGACGACCGGCAGTTCCTCTGCCTGTCGGTCGCCCTCTGGAACGGCCGCGATCCGATCCTGAAGGAGCGGCTGTTCGGGCTGACCAACGAAGAAGGTAACCACGGCGAGGACGTCAAGGAGCTCTACTACTACCTCGACGCCGTCCCCAGCTACGCCTACGCGCGCATGCTCTACAAGCTGCCGCAAGCCGCGTACCCCTACGAATGGTTGATCGAGGAGAACGCGCGCCGCCGCGGTACCGCGGCGATGGAGTTCGAGCTGATCGACACCGGCATTTTCAACGACGACAGGTACTTCGATATCGAGGTCGAATATGCCAAGGCGGACGCGGAAGACGTGCTCATGCGGCTGACGGTCCACAACCGCGGCCCGGAGCAAGCGTCCATCCATGTGCTGCCGCAAATCTGGTTCCGCAACATCTGGAGCTGGTCGGAGGGCGTGAAACGCCCCTTATTGCAGGAGCAGCGCGGCTCGCGCGTGCGCGTGCAGCACGAGCAACTGGGAGTCTATGCGATCGCGTTCGAAGCGGCGAATCGGCTGCTGTTCTGCGAGAACGAAACCAACTTCGCGCGCGTATTCGGCGTCAGCGGCGCGCACGGTTACTGCAAGGACGCTTTCCACGATTACGTCATCCACGGCCGCAGCGAGGCCGTCAACCCCGCGGGCGAAGGCACTAAAGCGGCCGGGCTTTATCTGCGCGCAATCCCACCCCGCGGCAGCACCACCATCCGTGTCCGGCTGCGCGCGGGCGAGCCGCGCATGGATGCCTTCATCGGCTTCGACGACATCGTGACGCAGCGCAAGGGAGAGGCAGACGCCTTCTACGCCGCCCTGCAGAAGAACATTGCCGACGAGGACATGCGGCGCATCCAGCGGCAAGCCTTTGCCGGGATGCTGTGGAACAAGCAATTCTACTATTTCAACGTGCGCCGATGGCTCAACGGCGATCCGGACCAACCGCCACCGCCCGAGGGGCACAAGCACGGCCGCAACAGCGGCTGGGCGCATGTCATCGCCGGCGACATCATGTCCATGCCGGACAAATGGGGAATACCCCTGGTTTGCCGCTTGGGATCTCGCCTGTCACTGCGCCACGCTGTCCTTGATCGATCCGGATTTCGCCAAGGCGCAACTGCTACTTCTTTGCGAGGTGCGGCTGATGCATCCGAATGGCCAGCTGCCGGCGTATGAATGGGCGTTCGGCGACGTCAACCCGCCGGTGCACGCCTGGGCGGCGATGCGCGTGTTCCAGAACGACCGCGATCAAGCGGGCGGCAGCGGCGATTTCGAATTCCTGGCGCGGCTCTTCCACAAGCTGCTGCTCAACTTCACCTGGTGGGTGAATCGAAAAGATCCGCAAGGCTTGAACATCTTCGAAGGCGGCTTTCTCGGCCTGGACAACATCGGTGTGTTCGACCGTTCACGTCCCTTGCCCACGGCGGCTACATCGAGCAATCCGACGGCACGGCCTGGATGGCGATGTTTTGCCTCAACATGCTGCGCATGGCGCTCGAGCTCAGCCGGCACGATCGGGCGTACGAGGACATGGCGATCAAATTTCTCGACCATTTTCTGCACATCGCCGGGGCGATAACCGAAATGGGCAAAGAAGGCCTCGGCCTCTGGGATGACAAGGACAAGTTCTTTTACGACGTGCTGTTTTTGCCCTCGGGAGACGAAGTCCCGCTTCGCCTGCGTTCCATGGTCGGATTGATTCCCCTGTATGCCGTCGGCTGCATCGACCGGGACCTGATCGCGAAGCGGCCCGAGCTCTGGCGCAAGTTCGAGCTCTATCGCGAGCAACGGGCCGATTTGGTGAAGCTCGTCTCGCGCTGGAACGAGTCGGGGTGGGAAGGGCGCCGCCTGATCGCGCTGGCGCGCGTGTTCCGCATGACCTGCCTTTTGCGGCGCATGCTCGACGAGTCGGAATTCCTCTCGCCCTACGGGGTAAGAGCCTTGTCGCGGAGCTACCTCGATCATCCTTACGATTTCCTATGCGACGGCGTCCATTATCGCGTGAAATACGAGCCGGGCGAATCCGAGAGCGGCATGTTCGGTGGCAACTCGAATTGGCGCGGACCGATCTGGATACCGGTCAATTATCTGCTGATCGAGAGCCTGCGCCGCTTCCACCTGTTCTACGGCGACGGCCTCAAAATCGAATGTCCGACCGGTTCGGGCGTCATGTTGACCCTCAATGAGATTGCCGACGAGCTGTGCCGCCGCGTGCTCAGGCTGTTCCTGCGCGGCGCCGACGGCAGGCGCCCGGTGTTCGGCGGCTACGAAAAATTTCAAACCGATCCCCATTTCAAGGACTACATCCTGTTCCATGAATACTTCCACGGCGACAACGGCCGCGGCTGTGGCGCCTCGCACCAGACCGGCTGGACCGGGCTGGTGGCGAATCTGATCAGTCAGCTCGCGCAGGAAAACGCTGCTCATGTCACGCACACGGAACCGGCGGCGGCCGAGCCGGTTCAGGGGTAAGGAAGGGCGCTCGAGCGCTGCAAATCGTCATCGAGGACACGAACATGTCGCTGAAGAACAAGGTTGCCCTCGTCACCGGCGGCAACAGCGGGATCGGGGAGGCGATCGCCCTGGAACTCGCACGGCAAGAGGCCAGCATCGTCATCGACTACGTGGCGCATCCGGAAGGGACCGACGCGCTGGAGCGGCGCATCGGCAAGCTCGGCGGCCGTTCGATCGGCGTCGAGGCCGACGTGAGCAAGCTCGCCGATCTCGAGAAGCTCGTCGCCGCGGCAGTCGACAAGTTCGGCCGGCTCGACATCATGGTCAACAACGCCGGCATCGAAACGCGTACCTCCGTGCTGGACACGACCGAGTCGCAGTACGACCGGGTCATGGCGATAAACCTCAAGAGCGCATTTTTCGGCACGCAAATCGCAGCGCGGCAGATGATCAAGCAGGGCGGCGGAGGCCGCATCATCAATATCACCTCGGTGCACGAGGATTGGCCGATGCCGGGCAATACGCCCTACTGCCTGGCGAAAGGCGGCATGCGCATGCTCACGCGCACCGCCGGTGTCGAGCTCGCCAAGCACAACATTTTGATTGTCGGCGTCGGTCCTGGCGCCGTGGCGACGCCGATCAATCTCAGCACCATGAACGATCCCGCCAAGCTCGCGGAGCTCGATGCCGCCATACCGATCGGGCGCATGGCGCGCCCGGAGGAGATCGCCAGCGTGGTCGGTTTCCTGGCCGGAGACGGCGCCAGCTATCTGACCGCCACTACGATCTTCGCCGACGGCGGCATCATGCACGCCAGCGTCGGGCTCTAGGCGGGAGCGGACATGGATCAGCGCTTCGACGTCATCATTGTCGGCAGCGGCGCGGGCGGCGGCACTCTGGCGAGACATCTCGCTCCTTCGGGAAAGAGTATCCTCGTCCTCGAGCGCGGCGATTGGCTCAAGCGTGAGGCGGAGAACTGGGATGCGGCGGCGGTATTTGTGCACAACCGCTACGTCTCGCCCGATACCTGGTACGACGCGCACGGCCGGCCGTTTCAGCCGCAGGTGCACTACTTCGTCGGCGGCGCGACCAAGATGTTCGGCGCGGCGCTCTACCGGCTGCGGCAGCAGGACTTCGGCGAGCTCAAGCACTACGACGGCATCTCGCCGGCTTGGCCGATCGGCTACGAGGACCTCGAGCCCTATTACGCCAAGGCCGAGGAGATGTATCACGTGCACGGATTGCGCGGGCATGATCCGACCGAGCCGCCCGCGAGCGGACCTTATCCGTACCCGCCGGTTTCCAACGAGCCGCGCATCGCGGGACTGTTCGAGCAGCTCACGGCGGCCGGCTGTCGTCCGTTCCCGGCACCGTGCGCGATCATGCTGAACGAGGCCAACATGGCCTACAGCACCTGCATTCGCTGTCAAACCTGCGATGGCTTTCCTTGCCTGGTGCACGCCAAGTCCGACGCGGAAGTCGTGGCGGTGCGTCCCGCTCTCGAGTTCCGCAACGTGACGCTGCTGCGCAACGCCAAGGCGGTGCGACTGGAAACCAACGCCGCGGGCACGGCGGTCACACAAGTTGTCGCCGAAGTCGCGGGCGAGCGAGAGGTCTTTCGCGGCGACATCGTGGTCGTGTCCTGCGGCGCGGTCAATTCGGCGAAGTTGCTGCTGATGTCGCGCAACGACAAGCACCCCAATGGGCTCGCCAATGGCTCGGATCAGGTGGGGCGCAATTACATGTTCCACAACAGCCAGGCCGTACTCGCGATCTCGCGCGAACCCAATCCGACCGTGTTCCAGAAGACCATAGCGCTCAATGATTTCTACTTCGGGATGGAGGGATTCGAGTATCCGATGGGCAACATCCAGATGACCGGCAAGTCGCTCGCGCCCATGTATAGGGGCGAGAAGCCGATCGAGACCGCGCTGCTGCCGATGGGCCTATTGAGCAATCTCGCGCGCCACGCCGTCGATTTCTGGCTCACGACGGAGGACCTGCCCGATCCGGACAATCGCGTCACGGTGGACGAGTTCGGCAAGGTCACGCTGAGCTATAAGCCCAACAACCAAGTGGCTCGGCAGACGCTGTACGACAAGCTCAAGTCGATGCTGACTCACCTGGGCATGCATCATCATTTGATTCCGCGCAACCTGTATATGAAGACGGACATTCCGGTCGCGGGCTGCGCCCATCAGGCCGGCACCTGCCGGCTCGGTCGCGATCCCAAGAGCTCCGTCCTCGACGTCAATTGCAAGGCGCATCAGCTCGACAACCTCTATGTCGTGGACACGAGCTTTTTTGTCAGCATCGGCGCGGTCAATCCGTCGCTCACCGCGATTGCCAACGCGATGCGGGTGGGCGATCACCTGTTGCAGCGACTGGCTTGAGCGCATGGCGTGAGGACGTTGGCGATGGCAAGCCGCACCGAGATCGGCGTGGTCTATGGTGCCGCCGTCGCCCAAGGCCTTGCGCTGGTGACGTTTCCAGCCGCGAGCTCGATTTTCACCAGCCCCGACGGTTTCGGTTTCGACAGCACGCGGTACGGAGCGATGTTCGTGCCGCAAGTGGCGTTCGCCATTCTCGCCTCGGCGCTCGCCCCGAAGCTAGCGCGCCGATTAGGCTTACGCCGCGTGCTGCTGGCAGGATTCGCCAGCAATATCGTCTCCATGACGCTGCTGGCGCTGAGCCGCCTGCTCATCGGCGCGCCGGATGCGGCCTTCGCAGTTCTTCTCTTCGCCACCGCTGCGCTCGGCTTCGGCTTCGGCGCGACGGTGATGGCGCTCAACACCTATGCCGAGGCGTTCTTTCCCGCATGGATCGACCGTGCGGTTCTCATCCTCAACGCGCTGCTCGGGCTTGGAACCGCGCTCGCGCCGGTGCTAGTCGCGCTCGTGGTGGCAATCGGCGCATGGTGGTTGCTCCCGCTCCTCGTCGCATGCGTCGTTGTGCTTCTGTCCGGCATCGCTTTGACGCAGCCCTTGCGCGCCTCCGCCGACGCCGCTGCCGGTGAGGTGTCCGTCGGCTGGGCCAATCTGCCGCGGCGGTTCTGGCTCTATGCCGCCGCCGTATTCGTCTACGGGATTGCCGAGACGCTCAACGGCAACTGGGCCGTGCTCTACCTCACGACCGAGCGCGGCGTGTCGGCCGGCGGCGCCGCGTTCGCGCTCGCCGCGTTCTGGGTGATGGTGACGCTGGGCCGCGTGTTCATCGCCCTGATCTCCGGGCTCGTGCCGGCGCGCTGGATCTATGCCGCGCTCCCGGCGCTGCTGCTCTTTACATTTCAGCTTGCCTCGCGCGTGCAGGGCCAAACCGGCGGGATCGTCGCGCTGGGTCTCGCCGGTTTGGCGTGCTCGGCGTTTCTGCCGCTGAGCATCAGCTTCGGCGGCAAGGAGTTTCCATATCTGTCGGCGATGGTGGCGGGAGAGCTGATCGCGTTCTATCAGCTCGGCTACGGCGTCGCCGCATTCGCAATCGGGCCGCTGCACGATCCGTTGGGATTGGCCTTCTCCACGATTTTTGCAGCCGGCACGCTGGTTGCGCTGCCGCTCGTCGCCATTGCATATTTCATCGTCCGCGGCGGCCACGAGCGCGGCTGAAGATGATGCCATGATTGCGACCGACTCGCGCCGCTGGCCGGCGGAAGGGCTCACGCGGCGATGGTGTCGGCTGCGGTCGTAGTTCCGCGTCGTAGTTGAGGAGGTCGTAGAGCATGGCTCACGGCCGCTGCCTGGTGACAGTCAGTGCACTTAAATCCCCCCACCTCTCGGCCTTCTATCCTCGCGCGCTCCCTCCAGGTATCACCCTTGCCTTTGCAGCGCACGTCCACGCCGTAAACGGCGTTGGCCCCAGGTTCTCCTTTTATGGCGCTTGAGCCGGCGGCGAACGATTACATCACCTGCCGCGTCAACTCCGTGGATTTGAAAAGCCGACTTGGCGATGTCGTGACCGCTTGCATGTTTGGCTCCTCCGAATCGTGGGGGCCTCAACAGCCCCCACATCCATGGCACTCGCGTGCCGGTAGAGGAGCCGTCCACAGCAACACGAGCTGACATATGCAGTGCAGCAAATTGCAGCCTATTCGATCACCTCGTCGGCGCGCGCGAGCAGCGTTGACGGCACGGTGAGACCAAGTGTCCTAGCGGTGTCGGCGTTGATGACGAGCTCGAACCTACTCGACTGCATGACTGGCAGCTCGGCTGGTTTCGCTCCTTTGAGGATGCGTCCAGCGTAGACGCCAGCCTGCCGAAACGCGTCCTCAAGATTGGCTCCGTAGCTCATCAGGCCGCCGGCCTCGACAACTTCACGCGCCTGACAGGCCATGGGGATCGCATGTCGCACCGCAAGGGTGGCAAGTTGTACTCGGCGGCTGGTCCACAACGGATCGCTGCCCAGAAAGAGGGCGTCGGGCCGTTCACGCGCGATGGTTGCGAATGCCGCATGAATTTCATTGCCGCTGCTGGCGTTGAGGATCTGGACCTGCAAGCCCATTGTGCGAGCACCTGCTTCCACCTCTCTGACCGTGGTTTCTGCTGATGCGGCATCTGATGGATTGTTCAGTACGGCAATGCGAACCG
>Ga0306921_10009312_pt1 | contig 10415 bp, 7 predicted proteins | sample sta12Cox44000080_FD_203760 | JGI IMG/M metagenome (GOLD analysis project Ga0306921, IMG submission 203760) | Lab enrichment of tropical soil microbial communities from Luquillo Experimental Forest, Puerto Rico - statoxic.12C.oxic.44.000.080 (v2)... | ecosystem: Environmental > Terrestrial > Soil...
CCGCGCGTGCCGGTCGGTCTGGGCTGGCTGCGCGCGTCGCACCGCAAGCTCGATTCGGCTCGCTCGCTGCCGTATCGGCCGTGGCACAGCCACGACGAGGAATGGCCGCTCACGCCCGGCGCGCCGGTCGAGCTCGACGTCGAGATCTGGCCGACGTCGATCGTGGTGCCGCCGGGCTATCGACTCGCACTCACGATCCGCGGCAAAGACTACGAAGTCGACGGCCACGACGTGGCGCTGCCGAACGCGCCCTATCCGATAAAGGGCGTCGGCCCGTTCCTGCACATCGATACGAACGACCGACCTGACGCGATCTTCAAGACTCGCAACACGCTGCACTTCGCCGCCGGTCGCGAACCCTATCTGTTGTTGCCGGTCATTCCACAAGGGTGAGTAACGCGTCCCGTCAACGGAAATGCGGCGCCACCTGCTCGCACATCAGCTGCAGCGAACGCATGACCTTGTCGTTGGCAAGCCGGCCGCCGCAATTGATCTCGGCGAGTACGCCGGTAAGACCGAGCGCGCGGGTCAGCTCGGCAAGCCGCTTCACGACCGTGTCCGGCGTCCCGACGATCACCTTGTCGCGCAGCACGTCCGGGTACGAGATCGTCTGCAGCGCCTGGCCGCGCTCGGCTCGACCTTCAATCGAGCGGGTCCCCGCATGCGCCGCCGAGCGTTCGAGCTGCTGCCCCAGCGCCCGGTAGAATTGCAGGATGGAGTCCTCCGGATCAGCGCGCGCCGCCGCTGCGGTATCGCCGACATAGATCGGCACGCGCAGATAGACCTCGCCTTGCCCGGCGTGACCGGCGGCGCGGAAGGCCGCCCGATAAGCCTCGATCAGCGGACCTAGCTCCTCGATGGTGCCAAGCCGCACGGCAACGAAGATCGGCAGGCCCATGGCGCCGATGGCCGCGTACGTGTCAGGGCTCGTCGCCGCAACGCGCAGCCGCGCGCGCAGGTCAGGCAACGGCCGCGGCACGACGGCGACGTCGCTGAACTTGTAGAAAGTCCCGGTGTGGGAGAAGCGCTCATGGCTCCAGGAGCGCTGCAGGATCTCCAGCACCTCGGCGAAGCGTTCGCGGCTTTCGCCGTACGGTACACCGTAGGCCTCGTATGAGCGCGGAATGCCGCTGCGGCCGACGCCGAGAATGAGCCGTCCCTCGCTGATGAGGTCGAGGGTCGCCACTTCCTCGGCGAGCCGCAACGGATGGCACAGCGGCAGCACCTGCACTGCGATGCCGATCTTCACGCGACGCGTGCGCGCCGCCATGGCGCTGGCGAGGACAAGCGGCGCGGAGGCGACCGACCGCTCGGGCGCAAAGTGCAATTCAGCGAGCCAGACCGCATCGAGGCCCCAGCGCTCGGCGGCGTCGGCCTGCGCAAAGGATTGAGCGAATGCGTCGGCGTCGGTCTGTGCTGGGTAGCGCGGAAATTCCTGAAAGAGACCAAATTCGAATGCCATGCTGACGCCCACCCGTGGGCGCTTCTAGCACGGCTCACGCCGGCTGTCCGCCGCGATGGCGGGTTATGGAAATGGGCGTGCGGTGTAGTAAGTTGCTGGCCCGCTCAGTGGAGGCCGGCGAGGATGGATGGACGATAAAATTAGACCGGACCAGACCGGCTACCGCTTCATCGGCAAGCCGATGCCGCGCAAGGAGGACGAGCGCCTCGTCACCGGCAAGGGGCGCTTCACCGACGATTTCTCGCTGCCCGGCGAGGCCCATGCGGCGATGGTGCGCTCGCCGCATCCCCATGCGCGGATCGTGGCGATCGACGCCGCGGCGGCGAAGGCGATGCCCGGCGTGCTCGGCGTCTTCACCGGAGCCGACTGCATCGCCGACAAGATCGGGCCGCTGCCGCACGATCCGGTGCCGAAGACCAAGTTCGACATGAAGCTGACCGGGCCGGGCGGCGGCGCGGTGATTGCTGGCCCGCATGCGCTTCTCCCCGCCGATCGGGTGCGCCATGTCGGCGAGGCGGTGGTCATGGTGGTGGCAGAGACCAAGGCGCAGGCGCTCGATGCCACCGAAGCGGTCGCCGTGACCTACGAAGAGATGCCATTCGTGCTGCACACCGAAGACGCGATGCAGCCGGGCGCGCCGGTATTGTGGGATGCGGTGCCGAACAACGTCACGGTCGAGACGTTGTTCGGCGATGCTACGGCGACCGACCAGGCATTCGCCCGCGCCGCGCATGTGGTGACCAAGAAATGCCACATCGGCCGTGTCACCGGACTGCCGCTCGAGCCGCGCGCGGCGCTCGGCGCGTACGACGCCGCGACCGACAAATTCACGCTCTATGCCGGCTCCGGCGGCGCGGTGCGGCAGAAGAACGAGCTCATTCAGGTGTTCGGCATTCTGCCGGACAAGCTGCGCGTGCTCTCCCCCGACGTCGGCGGCAATTTCGGCACCCGCAACCGCACCTTCGTCGAGTTCGCGCTGGTGCTGTGGGCGGCAAAAAAGCTCGGCCGCCCGGTGAAGTACACCGCGACGCGCTCGGAAGCGTTCTTGAGCGATTATCAGGGCCGCGATCTCATCACCAAAGTGGAGCTGGCGCTCGACGCCAAGCACCGCTTCCTTGCCATACGCGCGACCAATATCAGCAATGTCGGCGCGCGCTGCGTGTCGCTGTCGCCGTTGAGCAAAGGCTCAGGGCTTATCCCCGGCTCCTATGCGATTCCGGCGACGAGCCTGCGGGCACTCGCGGTCTTCACCAACACCATGCCGACCAACGCCTATCGCAGCTCCGGCCGGCCGGAAGTCACCTTCGCCATCGAGCAATTGATCGATGCTGCCGCCAAGGAGCTCAGCGTCGATCGCATCGCGCTGCGCCGCAAGAATTTGGTGCGGCCCGAAGCGATGCCGTACCGCAATGCGGTGGGCATGCTCTACGACTCCGGCCGCTACGAGGAGAATATGGACTGGGCGATGCAAATCGCCGACTGGGACGGTTTCACCACGCGGCGGCGCGAGGCCAAGCGGCGCGGCAAGTTGCTTGGCCGCGGCTTGGCCAACTACGTCGAGTCCTCGATCGGCGCGCCGTGCGAGCAGGCGCGCATCAAGGTGCACCCGGAAGGCCGCATCGACGTCGTCATCGGCACCCAGCCGAGCGGACAGGGCCACGAGACGAGCTTCGCGCAAGTGATTTCCGATCTTCTGCATGTGCCGGCCGAAACGGTGCGCATTATTCTAGGCGATACGGATGTGGTGAAAGTCGGCGGCGGCTCCCATTCGGGCCGCTCCATGCGCCATGCCGCGACAGTTTTCTCCAAGGCCGCGGTCGATCTGATCGCCAAGGGCAAGGCCATCGCGGCCGTCGTCATGGACGTGTTGCCGGAGACCGTCAGTTTCGACGACGGTCGCTTCGCCTCGCGCGACACCAACCGCAGCTTCGATTTTCTCGAGCTTGCCGCCGAAGCCGTGCGCCACGCGCTGCCGGAAGCGCTCAAGGACGGCATCGCCGTGGTCGCCGACAACGAGATGCATGAGCCGGTATTTCCCAACGGCACGGCGATCTGCGAGGTCGAGATCGATCCCGCGACCGGTGGCATCGCGCTCACCCGCTACGCCTCGATCGACGACGTCGGGCGCTGCATCAATCCGCTGATCGTGCACGGCCAGACCCACGGCGCCATCGCCCAGGGCGTCGGCCAGGCGATGTGGGAGCAGATCTATCTCGATCCAGATTCCGGCCAGCAGCTCACCGGCTCGCTGATGGATTACGGCATACCACGCGCCGATACCCTGCCGGCGTTCAGGACCGAGATCGCCGAGGTGCTGTCGCCGACCAATCCGCTCGGCATCAAGGCTGGCGGCGAGGGCGGCACCACCGCGGCGCCTGCCGTCGTGGTCAGCGCCATCCTCGACGCCTTGGGCGAGTTTGGCGTGCGCGACATCGCCATGCCCGCGACCCCCTTTGCCATCTGGACGGCGATCGAGCGGGCCAAGGCCAGTAAGAAGGTCGCCAAGGCGGGTCCCGGTTGAGCGCGATTGTCGCGGAACGGCAAGCGGCCTTCGTTCGTTGACCGTCGGGGCGGTATTGCGCCGGCCGACATTTGATGCAGCAATCCAGCGCGGTGGCGGATAAAATGATGGCCCCCCGAATCTCGTGCCCCGTACATCCGGGGAACTTGCAACGGAATTTGCGACCATGGATCCCTTGAAGTCGCTTACCGATCATGGTCAGGCCGTTTGGCTCGATTTTCTCTCCCGCGGCTTCATCGCCAAGGGCGGCCTGAAGAAGCTGGTCGACGATGACGGGCTGCGCGGGGTGACCTCGAACCCTTCGATCTTCGAGCAGGCAATCGGCCGGTCCGACGAATACGATGCGGCAATCTCGCGCATGCTGGCGGCGCACGACCGCGGCATCGGCGAGATTTTCGAAGAGCTCGCGGTCGAGGACATCCAGCAGGCGACCGATGTGCTGTGGCCGGTCTACGACGCCACCCATGGCGCCGACGGCTATGTCAGCATCGAAGTCTCGCCGTTTCTCGCGGCCGACACCCAGGGTACTATCGACGAAGCCAAGCGCCTGTGGCGCGCGGTCGATCGCAAGAACCTCATGATCAAGGTGCCGGGCACGCCGGAAGGCTTGCCGGCGATCCGCGAGCTGACCGCCGGCGGCATCAACGTCAATATTACTCTACTGTTCGCGCGAGCCGTCTACGAGCAAGTGGTCGAGGCCTATCTCGCTGGCCTCGAGGCGCTGGCGGCGAAGAACGGCGACATTTCGAAGATCGCGAGCGTCGCGAGCTTCTTCGTCAGCCGCATCGACACCTCGGTCGACAAATTGCTCGACGACAAGATCGCGCAGGCGAACGACCCCGACGAGAAGGCCCGCCTCGGCACGCTCAAGGGCAAGGTCGCGATCGCCAACGCCAAGCTCGCCTATCAGCGCTACCAGCGCCTGTTCGCGGGCGAACGCTGGAAGGCGCTGGCGGCGAAGGGCGCAAAAACCCAGCGGCTGTTGTGGGCCTCGACCGGCACCAAGAACAAAGCCTACAGCGACGTGCTCTATGTCGAGGAGCTGATCGGCCCCGACACTGTCAACACAATGCCGATCGCGACAATGGACGCGTTCCGCGATCACGGCCGGCTCGCCGACAAGCTCCTCGAAAATGTCGCCGAGGCGCAGCGCGTGGTCGGCGATCTCGGCCGCGCCGGCATTTCGCTCGATGCCGTGACCGACAAGCTGGTCGAGGACGGCGTCCGCCTGTTCGCCGAAGCCGCCGACAAGCTCAATGCGGCCGTGGCGCAAAAGCGCGGCAAGATCCTCGACGGCAAGATCGGCACACAGACGCTCGTGCTCGGCGAAGCGCTGACCAAGAAGGTCGACGCCGCCGCCGAGGAATGGCGCAACCATCGCAACGTCACCAAGCTCTGGGGACGCGACGCATCGCTGTGGACCGGCAGCGACGAGGATCGCTGGCTCGGTTGGCTGGATGTGGTCGGCGCCAATCAGGTCAAAACGTACGAAGCGTTTGCCGCGGAGATCGGGCGCGACGGATTCAAGGATGCCGTGCTGCTCGGCATGGGCGGCTCGAGCCTCGGCCCGGAGGTGTTGGCGACGGTGTTCGGCGCCAAGGCCGGATATCCGCGCCTGCGCATTCTCGATTCCACGGTGTCGGCGCAAATCAAGGCGATCGAGCAAACGCTGGATCTTCAGAAAACGCTGTTCATCGTGTCGAGCAAATCGGGCTCGACGACGGAGCCCAACATCCTGAAGGATTATTTCCTCAAGCGCGTCGCCGATGCGGTCGGCGACGCAAAGGCCGGGCGGCATTTCATCGCCGTCACCGATCCGGGCTCGTCCTTGGAGAAGGCCGTGAAGGCGCAAGACTTTCGCAAGATTTTCTTCGGCGTGCCGAGCATCGGCGGCCGCTATTCAGTGTTGTCGCCGTTCGGTCTCGTGCCGGCGGCGATCGCCGGCATCGACGTCGCCGCGCTGCAGGAGGCTGCGGGCATCATGATGCGCTCGTGCGGGCCGGATGTGCCGCCCGAGCAAAATCCCGGCGTCGCGCTCGGTCTCGCGCTCGGCGCCGCAGCACGACAGGGCCGCGACAAGGTCACGCTCGTGGGCTCGGCAAAACTCGCAAGCTTCGGCGCGTGGGCTGAGCAGCTATTCGCCGAGTCGATCGGCAAGAATGATAAGGGCCTCATTCCCATCGACGGCGAGCCGCTTGGCCCTGTCGTGGCGTACGGCGACGACCGCTTTTTCATCGCGCTGTCGCTTGCCGGCGATGCCGAGGCGGACAACGGCCGACTGAAAGCGCTGCAGGCGGCCGGCCATCCGGTGGTGCGCATCGTGCTGGAGCAGCCCGAGCAGATCTCGCAGGAGTTCTTCCGCTTCGAGATCGCTACCGCCGTCGCCGGCGCGGTGATCGGCATCAACCCATTCGACCAGCCGGACGTCGAGGCGAGCAAGGTCAAGACCCGCGAACTGACGGCGGCGTTCGAGAAGGACGGCAAGCTGCCGCCCGAGACGCCAGTGTTTTCCAACGCCGCCCTCGATCTCTATACCGATGCCGCCAATGCGAAGGCGCTGCGCGATGCCGGCGCCGACGGGAGTCTCGGCGGCTGGCTCAAGCCGCATCTCGCGCGGCTGCAACCGGGCGACTACTTTGCCGTGCTCGCCTATGTGGCGCGCGACGCCGCCAACGCCGCGCCGCTGCAAGAGGCGCGGCTTGCGGTGCGCGACCGCCGCCATGTCGCAACCTGCCTCGAATTCGGCCCGCGCTTTCTGCATTCCACCGGCCAGGCCTACAAGGGCGGGCCGGACAGCGGCGTGTTTCTCCAAGTCACGTCCGACGACGGCGCGGACCTGAAGATACCGGGTCACCGTGCGAGCTTCGGCGTCGTCAACGCGGCGCAGGCCCGCGGCGATTTCGACGTGCTCGCCGAGCGCGGCCGGCGCGCGCTGCGCGTGCACCTCAAGGGTGACTTGCAAAAGGGCCTCACCGAGCTCGCGGGCGCCGTGCAGCGCGCTTTGGCGTGAGCCTTGGCATGACCGCTTCAATTCGCCGTCCGACGCTGCGCTGAGCGCTTCTCGCCGACTAAGCCCGCTTTTCCGCCTGCACCGCAATCCGGCCTTGACGAAGCTCGCGCCGCGCGGGATTGAAAAGCGCCGAGCCGATAACAGGCGAGAGGGAGAAGCGTACCATGGCGAAGGTCATCATCAGTTGCGCCGTCACCGGCTCGATCCACACCCCGACCATGTCGGACGCGCTGCCGATCACACCGGACCAGATCGCGACCCAGGGGATCGACGCCGCGCACGCCGGCGCCGCGATCCTGCACCTGCATGCCCGCGATCCAAAGGACGGCCGGCCGACGCCTGATCCGGCCGTGTTCATGCAATTCCTGCCTCGCATCAAGCAGGCGACCGATGCGGTGGTGAACATCACCACCGGCGGCGCTGTGACCATGACGGTCGAGCAGCGCATCTCAGCGGCGCAGACACTGTCGCCGGAAATGTGCTCGCTCAATATGGGCTCGATGAACTTCGCGCTCTATCCGATGGCGCGGCGCTACAAGTCCTGGAAGTACGATTGGGAGGAGAGCTACCTCACCAATTCGGACGCCTACATCTTTCCCAACACGTTCCGCGACATCGAGAAGATCTACAAGATCCTCGGCGAGGGCCACGGCGTGAAGTTTGAGCACGAATGCTACGACACCGGGCACCTCTATAATCTCGCCCATTGCATCGACCGCGGCCTGTTCAAGCCGCCGGTGTTCCTGCAACTGATCTTCGGCATTCTCGGCGGCATCGGCGCCGATCTCGACAATCTGTTCTTCATGAAGCGCACCGCCGACCGGCTGTTCGGGAAGGACTATCTGTGGTCTGTGCTAGCCGGCGGCCGACATCAGATGAACTTCTGCACCAACGCGTCGATGATCGGCGGCAATGTGCGTGTGGGGCTCGAGGACTCGCTCTATATCGGCCCCGGCAAGCTCGCCAAGAGCAATGCCGAGCAGGTGGCTAAGATCCGCCGCATCGTCGAGGAGCTCGGTCACGAGATCGCGACGCCGACCGAGGCGCGGCAGATGCTCGGGCTCAAAGGCGCCGACAGAGTCAGGTTTTAGGAGCAAGATCCCGAAAAGTGGGAACCGGTTTTCGGATAAGATCATGCTCAAACAAAAATCCCGATGAATACCATCGATCTCAAAGGCCGCACCGCCGTCATCACCGGCGGTTCCCGCGGCATCGGCTTTGCGGCCGCCGAAAAGATGCTGGCGTCGGGCGCGGCGGTGGCGTTGTGGGACATCGACTCGGCCGCGCTCGGCAAGGCCGCCGCGGCGCTGTCGAAGAGCGGCCGCGTTCACACTGCGATTGTCGAGCTGACCGACGCGGCGGATGTGAAGAAGGCCGTCGACGCATTGCTCCGCGAGACCGGCGAGATCGATATTCTGGTCAACAATGCCGGCATCACCGGCGGCAACGCCCCGCTGTGGGAGCTCAAGCCCGAGGTCTGGCGGCGCGTCATCGAGGTCAACCTGGTCGCGCCGTATCTCGTCTGCCACGCCGTGGTGCCGCACATGATCAAGGCAGGGTATGGCCGCATTGTCAACGTCGCCTCGATCGCCGGCAAGGAGGGCAACCCCAACGCATCGCACTATTCGGCGTCGAAGGCGGGCCTGATCGGCCTGACCAAGTCGCTCGCCAAGGAGCTGGCGACCAAGGGCGTGCTGGTCAACGCCATCACGCCGGCGGCGGCGAAGACTGAAATGTTCGCGCAGATGACAAAGCAGCATATCGACTACATGCTGTCGAGAATTCCGATGAACCGCTTCGTCGCGGTCGAGGAGCTCGCCGCGATGATCGCCTGGCTGTCGTCGGAGGACTGCTCATTCTCGACCGGCGCCGTGTTCGACGTGTCCGGCGGGCGCGCGACGTATTGAGCCTAGCTCGTTGAGCCTAGCTTGCTTTGGGCGCTTCCGTAGCAGCCGGCTGCTCGCCCTGGTTCGCCCAGCCCAGCAGCTCGTTGGCTTGGGCGGTCAGCCGATCGGCGTAATCGTTGTCACCTTGCTCGCGGGCCTTGGCGGCCATTTCGAGCAGTTCCGTTGCGTAGCGCCGGAATTCCTCTGGGGTGGTCATCGCCGTCCCCCGTGAATCGCCGAGCGGCAGCCTACGCCAACGCTGCGCCACGTCCAGTCCTGCGGTGTACAGGCGAGAAATGGGGCTGGTAGCGCTCAGAAATTTTTTAGATGGTGCAATAACTTACAAATATAGCGAAACAAGGTCGAATATGGAATTAGCCGATTCAAAGACTTAGCTGGAACCACATAGGAACCAGAAGGCACAGAACGCGGCGAAGCTCTACAAGGCACCATTGATGATAGGAACGGCACTCAGAACATGCGTTGGGCAGGTCTGCACTGCAGCTTATAGAGTGTCTGGCTTATGGTCTTACCCGTCTTCTGATCGGATAGCGTCCTCATCGCTTCTACATCTCCAGTCACACGATCAAGTCCGCCGTAGATGCTGGATACTGAAACACCAAACTGTTGTTCGCCGCCGAACGTAACTTGCACATCGTTAGCGGCCTTTATCGTTACAGGATAGTCCATCCATTCGGGAGAGCCGAAGCCCAGAACTATGCGTGTTGTGAAGTCGACGATAATGCCCACCAAAACAGGATCGGGCTTGTCGCCTTCGACCATGGGGCTGGCCACTGTGCTTTGACATGCCAACGTGATCTGCTGCTGCGCTAGGGCGGCATTGGCAAAGCTACATGCAAGCAGCAAAACTAAAGCGGTCCTACTCATATTAGCCATTTTAGCTCCTGTAGTCTGAGGGAGGGAACATGATTGACCGGTACACGAAAGCCGTACTGACCATTATCGCTGCTGCCTTAGTTGCTCTAGTAGCTCAGGGAGCTATTCGGCAATCAAGAGCAGCTAACGATATTCAGAAGGTTGAAATATGTGACCATGGCGGCAACTGTGCTCGAACGACTAACGCACGCAATGGAAGGGCACTCGCAGTGAGAGAGGAATAGCCAATCAATTAGCTATCGTCCTAGGTAGCTAATAGAACAGCCATTTTTGCTGTTACCGCCAGAAGTCCTTGAACCTGGTCGGCGTCAGTTCAGTGTAGCGCACTGTATGCTGAATGGACCGGTGCCCAAGCCAGTCCTGTATGGCCCTGGTGTCGTGCCGCAGGAGTGGCGCAGCATACGGACCTGGAAGCCTAGCTTGGCTTTCTCGCCTATACGCTTCACCTTGCGATTGAGGGCGTCAGCGGTGAACGGCGTCCCTCGCTCGCTACAGAACACGAAGCTACTAGGCGGGTCTTGTTCGCGCCGTAGCTGCCTCAAAGCTCGGAGCGCGTCCCCTTTGATCGGGTGCGTAGCAGGCTTGGCCGTTTGACCCTGCCGGCGTAACGCACCACGGATGTTCCTATTAGGTTCTAGG
>Ga0306921_10009314_pt1 | contig 10415 bp, 9 predicted proteins | sample sta12Cox44000080_FD_203760 | JGI IMG/M metagenome (GOLD analysis project Ga0306921, IMG submission 203760) | Lab enrichment of tropical soil microbial communities from Luquillo Experimental Forest, Puerto Rico - statoxic.12C.oxic.44.000.080 (v2)... | ecosystem: Environmental > Terrestrial > Soil...
GCCCCGGCGCTCGCGGCAGGGCCTGGCTCTGCCCGAACGTCGCTGGCCGGCGCGGGCATCGGCTGCGTCGGAGCAAGCTCGGCCCCGGCGCTCGCGGCAGGGACTGGCTCTGCCCGAACGTCGCTGGCCGGCGCGGGCATCGGCTGCGTCGGAGCAAGCTCGGCCCCGGCGCTCGCGGCAGGGACCGGCTCTGCCCGAGCGTCGCTGGCCGGCGCGGGCATCGGCTGCGTCGGAGCAAGCTCGGCCCCGGCGCTCGCGGCAGGGACCGGCTCTGCCCGAACGTCGCTGGCCGGCGCGGGCATCGGCTGCGTCGGAGCAAGCTCGGCCCCGGCGCTCGCGCTCACGACGGCATTGCGATTCTCCGTCGGCGCGGCATCGGCGCGGATCGCCGGTTGTGGTTCCGAAGCTGCCGGGCGAGCGGGCTCCTGGACGCGTTCCTCGACGCGTTCTGGGGCGCGTTCGCTGGCCTGCGCAACCTGTTGGCTTGGACGAGAGGCCTGCTGCTGCTCGGCCACGGGGGCCGACGGCCAGATCGCTTCGATCCAGACTGAAAGATGGTCGCTGGAGAAGCGCCAGCCGGCCGCCGCAACGAAGATCCAGACGGCCGCCAGAAGGGCGTTATCGGCCAAGCGCGACGCGCGGTAGGGCGTAGCATGCGATCGATGTCGATGCCTCGCCTCGTGCATCGCCGTGCCGGCCGGCGCGCGTGGTGGCGCGCGTTTGATCGGCGTCGGACGCATGCGCGTCGTCTGCCTGGCCTCGGACGGCGGAACGCCGGACTCCGCGACGCTCGGCTCCGTCGGCTTGGTCGCGGGCGGCATGCACGGTGCAGCCACCGTGGGCACGATTTTGTCGAGCCATGCCGTGCTGGAGTTCTCGAGATCCGCATGGCCCGCTTTGAAGGCCAGCCCCTTCAAGCGGCCATTGCCGCCACCGGCGTCGCTCCGCCCTGCCCGGGCGGCGCTGTCCCCGTTCGTTGACATCGCCACACCCTGCCGCTCCGCCCAGCGACGGAGCTCCCAATCCCCAAGGGCGTCACGCGTCCCCACGACACATCACGCCCGGCGTATTGAGTGGCCGAAGGACGGCGCGAGCGCAATGAGGCACGGCCCTGCGCGATCCGAGGTCACAGAACGATCATGTTTTCCGCTTGCGTTTGGATCGGCATCGTACCGTCGACTGCACGGAACCGGTCCGTCGAACGGCGTCAGTGCTCGAGATCGATCTCCGCCGGCTTGGGCGCCGCCTTGAGGTTCATGCGTCCGTCATAGATCGGTCGCGCGCCGGTAGTCGGGCCGGGATATTGCACGAACAGCACCGTGCCGCCGGTCTCGGTCCGCATCTCGTTCTCGAAATGCGGGTCCTCCATGTAGACGATGGTGCCGGGGCCGTAGGTCTTGTCGCCCATCTTGAAGACGCCGTCGATCACGTACCAGATCTGTGCGAAGTCGTGCTTGTGCAGCGGGAAGCCGGCGCCGGGCTCGTAGCGCAGGAAGCCGACATTGGGTGTCGTCGGCCGCTCAGGCGTCGGATGGAACAGGAACTTGGTGGCGTTGCGGAAACGCCCCATCTCCCACGCCATGTCGTCGGGATGGCGGAACTCCGGGGCGTGATGAGTCATGGTGCCTCTCCTCACTGGATTCCGTTGTAGCGCCTCAGGAACAGGCGCGTGGCCGAGGTGATCGCCGGCAGCATCGCGCGGCCGACCAGCGGGTTCAAGCCGAGCGGCCGCAGCAGCATCTTGACCGCCATGCCGTGCGGGAAGTGGCCGCGCAGCAAGCGCATCACGCCGTCGCGGTAGGCGTTGTAGTCGATGCGCCGGAACTCACGCGCCGGGTGGCGCACGCGGAACACCGCCTTGTAGGCATAGAAGGTGTCCTCCGTCTCGAGGTCGGCGGCACGGCCGACCAGGGTGCGCAGGACGGCCAGCCGGCTCGGCCGCTCGAGCTCGCTGAAGCGCAGGAAATAGCGATGGAAGTGCTTGTAGTGGCGCACCTCGTCGGCGCTGATCTCGGCCGCCAGGCGCTTCAGCACCGGTTCGGGGCTGAGGTCCGACAGCGCCCGGTAGAAGGTCGCGGTGCCGGTCTCGATGACGCAGCGCGACGCCATCTCGAGCGCCTTGCTCGGCGCCAGCCGCTGGACGGTGCAGGTCGGGCCGTAGTCGGCGAGGAACAGCCGGTAGCCCGCCTGCCAGTCGAAGTCCGGCCACGCGGTCTCGACGTATTTGCGCAGCGCCGCGCCGTGCTGCAGCTCCTCGCGCTGCCAGTGCTCGGCCAGCCAGTCGGCGACCTCGCGGTCGGCGCGGAAGAACTCGACCAGGTTCCGGGTGTAGAGATCGGAGGTGATTTCGATGAAGGACGCCGACGCCACGATGTCGAACAGCCGCCGGTCGTCGCGAACGCTCTCGCGCGCGAGCGTTCCGTAGGGAATGTCGTCGATCGACCAGGTTGCGCCGGTGGACGTGCCCATGGCGCCTCGCAGGGCGGGACCTTTTACAGGTACTTGGCCGGCCGGATGATCGCCCGCCACATATGCGCGACCGGGCTGTTGTCGTAGCCCAGGCCCTGCGACGGTTGCTTGAAGTTGCGGCCGATGATGTCGGTGAACTCGTCGAGCTCGACATGCAGGTTGGGATCGAACGAGTAGATATCGTTCATCGTGATCTGCCGGCCCGACATGTACCAGCGGTGCGCGCGCATGCGCTTGTAATCTTCCTCGATGTAGGGATCGACCTGGTAGTCCTGACCGAACATGGCGACGTAGGACTGCGGATACTCATAGCCGACCGCCTCGTCGGGATAGAAGCGCAGCACCTGGTGGGCGCGGATCGCCCAGGTCACCTCTTCGTCGACATAGGGCTCGACCAGCTGGGCGCCCCAGTAGCCGTGGTCGCCGCGGATGAAGCCGACAACGGCGAGATCGTGCAGCAGGCAGGCCAGGATCATCTTTTCCGGCAGCCCGTTCTTGCGGGCGTGATGGGCGCTCTGCAGCAGGTGCATGGAGGGCCCGAAGCGCAACTTGAAGAAGTCGATCAGGCTGGGCTGGTCCGGCATCGCCGGCAGGCGCGGATCATCGCCCATCAGGAAATGCGCGCCGGGATTGGCCTTCATCAGCATGCCGCCGTTGGGCGGCGGGCTCATGTCGCCGTCAGCCAGCATGTGCAGGCGCGACTTGACGACGATGACGTCGAGCTCGCGCGCCATCTTCTCTTCCAGCGCATCGGCGCGCTGCGACATGGTCATTGCGTCGGCCATCGCGTGTCTCCTTGGGTTATTTGATGTGAGCGTAGCACCATCAAAGCTTATACGCATCGAACCAAAATGACCCTCACCCTGAGGAGCGGTCCGGAGGACCGCGTCTCGAAGGGTGGGACGCAGCACCTTCTTTGTTGCCGACCCTTCGAGACGGCGCTGCGCGCCTCCTCAGGGTGAGGCGTACTCATTGCTCCAGCCAGACGTCGTCGAGGCGCCAGTTGTTGTAGATGCTGTTGACCTGGATGGTGACGCCCTTCAGGCCGGGCTGCCAGCAGGTGGCGCCGTACATGTAGTAGAGCATCGGCCGCACCGCCTCGTTGGTCAGCTTCTTGTCGATCTCCCAGGCGATCTTCTTGCGCTTGTCGGGGTCGCGCTCGGCCGACTGGGCGGCGATCATGGCGTCGACCTCCTTGTTGCAATAGTCCATGTAGGTGCGCGCGCCGCAGGCGTAGTTCTCCGGGTAGTTCTGGTCGGGATCGTCGACGCCATTGCCGACCTGGCTGACGCCGATCTCGTAGTCGCGGCGGATCAGCTTGGGCACCCACTGCGCCGTCTCGACCAGCTGCAGCTCGCCCTCGATGCCGATCTCCTTGAGCTGGCTGATCAGGATCACCGAGGCGTCGCGGTAGGTCGGCAGGTTGCGGGTCGAGATCTTGACCTTGAGCGGCTTGGCCGGGCCGTAGCCCTTGGCCGTCATGATGGCGCGCGCCTTGTCGCGGCTCTTGGCGATGTCGGGGCTGTAGCCCGGCAGCTCGGCCAGCACGTCGGGCGGCAGGCCCCAGCGGCCTTCCGGCAGAGGCTGCATGGCGCCGCCGGGATCGCCGGTGCCCGAGGTCATGATGTCGCGGAACGCCTTGCGGTCGAGCGACATGGCGACGGCGCGGCGCACCTCGATGTCGTCGAACGGCGGGTTGGGGTTCATCAGGATGTTGGCCGCGACGTTCATCGGCGCGTTCTCGCACATCGCGTCCGGCCGGTTGGCCTTGATGTCGGCGACCAGCGGCACCGTGACCTCGAACGGGAAGATCATGTCAAACTTGCCCGACTGGAAAGCCAGGATCGCCGTCGAGCGGTTGGGGATGATGGTGTACTCGACGCCGTCGAGATAGGGCTTGCCGGGTTTCCAGTAGTTCGGGTTGCGGGTGAGCTTGATGGTCTGGTTCTGCTTGTACTCGACGAACTTGAACGGCCCGGTGCCGATCGGCGCCTGGCGCATCTTCTGCGGCGGGACGTGGCAGGGATAGATCGGCGTGAAGCCCGAGGCGAGCAGGCCGAGCAGCGCGGGCTGCGGCGCCTTGAGCTTGAACACCACCTCGCTGTCGCTGGTGGCGGCCACGTTCTCGACGTTGGCGTACCAGCCCTTGCGGAAGTTGACCTTGAAGTTGTCCTTGGCGTTGCCCTGCAGGAGATCGAGGGTGCACTTGACGTCGTTGGCGGTGAACGGCTTGCCGTCGTGCCACTTGACGCCCCGGCGCACGGTGAAGGTCAGCGTCTTGCCGTCCTCGCTGAAGGTCCACTTCTCGGCGAGGTCGGGGACGATGTCGTCGAGGCTGTTCTGCTTCTTCCTGGGATCGAACATCACGAGGTTGTTGAACACGCCCATCATCGGCAGCACGACCGAGATCGTGCCTTCCTCGTGGATCGACATGCTGGCGGGGCTATCGCGATGGGTGATGCGCAGGATGCCGCCCTGCTTCTGGGCAAAGGCACCGCCTAAAGGCGCGATGATCAGGAACGCACAAACCACAAAACGCACGCACGACCAGGCGACGCGTACCATCATGGGCTTCCTCTCTACATTGCTTCAGAGCCTATGCGTTTCGCTTGCCCGACGCCATCGCGTCCGGGCACTCTTGTTCGCATGACGCAACGAGACAACTGGGGCACGCGCGCCCGCATCGGCCTGTTCATCGTCGGCAACGAAGCGGTGCCCGAAGCGGAATGGTGGGCGATGGCGCCGGCCGGCGTGTCGGTGCACGCCGCCCGCGTGACCGCCAAGGCGCCGTGGGCCGGCTGGCGCGCCGATCGCAGCGGCGTCGACCTGGCCGACGATCTGTTGCGCGGCGCCCGGCAATTCGCGGCCATGCGCCTGTCGGCCGTCACGCTCGGCCACACGTCGAGCAGCGTGGTCGGCGGCAAGGGCTGGGATGACGCTGCCGTCAAAGCCGTGTCCGCCGTGATTGGCGGCACGCACGTGACGACCAACGGCCTCGACACGATAGCGGGGCTGAAGGCGTCGGGCGTCAAGCGGCCGTTCCTGGTGCTGCCGGCGTGGTTCGGCGACGACTTCGTCAAGACGGCGCTCGGCTACTACGCCGCGCACGGCGTCGAGCCGGCCGGCGGCCTGCGCTACGACCCGGGACCCAAGTGGCGCGACCTGCCGCCGGGCGAGCTGACGGCCAAGGGCATGCACCTCGAGCAGGAGATCGAGCCGCTGCATGCGCAGATCCACGCCGCCTGCCCGACGGCCGCGGACGGCGTGCTGATCGGCGGCACCGGCTTTCGCTGCGTCGGCATCCTCGACGCGCTGGAGCACGACCTCAAGCGCCCGGCGATCTCGGCCAACCAGGCGAGCCTGTGGCATTGCCTCAGGCTGTCGGGCGTCAAGGAACCGGTCGCGGGCTACGGCGCTCTGCTGAGGTCGTGATCAGGCCGCGTCCTTCCAGTCGAAGGCGAGCGGCGCCTCGCGGAAGGCGAAGCGGTCGAGGTGGCGACTTACCGCGCCCTTCAGCGCGTCGAGCTGCCCGCTCGAGCTTGCTTCGAGGCGGCAGTCGAGTCCGTCTTCGTGCGCCAGCAGCCTGAGCGTCGCATCGCCCGGCCAGTCGGCGCCACGCGCGTTGCGCGGGAAGGTCACCGTGCCGAGGGTTTCGTCGAACTCGACGGCGAGATTGTGCCGCCAGTGCTTGCAGAGCTGCTGGAGATAGCGGCTGGCGTGCGTTGTCGGCACGCGGACTTGGGAATTCACACTCATGTCTGTTCCTTTACAGGCGCTCGATCTTCTGCGCCGCCTCGTCGATGAGCGCCGCCACCTCATGGACGGTTTCGCTCTTGATGCCCTCGCGCTCGAGCTTGTTCAGAAGCACCAGCCGGAGGTTCTGCAGGGCGCGGCGGACCGGGCCGCGATCGGAGCGCTCGCGCGCATCGCCGAGCGCCGCCAGGCGGGCGAACAGGGCGTCGACCTCTTCCTTGCGGCTGGCGAGATGCTCGGACCCGGCAGGCGTGACGGCGAACGCCTTGCGCGCGCCGTCGGACTGGGCTTCGCCGATCTGGCCCATCTCCTGCAGCATGGTGAGCGTCGGGTAGACGACGCCGGGGCTCGGCACATAAGCGCCGCCGGTCAGATCCTCGATCGCGCGGATCAGCTCGTAGCCGTGGCGCGACTGGTCGGCGATCAGTTTCAGCAGCACAAGCCGCAGTTCGTTGGAGTCGAAGACCCGGCGGCGGCGACCGCCGCGGCCCTCTTCATCGTCGCCCCAACGGCGGTGGCCGAAGCCGTGCCGGAAGCCGCGCGGGCCGAAGTGATGGCCGTGAGGGTGGTTGTGGGGATGGTGGTGGTGGGAAAAGCGCATGGGCTTACCTTTGGCATGTTTGAACATGTCTAAGATATATCTTGATCGATCAAGATATCAATAACCAGACGCAAAAATTCATGATTTTGCCTTATTTGCGCTAGCACCGGGCGTGGGAGCGTCGGCCGATGAAAGAGATCGAAAACGTCTGGATACCGCTCAAGGACGGCACGCGGCTGGCGGCGCGGCTGTGGCTGCCGGACGACGCCGAGCAGCATCCCGTTCCCGCGTTGCTCGAGTACCTGCCCTACCGCAAGCGCGACGGCACGGCCGAGCGCGATTCGCTCACCCATCCCTGGTACGCGGCGCACGGCTACGCCTCGGTGCGGGTCGACATCCGCGGCTCGGGCGAATCGGAGGGCGTGCTTTCAGACGAGTACAGCCAGCAGGAGCTTTTGGACGGAGTGGACGTCATCGCCTGGTTGGCGGTCCAGCCATGGTGCTCGGGCTCGGTCGGCATGTTCGGCATCTCGTGGGGCGGCTTCAATGCATTGCAGGTCGCGGCGCTCCGGCCGCCGGCGCTGAAGGCCATCGTCACCCTGTGCTCGACCGACGACCGCTACGCCGATGACGTGCATTACATGGGCGGCGCCAAGCTCGATGCCGGCTTCGGCTGGGCGTCGTTCATCTTCTCCGACATCTGCCATCCGCCCGATCCGGCGCTGGTCGGCGAGCGCTGGAAGGCGATGTGGCTGAAGCGGCTGGCGACGCTGCCGCTGTTCCTCGAGCGCTGGCTAAACCATCAGCGGCGCGACGACTACTGGCGGCACGGCTCGGTGTGCGAGGATTTTGCCGCGATCCAGTGCGCGGTCTATGCCGTCGGCGGCTGGACCGACGGCTACACCAACGCCATCCCGCGCCTGCTCGAGCACTTGTCGGCGCCGCGCAAGGGCCTGATCGGGCCGTGGGCGCACACCTATCCGCACTTCGCCCTGCCCGGGCCGCAAATCGGTTTCCTGCAGGACACATTGCGCTGGTGGGATCACTGGCTGAAGGGCAGCGACACCGGCGTGATGGATGAACCGATGGTGCATGCCTGGATGACCGACAGCGTCAAGCCGGCGGCGCATCACGAGACCCTGCCCGGCCGTTGGGTGACCGAGCCGTCGTGGCCGCCGCCGAGCCGCACGATGCGGCGGCTGTTCCTGACCGACAGCGGGCTGAGTGCGGGCGGCGGCGCCCTGTCCGAGCGAAAAATCTGCTCGCCGCTCACTGTCGGCAAGCACTCTGGGCAATGGTGCCCGTTCGGCCGCGGCAACGATCAGGCCGACGATCAGCGCGAGGACGATGCGCTGTCGCTGGTGTTCGACACGCCGCCGCTCGACGAGACGGTGGAGATCCTGGGCGCGCCCGTGCTCACGTTGGAGATCGCCAGCGACAAGCCGATCGCCACCCTGGTGGCGCGGCTGTGCGACCTGCGTCCGGAGGGCGAATCGCTGCGCGTCAGCTTCGGCGTGCTCAACCTCACGCATCGCGACAGCCACACCGAGCCGACGCCGCTGGTGCCGGGACAACGCTGCCAGGTGCGCCTGCAGCTGAACGATGCCGGCGCGACCTTTCCGGCCGGCCATCGCCTGCGGCTGGCGCTCTCGACGACCTACTGGCCGATGGTGTGGCCGGCGCCCGAGACGGCGACGGTGACGATCCTGGGCGGGACACTCGAGTTGCCGACGCGGCCCATGCTTCCGGTCGATCCGGTGCAACCGATGCCGAGGGCCGAGACGGCGCCGCCCGAGCGCGCACGCCAAATCCGCCCGGGCGTGATGCGCTTCGACCGCATCGGGCTGGAGGTGGGCAGCACATGGAAGTTCGACCACGAGCTGAAGGACGGCGATCCGCTGAGCGCCGTCGCGTCGATGCAGCGGACCATGACGGTCGCGCGCGACGACTGGCCCGGGGGCTGGAAGGTCCGCATCGAGACCTCGATGCGCATGAGCTGCACGCGCGATACTTTCCGCCTGGCGGCCTCGATGCGCGCGTTCGACGGCGAGAAAGAAGTCTGCCACCGCACCTGGGACCAATCGATCAAGCGCGATCTGGTGTAGCGCACGCCCTCATCCTGAGGAGCGGCCGCAGGCCGCGTCTCGAAGGATAGGCAACAGACGAGATGAGCGTTTCCACCCTTCGAGACGCATCGCTTCGCGATGCTCCTCAGGGTGAGGTTGGCGTGATCTAATGCTCCAGCAAAGATATCGGGAGAACCGCCATGACCGTCGCCCAGCTCGACAGCCTGATCACCCTGCTGCGCTCGCGGCCGATGCCCGAGACGCCGGATGTCGCCGATTCGCGCGCGCGTTACGAGAAGATGGCGGTGCTGTTGGGCGGCGCGCCGGACGCCAAGGTCGAGAAGGTCGATGCCGGCGGCGTGCCGGCCGAGTGGGTGGCGGCGCCGGGCTTCGACGGCACGCGCGCCGTGCTCTACCTGCATGGCGGCGGCTACGCCATCGGCTCGCTCAACACCCACCGGCGCATGGCCTACGACATCTCCGCCGCGTGCGGCGCGCGCGTGCTGGTCATCGACTATCGCCTGGCGCCCGAGCATCCCTTCCCCGCCGCCGTCGACGACGCCGCCAAGGCGTGGCGCTGGCTGCTGCAGCAGGGGCTCGCGCCCGGCCGGCTCGCCATCGCCGGCGATTCGGCCGGCGGCGGTCTGACCATCGCCACCCTGATCAACCTGCGCGACCTGAAGCTGGCGTTGCCGGCCTGCGCCGTGGCGATCTCGCCGTGGGTCGATCTCGAAGGCATCGGCACCAGCATGACCGCGCGCTCGGCACAGGATCCCATGGTGCAGAAGGCGGGCCTCAAGTGGATGGCCGACATGTATCTCAAGGGCCAGAGCGCCCGGACGCCGCTCGCAGCACCGCTCCATGCCGACCTCAAGGGCCTGCCGCCGGTGCTGGTGCAGGTCGGCTCGGCGGAGACGCTGCTCGACGACGCCACGCGCATCGCCGAGAAGATGCACAGCGCCGGCGTCGAGGTGAAGCTGTCGGTGTGGCCCAACCAGCTGCACGTTTTCCCGTTCTTCGCGCCGATCCTGTCCGAGGGCCGCGACGGCTGCCTGGAGATCGGCACCTTCATCCGCAGCCACACGGCCTAAGGGACACCGCCATGAAATTCGGCGTCACGGTCGCTCCGCGCATCTCGGACTGGAAGCTGTTCGTCGACCTCGAGACCATGGGCTACGACTGCGCCTGGGCCGCCGACTCGCAGATGCTCTACTCCGACGCCTACGCGACCTTGGCGCTGGCGGCGGCCAACACGTCGAGGATCAGGCTCGGCACCGGCGTCTCGGTGGCGGGCGTGCGGCTCGCGCCGGTCACCGCGCATTCGATCGCCAGCATCAACCAGCTGGCGCCCGGCCGCGTCTTCCTCGGCATCGGCACCGGCCACACCGCGATGCGCGTGATGGGCATGGATCCGGTCAAGGCCGGCGCCTTCCGCGACTACCTGCGCGTGCTGCGCGGCCTGCTGCACGGCGAGGAGGTCGACTACGAGCTTTTGGGCGAGCGCAGCGACATCCGCTTCCTCCATCCCGACCGCGGCTTCATCGACGTCGCCCGTCCGGTGCCGATCTATGTCGCGGCCGACGGCC
>Ga0306921_10009316_pt1 | contig 10414 bp, 3 predicted proteins | sample sta12Cox44000080_FD_203760 | JGI IMG/M metagenome (GOLD analysis project Ga0306921, IMG submission 203760) | Lab enrichment of tropical soil microbial communities from Luquillo Experimental Forest, Puerto Rico - statoxic.12C.oxic.44.000.080 (v2)... | ecosystem: Environmental > Terrestrial > Soil...
GGAAGCTGGGGTTGTCGCGAGTCTGCTGGATGACGATGGTGAAGTCGCTGGCCGGCGCGGTGACCTTGGTGTAGTAGAAGAACACGCCGGGCGAGATGCTGCTGATGAGGTTGTTCTGGATCACCACGTGCACGTCGGTGGACGAGAGGTCGTCGGCGTTGCCGGACTGGTAGGTGTCGCAGGTGGTGGTGGTGCCTGTCAGCTGGCCGGTGCAGTCGCGCTGGCGGAAGGCGCCGCTGGCGGTGGCCTGGCACCCCTTCGCGTCGGTCATGGTCACGTTGTAGCTGCCGGTGTCGGCGACCGTGATGCACTGGCCGGTCGCGCCGTTGCTCCAGTGGAAGGTGAACGGCGGGGTGCCGCGGCCGGTGTTGGCGCACAGCATGACCGGCGAGACCCCGGAACAGACGGTCCGGCTCGGCACCGTGACGCTGGGGGCGTCGAAGGTGATGGTCATGGCGTCGCTCACCGCCGGGCAGGGCCCGTCGGGATCGTTGGTCGTGAGCGTGAGCGTCACCCCGCCGGCCGTCACCTCGGCGGGCGACGGCGTGTACGTGGCGTTCAACGTGCCGGGGCCGGGGCTGAAGCTTCCGGCGCCCCCGCTCCACAGCGCGCTGGTCGCCGAGCCCCCGACCCAGCCGGCGAGATGCACCTGGGGCGAGGCCGCGCACGTCATCTGGTCGGGGCCGGCATTCACGGTCGCGCCCGGCCGGATGAAGATCGTCATGGCGTCGTTCGCCTGCGGGCAGGGGCCGCCGGAGGGCGCGCTGGTGAGCGTGAGCGTCACCGAGCCGGCCGCGATCTCCGCTGCGCTCGGCGTGTATGTGGCGTTGAGTGTTCCGGGGCCGGGGTTGAAGGCGCCCGTCCCGCCGCTCCAGGTGGCGTTCGTGGCCGAGCCGCCCAGCGAGCCGGCAAGCTGCGCCTGCGGGCTGCTCGCGCACACGATCTGGTCGGGCCCGGCGTTCACGACGGCTGCCGGGTTGATGGTGATCTTCACCTGGGCGCTGACCGGCCCGCACGGCCCGGCCGGATCGTTGGTGGTGAGCGTCAGCGTCGCGCTGCCGGCCGCGATCTCGACGGCGGTCGGTGTGTAGACCGCGTTGAGGGCATTCGCGCTCGGGTTGTAGCTGCCGGCGCCGCCGCTCCAGGAGGCGCTGGCGGCCGCGCCACCGATCGAGCCGGCGAGCTGGGCCTGCGGGCTGCTCGCGCACACGGTCTCGTCGGGGCCGGCGTTGACGGTGGCCACCGGGCTGACGGTGATCTTTACCTGGGCGCTGACCGGCCCGCACGGCCCGGCCGGATCGTTGGTGGTGAGCGTGAGGGTCACGCTGCCGGCCGCGATCTCGCCGGCGGTCGGGGTGTAGACGGCGTTGAGCGCGGTCGCGCTCGGGTTGTAGCTGCCGGCGCCGCCGCTCCAGGTGGCGCTAGAGGCGGCGCCGCCGATCGAGCCGGCGAGCTGGGCCTGCGGGCTGCTCGCGCACACGGTCTGCGCGGAGCCGGCGTTGACGGTGGCCGCCGGGTTGATGGTGATCTTCACCTGGGCGCTGACCGGCCCGCACGGCCCGGCCGGATCGTTGGTGGTGAGGGTGAGCGTCACGCTGCCGGCCGCGACTTCGGCCGCGCTGGGGGTGTAGACGGCGTTGAGGGCATTCGCGCTCGGGCTGTAGCTGCCGCCGCCACCGCTCCAGGAGGCGCTGGAGGCGGCGCCGATCGAGCCGGCGAGCTGGGCCTGCGGGCTGCTCGCGCACACGGCCTGAGCGGGGCCGGCGTTCACGGTCGCCGCCGGGTTGATCGTGATCTTCATCGAATCGCTGACCACGGGGCACGGGCCCGAGGTCGGGCTGCAGGTGAGTGTCAGCGTCACCGAGCCGGCTGCGATCTCGGCGGCGGTCGGGGTGTAGATCGCGTTGGGCGCGCTCGCGCTGGGGCTAAAGCTGCCGGCGCCGCCGCTCCAGGCCGCGGTGCCGCCGCTCGCAGCCCCGGCGAGCTGCGCCTGCGCGCTGCTCGCGCAGACAGTCTGGTCAGCTCCGGCGTTGACGGTGGCCGCCGGGCTGATGGTGATCTTCACCTGGGCGCTGACCGGCCCGCACGGCCCGGCCGGATCGTTGGTGGTGAGGGTGAGCGTCACCGAGCCGGCCGCGATCTCGGCGACGGTCGGGGTGTAGACGGCGTTGAGCGCGGTCGCGCTCGGGCTGTAGCTGCCGGCGCCACCGCTCCAGGTGGCGCTGGCGGCCGCGCCGCCGATCGAGCCGGCAAGCTGGGCCTGCGGGCTGCTCGCGCACACGGTCTGGGCGGAGCCGGCGTTGACGGTGGCCGCCGGGTTGATGGTGATCTTCACCTGGGAGCTGACCGGCCCGCACGGCCCGGCCGGATCGTTGGTGGTGAGGGTGAGCGTCACGCTGCCGGCCGCGATTTCGGCGGCGGTCGGGGTGTAGAGCGCGTTGAGGGCATTCGCGCTCGGGCTGTAGCTGCCGGCGCCACCGCTCCAGGAGGCGCTGGAGGCGGCGCCGCCGATCGAGCCGGCGAGCTGTGCCTGTGGGCTGCTCGCGCACACGGCCTGGGCGGGGCCGGCGTTCACGGTCGCGGCGGGGCTGATCGTGATCCGCATCGCATCGCTCGCCGCCGGGCACGGGCCCGAGACCGGGCTGCAGGTGAGTGTCAGCGTCACCGAGCCGGCTGCGATCTCGGCGGCGGTCGGGGTGTAGATCGCGTTGGGCGCGCTCGCGCTCGGACTGTAGCTGCCGGCGCCGCCGCTCCAGGCCGCGGTGCCGTTGCTCGCCACGCCGGCGAGCTGCACCTGCGGACTGCTCGCGCACACGGCCTGATCGGGTCCCGCGTCGGCGGTCGGCGAGGCGTTCACGGTGACGGTGGCCTGGCACTGCCTGGTGAAGCCGCTCGCGCCGGTGGTGAGCAGCAGGCTGTAGCTGCCACCGGTGGTACCGGCCATGACCTTCACCGTGAGGCTGGTGTCGCTGCCCACGATCGCCGCACCGCTGGTGTTGTCGAACAGCGACCAGGAGTAGGACTCCATCCCGCTCGGCGCGGTTTGGACGTTGGTGCTGCCGGCGCAGAACGGCCCGGTGTTCGAGATCGCGCACGTCGGCACCGGGTACACCGCGTCGGTGGACAACGAGCGATCCTGGCTGCCGAGGCTGCCCAGGGTCCAGGTGACGAGCGCCATGTGGTACGAGGAGCCGCTGATCCCGCCGGCTGAGCGCGGCGTGCCGTCGGCGTTGAAGCCCCAGTCCCAGCGGCAGGCGATGTGGCCGCCCCAGGCCAGCACGGCGGTGGGGCTGCTGGCGGTGAACCGCACGCGCACCTGGCTGTCGGAGGTCTTGGTCGACAGGTTCACATCGCCCTGGGTCACGTACGAGACGTCGAGCAGCGTACCGCCGTAGAGCGTCATCACCCGCTCAGAGTCGGACAGGGCCGCGACGCTGGTCGACGGCTGCGGGGCCGCGGGCTCGGGGCCCGAGCCGTCCGGGTCGACCACCAGGTTGTTGGTCGGGACCGGGATCGGCGCGGTGCTGATCTGGGGGCCGACAGCGGTGACGCCGGCCAGCGGATCGATCACCTCGGGCCCCCGGTGAGCGAAGCCCACGTGCGGCAGCAGCCGCTGGTAGTGCGTCAGGTAGTCGATGGCGTAGGAGCCGCTGTCCTTGATCTTGTAGTCGAGGATCAGCTCGATGATGGTGCCGTCGGTGGGCAGCTGGGTCATCACCGTGCGGTAGGCGATCGAGTGGCTCTCGAGGTAGTGGGAGTTTGAGCCTCCAGCGTTGCCGCTGACCCAGGTCGGGATCGGCGTGGTGGTCGAGCTGGCGAGGCCGTTCCTCACCTGCTCGATCGATGCGGAGGGCGCCGCATGCGCGACCCCGGCCAGCGGGGCGGCGAGCGCGAGGACGGCGGCGAGGGTGACAGCGACGCGCGACGAAAACGGCATTTAGGCTCCATGGTTGAAGTGGCGCGCGGAGGCCGGCGACCGGCCCCCGCATGGATGACCGGAAGCGCAAGGTCCCTGCCAGAAGAGGGCGATGCATTTCGCACCGGGGCGGGTCGGCGAGGACGGCGCGCGCGGGATGATGCCGCCGCCGTGCGACCGAGCGTTCGCGTCGCGCTGGAACGAATTAAGCGCGCGCGCGGCGCCCGCCGGCCTCCGCGGGAGGAGGGCCGGCGCCGGCGCGCGGCGCGGCCGGCCGGCGGCGCCGGGGTGGATTTCACCGCGTGCTGGGTGTGGAGCCTGCGCCGCGGCAGGCGGGCCGGGGAGGCGCGCCGCCGCGGCGTCCGGCGGCCGGCCTGGCCGCCGACTCTTCGTCTACCGCATCACGACCCCTCGCGCGAGCAGCGAGCGCCCACCCTGCGTCAGCCGCAGCCAGTACGCACCGAGACCCACCTCTCGCCGTAGTAGTTTCTCGCCCCCGCTCACTCCTCGCCGCACTGGCGCTTCCATTCCGCGATGCGGTTGAGCGCCTCGAGCGGCGTCAGGGTCTCGAGGTCGAGGGCGCGCAGCGCCCGCACCACCGGGTGCGGCGCGGCGCCAAACAGCGGCAGCTGCGGCGTCGGCGCCCGGCCGCGTCCGCCGCCGCGGCGCGGCTCCAGGTGCTCGACGGTGCGCTCGCTCTCGAGTTCGTGCAGCACCTCGGTGGCGCGCTGGAGCACGCGCTCGGGCAGCCCGGCGAGCCGCGCGACGTGGATGCCGTAGGAGCGATCGGCGGCGCCCTCGGCGATGCGGTGGAGGAACACCACCGTGCCGGCCTTCTCGCGCGCGGCGGCGTGCACGTTGACGAGGCGCGGCAGGGTCTCGGCGAGCTGGGTCAGCTCGTGGTAGTGAGTGGCGAAGATAGTGCGCGGGCGCGGGCCCTCCGCGGCGTGGAGGTGCTCGGTCACCGCCCAGGCCAGCGCCAGGCCGTCGTAGGTCGCGGTGCCGCGCCCCACCTCGTCGAGCAGCACCAGCGAGCGCGGCGTGGCGGAGCGCAGGATGTCGGCGGTCTCGCTCATCTCGACCATGAAGGTGCTCTGCCCCGCCCCCAGCCGGTCGCTGGCCCCGACGCGCGTGAACAGCCGGTCGACCAGGCCGATCTCGGCCCGCGCGGCGGGCACGAACGAGCCGCTCTGCGCCAGCAGCACCGCCAGCGCCACCTGGCGCAGATAAGTGCTCTTGCCGCCCATGTTGGGGCCGGTGAGCAGCAGGATCTGGCGCGAGGCGCCGTCGAGCCGGCAGTCGTTGGGCACGAACTCACCACGCGGCAGCAGGCGCTCGACCACCGGATGGCGCGCGCCCTCGAGCACCAGGCGATCGGAGTCGTCGAGCACGGGCTGCATCCAGCCGTAGCGCGTCGCCGCTTCGGCGAGCGCGGCGTGCGCGTCGAGCGCCGCGCTCGCCTCGGCGGCGGCCTGGAGCGCCGGCACGTGCGCGGCGGCGCGCTCGCGCAGCTCGACGAACAGCTGGTGCTCGCGCGCTTCGAGCTTCTGCTCCGCCCCCAGCACCTCGCTCTCCTTCTGCTTGAGCGCCGGGGTGACGAAGCGCTCGGCCGAGGTCAACGTCTGGCGCCGCTCGTAGTCGCCGGGCACGCGGTCGAGGTGCGGGCGTGTGACCTCGAGGTAGTAGCCGAACACCCGGTTGTAGCCCACCTTGAGGCTGCCGATCCCGGTGCGCACGCGCTCGGCGGCTTCGAGGTCGGCGATCCACCGCTTGCCGGAGTGGGCGAGGTCGTCGAGCTGGTCGCGCAGCGCGTCGTAGCCGGGCCGTACGATGCCGCCCTCGCGCGCGCCCGGCGGCGGATCGTCGACCAGCACGCGCTCGAGCTCCGCGCGCAGCGTGGTGAAGGCGCTGGACCCGAGCGCGGACTCGGCGCTCTCCCCCCCGTCGCGCGCGGCCGCGGCGATCGCGGGCAGCCGGCCGAGCGCCGAGCGCAGCGCGCCGAGGTCGCGCGGCGAGGCCTTCTCGCACGCCAGCCGCGCCGCCAGGCGCTCGAGATCGGGCAGCCCGCCGAGCGACTCGCGCAGCGTCGCGCGCCGCTCGGCGGCCGCGAGCCAGCCGGCAACGCGCTCGTGGCGGCGCTCGAGCGCCGCGCGCTCGGCCAGCGGCCGCTCCAGCCAGCCGCGCAGCCGGCGCGCGCCGGGCGCCGTGACGCACAGGTTGAGATGGGCCCACAGGGTGTGCGCCGGCTCGCCGCCGGGGGCGTGCTGGAACAGCTCGAGATGGCGCGCGGTGGCGGCGTCGTAGCGCAGCGTGTGCTCGTCGCGCCAGCGCTCCACGCGGCCGAGCTGACGGGCGCGTCCGCCCGCCATCCGATCGAGGTAGTCGAGCGCGGCTCCCAGCGCCCGCGCCGCGGCCGGAAGCTCGGCGGCGATCGCCGCCGCCGGCTCGCCGAGCCGCGCCGCCATCGAGGGGTCGGCGGCGAAGCGCGCCACGGGCACCGGGCTCACCGCTCCCTCGAGCCCGCGCCGCGCGGCCTCGAGCCGCTCCCCCGCGCCGCCGTCGGCCGGCTGCGGCGTCACCCACTCGGCGACCGCGCGGCGCGCGAGCCAGCCCGGCGCCTCGGCCCACTCGACCTCGGCAAGCTTGATCTCGCCGGTCGAGGCGTCGGCCAGGCACACGCCGAGCCGCGTCTCGTCGGGCCACAGCGCGGCGAGGAAGTTGTTGCGGGCGCCCTCCAGGAACTCGTCCCCGGTGACCGAGCCCGGGGTCAGCACCTCGGTGACCGCGCGCTGCACCAGGCCCTTGGCCTGCGAGGCGTCCTCGATCTGGTCGCACACCGCCACCTTGCGGCCGAGGCGCAGCAGCCGCGCGATGTAGGCGTCGCGCTGGTGCCACGGCACCCCGCACATCGGGATCGGCTGGGGGTCCTGCTTGTTGCGCGAGGTCAGGGTGAGGCCGAGCAGCCGGGCGCCCTCGACCGCGTCGTCGAAGAACATCTCGTAGAAATCGCCGAGGCGGAAGAACAGGAAGGCGTCGGGATGCTCGGCCTTCAGGCGCGCGTACTGGACCATCAGCGGGCTCGCCGCCGCGCCGGCGCCGACACGCGCCCGGGTGGTGGCTGCCCCGCCGCCGGCCCGCGCGCGCGTCGCCTCGCGCGCCCCGCTCACGGGCCGGCCCGCCCCCGGCCCGGTTCGCCCTCGGGGCCCACCCTCTGCGCCGCGAGGCTGAGCGGGTATTCGCGCGCGAGCCGCTCGCGCGCCCGCTTCGCGAGCGCCGGGTCGTGGGTGCGCTCGGCGGCGGCGGCGGTGGCGCCCAGCGCCTCGGCGGTGCACTCGCCGGTGTGCTTGCCGGTCAGCCGCCCCAGGAACTTGAGCGCCCGCTCCGGGTGGTTGTCGTCGAGGAGGGAGAGCGCGATCCCGAGCGTCGCCTCGTCGCGCCGCGCCCCGTTGTCGAACACCACCTGATCGAGCAGCGCGCGGGCCCGACCGCGGTCGGGCATGCCGAGCCAGGCGACCCCGCCCCAGTAGAGCGCCTCGTCCTTGCGCGCCGGCTCGAAGCCGGCGGCGGCGCGCGTGAACGCGTCGGCGGCGAGGCGGTATTCGCCGCGGATCAGATGGAGGTGCCCGAGCATCAGCGCCGCCTCGGCGGCCGCCGCGCCATGGCGGCGCTGGAGCTCGTAGCGGCGCAGCGGGCCGAGCAGGCTGTCGGCCGGGGTCTGCGCCAGCAGCTGCGCGAGCCCCGGCGAAATCCCGATCGGGGCGGCGAGGAGCCACGGGAGGAGCAGCGCGGTGAGGACGAGCATGCCAGGCAGCATAAGGCTCCGCGAGGCAAAATCAACGCCCGCGCCGGGCTGGCGCCCCGGCGCCCGCGGCCCGGCCGGGGCAAGCGAAGCGGGCGGCCCCTCACGGAGCCGCCCGTCGCGATGCCGGAGGAACCCGCGGCGCTATTCCTCGGTCAGGTCCTCGTCGCGCGCCTTCGGAGCCTTGGCCGGGGCGGGCTCCTCGGCCGGCGGGTTGGCGGCGATGCGCGCCCGCACCTGGTTGCGCTTCGAGGTCCACTCGGCGAGCGCGATGTCGTCCTGATCCGCGAGCCACGCCTTGACGCTCAGGATCAGGCGATGGTTCGCGACGTCGACCCGCGTCACCTTCATGGTCAGCGGCTCGCCGACCTCGAAGGCGTCGTTGGGACGCTTCAGATCGTCGATGCCGAGCTGCGACAGCGGCACGAAGCCCTCGATACCGTCGCCGATGTCGACGATGGCGCCGCGGTCGAACAGGCGGTTGATGCTCCCCGACAGCACCATGCCGGAGGGGAACTTGTCGGCCAGCTGCGGCCACGGATCCTCGCTCACCTGCTTGAGGCCCAGGCTGATGCGGCGATGCTCCTTGTCGATCGAGAGGATGACGACCTCGACCGTGTCGCCCTTCTTCAGCACCTCGCTGGGATGCGCGACGCGCTTGGTCCACGACATGTCGGAGACGTGCACCAGCCCGTCGATCCCCTCTTCGAGCTCGACGAACGCGCCGAAGTTAGTGAGGTTCCGCACCTTGCCCTTGACCCGCATGCCGGTGGGGTACTTCTGGTCGAGGGTGAGCCAGGGATCGGGCTCCACCTGCTTCAGGCCCAGCGAGATCTTCTCGTTCGCCTTGTCGACCTTGAGCACCACCGCGTCGATCATGTCGCCGATGTTGACCACCTTGGAGGGGTGGCGCACATGGCGGGTCCACGACATCTCGGACACGTGGATCAGGCCCTCGACACCCTTCTCGAGCTCGACGAATGCGCCGTAGTCGGTGATCGAGACCACCTTGCCCTTGATGCGGTCGCCGACCTTGTACTTCTCGTCGACTCCCTCCCACGGGTAGGATTCGAGCTGCTTCAAGCCCAGCGAGATGCGCTCCTTCTCGGGATCGAAGTTGAGCACCTTGACCCGCACCCGGTCACCGATCTTGACCAGCTCCGAGGGGTGCGAGACCCGGCCCCACGACATGTCGGTGATGTGGAGCAGGCCGTCGATGCCGCCCAGGTCGACGAAGGCGCCGAAGTCGGTGATGTTCTTGACCACGCCCTCGCGGATCTGATCCTTGGCGAGATCCTTGAGGATCGTCGCCTTCATGCGGTCGCGCTCCTCCTCCAGCACGGCGCGGCGCGACACCACGATGTTGCGGCGGCGCTTGTTGAGCTTGATGATCTTGACCTGCACGGTCTGGCCGAGCAGCGCATCGACGTTCTGGACCTGGCGCAGCGCGATCTGGGAGCCGGGCAGGAACGCCTCGACCCCGTAGAGATCGACCACCACCCCGCCCTTGATCTTGCGCACCAGCTTGCCCTCGACCACATGGCTCAGGTCGTGGGCCTCCTTGACGCGGTCCCACACCCGGACGAAGTCGGCGCGCTGCTTGGACAGCACCACCAGCCCGTCCTGGTTCTCCATCTTCTCCAGGAACACCTCGACGACCTGGCCCACCTTGATGCTGGCGGGATCGGAGAACTCGCTGAGCGAGATCACGCCCTCGCTCTTGAAGCCGACGTCGACCAGCACCTCGTTGTTCTCGATCGCCAGCACGGTGCCGCGCACGATCTCGCCCTCGGCGATCGAGCGCAGCGAGTCCTCGTACTTCCCGAACATCTCGGCCCGGGCGTCCGATGAGACCTCGTCCTCGTCGTCGGCGTTGAGGGGGATCAGCGGGACCTGGGGGGCCCGCTGCGGCGGGGCCGCGGCGGGGTTGAAGGTCTTCTCAGTCGTGTCCAGCATGGAAATGAGGCCTCCTTGAAGCAGAAATGAGGGCGCGGTTTCTACGCCGCACCACGTGAAGCCGAGTTCATCTGACCGGTCCGGAGCACCGCGACCTCGCGCATCACCGCGTCGCCGACGCGCTGGTAGAGCGCGCGACCCGGCGTGAGGTCCGACTCCGAGCCGGCCAGCTCCCGCCACGGACGCGCCACGCCGAACCAGATCCGGACCCGCACGCGTCCTGCCAACCACTGTCTGGGCCGATTACTGCCCGAAATGTAGCACGGCACGATCGGCACATCGGCATGCACCGCCATCATCCCCACTCCCGGCCGCGCCGGGTGCAGCTCGCCGTCACGCATCCGGGTGCCCTCCGGAAACATGAGCAGCACCCCGCCGCCCTTGAGCGACGCGATGGCCCGCGACATGCCGCTGAGATCCGCCACCCCGCGCCGGATCGGAATGGCGTTGAAGCTGCGGATCAGCGGACCCAGCAGCGGCGTCGCGAACAGCTCTTCCTTGGCGAGGAAATGCGCTTCCCTGGGGATCGCGGCGCCGACCATCGGCGGGTCCCAGAACGAGATGTGATTCGAGGCCACGATCACGCCGCCGTCCACCGGCACGCGCTCGCGCCCCTTCACTTCCCATCGGGACAGCGCCCCGATGAAGGCCGCCGTGCAAAACCGCGCCGCACTATAATACGCGCCCACGAAATCTCCTAATCCGTCGCCGAGCCGGCGGATCCGGCCCCGCGCACCGTGCTT
>Ga0306921_10009318_pt1 | contig 10413 bp, 12 predicted proteins | sample sta12Cox44000080_FD_203760 | JGI IMG/M metagenome (GOLD analysis project Ga0306921, IMG submission 203760) | Lab enrichment of tropical soil microbial communities from Luquillo Experimental Forest, Puerto Rico - statoxic.12C.oxic.44.000.080 (v2)... | ecosystem: Environmental > Terrestrial >...
GTGGGGGTTACGGAGCAATCATCTCCTGACGGCTCCAGCATATTCCGAGCGCCGCTCGATCTTGGCGAAGGAGCTTGGGCTCGGTCGCAAGCCGGTGGCAAAGGTGGCCTCGCCACGGACACCTGCTGCATCGACCTCGCAACGTGTTGTCGGAGCCTCGAAGATGAGACGGACAGGCAGATCTCGCCCTGCGTCGAGGTCCAAGGGTGCTGCAAGCGAGACGGCGGCAGGACCGACTCCTGCCAGGAGTAAGCGATCACGTTCTCAGGCTGCGTTGCCATCGGATTAGCAGGCGAGCGAGCTTGCTCTATCCAGCCTACGCGACTTGCCGATGCGCCTAATCGTGTTTTTGGGGGCATTGTCAACCTAGCCGCCCGTGGTACGCTCGTTGTGTCGGTGGCGCGGCGGCTCGGGTCGGAAGGTCCTTTGCTCGCCTATTGTGCTGCCCGCTCTAACCGGGCGGGGCCGCAAAAAGACGCCCTGGGTCCGTTAAGTTGACATGCCTCGCCGCGCACTGGATGAAGAACTTCGGTACCGGTCCTGATCAGCGACGTGGTAACGGGCTCGGAGAAGTTGCCGGCGATCAGCTTGCGCTCGCCCACGACAAGCTCGGCAATGCGCCGCTTGGCTTCGGCGGAAACCTCCGCGCTTTCCAGCAGCGGCATGACGACCGAGGCGTGCATGTTGAAGGCAAGCGCTGTCGACGGGCACCCCTGGGCGAGCACCTCATAGGCGAGCGTGTGATCGAGAAGGCTTTTCCCTAACCCGCCCCATTTCTTGCCGACCGTCAGAGCCAGGAACCCCTCCTCGCGGAGCCGCTCGTAATTCTCGACGGGATGGCTTGCCTCGCGGTCGTGCGCCGCCGCGCGCGTGGCAATCAGCCGCCGGCTCTCCGCATTTCTCCCGCAAGCGCTGCTGTTCGGACGTGAGTTGAAAATCCAAGCCTCGGGCTTCCCTAGCCGATGGTGTCCGATCTTACGCCATCATGACGCAACCCTGGAGTCGAACCGGCATCGCTGCCGGCGGGTTAGCGAGTGCGCGCTCCGGTCCGTGCCTAATCAAGGACTGGGCTTTCGCCAAGGCCAAAATAGCCAGGACGATGCGCGGGAATAGGGTCAGCACTTCTTCAAAAGCCAGCTGCGTTCTTGCTGATGAGCTTCCATTGGTTCTTGGCTGCCGCGCTGGAAGAGAGTCGGAATTTTCACGAGTAGCCAGTTCCAGGATCAGTGGCGCGTGATCGGAGAGCCCGGCGATTCGTTCGTCATGCGAGTAGCGAACAGTGCCGGCGCAATCGGCTAATGCATGCGACAGGAAGGCGTGCTCGATGCGAAACCCGATATTCCTGGTGCTGAACCACGAATATCGCGCCGGTCCGGGTAGCATTCCGCCACAGGTCGCGAAACCCGATCCGCTCGACCGCATTCAAGTAATGCGCGGTCGCGTCGATCGCTCCCGCCTCGTCGAGATCGGCGCGACAGGTATTAAAGTCGCCGATGGCCAAGGCGCGGTTGCCGCTCTGCGACGAAAGGGTAGCGATCAGCGCTTCCCAATACGGGATATTCGGCTCACGGCCTGTTATTAGGAACCGATGGTTCGAATCCAGCTCTTTCCAGCGCGGAGTCTGCTGTGAACCTGACCCTCTCGATCAAGGTGCCGAATTGCAGCTATCGGGTCATCGGATGCCGGACTCGCATAGTTGCACGCGGTTACTTGCCCCACTCTGAATGGTGTGATGCGACACGACGTTCATTGTCATCGACATCACACCGACCGAGGCTGCAGCGGCGAGCCAGAAGGGTCGACTGCGCAGTCGTCCCCGGTTGAAGCCTCGAGCCTCGGCGAAGGTTTGATGCAGTGATAGCGTTGAGGACCGGAACCGTTCCTCATACTCGCTCATGGTCATAATGCCCTCTCCGCGATCAGGTAAGGTCGAGCCTTCCGGTATTTCGGGCGCATTTCTCGGCTGTTGTCGGAGATAAACGCCCTCTTGCGGCCCTCGCGAACACATCGCCAGCGGTGTGACCGGCGGCATGCTGTCTTGATTGAAAGACGTTTGAGCAAGTCGGTAATCGACAACTGCGGAAGGAAATGCGGTGTCCGCCGCGGCGGCTGAATGACACCATGTGCCGTTGCTGGTGGCGCCGAGGCGCGCTCACATGTTAATCCTCAAGGATTAAGGCCGGCCGCCGCCCGTTTGCTATCCCTTATAGGTTGGCGCGCTACCCGGCATCCCCGAGAAGGGATCTGAATTCTCCTGCTGCCCCCGGCAATCCCTTACTGCGTCCACGCGCTACGGCGTCGGTGCGTCAGCCCGCAGCAGGCCTTCGTGTTTCAGCTCCGCCCAGAGCGCCGACGGAATCGTGTGACGGAATGCGGCAAGGTTCCGCCTCACGTGTTCGGGCGACAAGCCGCCGGGAATCACCGAGGCGACCGAGGGATGGCCCAACGGGAATTGCAACGCCGCCCCCCGCGCGGCTCAGTGACGATCACGGTACCACTCTACACCCCGCTCGTTTCTCCCAGTCCTAGTTGGCCTAACGGTATCGATCCGACGAAACCAAACCAGGTGGTCGATTGGTGGCAGGGCATCAACGTCAACATTTACCACGCCGACATAAAGACCAACGCGCCGCCGGCCGCGTTGAAGGCGCTGTGGAATGACCCTGGCAAGCTGCAGAAACCGGCCACATTTGCGCAGGGGGGCGAGCCGCACTGCTCGGACGCAAAATCCTGCAACCTGGATTTCTATACCTCGTCGGATCCTAGCAAATCGCTCGCAATCCCGATGGGCAGTGATCCGCAGCAGCTGGTCGAGGGCACTTTGGGCGCGAGCTCGGCCAACACCGCTGCCAACGCCGCCAATCCGAATGTACCGGTCCGATTGTTCGACGCGGGGGTGGTCGATTACGACGTGTCCTACGTGAATAGCGCTTATCTGCCGGTCGTCATGGAGCCGTTCGGCGACGACCTGTTCGGATGGGTCGGCACGCCAGCCCGGATCAGCTTCTTCGGCGGGAAGGTGCAAAGTTTCTTGACGACCCCCAATCGCCCTCCCGGCTGCACTCTGCTGGACTGTCGTGTCTTTGCCGGAAAGGATTGGCCGCTTTACAAAGACAGCAGCGGGGCGCAGGTGGTGGGCAAGGTCCCATCGGTCCTCGAAATCATGGCCTTGGACATTGCGAACGACCCGAAGGCGCCCACTGCTGACGGACAATGGCTCCCACAAACCTGTCCCAGTCCTCCGCCCAATCCTCCCATACCCTGTCCCACGCATTTCAACCCCTACCCGCCAAACTCGGCGCCGATAGAGGCGCTGGTCGCGGCCTGGAAAAACTGTAGGAAAAAGGGCGACATCGATAAGTTCTGCACATACATCAACGCCACTACCAAGCTGCTTCTTGCCAATTTCGACAACTATGTTGCAAACTACAAAAACAATCTACCGGACTGGAATTGTAAGACCTCCGAACACCCGAACCCGCATCCGATCGATAGAGCCCATCTTACCGATCTGCAGATCCTGCAACATCTTTATGGTTGGACGCCATTCAATCAATTTTGCGGCGCCAAGGCAAACCTGCTGCAGGACACGCCGGGCTATTACGACCCGGACAACAAGGCCGATCCAACACACGGATATAACGTGGTGAAAGGCCAGTTCGATTTGCTGCAATATTGGGTAAACGTACTGGAAGGCGATTACGGGGTATTCCACCCCTACGTGGCGCTGATTCACGGACCGACGTTCATCAACTCGCCCTTCGCCTATGCCTATTCGGTGGACGATGCGGTCGGGAACGTGCTGACGGGCGGTACGGGACTGATCATCGGGGTAGGCGGTTTGGAAAACATGCCGAACCCGGACCACTTTACCCCCGAGATCCACGTGAACTTCGCGACCAAGAGTCTGTCGAACAGGAATACGTTCGACTACTACGGGCGCTGCACCGACAACCCGACGACCCCGGTAAACCCCAATTTCGCCAGCTTCAGCGTCCCGGTGGGAATAACAAAATTGGCCACGAATTGCATATTCAGCTTAAAGGACAACAAGAAGCGGATTTATCTGTTGCAGATCGCCAAGGATAGGCCGGCCGCCGTGTGCTTCGCCGCCAAGGCGAAGTGCGACGACGGCAGTTGGGTAGAGTGGACACCGGAAATCTCCGGCGACGAAGCGGCCCGGCTCCCCGTCTCGCAGTCGTGCGTGTTGCTGAACAAGGATCTGAACATCCGGGACCAATGGTGCCAGTTCCGTTTCGCTTACCAGCGGCACCGGCACGATGCCACGGATACGATCGCATACCACGTCGATTTGGGCGAACCCATCCCGTAGCCGAGCCTGAGAACCCCTGCGATGGACAACGGCGGGCACCTACAGCGTGCCCGCCGTTCCCCGTGCGGTTCAGACCCCGGAGCTCATGAAACGCATCTGCCGGCAAAATGCGATGGGCCGCGATGCAGGTTCGGCTCAGTAGTTCACAGGCGTGAGAACTCGGCGTAGGCCGTCGGCAGCAGACGCGCCAGGCGATCAGCCCAGGCCGCCTGACCCGCCGGGTCGGCGATTTGATCCTGGCGGATCTCGATCTCGACATATGGCAGCCCGCTCCGCTCGGCGTGGACTGGAACGGTGTAGTCGGTCAGGTCAGTGACTGCATAAGGCTCGTTATCGCCCACGACGAGACCCTCGGCGCTCAGCGACTCGAACAGACAATGGGCAAGCCGCGGATCACGATTGTAGAGCACTGCCGCATGCCAGGGACGAGCAACGCCCTTAAAGACAGGGGTAAAGCTGTGCAATGCCACCAATACAGCGGGCCGGCCAGCCGCGGCACGCCGATCAAGCGCGGCGCCAATTGCCTCGTGATAAGGGCGGAATATTTCATTGATCCGGGCAGCGCGCGCTGTATCGGTCAACCCCCGATTGCCGGGGATCTCGGTCACCTCGCTAATTTCCGGGATCGAACTCAGCACTTTGGGATCCCGGTTACAATCGATCACCAGTCGCGAATATGTCTGCAACACCACCGCTGCGTCCAATAGGCGCGACAGATGACGACCGACGGCGCCGATACCGATATCCCAGGCGATGTGGCGCTGAGTTTCGTGCTCGGGCAGTCCGAGCCGGTCCAGCCGACGAGGGATTGCCCGACCGGCATGGTCGCAGGTGAAAAAAAAGACCGACCCTCCGGCCTCATTGTCAAAGGTCACCGGAGCCGGTTCGTCGGGGTCGAGGAGTGTCTCGGCCATTTCGGTCAATAGACATCGGCGTAGCGCGCGCAGAGTTCCGGGGCGGAAAGCCCTGCCACCTTTTCCGCCTCGATCCGTTTAAAGCGCAGATAGGCGTCGAAGTGAGTCGAGCCGAACCAGCCCGCTACCGTTTCACTGGCGGAGAGCCGCTCGAGCGCCTCCGGCAGGGATCGCGGAAGCGATGCCGGGCTGCCGCCAGCAGCTGGCAATGGCAACGCCCGGCAGATACCGTCGACGCCGGCGAAAATCACGGCACCAAGTGCAAGATAGGGGCTGGCGGCAGCGTCAGCGGCGCGAAATTCGACATGAAACTGGCGTGTCGTCTCCGCCGGTGTCGCAGCGGCAAAGACCGGGCAGATGCGCAACGTGGCGCCGCGGTCTTGCCGTACCAGATCGATCACAGTCGGTGCCCAGGTGTTTGGCACAAGGCGCAGGTAAGAAACCGGTGAGGGGGCGGTGATCGCGCAGATCGCCGGCATGTGGTGCAAGACACCGCCTAAGAAGTGCTGCGCCGGTTTGCTGAGGTCCATCGTCTCGCCGGGCGCGTGAGTGGCCGGCCGACCCGCGGCATCGACAAGGCTCATATGAATGTGCACGCCGTTACCGACGAGATCAGGGTCGGGCTTTGGCGAGAAGATGACCCGGTGCCCGAGACGATGTGCGGCAGCGCGAGCCATCTCCCGGGTGATCACCGCATGATCGGCTGCGGTCAAGGCGGGTTGCGGCATTACCGTCACTTCGAACTGGCGCGGGCCGTACTCCGGGAGAAAGGTGTCCGGAATAACCCCGGCAGCCCGCAAAGCGGCGATAAAACTTTCGCCAAAAGTGCCCTGTCGGCGAAACGCGCCGAGGGCGTAGGCGTCGCCGGGACGGTCTGAGGTCCCGGCGTAGACGAACTCCTGCTCGAACGCGGCGATCAGGCTAAGGCTCGCCACCTCTTCGAGTTGCCGGACGGCGCGACGCAGAAAATCGCGCGGGCAGCATTCCCAAGCGGTGCCGTCGGTATTGCAGATGTCGCCCAGAAAGAAATGCTCTATCGCCGAATTGTCGTCAAAATCGACCCGCACTTCGACGGCAGGGTCGGGGACGATCATGAAGTCCCCGGCGGTACCAAACGGCGTGTCCCAGATCGGCCCGAACGGCGACATCATCAAATTGCTGCCGGTCCACCCGACACCCTTGTTGAGGCGCAGCGGCAGCTCGCGCGCCGGAAACCCCTTGCCGCGCACGAGACCCGAGATGTCGCAGGTCGCTACAAAAATCAGCTCTTCCCTAATCATTCCGTCGCCAACCCAATTCCTCGCCGCACCCACTTAATGTCGGTTAGGATCGCATAATTACGCAATCTCGACCATGGAGGAGAACCATGCCGATCACGACTGTCCGCGGCGTCGCAATCAATTACGAGGTGCTCGGGGACCGCGGCCCGTGGGTCGCGCTGCAGCCCGGCGGGCGCCGCGGTCTGGTCGGGGTAAAGCCTCTGGGACAAAAGATCGCCGAGGCAGGTAATCGGGTGCTGGTCTACGACCGCCGCAATTGCGGCGCCTCCGACATTTCGTTACACGGAGGGAATTCCGAAAACGAGGTGTGGGCCGACGACCTTCACGAGCTGCTGCAGGACCTCGACGCCGTTCCGGGCGTTTGTCGGCGGCAGCTCGTCGGGTTGCCGGCTGGCTCTGCTGGCGGCTTTGCGCCACCCAGGCGATGTGCGCGGGCTCCTGTTGTGGCGGGTAACCGGCGGCGCGTTTGCCGCCGGACGCCTGGTGCAGAACTACTACACTCAGTTCATCGAAGCGGCGCAACGCGGTGGCATGGAAGCGGTCTGCCGCACCGAGCATTTCGCTGAGCTTATCGCCAGCAATCCGGCCAATCGGTCACGGCTGCTGTCGATGGATGTCGAGCGCTTCATGGCCGTGATGAACCAATGGCGGCGGAGCTTCAACGAGGGGGCGGACTATCCGGTCATCGGCATTAGCCCGGACGAACTGCGCTCAATGACCATGCCCGCTTGCATCATCCCCGGCAATGATCGGACTCATCCGCGCGAGCCCGGCCAGATCGCTCATCGCTTGATGCCCAACGCCGGGTATCACGAGGTGGGGACCGAAGACCGCCCCGACCTCGATGTCGCGCTGGAGGATTGGAACGCCAAGGAAGGGCTGCTGGCGGCGATCATCATCGATTTTCTGCGCCGCGCGCAGCGCCGCTATTAAGCAGGTGGCAGAGGGACCGGGCGCTCTTGGTCGAACGCCCAGGCCTGTCGGCAGCACATCAGAACGAAGGGAACACCGGCACGGGTACGATGTGCTCTTCGACCTGGCGGACACCGGGGATGTTTTCGGCGGCGACGCGCACGGCCTGCCTCTCCTCTTCGGACCGGTCGTCGGAGAACCAGAGATGCACGACCCGGTCCCTGACGATAATGTCCGCCGCCCACATGTGCACCCACTCTTGTCCCGTCAATTCGGTGATCAGCTTCTGACGGATCGTTTGGTCGTCGCTGTCGGCTTCGATCGCCGGTTCGCTTCTCGTCATTGCCAAGGCCCGTACGAGGTTTGCCCGGCTGACGATGCCGACGAGCTTGCCGTCGCGAAGGACCGGCACGCGCTTGATTCGCTTTGTCTCGAGCAAGGTCGCGATGTCGGCGAGTTCGGTCGTGTCGCCGACCGAGATGACGTCGCGCGTCATGATCTCGCGCACGACGCGGCCGTGCGCTTTGACATAGTCGCGAGCGGCCTCCTGATCCGAGGCGAACGTGTCGAGCCAGCGCGCGCGCCGGCGCTGGACCCGCCGTTCGGTCCCAGTTTCGGCACGATGCAGCAGGTCGCCCTCGGTGACGACACCGACCAGGCGGTTGTCCCTATCGACGACCGGGACCCCGCTGATCCCGCGTTCGGAAAGGAGCGTCGCCAGCGCCTGCACCGAGGTGTTGGGCTCGACTGTGATTACATTGGTCGTCATGACGTCCATGGCGCGCATCAGACCGCCTCCCTACTGATCTGTTAGGAAGCTAACCTATCACGTCCTGCGCCCCCTCAAAACACGTCACGAAAGGAGCGCGCGAAGTGCGATGCACAAGGCCATCACGAACCAAGCATCATGTCGCTCAGCCGATGACCGCGACTCCCTGAACTTCAACGAGTAGTTCCGGACGCGCGAGGCCGGCGACAGTGATCACCGCGCTCGCCGGGAACTTGTCACCGAAGATCCCTTTGCGCAACTGCGTAAAGCGGTCGCCAAGCCGAGCGTCAGTGATGAACACCGTCATCGTCACCATATCGCCGAGCGCGCCGCCGGCCTCGGCGAGCGTCTTGCCCAATCGGGAAAACACCTCGCGCACTTGGCCGTCAAAATCGCCGGCGAGCGTTTTGCCCGAGGCGTCCTCGGCCGCGGTCTGTCCGGCCAGCCAAACGACTTTACCACCTTCGCTGATGACCGCCTGCGAATAAGCCCGCACCTGCGCCGCCGGGCGCTTCAAATAAGTTTTTGTCATTCTCCATCTCCATCATGATGCGATTTTGCACCATCGCATGGCACACTGTCTGCTTGGATCAAAATCCGCTCACCGGTATTCGGCCAAAAAGGGGGCTGCGTGTTTCTGCTCGACGTATTCCGCAAGCAGGCGAGAGGACGTACGTTATACGAGTGGTTCGAGCAGATTATTTTAGGAATTATTGTCTTAATTATGTCCGTGGTTATCGTATATTCGCTAATCCTGGGGACCATTACTTTGTTTAAAGATTTAGTGTCAGGCATCGAATCCATGGAAACCAGCGCTCTCAAAGATACTTTCGGTTTGATCTTGACCGTCATTATACTAGTGGAATTCAACCACTCGATCGTCTTGGCGATTCGGCAAAGATCCGGCGCTATTCAAGTTCGTATCGTCGTCCTCATTACAATCATCGTGCTCGCTCGGAAGCTGGTTCTACTGGATTACACGACTGCAAGCTTAGAGACCTTGCTAGGTTTGGGCGGTCTGGCCATCGCCTTGGGCAGTCTATTTTGGCTGATTTCCGACGGGGAACGGCGCAGGGGACCGCCCGACTCGATCGTTCAATGATTAGGGGCTTCTCACGGGAGGTAGGGCGACTGCGATGATCGAAAACATTAGCGCCGTCACGCTCGCCACGCACGACATGCGGCGTGCTGTCCGGTTTTACCGAATGCTGGGGTTTCAACTGCTGTATGGCGGTGAGGAGGCGGCATTTAGCAGTTTTCGCGCCGGCGGCAATTTTCTGAACTTGATTGCCGAGCCCCTCGAGCGCCAATGGTGCTGGTGGGGCCGATTGATATTCTACGTAACGGACGTGGATGCGCTCTATTCCCGTGTCGTCGCCGTCGGCTGCTCGCCCGACACCGCGCCGCGTGACGCCGAGTGGGGCGAACGCTTCTTCCACCTGACCGATCCCGACGGTCACGAGCTGAGCTTTGCCCAACCGCTGCGGTCATGACCGGTTCACCAGATCTTAACCCCCGGCATGGGAGGATTTCTCTCGATCGGTTTGAAGGTGGTTATCGTGCTCGCATTCCACAGCCTTGGTCATTCCGTGGCGCCGCGGGAAGCGGAGAGCAGCCTCGAACGTCCCCTTTCGGTGCGGGCGGCGATGATTTGCATCGTCACGTTATCAGCGCTCTGCTGGACAGCGATTTTGCTGCCACTGTGGGCGATCGCCCAATAGCACATCGGCAATTCGCGGCGCGCGGAGGCTTTGTCCGGCCCTACGGACGCCACTAAATCTACGCTCGCGCAGCGTGCAGATTGTCCCGGCGCTTAGCAGCGATATCGGCTGTTTCGAAGTCGGCCCGAGTAAAGCCATAGAGGCGAGCGCCGCCGTACAGGATCTTGCCGGCGATCTCGGGGGTGATGCTCGGATTGTTCAGCACCCGCGTCGACACTTCGGGGAAACTCGAGTCGAAATGCGGAAAATCGGTCGACACGCAGATATTGTCGGCGCCGCCGAGAAGCTCGGCGACCGAACCCACCTCGCGCTCCCCGCTCTCGATCGCTGAGAAGCAGTTACGTTGCCAATACTCGAATGGTGAGAGTTTGAGATAGGGCGCGTCGGCGTCGTGGTGCTGCCGGAGATCCCACTCGATGCGCCCCAACAATCCAGGGACCCACCAGCTCTGCGCTTCGAGGAATGCCACCTTTAGCCGCGGATA
>Ga0306921_10009319_pt1 | contig 10413 bp, 6 predicted proteins | sample sta12Cox44000080_FD_203760 | JGI IMG/M metagenome (GOLD analysis project Ga0306921, IMG submission 203760) | Lab enrichment of tropical soil microbial communities from Luquillo Experimental Forest, Puerto Rico - statoxic.12C.oxic.44.000.080 (v2)... | ecosystem: Environmental > Terrestrial > Soil...
GCTGGCATAATTGCTGCGGTGCATATGTCCGCTTTTGGCACAAAGCGGACATTCGCGGACTGAGGATCAATGTCCGCTTTACCCCCAAAAGCGGACATTGGTTGAGCGTGTCGGCATGTCCGCTTTGTGCCAAAAGCGGACATATGCGGTGCGTCGAAAGTGGTCGCTATTCGATCACCTCGTCGGCAAGCGAAAGCAGATTATCGGAGATTTTGACGCCGAGAGCCTTCGCCGTCTTGAGGTTGATCACCGTCTCGAATTTGGTCGGCTGCAGCACCGGAAGGTCGGCGGGTTTTGCGCCTTTGAGAATCCGCGCAGTGTAGACCCCATATTGTCGATAAGCGTCGGTGATGCTCACGCCGTAACTTAGCAATCCGCCTGCGATCGCATATTCGCGAAATTGGTAGATGGCAGGCAGGCGGTGCCGTGCCGCAAACCCGACGATCCGCTCACGCCGCGTGTCGAAGTACGGGTCCGCTGTGACCAGCAGAGCGCCGACGCGCGCGCTCGTGAGTGCCGCGAATGCGGTCTCGAGTTCCTCGTCGGTGCTGGCATTGGCGACCAGGATGCGTTGATCGATATTGCGGGCCGCTTCCTCGACCTGCTGCAACTGACGCGACGCTGGCGAAAACTTCGGGTTGAGTAAAACGCCGATAAGCGGGACGCCGGGCACAAGCTCGCGCAGCAGCCCCAGCCGTTTCGGCTCCATCAGATTTGTCAGCAAGGTAACGCCAGTCGCGTTGCCGCCGGGACGACTAAAACTCTCGACCAGACCGAGCGCAACCGGATCGCCGCCAATTCCGAAAACGATCGGGATAGTCGATGTTGCCCGCTTGGCCGCGAGCGCGGAAGGCTCTCCGCCGGCGGTTATGAGCACCGCCACTCGGCGGCTCACCAATTCTGCCGCCATGGTCGGCAGGAGATCGTAACGGCCGCGCGCCCAGCGGAACTCGATGCTAAGATTTCGCCCCTCGACGTAGTCGCCCTCGGCCAAACCGGCGGCAACAGCGGGGATAAGATGTGTGGAGTCCTCGGGCGAGCGCGAGCTTAAGAAGCCGATCATTGGGATCGCCGGTTGCTGCGCGCGCACGGCGAGCGGCCAACCGGCCGCTGAACCAACAATTCCTTGTATGAAATCGCGCCGTCGCATTGCCTTTCCCCAAGGCTCAGAACTGCGCCGACTGTGGATACGATTAGAACAGTATTTTGTTGCCCGGGAAATGGGGTTCAGAGGTCTGTTTGCACAGCAGCAATCCTGAACCGCTCATGTCCGCTTTGGGTCATAAGCGGACATCGTATTAGGTCCGCATCATGTCCGCTTTTTCCCCAAAAGCGGACATTCATTGGAGCGATTGGAATGTCCGGACGGCTCCGGGTTGGCAAGGGATATTTTCACGTTTGCAGACTTAGTCGGTGCAGCCATGTGTTCGGCCTGTTTGCGCGGTTCACATGACCGCTGGCCATAATGCCCTCCGCGGATCAGGTCCCAGTCAAAAGGCCCCATTCTAAGATGCAGTGGCACGAGTGCGTTGTCCTGATCGGGATCGACGGCTCTCCCAACCTTCACATCACGTCAGGTGACTGACGCGATCTCGTTATGCTGCGAGCGCTATGGGCTCTCTATAGTGCTGGCCTCTAGCCATCATCGCCCATGCCATTCTGGCAATCTTGTTGGCGAGTGCGATGGCTGCGACCTTGGTCGGCCGCCGCGCTAACAACGCGGTGAGCCATGGCCGGTGCCTGGTGCCGTGGATCTTGGCGTAGCGGATCACGGCCAGTGCGCTGGCAGTGAACGGACCGCGTAGATAGCGATCGCCCTGCTTGCTGATGCTGCCGAGCTTTGGCTTGCCTCCGCTCGAGTTCTGTTTGGGCACTAGCCCGATCCAAGCCGAGAAGTCTCGACCCGATCGGAATGCCCTCGGGTTGGCAACGCTGGCGACAAGAGCGGTGGCGTGCGCCGAACCGACACCCGGAATCTCGTCTAATCGTCTGCTCGTCTCGCAGCACCGGTGCCAAGCTGTAATCATACGATCGAACTCCAGAATCTGCTGTTTGATCCGGTGGAGCTGAGCGCCAAGCGCTGCCACGCAGGCACGGGCGATCGCCGGAACTTGCTCGTCCTCAGCGTTGGCAATGACAGCAATTAGCCCGGATCGCATTAATCACTGAGGTCTGTTGTCGGATAAGCAAATGCCGCGTGTCCCCGAACCCGTCATCAACCTGTGCCTTGCCTTATCCTTTGCTCTCCCTGACACCTGAACAGCAGGGTGGTCTGGTGCTTCATCAGGCCACTTTTCTGCATTTTCTGCATGCGCAGTAGCTGTTTCGCATATTCGATCTCACTGATGCCGCTGCGGTGCGCGATGTCTCTTTGCTCGGCTGATAATTTGATGCTGCCCATCGTTGGTTCCGGCTCACCGCTGTCGCTGTGTTCGCTCTCGATATCGACGTGCGCCACATGCTGCGGCACCGGTTCGGGCATCGGCGGCGGCATAGATGCAGAGAACAAGAAGGAAAGCGGCGAGCTAAGCGAGGAGGAGTTGAAAAAGGCTACGGGCGGAGCGCCAGCTGCGACTACCACGACGATGCCAACGGAGTCCATCTCGCTGAATTTCGAGACGGTAAAGTGGACATCGACACCATAGGGCTAGCGGCCCTAAAGGGAGCGACACCTGGGCGATGATGAAAAGAAACAAGAAACCAGCATTTCCCCACAACCCGATGCAGAGAACAAGAAGCAGAGCGGAGAGCTGAGCGAAGAGGAGTTGAAGAAGGCCACGGGCGGAGACGGCACTGGCCCATAGTGCCACCGGTGGGCCCGCTTGAACTCTTCCTCGTCCAATTCAATATCACCGCTCTTACTGGTCTTGGTCAGATCATCGGCAGGCGTAATGACGATCGCCGAGTGTGTTGGCGCGTGCTGCGGGGCGTGTGATTCTTTTCTGTGCTTGAGCGCGTCGACGCTGGCGCCAACAATGAGTGCTTGAATTTGCTGAACTCCTGTTCGATCAGTCAGGCGGGACAGAATTTTTCGATAAAAATCTCGACGAAATCGGACCGGTCAGACGCCGTGTGCTGCCAGGATGTTCCGCCACCCACGGCAGTCGTCTTCTTTAATCGTCTCATGTCCCTTTATCAGACGTAGTAGGACATCATTGATCGGCAGAGCAGTACCGCAAGGCAGGGCGAGGAAGCGAATCTCCTCAGGACCACCGAGCCGCCGGTAGATGGCTTCGTTTAAATTACGAGTTGGAATGCGGCTCCCCTCCACTGGACGCAAGGCGCCGGCCGCGGAAAGTATGAGGGCATTGACCAATATGTCTTCCGAAGCATGAGCAAACTCGGTGCTGATGTCGGAAAGCGGACGCGGCTCGGCGGCGAGGGCAGCGACTATGTCGCGTGCGACAGCGTTATCGTATCGCAGGCGCCCGGCAGGTGTTTTCATTGTGTACTCGATCGCATCGACCGGATGAACGAGCGCGAAAGAAGAGTCCAAAAGCTGAAAGCGCCGCTCGGTCTCGTCCAAGACCCGACCTCGCCGTACAAACACGTCGCGGCGGAAAAACTGATCGATGAGGAAGTCCCGTGCAAGCTCTCGTGCGTCGAGATCGGCGATCGTTGCAAGGGTCCGGCGTGCAGCTTGGCCTAGAACGAACGAGTCATAGTTTTCGATAAATGTTGCCGAACCGACCGGTACGAGCCCAATGCTGCGCATTTCGGTGCGAAAATCCGTGACGCACAGCGGTTCCCAATTTGCTGACATCAACTCGTGAGATAGATAGGCGAGATGAAAGTCGACTGGATGCTCCTTGAGCCTGACCGCCATGGGGCTTCCGACCAGAGCTGGTGCCTTCAATTCGATCAACTTATTCACGGTCTCGAGCGCTGCGGCACACCTTCTCGCGGTATCCCCCGAAAGTGTGAGCCCGAGTGTGCGCACCAGTCGCTGAAACGGCAGATCCGAGGCACGACCCGGCATCGCGTAGTAACTAACATAAACCAGCCCTCCCGGCTTGAGGTGACGGTCGATGAAGCGCCGCAAGGCAGTCTGACTTTGCTCATCTACCCACGAATAGACGCCGTGGGACACGATGTAATCGAATCCCTCGAAGTTGGCTTCGACCGCAGCCGAGAAGTCTGCAGTATGGAATTCAACATTTTTGATTGCGCATTCGGCCGAAAAACGCTGAGCATTTTCGACGTGCGCCGCCAAGACATCGATACCGCAAAAGCGTCCTGCCGGATGTGTCGCAGCGAGAATTGCCGCGGTCACACCTTGTCCACAGCCGAGGTCGCACCAGGCAAATCCGTCAACTCGCGACGGCGGCGCAAAGCCCGATACCAAAGCTACGTGATCAAGCCATGCCGGCGCCAACTCCCGCGTGAAAGCTTCTAGCAGCGTTGCCGCATCGCTTGACAAGCTCGAGCAGAAAGATGTCGCCAATTTTGCTTGCTGCCCAGCTTATCTCGGCCCCGTAGTGAGGCGGCAGCGATCGCTGCAACAACGAGACCTGTGGGGGATGATTGGACTAGCGTTTATTACCAACGCCACTACTCTCCCCACAGCCGCCGGAGAGTGTTATCGTGGCTGCCTGGGAGCGTGCTCGTTACTCGGGCCGTCCCCGACGACATAGGGTCTCACATGAGCGGTGCCTCCGGAAAGATTTTTCGGGCGGCCGCGATGGAGCGGCTCTCCTCGCCCGAACAGCTCGATCAGCTCATAGACGTGACGAGGCCAGCGGACTGGGCCGGAGCGCTGGTAATCGGGCTTTGCCTGAGCGCCGTTGTGATCTGGAGCGTCGTCGGCCGGATTCCGACGCGGGCCGGCGGCGAAGGCATCTTGGTCAGTGAAGCTGGCCGCGTGGTCGATGCAGTTTCCGCAGTGGCCGGGCGACTCGCCTCGGTCGACGTAACCGTTGGGGACCGCGTGACCCGCGACCAAGTTATCGCTCATATCGAACAGATCGAGACGGAGCAACGCTATCGGGACGCCGTGGAAGTCCTCAGGGAGCGCGAGCGCGAGCACAACGAGCTTACCGCTGCAATCAATCGCGAGCTGGAGATCAAAGCCGCCAATGTGGCCGCACAAAAATCCGGGCTTGAGCAGATCATCACCGCATCGCAGCAGCGCTTGGCCTATCTCACCGAAACGGTTACTGGGCTCGACGCCCTCAACGCGAAAGGGGTCGTAACACGGCGGGAGTTGGAGGACAGGCGGGACAATCTCGTGTCGACCCAGCAGAAGATTACCGAGTCGCTGAACGAGGTCCAGCGGCTCGACGGTGAAATGCGCGAGACAGAAACCCAGCGCGAGCTCGACCGGCTTGCCTCGCAGTTCAAGGTCAATGAGGCGCGACGCCAAATGGAGCAGCTCGCTGGCACGCTCGATCGAGATTCGCGCCTGGCGAGTCCCATCGATGGACAGGTATTCGAGATTAAGGTGTCGGCCGGTGGGGTGCTGGCCGCCGGCACGCCTGTGGTGGCGATTGAGAGCGAGGGGACGAGCCTTCAGACAGTCGTCTACATCCCGGCGGATCGCGGCAAGAACGTCGAGCCCGGCATGGAGGTCCGCGTTGAGCCAAGCACCGTTAAGCGCGAGGAGTTCGGCACCATGGTCGGGAAGGTCGCCACCATCTCGGAGTTTCCAGTAACGCCGGAGGGCATGGCCGCTGTGCTCCACAATGACACCCTAGTTAAACACTTCTCACAAGAAGGCACGCCTTATGCGGTTGTTGTCCAGCTCCAAAGGGATCCGGCTACGTTTAGCGGTTATCACTGGTCATCTGGCGCTGGCCCACCGATTCACCTGAGCACCGGCACGCTCGCCCGCGCCGAGGTCACGACCCGTGAGAGTCCGCCGATCGACCTTGTCGTCCCAATCATGAAGCGACTGAGCGGAATTGGAGATTAGGCCGTGTTTGCGGGTGGTCTCCTTCGCGCCATCCGGGACCGGTTCGAACGCTTGGCCGCAGCGTTTCAGGGCGCCAAGTCCATTCAAAGGACTCCCACTATCCTGCAGATGGAATGGGTCGAGTGCGGGGCCGCGGCGCTCGCAATGGTGCTTGCCCACTACGGCTTGTGGATTCCGCTCGAGCAGGTGCGCGTTGCCTGCGGCGTGTCACGCGACGGCACCAAGGCGAGCAACATGCTCAAGGCGGCGCGTCGGTTCGGACTTGAGGCCAAGGGCTTTCGGAAGGAGCCGGACAGCCTCAACGAGTTGCCGATGCCGTGCATCATTCACTGGAATTTCAATCATTTCGTCGTGCTTGAAGGGATCAACAAAAAACGCGCCTATATTAATGACCCGGCGGTCGGCCGACGCACCGTCGATCTCGCCGAGTTCGACTATTCCTTCACCGGGGTCGTCCTCGCCATGGAACCGGGGCAGGACTTCTGCGCGACGGGTCGTAAGCCGGCAGTCTTCCCTGTTCTCGCGCGCGAGCTCGCACATTCGAAGTCGGCCGCCTTTTTGTTGCTTGCAATAAGCGTCGCACTCGTGGTCCCGGGCATCGTCATCCCGGCCTTCAGCAAAATCTTCGTCGATGACATCCTTGTGAGCAATCTGCGCAGTTGGTTCGCCCCGCTCTTGATCGGCATGGCGGTGACCGCTGCGAGCCGTGCGCTCATCACCGCCTTGCAGCAATCACTGCTGTTGCGACTGCAGACCAAACTCTCAGTCTCCATGGTCAGCCGCTTTCTGTGGCACCTGATGTCGCTGCCGATGGAGTTCTTCACCCAACGCCACGTTGGCGACGTTGCCAGTCGCGTTGCCTCCAACGAGCAGATCGCCCGCTTCTTATCCGGAGGTCTTACCACCAACGCATTGAATCTCATTTCGCTCATCTTCTTCGCGGCCGCAATGGCGATCTTTGATTTCGTTCTCGCCGCGATCTGCGTTGTCATGGCGCTCTTGAACGTTGTGGTGCTGAAGCTGGTCGGCGAGCGGCTGGAAAATCTTAATCGGACCCTGGCAGTCGAACGCGGCAAGCTTTATGGCAGCACGATCAGCATCGTGCGGACAATCGAAACTCTCAAGGCGAGCGGCCTTGAGGACGACGCCTTCGCTCGCTGGGCCGGGTTTCAGGCCAAGCTCCTGAATCTCGCCCAGCGCCTCGGGGTTAATTCAGCGGTTGTCGATATTTTCCCCGTATTCTTTGCTTCACTCACCACCGCTGTCATCCTCGGCATCGGTGGCGCGCGCGTTATCGACGGCGCAATGACCATCGGTAGCCTGGTGGCATTTCAATCGCTGGCAATGAGCTTCTCCGCTCCAATCAACGCGCTGGTGCAGCAGGCAGCCGGCTTCCAGGGGGTCAAGGCCGATCTGATGCGCCTCGAGGACGTGTTCAACTACCCGGCCGAGACACCGGCGTCCTTACTGGCAACGACCCAGCCTACGAAGCCGAAGTTGTCCGGGCGTATCGAGTTGCGCGACGTCCAATTCGGTTATTCGCCGCTCGAGCAGCCTCTCATCGACGGGCTGTCGCTCACATTAGAACCGGGCATGCGTATCGCCGTGGTCGGCCGTTCAGGCAGTGGCAAATCGACAGTGGGCCGGCTGATCTGCGGGCTTATCAAGCCATGGTCCGGCGAGATCCGTTTCGATGGCCGGCCTCTCAGAGATGTGCCGCTGGACGTGTTCGCGAATTCTGTCGCCTATGTCGACCAGGACATTTTCTTGTTCGAAGGGACCCTGCGCGACAACCTCACACTATGGGATCCAACGGTGCCAGAGGCAAATACCTCCCAGGCGCTCAAGGATGCCTCGATCCACGACGAAGTCGCGGTCCGTCTCGGCAACTTCGACTGCTACGTTGCGGAGGGCGGAGTGAATTTCAGTGGCGGCCAGCGCCAGCGGATCGAGATTGCCCGGGCGCTGGTGGGTAACCCGACGATACTGGTGCTCGACGAGGCCACTGCCGCCCTCGATCCGTATGTGGAGCAGCAGATCGACGACAATCTACGGCGCCGCGGCTGCGCCTGCATCATCATCGCGCACCGGCTGAGCACCATCCGCGATTGTGACGAGATAATCCTGCTTGACAATGGCAAGGTGGCCGAGCGCGGCACGTACGACGAATTGCTGGCGAAGGCCGGCGCTTACGCCCAGCTGGTGGCGCAAGAATGACTGATGGGACGAAAACGCGGGCCGTGCAAACTGCATGCGCCACTCTGAGCGAGGCACCCAAGCAGGAAGTCGAACGCATTCCGCTCGACCCCCGTCATCCCCGCCTGCTCGACAATCCCGCCAGCGCGCTGCGTCTCGTGTGTGGTCATGCCGACCTGTTCGCGGTGCCGCAGGCCAATGGCGCTGTTACTGGGGCGCGCCGCCATTTGTGTCGCATCGAAACCGGCGGGCTCATCCTTGGCTTGCCATTTGTCACCGTCGATGGACAGGACCAATCGATCGGCGTACTCGCCGTCGGCGGCCAGGGCGCCGAGGCCTTAGTGCTTGACCGCACGCTGATCGACGACCGCGCCGCGATCGACGCCTGGATCGCCGCGCTCGCCTCGGCCATGGTCGCGACGACGGCCGGCTGGAATGCGCGCGAGGCCGAGTGCGACGCCACAGTCGAGCTCGAGGCGGGGCAACAGTTGCGCGCCCCGGGGCACGGCGTAGCTTGGATCGCGGTCGGACAGGGCGAGATCGCGATCATGGGTGGCAACTTGGTCTGCCCGGCCGACGAACTGCCCTTGCCATTTGCATCGGGGCTGTGGGTCGAGGCTCGCGGAGCGACCCGCGTGCGGGTGCTTGACAGCGAGAAGGTGCTCGGCGGCGACCCCTGGCCCGCGATCGATCGGTTTCATCAACTCGCGATGCGCTCGATCGCCGAGCGCATCGCCGCAGCGCACGATGCGGAGTTAAACCGGCTCGGTCAGGTCACGCGCCGCGCTGCCGCCCACGGCGGGCAGCTATTCAGCGAACTGGCCGCCGTGGTGGTGCCGCGCCGAACGGTCGGGTTTCAGGCGGAGGGATCTAATCCTCTGTTCGACGCCTGCCGCATCGCCGCCGAGGCGATCGGAGCGGGCGTGGTGCTGCCGTCATATCGCGGGCTGGCACAGCAGGGATTGAGCGATGTCGCCAACATCGCCCGCGCGTCGCACTTAAGGGTGCGGCGCGTGCTGCTGCGGGCTGACTGGTGGCGCCGCAATGGGGGGCCGTTGGTCGCCTGGCGCGGTGAAGCGCGGGAGCCAGTCGCGCTCGTTCCGATCTCACCCCGTCGCTACGTCATGGTTGACCCCGGGAAAGGCGCGAGACGCCAAGTCGGTGCTGATCTCGCCGCTGAGCTCTCTCCTGCAGCCATGATGTTTTACCCATCGCTGCCGGCACTGACCGGCTCCACTCTCGGGCTCCTCGGATTCTGCCTGCGCCATGGCTTCTCGGACATCGTCCGCATCCTCCTGAGTGCACTTGCCATCGGCGCGCTCAGCCTGGCGATACCGCTGATCACTGAAGTACTGATAAATTCGGTAATTCCGCGCACCGAATGGAATCAGCTGTTTTATTGCGCTGTCGGTCTTGCCATGGTGGCGATTGGAGCAGCCGGATTTGCAGCCGTCCAAAACATCGCGATCCTTCGGTTCGAAGGCGTGCTCGACCGCATGCTCCAGGCTGGGATCGTCGAGCGGCTGTTACGATTACCGGTCTCGTTCTTTCGCCAATATGCTGCGGGCGACCTGACGGATCGCGCGCTTGGCATCGAGGCAATCCGGCGGATTGCTACCGGTCGCACGATTTATGGACTCCTTGGTGGCGTGTCCGCATTATTCAGTTTTGGACTGATGTTCTATTATGATGCCGGCTTGGCTTTGATCGCGCTGGTACTGACCCTCTTGCGTGGAACCGTGATGCTGCTTGCCAGCGCGGCGCGGTTGCGGCGCGAGCGGCAGCATTTCACGCTCGACGGCAAGGTCCAGGGCCTAGTGCTCCAGCTGCTGACTGGGGTTGGCAAGCTGCGGGTTGCTTTCGCAACTCAGCGCGGGCTTGCCGTCTGGGCGCGCAAGTTCGCTGAGCAAAAGCGGCAGTTCATCGCCTCGCAGCGAACTGGCAACACATTCGCGACCTTCGAGGCGGCGTTTCCGACGGTGGCGATGCTTGTGATCTTTGCTGGCGTCGGGCAGGGCATCGGCAGCCTCGCGCTCGATACGGGGCGGTTCCTCGCGTTCTTTGCTGCGTTCGGCCAATCGCTAGTGGCGATGGGCGCGATGGCGGAGGCGATTGGAGAATCGCTGATAGCAATTCCCCGCCTCGATCGGCTGCGGCCGCTGATTACCGAACCCGCTGAGATCGCGGAAGTTCGCAATCCGCCCGGCGAGCTTTCCGGCGCGCTCGAACTCGGGCAAGTGACGTTCCGCTACGATCCCAGCGGGCCGGCGATTCTCCAGAAGGTAAGCCTGCAGGTGAGCAAGGGG
>Ga0306921_10009320_pt1 | contig 10413 bp, 6 predicted proteins | sample sta12Cox44000080_FD_203760 | JGI IMG/M metagenome (GOLD analysis project Ga0306921, IMG submission 203760) | Lab enrichment of tropical soil microbial communities from Luquillo Experimental Forest, Puerto Rico - statoxic.12C.oxic.44.000.080 (v2)... | ecosystem: Environmental > Terrestrial > Soil...
TATAGTGCCGGTTTTCAGCTACTCGCGTGCGATTCTGACCACTACCAGCATGGCACTCAGGCAGTCGGAAGCGATTGTTTTACGAACCTATCCGCTCCGCGAGGCTGACCTGCTGGTGACTCTGTTCACTCGGTCAGAAGGCAAAATGAAGGGCGTCGCACGTTCCGCAAAGCGATCGAAGCGACGCTTTGGTGGAGCTCTCGAGCCGCTGACGCTGGTGCGGGCATACTACGAAGACCACCCAGGCCAGGAACTCACCCGGCTCGATTCGTGTGACATCCTGGAGTCGCCGCTTTCTGACGCGCTCGACTATCCGCGTGTAGTGGCGCTGGAACATGTCGCTGAGGTTCTTGACGAGCTGCTTCCCGATCGGGAGGCGAACGACGACATCTTCCGGCTCGCTGTTTCGGTTCTGCACCACTTGCGTGCAGGCTCGATCTGGATGCCGCTGACCTACTTCCAGCTCTGGCTGGTGCGGCTGGTGGGCTTCTTGCCGGAACTAAGCGATTGCGTGGTTTGCGGACAGGCGTTGAAGGGAAACAGGGCTTACTATCATGCTCTTGCTGATGGGTTAATGTGCATTCGTCATAAGCGGCTGGCTTCGTCAGAATTAGCGTCCGAATCGCGTATTCTGGCAGCGCGGATGTTTCGTACGGCGGTCGGGAATTTTGCAGCTGAGGCTGTCATTTCTGCCTGCCATGCCGACCTGCGTCGCATGCTGGTGCAGATTATGGAGCGTCATCTCGAAAAGAAGCTGGTTACCGCCAGCATGCTGGAAAAGCTGTGACGGTTGTGGGCCGGGTCGCAAATCCGCCGGCGCCTTCTGCCGGATCCAGTCAGGAAAAACCATTTGGCTTCATGTGAAAATCCGCTTACCTTCCAGGACCTGATTCTCCGGCTGCAAAGTTTCTGGGCTGAGCAAGGTTGTGTCTTGCAGCAACCTTATGACGTGGAAGTGGGCGCGGGCACGATGGCACCAGAGACGTTTCTTCGTGTGCTGGGCCGCAAGCCGTACCGGGTGGGATACGTGCAACCCTCCCGCCGCCCAGCCGACGGCCGCTACGGCGAGAACCCGAATCGCTTGTTCAAGCACTTGCAGTATCAAGTGATCCTGAAGCCTCCGCCGGCAAACGTCCAGGACCTTTACCTGCAGTCGCTGGAAGCGATCGGTATCGATTTGAGCAAACACGACATCAAGTTCGAAGAGGACAATTGGGAGTCGCCCACCTTAGGGGCCTGGGGCATCGGGTGGCAGGTCATGCTGGATGGCCTGGAGATCACGCAGTTCACCTACTTCCAACAGTGCGGCGGTCTCGATCTGGATCCGATCTCTGCGGAATTGACGTACGGACTGGAACGCATCGCCGCTTTCCTTCAGGATGTTGCCAGCATTTACGACATTACATGGGTGACCAGCCCGGACGGGCATGCGGTGAAGTATGGCGAGATTCGCGGGGAGGACGAACTGCAGTTCTCGGTTTACAACTTCGAACTCGCCGACGTGGAGAAAGCGTGGAGGCACTTGGGGTTGTACGAATCAGAATGCCATGCCTTGCTCAACGAATATGCCGCCCGAACGGCGAAGCCAAAGCGTGCCAAGGGTAGGAAGGATGTTCCCGAGGTATCTGCTGAGCGGACTGAGCTAAAGAGGTTTCCTGTACTTGCCGCCTTCGACTTGTGTTTGAAGTGCTCGCACCTTTTCAACATCCTCGATGCGCGCGGTGCGATCAGCGTCACTGAGCGTGTGGGTGTCATCGCTCGCATTCGAGCGCTGGCGGTGGGAGTCGCCAAGGCTTACGTTGAGCAACAAACGGCCGAACACATTTCGCCAGCGGAAGAAGACAAGGTCGCCCGAAAGCAGGTTGCGTTGAGCAATTAGCAATTAGCAATCAGCGTCCGGCGACCAGTGGATCTTCATCTCGTGAATACGATCAAGTTCCGGTCGTGAAGTGCGCAAATAACGAACTTTTTTAGAACAATTTCCCTACGTTGTTCCGGCTAGTTGCTAAGGTTATCATGCCTGACTTTCTGCTCGAGATCGGTACCGAAGAAATTCCTGCACGCATGATCGACAGCGCGCGGGAGGAACTCGCCCAGCGAGTGAGCGCTCTTCTACAGCGCGTGAGGCTGGCGGAAGCGCCGGCTGTGGACGCGTTCTCGACTCCGCGACGTCTGGCAGTCGTGGCTGCAGCAATCTCGGCCAGACAGCCAGATGTGAGCGAACAAGTGACGGGACCCTCCGTCAAAGTCGCTTACAAAGACGGTGTGCCGACAGCCGCGGCGGAAGCCTTTGCCCGCAAAGTCAATCTTCCGGTCGAATCTCTGGAAAAACTCACTACACCCAAAGGTGAGTACATCACGGCAACCATGCGAAAGAAGGGACGCGGGGCTGCCGAGATCTTAATCGAGGCGTTGCCCAAGGAAATCGCTGCGATCTATTGGGCCAAAAGCATGTACTGGCGCGGGAAGAATTCGGAACGATTTGTTCGTCCTGTGCGCTGGATTATTTCCCTGCTCGACTCTGATGTCATTCCTCTGGAGTTCGCAGGAGTCGCCGCGGGGGCAAGAACCGAGGGGCATCGCATTCTCTCATCGGGTTCGCTGCGCGTGAATCGCCCATCGGAATATGCGGCCACACTGGCACAGGGCTCGGTCATCGTTAGCTCTGCGGAGCGTGAGGATCGCATCCGCAAGGCGCTTGACCCGGCAACGCGTAGAATCCCCGGCGCGCGCTGGCGGGAGGACAGGCCCTTGCTCGAGACGGTTGTCAATCTGACAGAATTTCCGTCGGTCATTCTTGGAGACTTCGATCCCGCATTTCTCTCGCTGCCCGACGAAGTCCTGGTTACGGTGATGAGGGATCACCAGAAGTACTTTGCATTGGAGGATCGCAAGGGGCAACTTCTTCCCCATTTCCTGGCAGTGCTAAACACATCGGGTGATCCGGACGGGCTGATTCGTCATGGCAACGAGCGCGTACTGCACGCGCGCTTCAACGACGCTCGCTTTTTCTGGGAAACCGACCAAAAAATAACGCTCCGCCAACGCGTGGACTTGCTGAAGTCAGTTACCTTCCAAAAGGATCTCGGCAGCTACTTCGACAAGACGATGCGGATGCAGAAGCTGGGCAGCCTGATCTCCGAAGCGCTGCGGAATGCGGGCACAGCAGTTCGTCCCGGCGTTGTTCACAAGGCAGCACTACTCGCCAAGACCGACCTGACGACCGAATTGGTCAAGGAGTTCACTGAGCTTCAGGGAATCGTCGGCGGATTGTACGCGCGACATCAGCAACTCGATCCGATTCTCCCGGCCCCGACGGCAGCAGCGATCGCGGACGCAATTTACGATCAGTACAGGCCTGAGTCGATGGATGACTCGGTTCCACGGTCGGCCGAAGGTGCTGTGCTCGCGATCGCCGACAAGGCCGACAGCATTGCCGGAATGTTTGCTTTGGGGCTGCAGCCATCGGGATCCAGGGATCCATTTGCGTTGCGGCGCGCCGCGAACGGCATCGTGAAGATCATTGCCGACCATAAACTGCCACTGCCGATCAGCAAGGTCTTCGCCGATGCTCGCGCCCAGTACTCCGGTTCGGAAGTACAGAAACGTTTCGTTCAGGAGCTGGATTTTCACGCAGCGATGGCGAACTTCATGCGTGAGCGCCTCGAATTCTATCTGCGTGAGGTACGCGGCTTCGCATACGACGTTGTCAATGCAGTCCTGGCCGTTGGAAGCGACGATGTGGGGGATGCAATCGCGCGAGCAGAAGCGGTAAGCATTGTGCGCAGCTCTGATGATTTCTCCTCTATCTCGCTGGCTTTCAAGAGGATGAAGAATATTCTCAAGCAAGCAACGGAGAAAGGGATCAGGCCGGCGGTCAAGTATCGGACGCCCGATACTGACGACGTTGAGCGGCAACTCGCAGCGCGCGCGGCCGAAATGACTCCCCAGTTTCAGGCTTCTTGTAATGCAAAGGATTACACTGGAGCGTTGCTGCAACTTTCGACCTTACGGAAGCCGATCGACACCTTTTTCGACAAGGTGATGGTGATGGTTGACGATGAACACGTGCGCGCGAATCGGCTGGCTTTGTTGCGGAACCTTCTACGCGAATTCTCCATTATTGCTGACTTCAGTGAAATCGTAACTGAAACCAAATCGTCTTAACGTCGTTAACAGTAAAGGAATCTTCTATGAGCACCCCAACGATCGAGCGTAATGCAACGACTGCCGCAGATAAGGCTGTCAAATATGTTTATTTCTTTGGAGATGGCCGCGCCGAAGGCCACGGGAAAATGAAAGACGAGCTGGGCGGTAAGGGGGCAGGGCTCGCCGAGATGACCAATGCCGGCCTCCCGGTTCCTCCAGGCTTCACCATCCAGACCGAGGCCTGTCGCGAATATATGCGCACAGGAGCCGTGTCGGACCAGGTGAACCGCCAGATGGACGAGGCACTTCATCGCCTCGAGCAACTACAGGCTCAGAAACTTGGCGGCGCCGACAATCCCTTGCTGGTCAGCGTTCGCTCGGGCGCCAAATTTTCCATGCCCGGCATGATGGACACCATCCTCAACCTTGGCCTGAATGACAAGTCGGTTGAAGGACTGGCAAAGCGCAGCAACAATCCCCGATTTGCCTACGACTCCTATCGTCGTCTGATTCAGATGTTCGGTTCGGTGGTGCTCGATATTCCCAAGCACGCTTTTGAAGAGGTTTTCGACGGAAAGAAGCACCAGAAGAAAGCTAAGCTCGACACCGATCTCGACGCCAAAGCCTTGCAGGAAGTCATCGCCGAATACAAGAAGGTCGTGAAGCAGCACACCAAGCGCGACTTCCCACAGGATCCCCACGAGCAGCTTGAAATGGCGCGCGACGCGGTCTTCCGCTCCTGGCTCAACGATCGCGCCAAAACTTATCGCCGGATCAACAATATCGACGACTTCCTGGGTACCGCCGTCAATGTGCAGGCGATGGTCTTCGGCAATCTCGGTGAGACCAGCGGCACCGGTGTGGGCTTCACACGCAATCCGGCAACAGGCGTGAAGGAGTTCTACGGAGAATTCCTGATGAACGCCCAAGGCGAAGACGTAGTCGCAGGCATTCGCACTCCCGTACACATTTCGGAGCTCGAGAAAATCATGCCCGATGTGTACAAGCAGTTGCGCGAGATTACCACCCGCCTTGAGAAGCACTACCGCGATATGCAGGACTTCGAGTTCACGATCCAGGACGGGCGCCTGTACATGCTGCAGACGCGCAATGGCAAGCGTACCGGGCGTGCTGCTGTCCGGGTCGCTATCCAGATGGTCGAGGAAGGACTGATCACCAAAGAGGAGGCGATCTTCCGTGTCGAGCCCAACCAACTCTACGATTTCCTGGTCCCTAGCCTCGATGAGAAGGGAAAGGACGTGGAAGTGCTCGCGACCGGCTTGCCGGCTTCGCCTGGGGCCGCGGTCGGGCAGATTGTCTTCACTGCGGATGAGGCGGTGGAGAAGTTTAACAAAGACAAGCACGCCAAGCTGATTCTTGTGCGCGGCGAGACCACACCAGAAGACATAGCCGGCATGGAGGTCGCTGTAGGCATACTTACCTCCCGCGGAGGCATGACGAGCCACGCCGCCGTTGTCACCCGCGGTATGGGCAAGTGTTGTGTAGCAGGAGCAGGCGACATTGAAGTTGACGAGAAGGCGCGCGTCATTCGTGTCAAAGGCAAGACGCTGAAAGAAGGCGACTGGATTTCGCTCGATGGTACAACGGGCCGCGTCATCAACGGTGAGCTCAAGACGGTACCCGCTCGGCCCGACGATCCAGAGCTGCAAAAGGTTATGAGCTGGGCCGAGCCCTTCCGTCGACTCGGGGTGCGCGCGAACGCCGACATTCCCCGCGATGCACTGCAGGCGCGTGCCTTTGGTGCGGAAGGTATTGGCCTGTGCCGCACCGAGCACATGTTCTTCGGCGAAGATCGACTGCCGCACATGCGCACGATGATTCTCGCCAACAACGAGAAAGACCGCCGCAACGCACTGAAGAAGCTGCTGCCCATGCAGCGCAATGACTTCATTGGCGTCTTCCGCGCTATGGATGGATATCCGGTCACGATTCGCACCATCGATCCGCCATTGCATGAATTTTTACCCCGGCGCGAAGACCTGATGGTTGAAATTGGCAAGCTCGAAATCACTAAGCCGAAGTCGCCTAAGCTGAAGGAACTGCGGACACTCCTGAACCGCGTGGAGCAGTTGCACGAAGTGAACCCGATGCTCGGACATCGTGGCTGCCGGCTTGGCATCACCTATCCCGAGATTACGGAGATGCAAGCCCGGGCCATCTTCGAGGCGGCCGTGAAGGTGGCGAAGGAAGGGGTGAAAGTGAAGCCCGAGGTCATGATCCCGCTGACCGGCGGCCTGAAGGAAATGGCCAATCAGGCAGCGATCGTGCGCCGAGTGGCGGAAGAAGTCTTCGCCGAAAAGGAGCAGCGCGTAGAGTACCTCGTCGGCACGATGATCGAGCTGCCACGCGCCTCCCTGGTTGCGGACGAGATTGCGCAGGAGGCCGAATTCTTCAGCTTCGGTACCAACGACCTTACCCAAACCACGTATGGCTTCTCGCGTGACGATATCAACAAGTTCCTCCCCACCTATCTCGCCGAGGGCATTCTGAAGCAGGATCCATTCATTGTGCTCGATCGTGACGGTGTCGGCCAACTGGTCAAGATGGGCGTCGAGAAGGGGCGCAAGACCCGTCCCACAATCAAGCTTGGCATCTGCGGCGAACACGGCGGCGAACCGTCCTCAGTCGAGTTTTGCGCGCAGGTTGGACTGAATTACGTGTCGTGCTCGCCATTCCGTGTGCTGACGGCTCGTCTGGCGGCAGCACAGGCCGGTGCCAGCGCGGAGTTGAAAGTCGAGGGTGGAAGAACAAAATAAATCGCCAGTTCCACAGCGGTCAGTGCTAGCTAGAGCTACAAAGGCCCGGCAGAGTGCCGAGCCTCTTTGGTTTTATCGCTCCCCGACTGACAGCTGACAACCGATCACTGACAACGGGTTGTCAATGTGTCTGCTGCAGCCTCGCAATCAGCTTCTTGGCGGGGTTCTCTTCAGACTCCGACCAGAGCACGCGTCCAGTCACCGAGCAGTGGTTCTCGATTGCAGAAGACAATGACACCAACCTGGCGATGTTCGCCTGTACATGCTTCTCATTAAAGGGTGAGAGCTTCGAGCCTTCGTAAAGAAACGGTGTGTCCAGGCCAAAGTCTACTTCAATGTGGCCGTCGTCCGTATAAATTCCCTCGTCGAATTCTATGCCATGGACGAGGAAACGCACTGCAACGGGGCGCTGGACCCATGCGTCACCGTGCTCGTCTTCATTGGGTACCCAGAGATCCCAGAATGCCTCGAATACAAATGCAAAATCGTCATGCACGAATTCGCCGGCAAGTTCAACCACTTCTTCCGGCGATACACCCGGCGTAAACTTTTGCTCCAACACGGTCGGCTCGGACCACGCCACCGGATGCACAGAAAGATAGGTGATGCCCTCCCGTACGGCAGAGAAGGGAAACTGCCGAAGAACGACGAGCGTCCGCGACATCATCTCCTCTGCGTGGAAGCTGGGAAACCACAAACTCAAATACAGGGAATCAGCCATCGCTCCGCATTGTAGCGCGTCGGCCCGGCCAGACCTAGGCTTGTGTTGCCGGACGGTCTCACGCACCCAGCCGCCGCGATTTCAGCTGATCGAGCAGGGAATTGATCTTTTGCTCCCGATCCAGCGCCTCCAGCCGTCCATCCAGGTCGGCATCCAGCAACTCGTCCTTTGCCTTCCCGATTGCCTCCTCACGCGAGACTTTAGAACGCATGCGCTCGAAGGTACGATTCTCACCGGTCGGCGTGAGTTGCGCCTGAGCGGCCCGATTCGCCGCGCGCGACCGCCGATGCTGTGAGATGAGCAGGTCGACCTTGGCACGCGCCTCAGTCAGCTTGGTTTCCAGCCGCTTCAAAGCCGTTTTCAGAGATTCCACCTGAGCTTCCTGATCGGCAATCTGCTGGTCGAAGCTTTCCGTTAGCTGCTGGAAGGTCATCGCTCGCTCCAGGGCTGCACGCGCGAGCTCGTCATCCTTCTTGTCGACGGCAAGTTCGGCCTTTCGCATCCATTCCGAGTGTTTATCCACGTTCTCCTTCTTTTTCTTCTCCAGCAAGTGGAGGTCCGCCAAGGCAATCGCAACCTGTGTCTTCACCTGGATGAACTGGTTTTCCATATCGAGAATGACCTGTTTCAGCATCTTCTCCGGATTCTCGGCGCGGTCGACCAAATCGTTTAAATTTGCTTTCACGAGGGTTGCTACACGATCAAGTAGTGCCATAATCAACTCCTTGTAACTGGCTGTCAGCTCTCACCCTAATCGAGATGCTTTTTGTCGACGAATCCCGCTTTTTCATGGTTCGACGAATATGCAGGAAGTTCTCTCTCCACCGTCCACTAGCTATAGCTTTACTGTCCCGCACCGGCGCCTTTCGTTTTGTCGTCACCCGGCGGCAACTTGTCCGGCTTAGGCGTCTTATCGCCAATGGGCCGAATCTTGCCCAATAATTCCGACATCTGCATGCCGGAGAGCGCTTCAAACAACGCGGGCACCTGCGCTGCAATCTGCGTAATGTCGCCCGTAAGTTTGTTCATGCCGGCCGAATTGCCATTGCCGGTGGAAACAATCGTGATCTTGTCGACGTTGCTTAGGGGGCTGGCCAATGCCTTCACAACATCCGGCAACCCAGTGAGCAGTTTGTCGACAACGGCGGCCTGGTTGTACTCCTGATAGGCTTCTGCCTTCACATTCATTGCTCGGGCTTCGGCGTCACCCTTCTTGAAGATGATCTCGGCCTCGGCTTCGCCCTGTGCCCGGATTGCGCTGGCCCGTCCTTCAGCCTCGACCATCGTCCTTTGCCGCTCAGCCTCAGCGAGCGTTTGAATTCGCTGACGCTCGATTTCGGCCTGCTTCAGCACGGTAGCGATGAGCTCTTTCTCGCGTCGCATGATCTCGGCTTCCTGCACTTTGACCTGTTGCTCCTTCTCCACCTGCTGAACCTTTACCGACTCTGCGATCACCTGTTGCTGCATCACGTTGGTCTGGATCTCATAGGCTTTGTCAGCCTGCGCCTGCTGGCGTTTGACGGTTTCAGCGTATGACGCCTTCTTAATGTCGAGATCGCGTTGTGCTTCAGCCTGGCGTGCCATCGACGCGGTTTCCGCGGCAACACGTTCCTGATCAGCCTGCGCCTTTGCGACCGCAGCTTCTCTTTGTGCCACCGCACGTTTGATCGCGGTGTCACGTTCAGCTTCCGCTGTTGCCACGTCCGCATCACGCCGGATGCGCGCGATGTCCGGCCGTCCCATGTTGGTGATGTACTCGTTCTTATCGCGCACTTCCTTGATCGTGAACGAGATCACTTCAAGCCCCATCTTGTTCATGTCATCGGCACAGGTCGAGCGCATGCGGTCAGCCACCATTTCGGGCTGCTTCACGATTTCTTCTACGGTTAACTGACCGATGATTCCCCGCAGGTGGCCTTCCATAACCAGCCGGATCAGCGCTTCCCGCTGAGGCGGCGCCTTCGTCAGGAATTGCTCTGCCGCGGTCATGATCGACTCAGGATCGGACTTGACTTTGATTTGCGCCACCGCCTCGACGGTAACGGCGACTCCCTGCTTGGTGTACAGATCTTGCTGCGGCGCCACGTCGAACGACATCAGCTCGAGAGAGAGTTCGCGGCAATTCTCTACCATCGGCAGAATAATAGAGCCGTGGCCCTTAATGATGCGCGGACCGCGAATGCCATAGACAACGAGCGCTTCGTTTGGCCCTGCCTTGCGATACAGCTTCGTGAAGACGCCCATGATCAACACCGTGGCCGCCACCACAGACCACACAATCACGATCACGTCAGTTGGAATATGCAACGCCATATGCTTCTCCTTTGTGTCAAGCTGCCGCTTATGAGCTGTCAGCCTTCTGTTGCATGGAGCGGAGGCCGAATGTTGCAGCCTGTTCTACGTGTCCAGTCGAACGCAATGGCCGGCCGTAGTTCTCATTACCGATCATTGCTGATGGTTCGTTGCTGCGTCTTCTTTCTCCCCTGCTAGTTCCTCATAGCGCCGTACGTAGGCGATCCCATGTTCGTAGCGGGTGATGACGACCTCGGCTCCGCGAGGCAAGTACTCTCCTTGCTCACCGCGTGCGCCACACACTTGCCGAGCCCCCGCCAAAGAAAACGTGACCTCACCAGTGCCCCCTTCGCGAATCGGACTGGTGATCCTTCCCAGGACTCCCACGCGGTCGTAGTCCGCCGGATCGAGCTCCTCCGAGCGTGCCAGCAAAAACCTGGCGACAAACCAAAACACCACGCTCGCACCGGCGAT
>Ga0306921_10009321_pt1 | contig 10412 bp, 8 predicted proteins | sample sta12Cox44000080_FD_203760 | JGI IMG/M metagenome (GOLD analysis project Ga0306921, IMG submission 203760) | Lab enrichment of tropical soil microbial communities from Luquillo Experimental Forest, Puerto Rico - statoxic.12C.oxic.44.000.080 (v2)... | ecosystem: Environmental > Terrestrial > Soil...
AGTTTGACGTCGACAATCTTGGCGCCGAGACGCGCCAACGTGTCGAGCGCCGAATCGTAAGCACTAAGTACCTCGGCTGCGACTCCATCGCGCTCATTTCCGGGCATTCGAGCCAGCCGCAAGCCGCGCACTCCTCGTCGCATCATCGGCATCGCGCTGCCGGAGGGCCGACCCAGGGTTCGCGGATCGAGCGGGTCGGGTCCTTCGATGGCCTGATAGAGCAACGCTGCATCCTCGACCGATCGGGCCATCGGCCCCGGTGTATCGAGGGAGGGGCTCAACGGCAGAATCCCGTAGGTGCTGACCCGTCCGATCGTCGTCTTGAGCCCGCTTAGCCCGCACCAGGCCGCCGGAAGCCGGACCGAGCCGCCGGTGTCGGTGCCGATTCCCCACGGCGCGAAGCCGGCTGCCACCGCCACCCCGGTGCCGCTGCTCGATCCCCCAGGGGTCCGTGAGACCTCTAAATCCCAGGGGTTCCACGGCGTGCCGCGGTGCTGGTTGGTCCCCCATCCGCCCATCGCAAATTCGACCGTGTGAGTCTTGCCGATCACGATCATACCGGCGGCGATCAGGCGTTTTGCGATCGTGGCGGTGTAGGCCGACCGCCGGTCGCACCAGACCTGTGAGCCGCCGGTCGTAACCCGCCCCTCGATCTCGATCAAATCCTTGAGCACGATCGGGATGCCCTGCAGGGGTCCGATTCTGTGTCCCGACCGGATCGCCTTCTCGGCGGCCTCGGCGGCAAGCCTTGCTTCGTCGGCGTAAACTTCGACAAAGGCGTGTAGTTTTTGATCGTTGGCGCGAATTCGCGCGAGCAGTGTCTCGACCAGGTCGACCGGCGAGAGCCGGCCGGCGCCGATATCGGCGGACAAAACAGAAGCCGGCAAAAACGCCGGATCGAGATTGGTTGGCGGCATGGCTCTCCTCGCGGTTAGCGGACCCATCAAGATAGGCCCGTTCGCGCCGCCCCCTCAACTAGCCGGGAGGTCAGCCGACTATGCGCGATGGTGCTGCTTGGTCTCGGCCCGCATCGAAGCGCGGGTGTGCGCTGCATGGACCGCGGAGCCGTGGCCGCGCGACATTGGCTGGACGCCGGCAGTGCCCTGGCCATCAAGGTGAGTGTGCGAGGTAAAATGCATCCGATACGCCGGTGCGCCTCTTCTGTGGGGCTGGTGCCCTGCCATTCGACGATGGCGGCGGGAACTGCCGTGGCGATAGCCCGAGTCGATGGCGAAATGGAATAGGCCGCTGCGCTCATCCGGCTCGTATGATGCTCGGCTGGCGGCGAGGTAAGGATCGAAACCATCTGTACCGGCGCTTGCGACGGTGACGTGCGGGCCAGTTTCAGGGTAAACGAAGCCGTAGGTCGGGTTGTCGCGGCCGTATTTCCCGCTACCCAGATCGAGAACTGCGACCGCGCTCCAATCGTTGTTGGGAGAGTCGTCGATCACTGTGACGTTGCGCGTGACCATCCCGCGATACCAGTTGGCATGGTTAACGACGATCTCGCGGGCGCTGATAACCTGGGCAACGACCGCTACGTGGCCTGACGGTATGTGTCCTGTCCGCCTGAATACCAGGATCGACCCCACTGCCGGGACATGGCCGCGCTGATAACGGCCGGCCGCCTCGTCCCACCAGCCGCCGGCAGCCCCAAAAAGGTCGACGCCAGTTTGAGCGCGCGCATATAGAGCGCAATTGCCGGCCGATGCTCGGCGGGTTGGCGTGGTCAACAAAGTCATCATCACGGCGCCCCAGACGAGGCTCCAGCCCAACTTCGCTCGCATTGATTGCCCCCCGGCAGATTTGGCGCGAGATCCCTGAATCCCCGATCTGCACCATTAAGAATTGTTAACGAGGTCTATAAACCTCAGGTCGGAGGCTGAAATCACGATAATTCTTAACCACAAGAGCAAAAAACCTGCAGTTTCTTACGATTACGCGCACGCATAACTTAGATATTCGCGCTAAACGCACTATCACATAAATCCCAGGGCTGCCAGGGCTCCGCGCACTGAGCTATCATCGAGAATTGCGCAGAATCGCTGGACTGGCCTCCGTTCCAGTCGTGTTTTGGGGACGACGAAATCATAGCGTTCGTCCTGTACCGGGATGAAATCCAATCCGTATTGCCGTGCCACGCTTTCGATCGCCATCCCCCAATCGGCGCGGTTCTGGGCGACGGCGACGGCGACGGCGTTGTGCGATTTCGGCTGAGACCAATAGCCGGGCGGCTGCGCGCCGTTCAGCAGCCGGTCGGTCAGGATCCGGGTCCCGCTGCCGGCGTTGCGATTGACCATCAAGCAGTCGCCGGCGGCGAGCGCCGCCGATAGTGCCGCTTCGGCTGAACGTCCTGCAAAGCGTGGATCGCCCTTACGATAGACAATCCCTTGTAGGCGGCGATAGCCGGATACCAGGGCGAGTGCCGGGGTGAGGAACGGACGGTTATACTCGCCAGTCCGCGGATCCATCAGGTGAATGGCCGCGATGTCGCACTCGCCGCGCTTTGCCGCTGCCAACCCGCCCATGCTGCCGACGTTGAGGGCTTTGACTGCGATTCCTTCAGCGTGCAGACGATCGATCAAGATATCGAGCCCGACGCAGTGGCTGCCGATGATGACCAAATCGGCAAGGTGGGCATCGCCGATCAGCTGCACCGAAACCGGCGTCCCGGCGGCGACGCTCTCGACCTGCGGGCCGATCGCAATAAAGCCGTCGGCTTGGCTGAACGCCGTGACCGCGCCGGAGCCCTTGGTGTTGGGATAGGCGGCGAGGGTGCCGTCGTCGCCGCGGGCCAGGGACACCATCAGATATTCGGTCCGCCCGCGCTCGGATGGGACCCGCAGCGGCAAGGTTGCGGACAGCCGACCGGCGGCCTCTGCGGGAAGACCGGCCAGCGCGCGAATCACCGGTGCGATGAATTCGTGGAAAGTGAAGATCGCCGAGGTCGGAAAGCCCGGGAGCACGACAATGGGTTTTCCGCTGGTCACAGCCAGGCACAAAGGCTTGCCCGGCTTCAAAGCGACCCCGTGGACGACGATACCGGGATCGCCAAATCGAGCAACGGCGCGATAGCACAGATCGCCCGCACCCTTCGAGGTTCCGCCAGAGAGCACGACCATGTCGCAGGATCGGAGACCCTCCTCGACGAGGCGGGTCAACACCGTATCGTCATCAGCGCCGATCCCGAGCGGGCAGGGGATGCCGCCTGCCTCCTCGACGGCGGCGGCAAGGATCGCGGCGTTCGAATCATAGACGGCGCCGGGACGCATCGGCTGCCCCGGCGCGATGATCTCGTCGCCGGTGGAGGCGATCGCGACCCGCGGCCGGCGCCATACCTCGACATCGGCGCAGCCGACTGCCGCCAACATGCCGATCTCGCGGGAGCTCATTATCTGCCCGGCGCGCAACACGGTCTCGCCGCGCGCGAGATCGCTGCCGGCGAAGGCGATGAACTGGCCGGCAGATGCGGGCCGGTGGATCTCGATCAAAATATCGCCGTCTTCGTCGTGCGTCTCGGTGTGCTCGACCATGACCACAGCGTCAGCTCCGCGTGGCACCATCCCGCCTGTGGCTATCAGCGCGGCTGCCCCTGGGCCGACTGCGAGACACGGTGGCCTGCCGGGAGTCAGGATTTCGGGGAGCAACGTTAATCGTCGAGGGAGGCGCTCGCTGGCGCCGAGCGTGTCGTCGGCCCGAACCGCAAATCCGTCAACACTAGCGCGGTCAAAGCCGGGGACATCGACATCGGCGACGATCCGGCTCGCCAGGATCCGGCCCAATGCCCGGGAAAGCGCCACGGTTTCATGCCCGAGCGGGCGCAGATCCAGATGCTGGTGGAAACGCCGCTCGGCCTCGTCCCGGTCGACGACTTCGAGAAACTGCTCCTGTTGCGCCAGGCTTCGAAGGGTCGCGGGAATATCGTTCATCGTGCCGCCCGATGTAGGTGTCAGCGCTCGCGGTAAAGATAAGCTGTAATCGACATTCCCTGTGGATATCCCTCGCTCGCCTCGGGAACGACGACGAAGCCGTCGGCTTCGACAGCGGCAATCAGCCCGCTCTCGACGAAGCCGGGAATCGGCTCGATCTCGCGCTCTGAACGCAGCCGAATCGGGCGGATCTCGGTCACGCCGATCGACGAGGCGATCTTGCGCATGAGTGTCACCGTTTGCGTCCGATAGGGCAGCCCTGAATCGCGTCCTCCGAGGCGGCGAATGGCCCGCCCGGCAAACAGCTCGTAGCTCCACCAGCAGTCCGCCGGAGGGTCCGGCAGCAGCACCACCGGCACCCGGGCCGCGGTGCGGCCGAATCCCGTCGACTCTCCGGGAATCACGGCCACGCCGTGGAGGTCGAGAGTGCCGGCCGCAGCCAATGCGGCAGCCGATCCGCCGTCGCGCTCGGGTTCGCCGCCGCCAATGACGAGAACGACGTCGGCGTCGAGGCCGGCGAAAGCCTCGGCCAGTGGCGCCTCAAGGATGACGCCTCGATCGCGCTCGACCGCCGCGCGGATCATGGGGCCGTCGGCGTCCGTCGCGGCGTGCGATTGCAGGAAGCTGGGAATTGCCAGGCAAACGCGCGGCCGGCGGGTCGCGGGCGCCTCGGAAAAGCCGGCAAGACCCAATAGCCCGACGTGATGTGGCGTCAGCCGCGTTCCGGCAGGCATCAGCAGCGCCCCGCCGGCGGCAACGATGCCCTGCCGGTCGACATTCTCCCCGGCAGCCACCGGCTCGACCAGGACGACATCGCCATGATCCGCGGGCTCTGCCTGGTCGAGCGGCACCACTGCGTCGGTCGCTTCAGGCAGGGGCATCTTCGCCGCCACCGCGGTTGACGCTACCACCAAAGGATTGTAGGCGCTGGCGCCGATGGTCTCGGCCGCTCGCACTGCGAACCCGTCGACCGCAGCGCAATCGACGACCGGGATCGGCACAGCGGCATATAGATCGCTGGCCAGCACCCGTCCCGATGCCTGGTTCAGCGCCACCTGCTCCACGCCCAGGCGATGGGTCGCGCCATCTATCCAGGTGACCGCCGTGTCGACCGAGGCGCGATCGAATTTTCTCACGAGATGCCGGCCAGGGCTTGATCGAGGTCGGCCTTCAGGTCTCCGGCAGCCTCAATGCCGATCGACAAACTGATCAGGCCATCGCAGCTGGCTTTCGCAGGGCGCCGTTCCCCGGGAGCCGAGACATGCGTCATGATTGCCGGTGGTTGATCAAGCTATCGGTCCCGCTTCCCGGGGCAAAACTGCGCATTCACTGACATATTAGCCGATGTGTCGTTGTCATGAGCGCGAAGCTTCATAGCGATACGGGGGGCGTCACGCCGCCGGCGCGGCTGGGGCGCATCCTCGCTGCCTTTGTACTGATCGCGGTTTGCGGCATCGCACCTGTTTCCTCTCGGCTTGCTGCGATCAATCTCGTTATCCTCGGGCAAAAGCCAAGCTACGGCCCGACATCGATCAGCGACGTGCCAAACCTTGCAGCGATCGATCGGCTGATTTGGGCGCCCGGGCTCGACGAAGGCTGGGATCCGCAGGGCCTGGCGATCGCTGACGGCAATCTCCTTGTCTCGGCCTATCGAAGCAACGGGATGTGGGCGAACCGGGGTCCATGCCGGGTCTTCCGCGTCGATACCGAAACCGGAACCGAGACCGGCCATTTCGATGTTCCACCACCCTGCGGGCACGCCGGCGGGCTCGCCTATGCGGGCGGCGGAAAACTCTTTATCGCAGACCCGCATACCTTGTTCGAAGTCAATCTCGACCGAGCCTTTTCCGAACCAAGCCCGCAGGTTCGCATATTTCCGCTAGGACCTGGGGTCAAAGGGGCGTTCGCCGTCTCAGGCGAAGAGGAAATCTGGATCGGCGACTACGAGACGGAACGCGCAGGCGAGATCCTGGAGTATATTGTAAACCGGCTCGAATCTCTGCCCGACGGCGCGACCGTGAGCAAAACAATCGCCGCAGCCAGGCGCGAAATTCAAAGCTACGGGCAAGGGGGAGCGATCCGTTCCGGCAAGCTATGGATCTCGCGCAGCGATCTCGGCTGGGGTTTTCTTGACAAGCTGGATGCGGTCACCGACCGCGTCGAGAGCCGCTACGCCGTTGCCGCAGGCGTCGAGGGCATCGCCTTCGATGGGGCTGGCCGGCTGTGGTGCCTCTCGGAGGCCGGAGCACGCCATTTGCCGTGGCGCTACCCGTTCTTTCCGGTGATTTTCCGGCTGGATCCGGCTCGCCTAAGCCCCGCCGATCAAACCGAAAGCGCAGTTACGCTCGAACCGTGACGCCGCTCTGTTCGAGAACCTGCTGCAGTTCGCCGGTCTCGTACATCTCGCGGATGATGTCGCAGCCGCCGACGAACTCACCCTTTACGTAGAGCTGAGGGATCGTCGGCCAGTTCGAGAATTCCTTGATTCCTTGGCGGATCTGCGGGTCGGCGAGGACGTCGACACCTTTGAACTTGACCCCGAGATGGCTCAGGATCTGGACCACCGCAGCGGAAAATCCGCACTGCGGAAACACCGGCGAGCCCTTCATGTAGAGCACGACTGGCGTGTCGGTGATCTCCTGGCGGATACGGTCTCGAACGGTAGCGTCCATGTTCTCGGTCCTCGATCTAAAAGGTTGGGGTGATGTCGCTCAGCCTCGTTCCCGGCCTGATCCCTGGGCTAATCCTCCGGCGCGCCGGTCTGCAACGCCAGCGCGTGCAGTTCGTTGCCCATCCGGCCGTGCAGCGCCTGGTATACCATCTGATGCTGCTGAACCCGTGTCTTTCCGCGAAATGCCCCCGAGACTACATGGGCCGCGTAATGATCACCGTCGCCGCGTAGATCCTCGATCGAGACCTGGGCGTCGGGCAGGCTTTCCTTGATCAGCCGCTCGATCATCGCCGCGTCCATCGCCATCGCCCGATATCCCCCGCTCAAGCCTGATCCATATAGCTCGGCAGCCAAGCCTCGTTCGCGGCCTTCAGCGTGTTAACGGATATGGCACCAGCTCCGGGCAGTGTCAACGCAGCCCCGCCGATCACGCCAATTACGCTCGCCGGCACCCCGGCGCTGCCCGCCGCCGCCAGCACTGCAGCCGGGTCGCCGGTTTCGATCAGGTAGCGCGCCTGGTCCTCGCCGAATAGCCAGGCAGTCCGCGGCACGCCGGGCGGGGGGGCATCGAGCGCGATGCCGCGGCCACCGGCCATCGCCATTTCGGCAATAGCCACGAGCAGCCCGCCGTCGGAGAGGTCGTGGCACGCGGCGACATGCCCGGCGCGAATGGTGGTGCGGACAAAGTCGCCGTTGCGCCGCTCGGCCGCGAGGTCGACGGCGGGCGGCGGCCCGGCTTCGCGGCACTCGATCTCGCGCAAATAGAGCGAGCAACCGAGATGGCCTTGGGTAGCGCCGACCAGGATCAGCGTGTTGCCATCGCACTTTAGCGTCAGATCGACCGCCTGCCGCGCGTCGGGGATCAAGCCAACGCCGCCGATCACCGGGGTCGGCATGATCGGGCTGCCGCGCGTCTCGTTGTAGAGCGACACGTTGCCGGAGACGACCGGATAGTCGAGCGCAAGGCAAGCCTCGCGGATGCCTTCGACGGTGCCGACGAACTGGCCCATAATTTCGGGCCGCTCCGGATTACCGAAATTCATGTTGTCGGTCAGCGCCAACGGCTCCGCGCCGACCGCGGTCAGGTTGCGCCAGTTCTCGGCGACGGCCTGCATCCCACCGCGCACCGGGTCGGCCCGGCAATAGCGCGGGGTGCAATCGGTGGCCAATGCCAAGGCCTTGCCATTCGCCGTCACCCGAATTACCGCAGCGTCACCGCCCGGGCGCTTGACCGTGTTACCTGTCACTAGATGGTCGTATTGCTCCCAGATCCAGCGCCTCGCGGCGAGCGCAGGGGAGGCGACGAGCCGTTCGAGGCACACGAGCGGGTCGCGGTCGCGGAGGACGGTGAGGTCGATCTCCGGTTCGGGATCGGTGCCTCGCCATCGGCGCTCGTACAGCGGGGCCTCGGTCACCAGCGGCCCGATCGGGATATCGGCGGCAATAGCACCGTTGATCTGCAACTCCAGACGCCCGGTCTCGGTGACGCGGCCAATCACCGCGAAGTCGAGTTCCCATTTTTCGAAGATGCGGCGCGCTTCTTCCTCGCTGCCCGGGCGCAGCACCATCAACATCCGCTCCTGGCTTTCGCTGAGCATTATCTCGTAGCCGCTCATGCCGGTCTCGCGCACCGGCACCCGGTCGAGATCGAGTGTGATGCCAAGCCCGCCCTTGCCGGCCATCTCGACCGAAGATGAGGTTAGGCCGGCCGCGCCCATGTCCTGGATGGCAACGATCGCGTCGCCCTGCATCAATTCAAGGCACGCCTCAATCAGCAACTTCTCGGTGAAGGGGTCGCCGACCTGCACCGTCGGCCGCCGTTCGCCTGAATCGGCGCCGAACTCGGCCGAAGCCATGGTTGCCCCATGGATGCCGTCACGCCCGGTCTTGGCGCCGACATAGACCACCGCGTTGCCCGGCCCGGCCGCCGTCGAATAAAAGATCCGGTCGGCGCGGGCGAGCCCAACGCACATCGCATTGACCAGGATGTTGCCGTTATAGGCCGAGTGGAACTCGCACTCGCCGCCGACGGTCGGCACGCCGACACAGTTGCCATAGCCGCCGATTCCGGCGACGACGCCGGCGAGGAGATGTCGGGTACGCTGATACTCGGGGCTGCCGAAACGCAGCGAATCGAGGATCGCCACGGGCCGCGCGCCCATGGTGAACACATCGCGCAGGATGCCGCCCACCCCGGTCGCCGCGCCCTGGTAAGGCTCAATAAATGAGGGGTGGTTGTGGCTCTCGATCTTGAAGACGACCGCGTCGCCATCGCCGATATCGACGACGCCGGCGTTCTCGCCCGGTCCGCAGATGACGCGCGGACCTGTGGTCGGCAGGGTCCTGAGCCAGATCTTCGATGATTTGTATGAGCAGTGCTCGCTCCACATGACCGAGAAGACGCCGAGTTCGGTTAGGTTCGGAGTGCGGCCGAGGATCGCGACCGCACGCTCGAACTCTTCTTGCGTCAGCCCGTGTTCGATCGCGAGCGCGGGGGTGACGTTGCTGCCACCACTCACTTCAGGGCGCTCATCAGACCCTCGAAGAATGCTTTGCCGTCGGTGCCGCCGAGCAATGGGTCGGTGGCGTTCTCGAGATGCGGCATCAGGCCAAGCACGCTACGACGGTTGTTGATGATGCCGGCGATCGCACGCGCCGAACCGTTGAAGTTTTCAGCGTCGGAAATTGTGCCGTCCGGTCCGCAATAGCGGAAGGCAACCAACCCCTCGCCTTCGAGCCGGTCGAGCGTTTCAGGGTCGGCGGTGAAGTTGCCGTCGTGGTGGGCGACCGGCACCCGTATGGTCTGGCCGGAATTGTAGCCGCAAGTAAAGAGAGTCTGGTTGTTCTCGACACGCAGATGGACGTCGCGGCACGTGAAGCGCAGAGAGCGGTTGGGCAACAGTGCGCCGGGGAGCATGCCGGCCTCTGTCAGTACTTGAAATCCATTGCAGATCCCGAGCACCGGCGTGCCCATTTCAGAACGCCCACGCACCTCGCGCATAATGGGCGAATGGGCTGCCATTGCGCCGCAGCGCAAATAGTCGCCGTGAGCAAAGCCGCCCGGCAACACGATCAGATCGACGGGGGGCAATGAGTTGTCGCGATGCCAGACCTGAATGGGCTCATGCCCGGTCGCTAGCGACAAAGCGGCGGAGACATCGTGCTCCCGGTTCGAGCCCGGAAAGATGACGACGGCTGCTCGCATCGACCTGCCTCGGCGGTGAGTTTGTCAAATACGCGCCGTAGCGAAAGCATTCAAGCCACGATGGAACCTTGCGCGGTCACGCCGTGTTTCAGCCAGCGGGAGGCGTCCGCACCTGACAGGATAATTGCGCGCTGCCTGCCGGCGAAGAATGGAGCCGCTGCGGTTCGAACAGAGGTTGGAAGTGGATTCTCTCGCAGTCCCCGGATCGCTCATAGCCAATGACTCTCCGTTCGATTGGAGATTTCGTCAGCTTCTCGAAGCATTGCCGGCCGCGGTCTATACGACCGACGCCGAGGGCCGCATCACGTTTTACAACCAAGCCGCTGTCGAGTTCTCGGGACGCAAGCCGGTATTGGGCAGCGATCGCTGGTGCGTCGGTGCACGACTCTTCGCCGCGGACGGTGAACCGATCCGCCACGGTGAATGTCCGATGGCGGTGGCGCTGAAGGAAGACCGGCCGGTCCGCGGGATCGAGGCCATCATGGAGCGGCCGGATGGGACCCGCGTCCACTTCTTGCCATTCCCAACGCCGCTGCACGATTCGTCAGGCGCGCTAGTCGGCGCGGTCAACATGTTGGTCGACATCACGGATCGGAAAAAAGCCGAG
>Ga0306921_10009322_pt1 | contig 10411 bp, 6 predicted proteins | sample sta12Cox44000080_FD_203760 | JGI IMG/M metagenome (GOLD analysis project Ga0306921, IMG submission 203760) | Lab enrichment of tropical soil microbial communities from Luquillo Experimental Forest, Puerto Rico - statoxic.12C.oxic.44.000.080 (v2)... | ecosystem: Environmental > Terrestrial > Soil...
CGGCGAGTGTCACCGCGACAATCATGAACACGACGATCTCCTGGATGCGCGAGCCGAACACGATCGAGTTGGGAGAGATCAGCTGGAGCAGCCTTTGATCGCTGCCTATCGCCGCTGCGATTCGGGCCGTCAACTCGGGATTGCGATCAGGTTGCCACCACACCCAGACCATGCCGACGATCCAAAGACCTGAGGTCCACGTTCCGACCGCGACGACAGTGCGCCAGGAATAAGCCAGTGTCGCGCCCGACAGCAGCACGAAGAAATAGATGAAAGTGCCGAAATGGTACTGCATCGCCACCGGCCAGTGGGCGGAGCTGAAGGGATTCGGTACAACGGCGATGAAGGTCAGCAGCGCGAGGTCGCAGAACAACAGCGCAAGCTCTGGCCTCGATACGCCGACCCGCCCAACTCGGACCTGACCCCAGCCAATCAGCGCGAACGCGCCAAGCAGCACTACATAGTAAAGCTGCTCCCAGGTCGGATTGATAATCGGCAGGAGACAGGCAATTACGGCGAGGGCGACATAGCGCGCCCGCACCGCCAGCTGCAGGCCCTCCCGCTTCGCCGCGGCGAGCGCGGCTTGCGCGAACTGAACGGTGTCGGTTTCAGTATCGCGCCGACTGCGCGCGCGTGGCAACTCGGCGGGCAAGTCGAGGCGTTCGACAAGCGTGGTCACGGGACGGTCTCCTCGAGTGGCGGGTTGCAGCACAGTGACAGACGTGATCAGCCGCAACGATATCGTCAAAGCCCTCGCAACCGCAGTCATAGCCCGCTGTTACACCGCGCGGGACCGGTAAGGGCCGTGACTCCCGGAATCGTCGCGAAAGCGATCAAGAATGAAGTTACGGCACTAAAAGGACTTTGCCGATATTCCTGCGATCTTGGACGAAATGATGCGCTTGCGGGGCTTCGGCGAACGGGAAGGTGCGCGCGATCTTCGGTTTGATGGCGCCCTGTGTCCACAAGTTCAATAGCTGCTCGGCCCATCGGCGCTGGCGATCGATCTCACCCCACATGTGGCCGAGGTTGACGCCGAAGACGCCCTTGTTCGCGTTCATCAGCGATAGCGGGTTGAACTGAAACCAGGGGACGCCGGTAAGCGTGGCCAGCATCCCGAGCAGGCTGCGCTCCTTGCCGCTCACGGCTGCGGACATGCCGAATACGCCAAGCCGTCCTGTCGGTGCGAGAACGCGATATCCTTTCTTCCATGATTCGCCGCCGACGGCGTCGAGAATGAGTTCGACGCCGTGGCCGTTGGTGATTTCCCTGGTGCGGGTCTCGAAGTCCTCCGTTCGGTAATCGATGAGGTGGTCGATGCCGAGCGCGCGTAATTCGGCGTGTTTGGCCGCGGACGCAGTACCGATGACGCGAGCACCGATGTGTTTTGCGATCTGGGTTGCAGCAATACCGACGCCGCCGCCGGCTGAATGGATGAGGACCGTCTCGTTCGCCTTGAGGCCGCCCATGACCACGATAAGCTGCCAAGCAGTGAAATAATTGACCGGGATCGAGGCTCCTTCCAACGCCGACATGCCAGGCGGGCGTGCGAAAACCTGCTTGATCGGAACGCATACAGTATCGGCGTAGCCGCCAAATCGGGTCGCCGCCAAAACATCGCGGCCAGCCCAATCCGGTGCGACGCCCGCACCAACAGCATCGATCTGGCCGCTGACCTCATAACCAGGCACGACAGGGATCGGAGGCAAGTCGGGATAAATACCCAAGCGGCCCATAATGTCGGCGAAGTTAACCCCGCTTGCCTCGACGCGAATCCGGACTTCGCCGGCCTTGGGCTCCGGGTCGGGCGCTTCTTTCACCTCGAGAACTTCAGGCGGGCCAATCTTCGTGATCCAAATCTGCCGCATGACCGTGACCTCGGCGTTCGGTGCTTCGAGCCGGAAACTATATAAGAGCTAAAGAGGCAGCGCGATGGACTTGCCAGAATTTGTCATACACCGGCAGCGAAACGATCCGACTTAATTCCACAAGGAGAATGCCATGCCCAGGACAAAGGTATCCATCCCCGATGTAGCAGAGGTCGGCCCCGATCTGTGGTCAAACGCCATACGCGCAGGCGACATGCTGTTCATCTCCGGTCAGGTGGCACGTCCCTTTGAAGGAGGCACCAAGATAGTCGGCAAAGACGAGTATGAACAGACCAGGCAAATATTTTCACGCATTGATCGCATCATCAAAGCGGCAGGCGGAACGATGGACAACTTGGTAAAGATGACGATCTACGTAGTCGATATCAAGAACAACACTGAGGTCTGGCGAGCGCGCCGCGAGTTCTTCACCGGAGATTTTCCAGCTTCCACGCTTGTTGAGGTCCGGTCCCTTGCGAAGCCGGAAGTGCTGGTGGAGATAGAAGCTGTTGCCTATCTAGGTAGGAGCTGAAGTCCGATTTGGGTCAATTGCAGACACTCGCCGGCAATAAGTGGACGTCCGTTTTGCCCCGGAAAGCGGACATCGCAGCGGCGTCTTTGGTCCGCTAAAGGCCAAATACAGCCATCCCGACTCTCATCCCGCCCCTCCCGCCGCACGCGGCCGTCGCGGCAGCCGCACTGCGAACTCGGTGAAGTCGCCGAACTCGCTGTCGACTGTGATGGTGCCGCCATGTTGTTGCGTTACGATTTCGTAGCTGATCGACAGCCCAAGCCCAGTGCCCTCGCCGGTTGGCTTGGTCGTGAAGAAAGGCTGGAACAGTTTATCCCTGTTTTCCGGCGGAATGCCCGTGCCGTTGTCACGCACCCGGACCTCGACGCTTTCGCCGAAGTCGCGGGTTGTGATCTTCAGTGCCGGGCGGTAAGTGCCGTCACCCTCCCGGCTGCGCCTGTTCGCCGCATAGAAGGCGTTGCCGATGAGATTGAGGAGCACGCGAGTCAGCTCCTGCGGCACGACGTCAACCGATGCGAGATTGAAGTCGAGGTCGCGCTCCACCGTGACGTCGAAGTTCGGATCCTGCGCACGGGCGCCGTGATAAGCGAGGTTCAGGGCCTCCTCGACGAGCGCGTTCAGATCGGCAGCTTGCCAGTCGTCGCTGCCGCCGCGCGAGTGCTGCAGCATGCTCCGGACAATGCCGTCGGCGCGGCGACCGTGCTCGACGATCTTCTCCAGATTTCCGGTCAGCATGCCGATTGTCTCGACAATTTCGGTCCGTTTGCCGGGATCGAGTGCGCCGACCGCACGCGCTGCTTCCTTCAGCTCGTCCAACAGTTCGACGGAGAGGCCGGCAAAATTATTGACGAAATTGAGGGGGTTCTTGATCTCGTGCGCGATCCCGGCCGTCACTTGCCCAAGCGCCGCCATCTTCTGCGCATGCACCAGGCTTGCCTGCGCCGTCTGCAATTCGCGCAAGGCCGATTCGGCGGCGTCTTTGGCGGCACGGATGGCCTCCTCCGCCCGTTTGCGCTGCGTGATATCGCTGTAGATGAGCACAAAGCCACCGCCCGGCACCGGATTGCGACGCACCTCGACGACGCGACCGTCGGGTCTCATACGTTCGTAGCGCAGCTCCAGCCCGGTGTCGTCCACGGTGCGGCCGAGCTGAGCTTCGAGATCGGCTGAGAACTCGCCGCGATCAGCGAGATACCGGAAATACTCGGTGCGATTCGGCCGCCCAGTGAGGAATGCCTCGGGCAGCTCAATCATCTCCTGCAAATTGCGGTTCCACGCGGCAAGTCTCCCCGCGGCATCGAACATGACCACCCCGTCGCCCATATTGTCGAAGGTAACGCGAAGCTCGGCTTGGCGATCGCGCAGTTCGTCGAACAGCCGTGCATTCTCGATCGCGATCACCGCCTGATCTGCGAAAGTGGTGGCCAGTTCTACTTCCTGCTTCGTGAAAGGTTCGACATGCGTACGATTGACCACGAAAATCCCAATCAGCGCATCCTCGCGCAGCAGCGGAATGCCGAGCATCGTGCGGTAGCCCTGAAGCTTCTGTCCTTCCTGGTAACTGTATTCTGGATCCTCCAACACGTCGTCAATTTGGACGGGCCGGCGCTCGAACTCCACACGCCCGCTGAGCGTACCCCGGTCGGGTGACAGCGGGTGCGTGTAGAGATATTTCTTTGCTTCGCTGGGAAGACCGTGGGACCCGACCGGGTGATAGTGCGCACCGAGCCGACGGAACATTACCGTTTGGTCGGCACGGCAGAGGCGGGCCACCGTCTCCACTAACGTGTCGAGCACGTTCTCGAGATCGACGGAGGAGCGGCTGATGATCTTGAGCACGTCGCTGGTCGCGGTGAGCTCGTCCACCGAGCGTGCGAGCTCGGCCTGACGCTCCCGCAACTCGTCGAAGAGCCTAGCATTTTCGATGGCGATCACCGCTTGGTCGGCGAAGGTGGTGGCCAGCTCGATCTCTTTGTTCGTGAAGGGTTCGACGCGGGTGCGGTGAATGCTGAATATGCCGACAAGTGCGTCCTCGCGCAGGAGCGGGATGGCCAGCATAGAGCGGTAACCAGCAAGTTTCTGCGCGTCGTTGTACGTGTATTCCGGGTCTTCCAATACATCGGAAATGCTGACCGATCTGCGCTCCAATGCCGCTCGGCCGCTCACAGTACCGCGGCCTGACGCAAAGGGGTGAGCGAGGACGAACTCCCTTGCCTCCTCTGAAAGGCCGTGCCAAGCGACCAGGTGATAGAGGTTATCTCGTCGTCGGCGCCACATGACTACCTGGTCAGCGCGACAAAGACGCGCCACCGTTTCCACCAGCGTTTTGAGGACCGTCTCGAGGTCGACGGAGGAGCGGCTGATTATCTTGAGCACGTCGGCCGTTGCGGTCTGCTGATGCAGGGACTCGCTCAGATCGTTCGTGCGTTGTTGCACTTCATTGAACAGCCGCACATTCTCGATGGCGATCGCCGCCTGGTCGGCGAAGGTTTGGACCAGCCTGATATGGCTCGGCGTGAACGGGCCAGGATCAGGCCGGGCCAAGCTAAAGAGGCCGATCACCTCGTCCTCTCTGAACATCGGCACCACGATGCCCGCCCGCACGCCGGCCAATTTTACTGCTTTCTTGAACCGATAGACCGGATCGTTCCACATATCCTCGTAATGGCCATAGTCGCCGGGATGCACTGGTCCGCGACGATGCAGGGCGTCATGCAGCGGGATCGGAACTGCGAGATTGAAGGCCACGGTTTCCTGGTTATGCCCTAACGCCAGTTTCAGCCGAAAAACATCATCGTCGCGCAGGTGAAGTAGGCCTGTCGGCGCGTTGCATAACTCCATCGCTGAACGCAAGATCGCCGTCGTCACTGTTTCGAGATCAAAGGCCGAGCGACTGATGACCTTGAGCACATCCGCCGTCGCAGTCTGCTGCTGTAGCGATTCTTCGAGATCGCGCGATTTTGCCCGCACCTCCTCGAACAGCCGCGCATTCTCGATCGCGATCACCGCCTGGTCGGCGAAAGTTTTCAGGAGATCGATCTGGCGCTGCGGGAAGGTGCCTTTAGCCGCCCGCACTAGCGCGATCGCGCCGACGGGGCGGCGTTCCTTCAGCATCGGAACCGCCACGATGCTGCTGATCTTCATGATATCGGGGGCGTTGCCCTGGGTGTACTCGGGGTCGGCGCGAACGTCGGGTACCTGCTCCACCTTACCATTCAGGATCGCACGGCCCGCACAGCTGCCTCGACCGGGGCGCATCGGATAGAAGGGTCGCAAGGCCTCGATGGCCTCGCGCGAGTATCCATATGAATGCATGAAATGGATGAACTCGCCGTCGAACCGGAAAACGTTGCAGAACTCGACTTGGCAGAGGCGCGCCGCGCTCTCGGCGATCGCCTCGAATACCGGCTGCACATCCGAAGGCGAACTCGCGATCACCTTCAGGATGTCGGCGGTCGCAGTTTGCCGCTCCAGCGCTCGATCTAGCTCTGTCGTCCGGCGATCAAGCTGCATTTGTAGATCGGCAACCAAAGGCGCCGGGTGGCGGGTGATAGACGACGCAATCCCTCGCTTGGTCTTGGCGGATTTGTGCCCTTTTTGCGCACTTGTCCTGCGGGCCCTCGCCTTGGTTGCCTTTCTGCCCATCTTTAGCGCACCATTTCCGCACCTGGGTCTAAAGCCGGCATCTTATCTGTCTGGGCCATTGGAGCGGAAGGGGTGGATTCGGCAAGTCTGTAGGACGACCTGTCTCATGTCCGAAATGGGTCAATCGCAGACAATTGGCTGGGTCTAACCGGTTATCCGCTCAACCCTCGAAAGCGGACATCAGAGTTACGCACCGTCGTGACTACTGAGTGCAGTGCACCGCGGGCAGCAGTTCAGCGCGGAGTCATTGCGGCGCGTTGTCCGCTGGGAGCGCCTGCCCTATGGATTTGTCGTCGGCGCTTTCGCGTCACCTTTGGCGAGAAATTCGAGTAAGACTTGGAGGCAGCGCGCGCCTTCCTCGCGATGGACCCAATGTGAGGCATCGCTAAAATAAATGGCTCTTCCGTGGACGCATAGACGTAGGCTCGCCTGCGCAAGCTCGCGTACACCGAACGGATCTTGTTCGCCCCAGATCAGCAACACTGGAGTAACTATCCGCAGGTCGCCGCTTTGCGGTAGATCCTTTTTCAAGAAGGCGCGATACCAATTCAACATCGCGGTGAGCGCGCCCGGAACGCTCCATGCGGCAAGATAGCGATCGCGTTCGGCCTGCGTCGAACCAGCCGCTGTTGCCTCGAGGCTCTGCGCGAGCGCCGCGAAGCGCCTTCGCCGCAACAGAAATTCAGGAAGCCAGGGCACGCGGAACAGTTTGACATACAGGCTTTTACGCCGCTGTTGGGGATTGCTTTGCATCGCCTCGCGCCAGACGGAGGGATGCGGCGCATTAATCACCGCGAGCCGGTCGAGCCGAGTGGGCGAATGCATCGCGATCCACCAACCGACCGTGCCACCCCAATCGTGCCCGATGACCGAAAAATGATTGGCCTCGAAATGATCCGCAAGGCTAGTGATGTCGGCCGCAAGCTGGTCGAGATCATAGGCCGCGATGCCCAGCGGTTTTTCGCTCAGATTATAACCGCGCTGGTCAGGCGCGATGACGTGAAAGCCGGCCTTGGCGAGTGGGCCAATATAGTTTTCCCACGTCTGCCAGTATTCCGGAAAGCCGTGTAGCAGGAACACGACGGGGCCGTCGCTCGGGCCCGCCTCGGCGAGATGCAACATTACCCCGTTGGTCCTCACATCAGAGAAGCGAATTTCGCTCATCGGAGCCCATGCCTCTTTGAACTTCGAGCCCTTCAGCGGAACCTGGCGTCGGCAAATCAATTATCCGACCAATGCAGCAGGTCCAAAAACGATAGGAGGTTATGATGCAAAAGCGGCCCCAATATGCGAAAGTCTGTCCGGAAGCGTTGAATGCAATGTTGGCGCTGGCCCAGGCCGTCGAGAAGACCGGTCTTTCCCCGCAACTGATCGAGCTTGTCAACTATCGCGTATCGCAACTTAACGGCTGCGCGTTTTGTCTCGACATGCATTCCAAGGACTTGCGTGCACGCGGTGAAACGGAACAACGGCTCTATATGATTAGCGTGTGGCGCGAGGCGCCTCATCTTTACAGCGATCGCGAGCGCGCCGCATTGGCGTGGGCAGAGGCCGTAACCCGGCTTGAGAACCAGCAAGTTCCGGACGCCGTGTACGACGCGGTCAGTCAGAAGCTCAGCGAAATGGAATTGGCCCAACTTACCTTGGCAATTGTCGCGATCAATGGTTGGAACCGATTCAACGTCGCATTCCACACCCCGGCCGGGAACTACAAGTCCGGTGTCAAGGAGTCCGCCGCGTAGGACTGCAAATCGCGATCGGACCGCGACGCGCGTTGCCGATATCCGAGAGAGGGTCCGCTAACGGATACGTAAGTCCGACGTCGCAGCACGTCAGAAACGGGCCACGTGCCGAAAAACGAGCGCGGCCCGCGAGTCAGGTTTCGGGTGGCTCTCGCTGGCACCTTACGGTTGGATGTCCTTGGCACTGTCATTGCTGAGAAAACCGAAGGTAAAGATGGCCAACAAGACTTACGGGACGGTGAGCCTCGAGCGACAGAAGGAGATGAGCGGCCTGGAGTTCGTCAAGGGCATTGCCATCGGAGCGCTGCCCTTGAATACGATCGCGCAGACGTTGGGCTACGACGTGGTGGAGGCCGAAAGCGGTCGGGTCGCCATCACGCTCGATCCGACAGTCGCTCACCTCAATCCATGGGGCACGGTGCACGGCGGTCTCACAGCTACGCTTCTCGATAGCTGCATGGGCCTGGCCATCCAATCGATGCTCGAAAAAGGCGTTGGCAGTACGACGCTCGAGTTCAAGATCTCGCTCGTCCGAACTATTACCCTAGAGACGGGTCAGATCAGGGCCGAGGGCAAAGTCCTCAACTGCGGCAGGCGTGTCGGCACAGCAGAGGGCCGCGTCACCGATGCCAAAGGCCGATTGCTCGCCCACGGCACGACGACCTGCCTCATTTTCCCGGGCTAACACTGTCGCTACCCACCCCTTCCGCGACGTCCGGTCCAGGTTAAAAGTGGACATTGGGAGTCCGCTGCGGAAGCTCCTATGCGCCATGCGTCCACAGCTCGAGCAACGCCTGAGCGTCGTTGATTTCGGGCATTTCCACAGTCGGCGAAAAGCCATCAAGGGCTGGCGTGAGAATGGCGCAGGCTTCGGCTGTGCGGCCGGTCGATCGGTAGAGCTTGGCGAGTGAAAGCGCGGCGAGCAGCTCGTAACTACGAGCGCCTTGCTGCTTTGCGACCGCGATGGAGGTTTGGAAGGCCTCCTCGGCCGGAGCGGAGTTACCGGGTTCTCGCTTCAGCAAGCATTCGCCGCGTAGCCGATAGAGGTACGGGTCGGTGAAATGCTCCTCCGTCTCATCCGCCATTGCCAACCCATGGTCGATCTGCATCAGCGCCATGTCGTAACCACCGGTCATGGCTTCAAGTTCTGCCAGCATCCCGTAGAACGATGGAGCGCCGCTCTTGTTGCCTAGACCGACATAGGACTCGAGCGCTTGCCTGAGCCCAAGTGCCCCCGACTCGGGATCGATTTCCCGTCCGCGGACCCAATTCGCGTACACCTGGCACACGTCAGCGTAAGTCTTCAGATTGTGCTCTTCCGTCAGTGCGAGTAAGGGCTCCACGGCGAGGCACGTGGACGAGACGTCGCCGCGGCGGCTTTCAAGAACGGCCTTGAAGAAAAGCGCGCCGGCGATAGCTGCGGCATGACCCAATTCGGCGGCGCGTCGGTTCGATCTGTCAGTTAGCTGTCGAGCGTGCTCGAGCTCCCCCAAATGCCATTCCGTCAAAGCGAGAAAATTCGTCGCGCTCACTTCAGTGTCATTGCCGAAACGGAATAGCGTTTCTGCGTCTCGTTCATGGTCGTAATCGCCCAAAGCCCGCTCGAGGACCGATCGCGCCGCTTGCAAGTCGCCGCGCTTGAGCAAGACATAACCGAGAACGCGGCGAGCCACGCCCGCTTCCGTGGGGCGCCCTTCGGATTCGGCTTCCCGAAGGAAGGCCTCAGCCGTTTCACGCGCTTGCCGGTTTTGGCCACGCATGAAGCCTATCAGGCTCTGCCCGTAGTAGGCGACGAAGCGCGCATCGGCTTCGTCCGCCGATCTCGCCAGTTCGCCGGCGCGCGCATAGGCGGCGCCCATTTCTTCGGCGGCAAAGCCTTTCAGCCACATCGCTGCATGACCATAGTCGGTGTGCAACTTCAGAAGTCGGCTCGAAGCGCTCGCGTCTCCGACTCCTTGCTGCGTCGCCGCGCGCTCCGCTTTTTCGGCCATCGCGATCGCCTTGCCGAGGTCGGCGATCGCCTCTTTGTAGGCCGAGCGGCGCAGCGCGGCTTCGCCCGCCTTGCTCCAATACTCGATCGCGAGATTGCCGAGCCCGGCCTCGGTAAAGTGACGGGCGATCGCCTCGGGTTCTTCGTTGGCCTCGATGAGCGCCGCTGCCGCGCGCCGGTGCAGCGTCCGCCGGCGGCTCTTCAAAAGGCTGTCGTATGCCGCGTCCCGAATCAGCGCATGCTTGAAACGGTAGATCGCCTCTGGCGGGACGCCCTCGACGAAGAGAAGGTCTGCGTCCAGGAGGCGGCCCAAAGCGATCTGGAGCAAGCCTTCATCGAATTCCTTGTCGCTGGCTTCGCCAAGACCGGCACGGCCAGGGTCGACCAGGGCCGCTTGTGAAGCGACGTTGCGCAGAACCACATAGGAAAAGCTCCGCCCCAACACCGCCCCGATCTGCGCCACTTCGCGCCCCGATCCCAAGCGGTCGAGGCGCGCCGCAAGCGACTGTCGCAATGTCGGCGGGATCGCCCTCGCGCCCCCTTGTTCGCCGCGCTCGAGAAGCAGGCGCGTCACCTCCTCGACGAACAACGGCACGCCGCCCGCGCGCTCGCTAACGCCCTTGATCACCTCCGT
>Ga0306921_10009323_pt1 | contig 10411 bp, 13 predicted proteins | sample sta12Cox44000080_FD_203760 | JGI IMG/M metagenome (GOLD analysis project Ga0306921, IMG submission 203760) | Lab enrichment of tropical soil microbial communities from Luquillo Experimental Forest, Puerto Rico - statoxic.12C.oxic.44.000.080 (v2)... | ecosystem: Environmental > Terrestrial >...
GCACGCGCGCTTGGATCAATCCCGAGTGCAGATAGATCGCATGCGGCATCACGGTCGCGCCGATGATACCGACGGCGAGCAAAAGCGCTTCGCTGTCGGCAAGCTGCGGCGTTACGGTGTGGAAGAGAGCGGCGCTCCAATCGATCGGCGCGATAAACATCTCGATCAGATAACAAACGCAGATCAGCCCGACGATCGCACCGATCACAAGTTCGAGCGGACGGAAGCCAAGTTGCTGACAGGTCAACAGGCCGTAAGTGATCACGGCCGTTGCCATCATTCCAGCAAGCAGCGGGATATGCAGCAGCAAGGAAAGGCCGATGGCGCCGCCGACAAATTCGGCGAGATCGGTCGCCATCGCGGCGATTTCGCTGGCCACCCACATTGCCAAAACCACCGGCCGGGGAAAGTGGTCGCGGCATAGCTCGGCCAGATTGCGGCCAGTGACGATGCCGAGCTTGGCCGAAAGCGCCTGAAACAGTATCGCAATAGCGTTGGCGACCAGCACCACCCACAACAGGCCATAGCCATATTTGGCGCCGGCCTGGATGTTGGTCGCGAAATTTCCAGGGTCCATATAGGCGATCGAGGCGATGACGGCGGGGCCGCCAAAGGCCAGCGCAGTCCGGAACCCGCCGGGACCGCCGGCGAGCGTCTCCATGGCGCGCGCGACAGTGCGCCCGGTGAGGGTAGATCGCGCCGCCGGCTCGACCATCGTCGGATTGGCCGTCATATCCTGCCGCATCGTTGCGTCGGGCGGGCGCTCGCCTGAAGCCCTTACTCCAAAATGTAGCACGAGCTACAGGATAGATATTGCTGCCATGAGGGTCAATGGCTCATATTGTAGCCAAGACTACATTTTCGCGTTCACGGCAAGAATGTTATGATCGGCGCAGGAGCGGGACCGAATCTCAAGTGCAAGCCCGGGGCGAGATTGATGGGCAAGCTTCCAGCGGAAGGAACCCAGGCGCGCCGCTTCGGCAAGGCGCGCTCTGCGCAATCGACCGCGCTGCATGAAGATTACGTCGAGCTGATCGCCGATCTGCTCGAGGGCGAAGGCGAGGCACGGCCGACCGACATCGCGCGTCGGCTTGGCGTTTCCCATGCCACCGCGATCAAAGCGATTGCGCGGCTCAAGCGCGCCGGTCTTGCCACCGCGCGTCCATACCGCGGCGTGTTTCTCACCGAAAAAGGCCGCGCGCTGGCGGAGCGGGTCCGGTTGCGCCATCGGCTCGTGGTCGACGTGCTGCGCGCACTCGGCGTTTCCAGCGAAGCCGCCGAAGCCGATGCCGAGGGCATCGAACATTACGTTTCCGACCAAACGTTGAAGGCCTTCGCGCAATTTCTCAAATCGCGGTAGCCCCAGTCCGCGTTACGAGGAGCGCCGCACAATGAGCCGGTTGCATGGACCGCCGCATCGTTCGAAATTTGTGCCGCGTACCACCGGCGAGACGCCGCTCGCGCCACGCAAACGCGTCGACCGCAATCAAGTCGTGCGGCAGATTTTGTAGTTTGATTCACGCCGCGTGCGCGGCCACCACTTCGGCAATGCCGTCGACGACTTCTTCCACCATGGCCTTGTCGTCGCCTTCGCCCATGATGCGAATGACCGGCTCGGTGCCGGACGGGCGCACCACCAGGCGGCCGTGGCCGTTGAGCCTGTTCTCGGCGTCGGCGATGGCGCTGCGCACCTTGGAATTCTCGAGCGGCTTGCCGCTGCGATAGCGCACGTTGCGGATCACTTGGGGCAGCGGCTCGAAGCGATGGCAGACCTCCGAGACCGGCTTATTTCGTTTCTTGACCACCGCCAGCAGCTGCAATGCGGCGACAAAGCCGTCGCCGGTGGTGGTGAAATTCGACAGGATGATGTGGCCCGACTGCTCGCCGCCGACGTTGTAACCGTGCTCGCGCATATATTCGAGCACATAGCGGTCGCCGACCGGCGTGCGGATAAATGACAGGTTGAGCGTTTGCAAATGCCGCTCAAGTCCGAGATTGGACATCACCGTGCCGACGATGCCCGGCTTGCTGAGCAGACGATCCTCGGCCCAGTTTTCCGTAATGACCGCCAAAAGCTGATCGCCGTCGACCAGATGACCGCGCTCGTCGGCGATCACAACACGATCGGCGTCGCCGTCCAGCGCAATGCCGATATCGGCGCGCATCTCGCGCACTTTGCGGCACAGCGCTTCCGGCGCGGTCGACCCACAGTCGCGATTGATGTTGAACCCATCCGGTTCGACGCCGATCGAAACCACGTCGGCGCCGAGCTCCCATAAAGCCTCGGGCGCAACCCGGTAGGCGGCGCCGTTGGCGCAATCGATGACGACGCGCAAGCCATCGAGCGAAAGATTGCGCGGCATGGTGCGTTTGGCGAATTCAATGTAGCGGTCGTGGACGCCGTCGATGCGCTTTGCCCGGCCAAGCTCGCTGCTTTTGGCAAGTTGCTTGGTTTTCTCGGCATCCATGAGCGTCTCGATCTGGTGCTCGACCTCGTCGGACAGCTTGTAGCCGTCCGGTCCGAACAGCTTGATGCCATTGTCGTCGTAAGGGTTATGCGACGCCGAGATCATGACTCCGAGATCGGCCCGCATCGAACGCGTCAGCATGGCAACCGCCGGCGTTGGGATCGGACCGAGCAAGAGCACGTCCATGCCGACGGACGTAAACCCAGCCACCAGCGCGGTCTCGATCATGTACCCGGACAGCCGGGTGTCCTTACCGATCACCACGCGGTGCCGATGATCGCCGCGGCGGAACGTCAGGCCGGCGGCTTGACCGGCCTTAAGCGCCAGTTCCGGCGTAATGACGCCGTTCGCGCGGCCGCGAATCCCGTCGGTGCCAAAATATTTGCGAACCATGATTGGCGGCCCCACCCGCTTACCCTCTCTGCGACGGATACTAGCCGCTTCTCGGTCTCGGCCGCTGCAAAAAAATTTTGGCTGATTTTACCGCTCCGGCGCTGTCATTTCAGCCTAAGCGCGAGGAGAATCAAAGGGATAATGAAGATTGCCGTTAACGGTTTCGCACTTCATTCTTATCCCAGGGGCTCGGTGGCGGCTGAACCACCGACACCGGATCCGATGCCGGAAAGGTCTCCTCCAGACCGCGTTCAAGCGCGTCGTCGAGCTTCTCATTCTGCCGCTCGCCCTCTTCGCGCCGCTTGTCGCTTCGTTGTTTGCGGTGTCGATCCATATCGGGGTCCTCAGCTTTCGGCTGCCTTGGTCGACGGGGTTGAATCGTTGGCGGCAACAGAGGCCGCACTCCAATAACCCATGAACAAGATGCGTGTTCCTCCGTTTTGACCGAGCCTAGAATTTCGGCCTTTATGTTAATAAGTGGTTCCGGGGGTGCTGGGAGGATGAGAACAATCACCTGCATTGAGGACCTGCGGCAGCTCGCCCACCGCAGGGTCCCGCGCGCCTTCATCGATTATGCCGAGTCCGGCTCCTATGCCGAGCAGACGCTGCACGCCAACCGCGCCGGTCTGGAGTGCATCGCGCTTCGCCAGCGCATCCTCCACGATGTCGGCGATCGCAGCACCAAGACCGCCATTCTCGGTGAACTGGCGACGCTGCCGCTTGCGCTCGCGCCGATCGGCCTCTGTGGAATGCAGCGCGGCGATGGCGAAATTCTTGCCTGCCGCGCCGCTCAAGCCGCCGGCATCCCATTCACGCTTTCAACCATGTCGATCTGCTCGATCGAGGACGTCGCCGGCGCGGTCGAAAAGCCATTCTGGTTTCAGGTCTACGTCATGAAAGATCGCGGCTATATCCGCGCGCTGATCGAGCGCGCCGCCGCCGCCAAATGCAGCGCATTGGTGCTCACCGTCGACCTGCAGGTGATCGGGCAGCGCCACCGCGACATCAAGAACGGCATGACCGTGCCACCGCAAATTCGTCTGAGCAACCTGATCGACATCGCCACCAAGCCGGCATGGGCGCTCAGCGTTGCGCGCGGCAAACGCAGGACATTCGGCAACATCGCCGGCCACTATCCCGGCATGAGCAGCGTCACCGTGCTGTCGAAATGGGTCGCGGAGCAATTCGATCCGACCTTGACTTGGAAAGATGTCGAATGGATCAAGAGCCTGTGGCCCGGCAAGCTCATCCTCAAAGGAATCCTTGATGTCGAGGACGCCCGTATCGCGGTCAAGAGCGGGGCCGCGGGCTTGGTCGTATCCAATCACGGCGGCCGCCAGCTCGACGGCGCGCCGGCGTCGATCTCGGCCTTGCCGGCGATTGCCGATGCGGTCGGTGCCGATATCGAGGTGATGTTCGACGGCGGAATCCGCTCCGGGCAAGACATTGCGCGGGCGCTGGCGCTTGGCGCACGGTCGTGCATGAGCGGCCGCGCTTATATTTATGGTCTCGGCGCCGGCGGCGAGGCGGGTGTTGCGCGCGCCATCGAAATTATGCGCAACGAGCTCGATATCACGATGGCGCTGATGGGCGTCACGCGCGTTGGCGACATTAACCGGAGCAACGTCGTGGAATGACCATCCGTCAACCTTATGAAAAGGTATCTTGTGATAGTTAACGCTCCAATGTTGGCCTTGCCGTCGCCAGAGCGAAGGCGGGCAGAATCGGGGTTGAGGAGGGACGCGATGCGTAGATCAATACTAGCGGCGGCAATTTTTGCCGGGGCGATCGGGTTTTCGGCGGCGCGGGCCGATACGGTCGGTGCCGTTGCGGGTGCCGGAACGGGCCTGCTCGTTGCCGGGCCCCCTGGCGCGGTGGTCGGCGGCGTCGTCGGAGCTGTGTGGGGCAAACCATTCTGGGGACCGTCGATCAGCAGGGGGCACTGCTGGACCGACAGCGATTTTCATCGTCATTGCAGCAAACACTGGTAAGCCGGTATCCGATCGACCCCGCGACCACCGCTCATTCCCGGGTATGCGGGAATCCAGTTTGTTTGTTCCCGCCCCCGCAGGGACGAGCGGACTACGGATATTGGGGGCGCAACGCCGCGCGGCGCTATTCCTCCCGGTAACCGTAGGTCGGCGCATTACCGGTCGCGCCGTAATATTTGTACGGTAGGAATTTCCCTGACATCGAGATCTTGACCCGATCGCCTTTGGGATCGGGCTGACGTTCCATCGCCAGATCGAAATCGATCGCGGACATGATGCCGTCGCCGAACTCCTCCTCGATCAGGACTTTCAAGGCCGGCCCATTGATCATCACGAGTTCATAGAACCGATAGATCAGCGGGTCGGTCGGCGGCATCGGCGATCCGCGGTGCGGAACCTCGTTGAGCAACGCCTGCTCGGATTTGCTCAAGCCGAACAATTCGGCGGCCTTGGCCGCCTGCGGCTTTGTCAACTTCATCTGGCCAAGAACGGCGCCGGTAACGAGCACCGGCGACATGCCGCCGATCTCGGCGCAAATATGTTTCCAGGTCCAGCCGTTTTCTCGTTTGATGCCGAGCAGTTTTTCGGTGAGCTCGGCTCGCGTCATTGCCGATGCCATGGCAGGGTCTCCTTGGTTGCGGTGCCTGTCCGCAGCGTAGCAAGGGCCGTGCCAAAAGCACTGCAATTCGCAGGGGAAGGCCGCCGGGTCCCCGATTTAAGGCGGCGAGGCGCCATCGCGGCCGACATTGAGACGGGTGACGTCCAAGCTGCCATCGGCCTCCTTGCCCGTTGCGACGGCGGTAAACGGCGCCCCGGGCGTGATCGCGCCAGTGTCGGCGATGACATAGCGCACGATCGGCACATTTGGCTCGATGATGATTTTCTTTTCGCCGTCCTTGTATTGGAGGGTCACAACTGGGCCGTCCACGCCGGAAACACTGGCGCCGACTGTGCCGTTGGTCATGGTGGAATTGGGCGCGCCGTCCCATGGCCGGTGTCCCTCGCCAGTTCCGCGCATGGATTCGGCGAAAATGTGCACTTCGAGCGCCTTCTGCGAACCGTCAGGTTGCGGCATGGCTCCGCTACCGATGAACAATCCCGGCTTGATATCGGCCAGGGAGGCCTTCACCACCGCGACTACCAGCACCTTGTCGGCGAGTTTGAGTTTGAGCTCCTCGCCGTTCGCCGATTTTGCCAGCACGGCGCTGCCGTTGAGTTTTTCGATCGTGCCGCGCAAGCGCGTCGTCTGCGGCTGCGGTGATGCTGCCTGCTGCGCCAGCGCCGCACCCGCCGCGGCCGCGCCGATGAGCGCAGCGGCGGCCATCAATCGCGTTCGTCTCATTTTGGCCCTTAAAATAAATTTCGGCGTCAACGCCACACGCCGTAGTCGCCAAACGAGAGATTCGGCGCCTCGAGTGTGCCATCTGGCTGCTTCTTGGCCGCGAAGACCGTGACCTTCTGACCGGGCTTGAGATCGGCGGCGGACTTCCTCGCCGCTCCGGTAATTTCGGTTGTCGGCGTCACCAGAACCTTCTGTTCGCCGTCCTTGTACTTCACCGTGAGAGTTTGCCCGTCCACACCTTTCACTTGGTTATCGACCGTTGCGTTCGTCATCGTGCTGTTGGCGGCAAAATCCCAAGGGCGGTAACCTTCGGCGAGACCGCGTTGCGCTTCCGGAAAGATGAAAAGCGCTAGCGCCTTTTGGCTGCCGTCGGGTTGCGGCAGGCCGGTCACTGCGACGTAGGCGCCGGTTTTCACGTCAGCGAGGGAAGCTTTGACGATCTCGTTCACCGGCGCATTGTCGGCGAGCTTGAGCTTCATCTCGGCGCCGTCGCGCGCTTTGACTGTCAGAACCCCGCCGTCGATGGCGGTAATGGTCCCGCGCACGCGCACTGTCGGGGGCGCCGCCTGCGTCTGCTGCATCATACCCTGGGCCAGGGCTGCGTTTTGCGGCAGCACGGATGTGGCACACAGCAAGCCAACCGCGCTCGCGGCCAATACCTTCCACAACGTCATCGTCGTCCTCCCTGCGCGCATTTCCGATTAATTCGCCGTAGGGTAGAACCCCAATCGCACCGGTCTTATTCCGGTGCTCGCGGCTGCGGAACCATGAGGTCCTGTTCCAAGAGGCACCTTAGTTCCTTGGTTATTTCCGGCCTCGCGCCGTACCACAACTGGAATTGCGGCACGGCCTGACGCAATAGCATACCGAGCCCATCGGCAGTGCGCAGGTTGCGCGCCATTGCGGCGCGTAACAGAGGCGTGATCAGCGGCACGTAAACCAGATCGGCGACGGCCGCGTCGACGGGCAGCCGCGCAATGTCGACTGCAAGTTCGGGCTGCCCCGGCATGCCGAGCTTGGTGGCGTTCACCAATAGTTTTGCCTGCGCAAGCCGTTGGTTGCGGTCTTCCCATGCGGCGACGTGAACCCGCGAGCCGAACCACTCCTGCAATGCTTGGGCCCGGCGCAATGTGCGATTGATTACAACGATACGGAGTGCGCCGCGTTCCAGCAGGCCATAAACAACCGCCCGCGCCGCCCCGCCGGCGCCGAGCACGATGGCGGTGTGGCAATCGCGATGCCAATCTGGAGCGCAGGCGTCAAGATTGTCCAAAAAACCTTGAACGTCGGTGTTGGTGGCGCGCAAGACGCCGTCAAGCCACAGTGTGTTGGCGGCGCCGACCGAGCGTGCGCGATCGTCCGGCTGCGACCAGGCGAGCGCCGCTTCCTTGTGTGGAAAGATCAGATTAGCGCCGACATAACCGCGCGCGGCGAGCGATTGCAGAAAGTCGCGAAATTGATCCGGGGGGACAGCCTCGCGGCGATACTCACCCGCAATGCGGCAGGTCTTGAGCCAGTAATTATGAATGACCGGCGAACGCGAATGTTCGACCGGCCAGCCGATGACACAAGCGGCGGGGCTCACGCCTCATCCACTACGGAATTGCGCAGCACGCCGATCTCGGGGCTCTCGATCTCGATCGTGTCACCCGGTTTCAACCAAACCGGCGGATCGGATTTGGCCGCCTTCTTCACGGGCGTGCCGGTGCAAATCACGTCGCCCGCCTTGAGCGTCATGAAGCTTGTCGTATAGGCGATGATATCGGCGAAGGAAAAGATCATGCTCGCAGTCGTGTCGTCCTGCGTCACCTCGCCGTTCTTGCGCACAGTCAGGTGCAGCGGCTTGTTGAGATCGAAATCGGTTTCGATCCACGGTCCGATCGCGCCGGAGGCGTCGAAATTCTTGCCCTGCGTGACGTTGAACTGGCCGTGCCGCGTCCAGTCCCGGATCGTGCCTTCGTTGCATAGTGTAAGGCCGGCGACCATTTCCAATGCGCGGTCTTTCGGCACGTGCTTGCAATCTTGCCCGATCACGATCGCGATCTCGCCTTCGTAATCGAGTTGCTCTGAAATCTTCGGCCGCACCAGGTGCTGGCCCGAGCCGACCAGCGAGCTCGGCGCCCGATAGAACATGCTGGGATATTTGGGATTGTTGGTGACGTTATAATCCTGGCCGCGATTGGCGTAGTTGATGCCGATGCACAGGATCTTTTCCGGCGCGGCAAGCGGCGCCAACAACTCCACCTCGGCGAGCGGCACGTCCGCGCGCACGCCGTCGGATGCCGCTTTGGCCTGGTCGAGCGCGTTTGCCCGAAACACCTCACTGAGGCTTTGGAAGCGGTGCAGGCGAGGGCGCAGATCGACGATCCCGTCGCCGGCAACCGCGCCGAAACTCGGCCGGCCGCGCAACGCATAGCTGGCAAGACGCATCTCGTGATCCCCCACTTTAGCGAGCGATGTGTTAGAAGCCCGGGCACGCAGCGTCAACGACGATCTCCCTCTCCCGGCAAGCGGGGATAGGGTCGGGGTGAGGGGGACAATGAAAGCGCTTTTTCTCGACTGCAACGATCAGATGGCGCCCGTTTGGCAGCGGGTCGTGCGGTCCGACGATCCGGCAATTGACGTCAATCGCCGCGCCTATGCGCAAGCCGACCTGCCGGGCGTGCTTAAAGGCTACCAGATCTGTATCGACGATCACTCCTACCTGCCGACCGAGCTGATCGACCGCTGCGACGCGCTCAAGCACGTCGTGTTTCTGGGCACCGGGCCGGCGAGTTACATGAGTCTGCGCGATCTCGCCGCCCGTGGCATCAAGGTCCACATCATCAGGAACTACGGCGACACCGCTGTCGCCGAACATACTATCGCGCTGATGTTCACCGCGTGCCGCGAGGTGGCGCGGATGGATCGCGAAGTGCGCGCCGGCACTTGGGTCCCACATGAAGGCGTGCAACTTCTCGGCAAGACGCTCGGCGTGATCGGGCTCGGCGGCATCGGCAGCGAGGTCATGCGGATCGGCCGCGGCATTGGCATGGAGGTGATCGCCTGGAACCGGTCACCGCGGCCCGGCGCGCCGCTCGTTGCGCTTGACGAGCTCTTGGCGCGATCGGACGTCATTTCGATGAATCTCACGCTCAACGACGAGACCCGCGGGTTCCTCGGCGCCGCCGAGTTCGCGCGCATGAAACCCGGCGTGATTTTCGTCAACACCGCGCGGGCCGCACTAATCGATGAGGCGGCCTTTATCGAGGCCTTGGGCAGCGGCCGGATCCGCCATGCCGGCCTCGATGTGTTTCATGCTGAGCCGTTAAGCCGCGACAATCCGCTGGCGCGGATGGAGAATGTCACCTTGAGCGCGCATGCCGCATTCCGCACGCTCGAAGCCTCGATGACGCTGTTGCGCCGGGCCATCGACATTGTGCGCGATATCGTCGCGAGACCGGCCTGACCATCGGCCCGGCGTGGCGCCGGAACCGAGCCGGTGCTATTGAGGCGCGATTTTCCCCCGGCGCCGGGTTCCCTATGGGCGAACGTTTTTTTGAGATTGCGCTTCGCGTCAATGGCGAGGAGGTCCGCGAGCGGGTCGAAGCCCGCAAAACATTGGTGGATTTCCTGCGCGACGACCTCGGACTGACCGGCACCCATATTGGCTGTGAACAAGGCGTGTGCGGCGCCTGCACCATATTGCTCGATGATGCCGTGGTGCGCGGCTGCCTTCTCCTCGCGGTACAATGCGATGGCGCCGAGGTGCAGACGATCGAAGGTTTGTCCGATTCCGGCGTTATCGCGGACCTGCAGGACGCATTTCGGCGCCGCAACGCGCTGCAATGCGGCTTCTGCACGCCCGGCATGCTGATCGGCGCCCAAGAGCTTTTGTCGCGCGGCGGGGTCCCTAGCCGTGATATGATTCGGGAACATCTTTCCGGCAATTACTGCCGGTGCACCGGCTACCAGGCGATCGTCGACGCGATCGAATCCGTCGCCCAGACGCGGGCGCGAAAGGCAGAGGCACACCCATGAACGAACATGCCAAACCGCTGACGCTGTCCGAGCGCGCCGACGAGCTTGAAGAGCAGATGATGCATGAGCTTGGCGAGCGCATCGCCACCAAATCGACGCTGTTCAACATCGCCGACGGCAAGGTGGAGATGCCAAACGGCCCGGCGCTCAAGGCGGCAAATCCGGACAAATATTTTCTGATGGGCGCCGATCCGCGC
>Ga0306921_10009325_pt1 | contig 10410 bp, 14 predicted proteins | sample sta12Cox44000080_FD_203760 | JGI IMG/M metagenome (GOLD analysis project Ga0306921, IMG submission 203760) | Lab enrichment of tropical soil microbial communities from Luquillo Experimental Forest, Puerto Rico - statoxic.12C.oxic.44.000.080 (v2)... | ecosystem: Environmental > Terrestrial >...
TCCGGTTCGATGAGAGGGGTGTGGAAACAGGAGCAACGGGCGACCTAGTGAGGCACCGCCAGACGAAAGGGGCGGCAACAGATATGGTCGACCTCAAGCCACCCGCGTCACACTCCGACTCTACCATCGGCTGGCATTGCTATCGACGGAGGCGACGGTCCGGAGTGGGTCGGTTTGAGCCGTTGGCTCGGGGTCGAGGGCGATCGATGATCTCGACGGTCCGCGAATGGCTCCACCGGGTGGTAAACGGACCCTCGAGGTTGCCACTTATCGGTCAGCTCCCCGACCCACAAGAGACATTGACCGCACTCGTCGGCGGCTTGCAGGTTGCAAAAACGTCCTACTATCTCCTGACTGATCCTCGCGAACCGGATATCCTTCACATCCTGGTCCGAGGGAGACTGGATGCTGTGTGATCAACTGCATCGGCGCGAGTTTATCACGCTTCTTGGCGGCACGGCGGCGTGGCCGCTTGCTGCGCACGCAGCAGACGAGAAGAGACACACGGTCGGCATTCTCAGCGCAGGAGGCGCCGGCGCGGCGGATGCCGCTTTTCTCGATGCTTTGCGGGAGTTCGGCTGGATTGCAGGGAGAAACGTCGTTTTCGAGAACCGCTACGCGGAGAATCGGCTCGACCGGCTGCCCGAGCTCGCAGCGGACCTCGTTCGCCTCAAGGTCGATGTGATTGCGGTAGGCGGAACTCTTGCGCCGCTAGCGGCCAAACAAGCCACCGCGACCATCCCGATCGTAATGATGGCCGCTGGCGATCCATTAGGGACCGGGCTCGTTGCTAGTCTGGCGCGACCCGGCGGGAACGTCACGGGGATGAGCCTCATGTCGCCGGATCTGGTCGGAAAGCGACTTCAATTACTGAAGGAGGTTCTGCCTCGTCTCTCTCGGGTGGCCGTGCTTTGGAATGCAGCCAATCCGTATTCCGCGCTCGTCTTCAAAGCGACGCAAGATGGAGGTCAAACATTGGGGATAGAGGTGCGATCCTTGGACGTGCGGGGCCCGGACGACTTCGATCGCATATTTGAAGCGGCTAGACAACAGCGCCCCGATGCGTTGATTACGGTCGAAGACCCTCTCACTGGTGATCACCGGAAGCTCATTGCAGACTTCGCGGCCGGGCAGCGCCTTCCCGCCCTTTATGGGCTTAGGACATTCGTGGCGGCAGGTGGGCTCATGTCATACGGGGCAAGTCTCACCGACCTCTTTCGGCGTGCCGCCGGCTATGTCGACAAAATTCTCAGGGGCGCCAAGCCCGCTGATCTCCCAGTGGAACAGCCGACCAAGTTCGAGCTAGTGATCAACCTCAAGACCGCAGAGACCCTCGGATTGGCCGTGCCGCCCACCCTCCTCGCCCTCGCCGACGAGGTGATCGAATAAAACAAGCGAACGGCGGCTTAGGGTCGTGACCGGACACCTGCCTTGCGTCGCGGATGCGCCCGACGGGTACCGCGTTAGCACCCGCCAATGTCATTGAATTGGAGCGTGACCCTCGCCAAAGCTGCAGGCCCGGTTGGTTCCCCGAGCGCCGCCTCACGCCTCGACCGATCCGCCACCTCCGGGCGCGGCTCAAGCATGTGATAGATCAGTCGGGCGATCGAGCGAGCAGAGAGGATCGCAAGCCCTGGCATGAGCCCAACGGCCACCGCAGCGATCGTCACTACCCAAGGCGGCAGATCGTTCATAGTTCCATGTCCCCGTCTTACCGACCCGACAAGGCTTCGCACGCATTGCTTAACGAATTGTTGGCTGGTACCCATCCCATGCCCCGGGTGCCGCCCGCAGGACGCGTTTCTGCCTTGAGCACGAGCCTTCTGCGGGACGCGCTCATGCGCTGAGCCGCTACGTCCATGCGTGAGCGTCTATACGTCAGACGCGGCCCATTTCTTAATCAGCGCCTCAACCCGACCAGGCACGCCCCATGCCTGTCTAATCTGCGAATTGCCCGTCGCTGCCGAGCGGATTCGCGTTGAGAATGACGGTTCCCAATGCTCCAATTCTTCTAAGTACCCAATGTACTCTTTTGCGTCTGCGAAGCTGCCACTCTCTTCAAAAAGACCAATCAGTACCTCGCTCATTCGGCGGTGTGTTTGCTTATTCTTACGATACGTGTCAAACAATTCCTGCGATAGTTGGCGCGGAGTTTTATCGATACCGTTGAATGCTTGAAAACGGCTTATAAATCCGTAAGGGCCCAACCCGGCGGCATCTGCATTTCACGAATGGTCCGGGACCAGATCCGAGACAAGCTGCCCTACCAGTTCGAGGACATGGGCGAGCAGGCCGTCAAGAATATCGCTAGGCCGGTTCGCGTCTATGAATGGCGCCTTGGAAGCACAACTGGCGTACCGACGACGCGCGCGGCTTCCGCCACATCAAGTCTGCCGCCTGCCGCAGCACCGCGCCTGTCGATCGTTGTCCTGCCCTTTACAAACCTCAGCAGCGACCGGGAGCAGCAGTATTTCGCGGACGGGATCACCGAGGATCTAACGACCGATCTCTCAAGGATCGAGAATATGTTCGTGATCTCGCGCAATACCGCATTCACCTACCAGGGAAAGCGGATTGACACGAGGCAGATTGGCCATGAGCTGGGTGTGCGCTATGTAATGGAAGGTAGCGTCAGGCGGTCCGGTAACGGGGTCCGCATAAATGCTCAGCTGATCGATGCTGAGAGCGATGCGCATTTGTGGGCCGAGCGCTTCGATGGCGACTCGGGGGACCTCTTCGCGTTGCAAGACGAGGTCACAAGCCGGCTCGCGAACGCGCTCGGCGTCGAACTGATCGCGGCGGAGACTGCCCGGCCGAGGGAGCATCCCGACGCATTCGACTATGTTCTCCGGGGGCGTGCGGCATTACTGAAATCCCGGACGCCGGACACCTACAGAGAGGCAATTAATTCCTTCGAGCACGCATTGGCGCTCGATCCACAATCCGTCGAGGCACAGAGCCGATTGGCGAATGTACTGGTGATCCGCGCGCTCAGTGGAATGGCCGAATCGATGGGGCCCGACCTCGCACGTGCCGAAGGGCTTGTCGATCGAGCCTTGGGGGCCCCGCCGAGCTATGCACATGCACATATCGTCAAAGGCCACGTGCTGCGCGCTCAACAACGATGGCAGCAGGCCGTTTCAGAATACGAGGCGGTGCTCGCATTGAATCCCAACGTGCTGGGCGCATTAACCGGGCTCGGCATGTGCAAGCTCTACGCCGGGTCGATAGAGGCGGGGATCCCGCTCGCAGAGCAAGCTATCCGGCTCAGCCCCCGCGATCCGGACATCGGGTTCTGCTACAACCTGATCGGAACTGTGCATCTGCTGCAGTCGCACATTGACGACGCGATCGTCTGGCTCGAAAAAGCGCGCAGCGCGATGCCTACCGAACCGTCCCGACGCAGCCGCCTCGCCGCCGCCTACGCCCTAAGAGGCGAAGCCGAGCGCGCCGCCACTGAACTCGCTGAAGCTCGCAGGCTGAGCCACGATAATCGTTTTTTGAGCATTGCACGCCTGAAGGCTATAGGATCTTTGGGGGTACCGAAGACCCGAGCTTTATTCGAAGCCACCTATTTCGTCGGGCTGCGCAAGGCCGGGATGCCGGAGGAATGACCCAAACCCGACGCCTTGCCGCAATCTTGGCTGCCGATGTCGCAGGCTACTCACGACTGATCGGAGCGGATGAGGGAGGCACTCTCCAAGCGCTGAAGGCAATCCGTGCCGAACTGATTGACCCGACGATCGCCGCGCACAATGGCCGGCTGGTGAAGACGACAGGCGACGGTCTGCTCGTCGAGTTCGATAGCGTGGTCGATGCGCTGCGTTGTGCGACCGAGGCGCAGGCTGGAATGGCCGAGCGCAATGCAACGATGCCTGCGAAGAAGCGCATCGACTTCCGCATCGGCATTAACATGGGCGACATCGTGGTCGAGGACGGCGACATCTTCGGCGATGGCGTGAACGTCGCTGCACGACTGGAAGCCTTAGCTGAGCCCGGTGGGATCTGCGTCTCGGCGCGCGTGCAGGAGGATGCCGCGGGCAAGCTGGATCTCGCCTTCGAGGATCTGGGGGAGCAGTCGCTCAAGAACATCGCGCGTCCAATAAGGGCCTACAGGGTAGCAACCGGTGCCGTACCTACTACAGTGCAAGAGACACCCACCCTAGCACTGCCCGACAAGCCATCTATCGCGGTGCTGCCCTTCGCCAATATGAGCGGCGACCCGGAGCAGGAATATTTTGCCGACGGCATGGTCGAGGAGATCATCACCGCGCTCAGCCGCATCCGCTGGCTCTTCGTCATCGCTCGCAATTCGAGCTTCACCTACAAGCGCCGGGCGGTCGATGTGAAGCGAGTGGGCCGCGAGCTCGGTGTCCGCTACGTTCTAGAAGGCTCGGTGCGCAAGGCGGTCAGGCGAGTGCGCATCACAGCGCAGCTCGTCGACGCCCAAAGCGGCTCGCATCTGTGGGCCGACCGCTTCGACGGTTTGCTCGAAGATGTCTTCGACCTCCAGGACAAGGTGGCATCGAGCGTCGCCGGCGTGATCGAACCAACATTGCAAGCTGCCGAGATGCGCCGCTCCGCCGCCCAGCCTACGACCGACCTCACCGCCTACTCTACCTGCGCGCGCTTGCGGTCTTCTTTCCAAGAACAAAAGAGCGGATCCTCGAGGCTGTGGGATTGCTCGAGCAAGCGATCTCGATCGACGGGCGATACGCTCCTGCACTCTCCTGGGTGGCGATCTGCCACATGCAGCTAGCCCGAAGGTGGGCCGAAGAGCCGGAGACAAACCGCCGCAAAGCCATCGATCTCGCTCGGCAGGCGCTCGAGGCGGGGGAGAACGATCCGGGCATCCTCACCAACACAGCCTTCGTGCTGGCTCAATTCGGCGAGGACATCGGTGCGATGATCGGGCTGGTCGACCGTGCGCTCGCGATCAACCCGAGCTACGCCGGCGGCTGGTTTGTGAGCGGCATGCTCAGAGTCTGGGCCGGCCAATCCGATCTCGCGATCGAGCATCTCGAGACCGCGCTGCGCCTGAGCCCGCGCGAGCACATGGGTACGGCCCGCGGCGTGATAGGCATGGCCGATTTTTTCAACCGTCGGTTTGACGAAGCGGCGCCGAAGCTGCTCCTGTCAATTCAGGACGAGCCAGGCTTTCCCCCTACATACCGCACTCTCGCCGCGTGCTATGCCCATATGGGGCGGCTCGACGAAGCGCGCGCGATTGTCGCCCGGCTTCGCGCAATTACCCCGCTGGTCGTGTCGAGTGATCTGCCGTTTCGCAAGCCGGAGGACCGTGAGTTGTTTCTGTCGGGCCTGCGCTTGGCGGCGGGCGAGCCAGAATGAGCCCAGGCAGTCCACCTCACTGCACCCGCGGCCGTCAACCGCACCTATCTGCCCAAGCTGGAGAAGGGTGCGAGCTATCCGGGGCTGAAGGTCATCGCCAACATCGCGACAAGAAAATCCTCTGGGGTAAAGGCCCAGGAGGCTGAGCCGGCCCGAAGCTCCCTGAAAACTTTCCCGACGACCGCTCGCTCGCATGGTAGGATCTATCCTCGCCCGCGGAACTGCCTACGCCCATGTTGATCAACGAATTTAAAATCATCAATTACAAAAGCTATCGCGTGACAACACCAATCCAGCTGTCTACCGGCTTCAATGTTTTCATCGGCAAGAACAATGGCGGCAAGACAGCCCTATTGGAGGCTCTGTCGCTTTCCACTCTGTGAATAAGCCACATCGTCATTCAGGTATTCCGCGCGAGCAGCTCGTGTAGCCAATGTCGAGCGTTGAACTGACCGTCACTCTCGCGCCCGCCGATTTGCGACGAGCATTCGCAGCGCGGATAACTTTTTCTTTCCCGTCCCCGCGGAGTGTGACGAAGTACAGGCCATGACCCTGCTACACGAATTTCTACAGGAGGCACGCTCATTTTTGTTTTCGGGTGCACGCAGGCGAGGTGTCCGGGGTCGTGACCTTTGGACCCCTCTCCTATCCGTTTCATGGAATGTTTGCTGGACCGGACACGGGATACACTGCAAATTTTTGTCCCAATGCCGAAAAGAGCGATTTTCAGCTCTAGGTGAATTTCATCGAAACAACAATGATACCGGATATTTGGCGGTAGGAAGATTTGTCGCCCGATCGGTCTATTCGTTCCGCGCAGAACGCCTCTCACTCGCAACGCACCGATATGCCGATACTCGAGTTCTGTCGCCCAATGCACAAAATCTCCCCGTAGTCCTGAACGTCCTACAAAGCGACCACGAGCGATTTGAACGGTTTAGCGCGCTAGTGAGGCAAGTCTTCCCCTCCATTCGCCGCGTCAGTGTACGTCCACGATCAGTCAATTCTGAGATTATCGTCTGGAATGCGGACGCGCCCGCCGAGCGCGACGATCTCGCTATCGAACTCTTGGCGGAACCGTGGGCCGACAGCGGCAGCAGCACCGGGGGCGCTTGATGCTGGCGGTACTCGGAGGCCTCGCCGATGTCGAGCGCAATCTAATCCGCACGCGTATCGCCGACGGCCGCGCGCGCGCCAAGGCCCAAGGAAAGCTCATGGGCCGACCCCCTTCCTCACACCGGCACAGAAGAAGGAGGCCATCAGGCGGCGCGCGCAGGGCGCTACGGTCGAAGAATTGGCGCACAGCTACAACGTCAGCCGCGCGACGATTTCACGGCTCGAAACTGGCCTGTACCGTAATTCTTAATTAACCGCCATATGCTTCCTATTGCAGCGGTTCCCGTCGCTGAAACCAATAGGATTTCCCCCGTGCTCGAAACGATTTTTTCCCGCCTTCTAGTAGGGGATGCGGACATCGCCGGCCAGTTCACCGCCGCCAAGCCCTTCTGGGACGAATTTTTCATTGAGCACGGCGATAAGCCGGAGGCCGAGCTTGCGGACGTTCTGACCATCACTCAGAGCCGATTTTACACCAAAAGTCGCGCCGGGCGATTATGACTTCGCAAAGCTCATTATGCCGCTCACCGCCATCGGCAGCCTTTACGACGCGGGCACCGGATTTCAGGGGGATAATCTGGCGCTCGCCTGGAAGGTAGTGAGGGCGTTCGAGCGGTCACATGTCAGCGGCGAAGTTAAGGGAAGCTATCTGCACTACGCTCGTGCCATCTACGGGCCGCCTGACGCGGGCCGCTAACTGGTTCTGCCGAACACTTTCGAGGCATGAACGACAAAAACCGCGAGTGGTGGAAATCGCCAATCCGCATTTTCAGGCGCGGAGCAATCAGCATTTTAGGTGCCTACTTTTTCGTAAACGGCCTTGGCAAAGGCGGCGTGACGATCTTGGTTCTAATGCTGTTCCTTGGAGACAACTGGGTTACCCGTCATGGATGGCTCAGCATTGGAATTGCTGTTGTTGTAGGAGTTGGAATCCTGTTCCCACTGATTTTTCTGATGAACAAAGAGGAAGAGGCTGGGCGCAAAGTGCGCTGGTTTTTTGACTGAATTTTCCGTTTCTCTGTACCGCCTACAGCCGACTACAGCGTCATGCCATAAAGCCGCCCCCGCGCGCGTGTCATGGCTTGGGAAGCGGCCGACAAGTGCGATTTCCGCGACCCCTACCCGTGCGGCCTTCTCATCGGCAAGCCTCCTTTGCCCAAATTGAGTTCGCAGCGGACTCTCCGCTGGAAGGAGATGGATTCGAACTTTCAGTTCCTGGTCGCAAGAGGGTGCGTCCCTTTCGGTGATGGGTCCCTTCCGACGGGACTTCGAAAGGCGCTGGAGAAAGGGTCGAAGCCTCCGAAACCATAGCCTGTTGCCGCGGTCGGCGCCCAGCTCCGGCTGCTCAAGCTGCGGATCCTGGAATTTGACCGTATGATCAATGCTTGGCACCGATCCAGCGAGACGAGCCGGCGGCTCGATGAGATTCCGGGTATTGGTCCGGCGCTGGCCACGGCTCTGGTTGCCAGCGTCGCTGATCCGAAGGCGTTCCGCTCGGCGCGGGATTTCTCGGCCTAGATCGGGCTCGTGCCGAGGCAACGCTCGAGCGGGGGGAAGGAGAAGCTTGGCAGTATCAGCAAACAAGGCGACCGCTATCCGCGCGGCCTGTTCACGGAACCGGGCGCATTCCGGGACGGAACGTGACACAGTTAGAGTTCTGCGATCTCGTATGCACCGCGGCGCGGATCAGGGCAATGGCGGAGGGGTTCCCCCGAAGCTGGAGCAAGACGTCCATCATGAACGCAGCGAGCAAGATCAGACGCAGTCCGGCGATGCTCTGTGAGCGATGCAAGACTGAGATCACACTAGCCAACCTGCTCGATGCAGAACCGGACGTGAACCGGCGCAACCGTGAGCTTGTCGCCGGAGGTCAGCGCCGGGTGCTCTCTGCGAGCGCATGGGCGCTCTTCGAGGCGCTTTACGCGGGACGCGGGAAACCCCTGAGTGGGGACTTTCTACGAAAAGCAATTGGCGCGTCGGGTCTCAGCAAGCACCTTCACCAGCTGCGCTGAGTATTAATTGGATCGCGATACCGGCTGGAGACAGATCGCGGCGCCGCGTACGAGCTGAAGATCAACTAAGACTGAACCGACAGACACTGCTCCAGCGCGAGACCGGCGATATCCGGTGATAGGGCCCGGCGTCCACGACGCAATGTGACCGGGTCATTTGAGAGAGAGCGGGAGCGACGAAAGGCTGTGATATGCCAAGAGTACCTTGGGGTTTGCATTAGCAATTTGTGCGCTCGACCTTGTAGCGTTTTGCGTTTCGCCCGAGGAACTCCGCCGTCAGGACGAAGCCGCGTGCGCAGGCTATGGCTTCAAGCCGAGTACCAACGATTTTGCCAATTGTCTCCAGCGGGAGAGTCTGGCACGCCGGTATTTGGGTGAGCCGCCGCCTCCGTATTGGGGCTGGGGCTATTGGGGCGGAGCCTGGAGACCGTATTGGCCTTAGCGAGAGGGGCAGTGTCAACTCAGTCGCCCGTGGTATGCTCTTAGGTGCGGTTGACGGCTACGGGTGCAGCGAGGTGGACGGTCTGGGCTCATTCTGGCTCGCCGGCTGCCAAACGCAGGCCCGATAGGAAGAGCTCGCGGTCCTCGGGGTTGCGGTAAGGTTGACCGCGTTTGGGGTAGCGCTCCCGCAAAGGCGGGTTCTTCCAGAAGATAGAGCAACCTCATCGTTTGTTTTGAGCCGATGCGGTCCGGAAAACCGTACTCTCCCCAGCGGCCGAGTCCGATTTTCTAGACTTAACCGCGCGTCACCATCTCTATAAGTTGTCGAAAAACTAACAAAGATTTTCGATTCTCCATTGGCACAGTCTTTGCGTGTTGGAACTGCCCGATAAAGGGTGTGGAAAGAAGGAAATCACGATGAAGTTTAAGACAAGGGGTGCACGGCTGGCCGGGCTGCTGGTGCCGGCGCTCGCACTGGCAGCACCGGCGTTTGCCCAGGTTCGAGACACGAGATTGAGCGACGCCACAGAGCCGGGGAGCGTGATCGTCTTCCCCAAGTTCATCAACGGGTCGGCTTATATTGTGCCTGAGAGTGTGCCAGCCCCCGCAACCGAACTCGAGATCGGCGTCGTCTGCCCAAAGGGTGTTACCTGCGCCGAGCACCAGCCGGTAAAGATCAGGTTCCACTGGGTCTGCGGCACGAGCGAAGCGAATCTGGCCGGTAGTTTTATCTGTCAAGAGACCGACTTTGACGTCACCGCTACGGTGTTCGAGAAGATCGTGCTCGTCCCCGACGGCACGGCTCAAAATGGTTACGCAACCGGTCTGCCGACCAAGACCGTGCCGGCGGCCCCATGTCCTGGCGGGTATCTGATCGGGTGGGTGATCACGCCGACCAGTGACACCCCGATCAAGTTTGACGGGCTGATCGGCGATGCCGTTGTGCGGACAAGCGGCACCGCGCAGGCGGGCTACAACGCGATCCCGATCCAGGCGGATCCCAATCTGGTAAATGGCGCCGCCATTACGACCAACGCCAATGGCGCTCTGATGTTCGACGGCCGCGCTGGTCATTACCAGGCGGTCACCGGACAGGTCCTGGGAGATGTCAGGTATACCGGGACCGTCTCTGGAATCTTTGCCCAGGAATACCTGACCTTGCTGACCTTGGATGTGAAGTCCAACCGTCCAAACAATCCGGTCTTTGTCGACCTCGACTTCTTCGGTGGCAACCCCAGCAATATCGGCAATGAAAACCAGTTATCGACTTCCACCGAGTTCATCTGCTGGGAAGAGATAGCGGTTGACTCGATCAATCCCGACCTGACGACCACGGTTATGGGCCGCAAGGGCGTGTTTGTGTCGGCCCCAGCGACGAAGGTCGGCATTTTCGGGATATCGGACGAAACTGGGCCTACCACCTTGCTCGGGCTGGCCGAGACCCAGGAAAATTACGGTGGGCGGGTCTCCTTCAGCAACCTGTTTAACAGCA
>Ga0306921_10009326_pt1 | contig 10410 bp, 6 predicted proteins | sample sta12Cox44000080_FD_203760 | JGI IMG/M metagenome (GOLD analysis project Ga0306921, IMG submission 203760) | Lab enrichment of tropical soil microbial communities from Luquillo Experimental Forest, Puerto Rico - statoxic.12C.oxic.44.000.080 (v2)... | ecosystem: Environmental > Terrestrial > Soil...
GCATGTCGAGGAACGAAGCGAGCCACGGCAGCGCGCGCGACAGCGGGTGGCGGATGTGCACGACGTTGCGTGCACCCCAGGTGCAGCGCGCGAGTTGCGGGCAGCTCGAGCCGAGCTCGGCGATCGTTGCATCGACCTGGGCGCGCAGGAACTCCGCCCAGTCACTGTAGTTCTTAGATAGCAGATGTTGTGGCCGGGTGGTCACAAGCCGCCACAGCGGCCCCTCGAACTGCTGCGGTGGCCAGCTCGTGTCGTCGATTGGAACGCGCAGTGCCGCAAGCAGCATGCCCCACACCGCCTGCTCAGTACGATCGCGGTAGGTGCGCACCAGACGGTAGCCGACCGAATCGACACTGGCCTCTGCGTTCCAGTGCTCGATCAGCCGGCGGAACTCGGCGCGCTGTGGGTGGCCCTCCAGCGCCTTCGCATCGAGCACTGCGAGCAGCAGCGTCCGCCAGCGGCCGAGGAACAGCGCGCGGTCATCGAGCTGGATGCGCAGCATGTCGGCCGGAGTGGCCGGCGCCGAGAGCGCCAGGAGATCATCGCGGATCTGAGCGGCCCGCGCGCCGAGGTTGTACCCGGCGCCAAGGCTCGCGACCTCTCCACCGATGAGCTGCAACTGACGCGGATCGGTGGCGACCCGGGCGTTGGCCGTCCACAGCCGGCCCGAGGGGGGGTCGAGGATCCGCGGGTGGTCGGCGGCGGTCGTCCACGCCCGTTGGCTGCGGGCGCGCCCGGGTCCCGTGTCCTCGGGAATGCGGCCGAAGATCGTCCAGGCGATATGGCCTGCGCGGTCGCCAAGTACGGCGTTCTGATGCGGTATACCAATTTCGGGTGCCAGCGCCAGCGCCTCCTCCACGGAGTGGACGTGCTCGAGCTCCATCAGATCGAGATTGGTCGCCGCGGCTAGCTGTGCCAGCCAGGCGACGAACCAGCAGAGATGCGTGGCAGGATCGGTTCGCCACAGAACTCCAAGTGGACCGCTCCTGACCTCCAACCCAACGCTCGGCGCGCCGCGCACGCGGATCTCCTCGTGGACCACCGTGAAGGGCACAGCACCCTGCGCCGAGGAGGTATCGTCCTCGTCGGATGGGCATGGCGCCGCGGCGACGTCGAACCAAGTGCCGTAGCTGTTGGTAAAACCCCAGGCGATGTGGCCGTTCGAGCCTACGACCAACGCCGGGGTACCAGGGAGAGTAATCCCGTTCAGATCGAGCTCCGGCTCCGCACCGTGTGCGCGGATCGTGAGGCGCGCGTGATACCACGTGGTAGGGACGTGCTGTCCGAGATGCATGTCATTGGCGATAAGCGCCGCGCCGCTCGCGGTGTGGGCGCCGGCCACCGCCCAGTTGTTGCTGCCCGCAGCGGGCGCACGCACCTCAGGTCCGGGTCCGGCGGGTGATGGCTCGGTGTCGCGCACATTGAGAGTCGCGGCGTCGGGCACATCGGGCACTGGAACGGGTTCGCCGGCAACCGCGACCGGTCCTGCGGGTGCATCCCAGGCCGTCCCCGCGGGGTACAGAAAGCCGAGCGCACAGGCCCAGCCCGCCGCGCACGTAGGTCCTCCGAGCCGCGCGTTGATCTCGCGACGCAGGAGCTCGCGGCGCAGATCGCTCGCCTGCATGTCCCACCATATGGAATACGAAACCAACATGGTGTCCTCGGGGCGCCACGGCGTCGGCACCTGGCCCAGCACCCAGTACTCCCACGGGCGGGCGCCGAGGCTGGAGATGCCGGCGTTGACGCCACGGGCGTACGCCTCTAGGACTGCGCGTTGCGCCGGGGTGGCCTCAGCCACGACCTCACGCGCGACCGCACGGAAGCGGAACCGGCGGGTCTCGCGGTCGTGATCGATCGCCACCGCGCCGAAGAGCTCCGCCAGCTCACCCGCGGCGAGCCGACGCGCGAGGTCCATCTGGAAAAAACGGTCCTGAGCGTGCACGAATCCGCTGGCGTACGCGAGATCGAGCCGGTCCGCCGCCTCGATGGTCGGCACCCCGCGCGCATCGCGTGCAATGTGCACGGGGGCACTCACATTCGCATGCAGGCGGCCATCGAGTTGCGGCAGGGAGGCACGCAGCAGCCCGTAGACGGCGCCGAGCGCTGCCAGCATCAGCACCGCGGCGGCCGCGCCGATGAGCTTCAGCGTGCGCATGGGGCCCTGAGCGAGCCTCTACTTCACCGCGTCCAGAGCGACCGTGAGGATCTGCATCGAGTTGGTGCCGCCCTGTACGCCGGAGTGCTCGCCCTTGGTGAGTATCACCAGGTCGCGCTCCTTGACCAGCTGCAGCTCGAGCATACGAGTGAACAGCGCGCGATACAGATGCTCGGTCGAGCCGCCGCCGGCGGTGACATCGAAGATGACGGGATAGACGCCGCGATAGAGCGTCACCCGGCGGCGCGTCGCCTCGTGGCGCGTGAACGCGTACACCGGGATGTCGGCGCGGATGCGCGACATCCACAGCGGGGTGGCGCCCGATTCCGTCAACGCCACGATCGCGCGCACCTTCATGTGGTTGGCCGTGTACATGACGGCCATGGCGATCGCTTCTTCGCTGCCCTTGAACTGACCATCTCCGGTGCGGTGTCGTGCGCGGCTGTGGGTCAGCTGGTACTTCTCGGCGCCCTCGATGACCTGCGCCATCGCCTGCACTGCCCTCACCGGATAGCGTCCGGTGGCGGTCTCGGCCGACAGCATGACGGCATCGGTGCCGTCCATCACCGCGTTCGCGACGTCGCTCACCTCGGCCCGCGTCGGCACCGGGCTGTTGATCATCGACTCCATCATCTGCGTCGCGGTGATCACTACCTTGTTGCGGGTGCGGGTCTGATGAATGATGGTCTTCTGCAGCCCCGTCAGCTCTGCGTAGCCCATCTCCACGCCGAGATCGCCGCGCGCCACCATGATGACGTCGGACGCGTCGATGATGCCCGGCAGGTTGTCGACCGCCTCGTGACGCTCGATCTTGGCCACGATGCGCGCTTCGCTGCCTGCCTGGCGCAGCAGCGAACGCGCCTCCTCGATGTCGCGGGCCTCGCGCGCGAATGACACGGCAACGTAGTCGACGCCCTCCTCGGCCGCGAACACGATGTCCTCGCGGTCGCGTCCGGAGAGCGCCGGCGCCGAGATGCCGCCACCCTGGCGGTTCAGCCCCTTGCGATCAGACAGCGCCCCGCCGACGCGCACACGCGTCTCGATACTGGTGCCCGCCACGCGCACGACATCCAGCACGATCTGGCCGTCATTCAGCAACAACGTATCGCCGGCGGCCACGTCCTTCGGCAGGTTCTTATAGGCGACTCCGACTGCCTGCGGCGTCCCGCCCTTGGGATCGAGCGCGGTGTCGAGCGTGAACGGTGCCCCTTCGCAGAGCTCGACGCGCCCGTCGCGGAAGCACTCGATGCGGATCTTCGGTCCTGCGAGGTCCAACAGCACGCCGACACAACGATCGGCGCGCTGCGCGGCCTCACGCACCTGCGCGAGCCGCCGCCTGCGGTCCTCGACCGTCCCGTGCGAGGCATTGAGGCGCACGACATCGAGCCCGGCGCGCATCATTTGCGTCAGCACCTCGAGATCGTCGGTCGCGGGTCCCAGCGTCGCGACGATCTTGGCGCGCCTCAGGAGGGCGCCGCCGATGTCGTTGTTGCGGTCGTCACTCACGGGCGCGCTGCTCGAGCACCGCCACCGCCGGCAGCGTCTTGCCTTCGACGAACTCGAGGAACGCACCGCCGCCTGTGGAGATATAGGAGATGCCATCCTCGACGCCGTACTTCTCGATCGCCGCGAGCGTGTCGCCGCCGCCGGCGAGCGAGAATGCCTTGCTGCGCGCGATTGCCTGAGCGATGGTGCGCGTGCCTTCACCGAACTGCTCGAACTCGAACACACCCACCGGACCGTTCCAGATGATGGTACCCGCCGCCTGCAGCAGCGCGCTGCAGCGGTCGGCGCTGTCGGGGCCGATGTCGAGGATCATCTCATCGCGGCGTACCTCGGCGACCGGGCGTATGTCAGCGTGCGCCGTGGCGGCGAACTCGCGCCCGACCACCACGTCGGTCGGCAGCGGAATGTGCGCATCGCGGGCGCGCGCCTTGTCCATGAGACGGCGCGCGACGTCGAGCATTTCCGTCTCGCAGAGCGAGCGGCCGACATCGACACCGGTGGCGGCGAGAAAGGTGTTGGCGATGCCGCCGCCGACGATCAGTTGGTCCACCTTGTCGAGGAGTGATTCGAGCACCATCAGCTTGGTCGAGACCTTGGAGCCGCCGACGATGGCGACCAACGGGCGCGCCGGGTCCTTGAGCGCGCGCTCGAGCGCCTCGAGCTCTCCGACCAGCAGCGGCCCGGCGCAGGCGACCGGCGCATAGCGTGCCACGCCGTGGGTGCTGGCCTCGGCGCGGTGCGCGGTGCCGAAGGCGTCCATCACGAACACCTCGCACAACGCCGCCATGCGGCGCGCGAGCTGCTCGTCGTCTTTTTTCTCGCCCTTGAGGAAGCGCACGTTCTCGCACAGCACCGCGCTCCCCAGGGGGCAGTCGACGCCGTCGATCCAGTTCTTGCGCAGCGGCACGGGCTTGCCGAGCAGCTCCGAGAGCCGCGCCGCCACCGGCGCGAGAGTGAGGGCGGGATCCTCCTGCCCTTCCTGCGGGCGACCGAGGTGCGACATGATGAATACCCGCGCGTGCTGGTCGAGCGCGTAGCGAATGGTGGCGAGGGAGGCGCGGATGCGCGCCTCGCTCGTCACCACGCCGTCCTGCACCGGCACGTTCAGGTCTTCCCGGATCAGGACCCGCTTGTTGCGCAGGTCCGTGTCGATCATCCGCACTACCTTCATGATGCCCGTGACCACGCCAGCGTGGTGTCGATCATGCGGTTGGAGAAGCCCCACTCGTTGTCGTACCAGGCGCACACCTTGACGAGATTGCCTTCGATCACCTTGGTGAGCGTGGCGTCGAATATCGAAGAATGCGCGTCATGGTTGAAGTCGATGGATACCAGCGGCGCATCGTTGTACGCGAGGATCCCCTTCATCGGTCCGGCGGCGGCCTGCTGCAGCGCGCTGTTCACTTCCTCGACCGAGGTGGCGCGCTTGGCGCTGAAGGTGAGATCCACCAGCGAGACGTTGATGGTCGGCACACGCACCGCGAAGCCATCGAGCTTGCCCTTGAGCTCGGGGAGCACCAGCCCGACGGCGGCCGCAGCCCCGGTCTTGGTCGGGATTTGCGACATGGTGGCCGAGCGCGCGCGGCGCAGGTCGGGATGATAGACGTCGGTGAGTACCTGGTCGTTGGTGTAGGCGTGAATGGTGGTCATGATCCCGGCCGCGATGCCGACCTTGTCGTGCAGCACCTTGGCGACCGGCGCCAGGCAGTTGGTCGTGCACGAGGCGTTGGAGATCACGGTGTAGGCGCTCTTGAGCGTCTGATGGTTGACGCCGTAGACGATGGTGGCATCGACGTCCTCGCCCCCGGGCGCGGAGATGACCACCTTCTTCGCCCCACCCTTGAGGTGGGCACCCGCCTTGGCCTTGCTGGTGAAGAGCCCGGTGCACTCGAGCACGTATTCGACCCCGCTATCGCCCCAGGGAAGCTTGGCCGGGTCGCGCTCGGCGAACACGCGGATGCGATCGCCGTTGACGACCATGTGCTCGCCGTCGACCTTGACCTCGCCGTCGAACCGCCCGTGCACCGTGTCGTAGCGCGTCAGGTGGGCGTTGGTCTTCGGGTCGCACAGATCGTTGAGCGCGACGATCTTCACTTCCGAGGTGCGCTTGCCCTCGTAGAGGGCGCGCAGCACGTTGCGGCCGATGCGCCCGTAGCCGTTGATGCCAACCCTGATCGTCATGCGCTCATCCCTCCAGCAATCCGCGTAGCTCTCGTACGACATTATCGGCCGTGAACCCGAAATGGGCTAACACTTCGGCTCCTTTGCCCGAGGCGCCGAAGCGGTCGATACCAATCACGCGCCCGGCGCTGCCGACGTAGCGCCACCAGCTCTGTCGCGCGGCCGCCTCCACGGCGAGCCGCCGTGTCACTGCCCGCGGCAATACCGCCTCGCGATAGGCCTCGTCCTGGGCGTCGAATACCTCGGTCGAGGGCATCGATATCAGCCGCACGCGCCGCCCGGCCCCATTCAGAGAGTTGACCGCCTGTGCCGCGATGCTGACCTCGGAGCCGGTCGCGATCACCAGTGCCTCGGGTACGCCCGCGCAATCGATCAGCACGTAGCCGCCGCGACGGATGCCCTCGAGCTGCGCAGCGGTGCGCGGTTGCTGGGGCAGCGCCTGGCGGGTGAACACCAGTGCCGTCGGCCCCGGGCGTTCGATGGCGAGCGTCCAGGCAACCGCGGTTTCGGCGGCATCGCACGGCCGCCACAGCTGCATGTGCGGCATGGCACGCAGGCTGGCCAGGTGCTCGATCGGCTGGTGCGTCGGGCCGTCCTCGCCGAGCCCGATGGAGTCGTGCGTGTACACGAGGATGACACGCGCGTTCATCAGGCAGGCGAGCCGCACCGCGTTGCGGGCGTAGTCGGAGAACACCAGGAACGTGCCGCCGTAGGGAATATGCCCACCGTGGAGCGTGATGCCGTTCATGACGGCCGTCATGCCGAACTCCCGCACACCGTAGTGCAGATAGTCGCCGTCAGCCTTGCCGGGCATGAGGGTCACCGCGCCTTTGAACAGGGTGTTGTTTGATGGCGTGAGATCCGCGGAGCCGGCGAAGATCTCCGGCAGCGCCGGGCCCAGGATGTCGAGCGCGGCCTGCGATGAAGCGCGGGTCGCTTGCGGCGCGCTCTGCTTGGAGAGCGCCTGCTGAACCTGCGCGGCGATCTCGGGCCAGCGCGCCGGCAGATCGCCGTGCATGCGACGCTGGAACTCGCGCGCCAGATCGGGGAACGCTTCGGCATAGCGTGCGAACCGTGCGCGCCAGTCCGCCTCCAGCGTCGCACCTTGCTTGCGGTGGTCCCAGGCGGCGCGGATCTCATCGGGTACCTCGAAAGGCGGATACGGCCAGTTCAGGACCTTGCGCGCCTTGGCCACTTCATCCGCGCCGAGCGCCTCGCCGTGCGCCTCACGGGTGCCCTGCTTGTCGGGCGCGCCGTAGCCGATGATGGTCTTGCAGTCGATGAGCGAAGGCCGCCCGGTTTCCGCGCGCGCTGCCTCGATCGCGCGCTTGACCGCCTCGGCGTCGAGCCCATCGACATTCGGCACCACGTGCCAGCCGTAGGCGGCAAAGCGCTCCGGGGTATTGTCCCTGAACCAGCCGGCCACCTTGCCATCGATCGAGATGCCGTTGTCATCGTAGAGCATGATGAGCTTGCCGAGCCCGAGTGTGCCGGCGAGCGAGCAGGCCTCATGAGACACGCCCTCCATCAGGCAGCCGTCGCCGCAGAAGCAATAGGTGTAGTGATCGACGATGTTGAAGCCATCGCGGTTGAATTCAGCCGCGAGCAGCTTCTCCGCGAGTGCCATGCCGACGGCGTTGGCGATTCCCTGCCCGAGCGGCCCGGTGGTGGTCTCGATGCCGAGCGCCGGATCGTGCTCGGGATGCCCTGGCGTTCGGCTGCCGAGCTGGCGGAATCCCTGGATGTCCGCGATGGTGAGCGGATAGCCGGTGAGATACAACACCGAGTACAACAGCATCGAACCGTGGCCATTCGAGAGCACGAAGCGGTCGCGGTCTTCCCACAAGGGATTGCCCGGGTTGTAGCGCATGAAATCCGTCCACAGCACCTGGGCGATGTCGGCCATGCCCATCGGCATGCCAGGGTGTCCGGAATTGGCGCGCTGCACGGCGTCCATGGAAAGCGCGCGGATGGCGTTGGCGAGTTCGCGGCGTGTAGTCATGCGGCCCTCTCGGCGGCCGGTGGCCGTCCGGTGGTGTTCAGGCGGCTAAAGTACCCCGCGAAATCTGCGGGGGCCCCGCAAGTGCCGCGCCTGCGGTCAGGCAGCGCCCTGCAGGGGCGCGCATTGTCCAACAGTTCACGCCCGTTGCTCAAATCACGCCGGCCCCGGCGAGCTGCGACGCGCAGCACGTCCCCGAGCCCGACCCCGCCTGCCACGGTGTCGCCAACGTGCGCCAGGCGACTTAAGTTCCCCGCGGTGGCCGAGTACGCCGGGCACTGCTTCACATTCTGCGGAACGCGCCGTGAGATCCGCGTCGCGTGCGCGAGCGTGGCGGCGCCACGCACGACTGGTTCACTGCCGGGCGCGACAGGGCTCTGCTACTCTGCATGAATGAGCGTGCTGCGCCTCATTCAGTTCACTGATCCGCATCTGTACGGCAGCGAAAGCGAGTCGCTGCGCGGTGTGCCGACGCTGCCCGCGGTCAGGGCTGCGCTCGCGCATGCGCGCGCGCGGGATTGGCCACCGGATGCGCTGCTGGTGACGGGCGACATCGTGCAGGATGACCCGGGCGGCTATGCACACTTCCGCCAGGTGTTTGGAGGGCTGGGGCTCCCGGTGCTGTGCCTGCCCGGCAATCACGATGAGCCCGAGGCGATGCGGCGCGAGCTCGCGAGCGAGCCCTTCGTGCTCGCGGACTTCATGGATCTCGGCCGCTGGCGCATCGTGCTGCTCGACAGTTGCATTCCCGGCGCCGCGAGCGGCGCGCTCAGCGCGCCGAGCCTGGCTGCGCTCGAACGGGCGCTCGCCACTGCCGGCACGCGCCACTGCCTGGTGTGCCTGCATCATCACCCCGTGCCCATGTCCAGCCGCTGGCTCGATCGCGTCGGGCTCACGAACGCGGCCGAGTTCCTGCACACCATCGACGCGCATCGCAACGTGCGCGCGATCGTCTGGGGGCACGTGCACCAGAGCTACGACGGGCTGCGCAAGGGCGTGCGGCTGCTGGCGACGCCCTCTACCTGCGCGCAGTTCCTGCCCAACTCCGATGACTTCGCCGTGGACCCGCGACCGCCGGCGTATCGGACGTTCGAGCTGCGCGCGGACGGCTCACTGCTCACGGAGGTCGTGTGGGTCGAACAGCACCGCGGTGGCTCCTCGCGCTCGGCCTTCTCGGCAGCCTGACCGCGCAGGCCGCGAGCCCGGTCTGGGCGGTTCGCGGCACTCACAACACTGTTTACCTGGCCGGCTCGATTCACCTGCTGCCGGCGGGCGATGCGGTGCTGCCGCCGGGATTCGACCGCTCCTACGCCGATTCGGCGCGGCTGGTCATGGAAATGGACCTCGGCAAGTTTGACCCGATGGAGGCCATGTCCTGGATGATGGACCACGGCACGCTGCCCGCCGGCACCAATCTGCGCGGCGTGCTCGGCGAGCAGCGCTACGGCCGCGTCAGCGCCGCCGCCACGGGGCTGGGGCTTCCGATGAGCGGGCTTGACAGTCTCGCGCCGTGGGTGGTCGGCATCGAGATCACCGATCTCGCCTACGAGCACGAGGGCTACGACCCCGAACAGGGTGTCGAGGAGCAACTGGTGCGCCGCGCCGAGAAGGATGGCAAGCCGACTGCCGGGCTCGAGACGCTGCCCGAGGAGCTCTCGAGCCTCACCGAGCTGTCGAGCGCCGACCAGATCCGCATGCTCGACCAGACCGTCGATGATCTCAAGGACCTCAAGTCAGACATGCGCGACGTCACGAGTGCCTGGCGCCGCGGTGATGCTGCGCGCCTCGCCGCATTGCTCTCGAGCGAATACAACTCCTTCCCCTCGCTCTACAAGCCGTTGGTGACCGACCGCAACCGGCGCTGGCTGCCGCAGTTGGAGGAGCTGCTCAGGGCCAACGACAACTCGCTGGTCGTGGTGGGCGCGCTGCACCTGGTCGGCCAGGAGGGACTGCTCGACCTGCTGCGCAAGAAGGGCTACCAGATCAGGCAGCTCGAGTAGTTAGATTGGCCAAAATCGCCTGCGGCGATTGTGGCGGACATCAGCTTCGTTGGCCTGCGCTGCGTACGACGTAGAACCGCCACAACGGCAAGGCGAGCAGCAGGGTCCAGGCGAGCACCAGCCAGCCGACGAAGCCATCGAAGCGGCTGAGCAGGAAGCCGAGCTCCGCACCCTCGCGCGGGCGCACGAGCTCGTGCGCCACCAGCATCACCCATACCCAGCCGGCGTGCAGCCCGATGCAGGCGGCGATGTTGCCGGTCGCGGCACGCACCAGCCCGAGCACCACTCCGACCGCGCCGAGCGCAAGGAAGGCGTCGGCGATTTCGAGTGGATGGGCGAAGTCGTGCAGCGTGCCGGCGAGCAGCTGCACACCGCTCCAGGCGGTCACCTGCGCGGGCGCAATGTGGACGCTCGCAAAGAAATGCGTCGCGGCGTACAGCAGCGCGGTGAGCAGCACCGCGGCGCGCGTACCGGATTCGCGCGCGATGGCGGTGTACATCGCCCCGCGCAGGAAGGTCTCCTCGATGAATGCGACCGCGAAGCCGCTCAGCGCGCGCGTCAGCAGCAGC
>Ga0306921_10009329_pt1 | contig 10409 bp, 9 predicted proteins | sample sta12Cox44000080_FD_203760 | JGI IMG/M metagenome (GOLD analysis project Ga0306921, IMG submission 203760) | Lab enrichment of tropical soil microbial communities from Luquillo Experimental Forest, Puerto Rico - statoxic.12C.oxic.44.000.080 (v2)... | ecosystem: Environmental > Terrestrial > Soil...
ATATCCGTGGGATTGTAGATGGGCATGCGGTCGAGGATCTGTGTCGCGGCAGGGTCGATATTCATAGCACTCCTCCTTCGTGCTAACCACTATCACGCCGGCCGGCAGCACCATCTATGCAGCCAAGATCGCGCAAGCTTTGTGCGATGTCATGGAGGGTCTCGACCGCGTCCCAGCTCGCGCTCGCACCATGATGGATGAGCTGCTCCATCCGCTCCCGTTGCCCGATGGCTGCGTCTAACACGAGATCGCCGCCTGGCCGGTACGCTCCGATGGCCAGCAGGTCTTCTGCACGTTCAAGCGCTGCGAGCGCTTTGCGCACGTGCGCCGCATCGAGGGCCTGCTGCGGCGAAACCAGCCGAGTGAACAAGCGGCTGGAACTACGCAAAACGTCCACTGGCGGGAAACATCCGATGTCTCCTAGCCTCCGCGAGAGCACAATGTGACCATCGAGCAGCCCGCGCACCGCATCGGTCACCGGCTCAAACGGATCATCACCGTCCACAAGCACAGCAAACACTCCGGTAATGCTGCCGCGCGAACGCGCACCGGCTCGCTCGACGAGGGAAGCTAGCGTGCCGATCATGGATGCGGGGTGCCCGCGGTGCACCGCCGCCTCGCCCGACGCCAAGGCCAGCTCTCGCCACGCATTGGCAACCCGTGTCAGTGAATCCACGGTGAGCAAGACATGTTTGCCGCAGCATGCCAACCATTCGGCCTGCGTCAGCGCCGTGCGGGCTGCGGCGAAGCGCTCGCGCGGAGATGCTTCAGCCGTCGCGCACACGACGGTCATATCACGCCAGCGGGGGTTGTCTCGCAACGCTGCAACGGTTTCTGCTGCTTCTCGACCTCGCTCCCCAATGAGGGCCAGAACGTGGGCGTCAAATTTGGTCCGTTCGGCGATGTGCCGGATCAGCGTCGACTTTCCAACACCTGCGCCGGAGAAAATCGCAACCCGTTGACCTTTCCCGATTGTGCACAGCGCATCGATCGCTGCAACACCGGTGGGCAACGCTTGCGTGATTGAGAATCGTTCATGAATGGCCAGCGGGGCGGGAATTCGCGCTGGCATCACGCGAACATCTTGTCCGCCTCCGCGACCCCACGCGTCCACACACTGACCGAGCAGCCCTGAACCGTAGTATGATCCGAGCACGCAGCCACGCGCCTTCGCGGGCATACCGACTGCCGCAGCATGCAATGGCTCAAGCGGCTGACACTGTGCAGTGGCTCCGCTGAGGCTGCAGACCTCGGCGTGCGATATGCGACCACACGCGTCGAGTTCCACGATCTGACCCGCCGACAAACCTGGCACATCGACCGTGACAGCATCTGGCCGCCATGCAATGACGCGCCCAGTGCGGAGCCAGCCGTCGCTTCGAGCATAGCTGAGTGGAAGCTGTTGGTCTGGGTTATTCAAGGCTCCGCGGCCGCCGCGACCAACAACTCCGCTCGGGTCTCAAGGTCGGCGCCGATAGTGCCGCCGTCAACGTCGATAATAAGATCTCCGGGTTCCAAGCCCTCAGCGCCCTGCACGGATCCGTGGCGAGAGTCGATGCGTGACAGCAGGCTGTCATGTACGCGAATGCATTGTACTGCGCGGCCACCTGTGCTATGCAATGCGTCGTCGACAAACGCAGCGATGACCTGCGGATGCAACAAGACCGCATGACGGAGTGCGCGGCCACAAGCAATGGACGCGAGGCGAACGGCTTCGCTACGAATCTCATACGCATGATCGCATTCCGGTGCGGCCGGCACGGCCTCTCGCAGCAAGTCCTCTGCTGGCACGGCGCATGAGGGTGTCGGCTCCGAGTCGTCTTGGTCAGCCGCCGCGCCCGCCGGCTCGAGGTTCTGAACTGCTTCCCTCAACTCGGGAGTGGCTGGTACGACAACCTCAGACCCAGGCGAGTCGATGACGGGGTCTGGGCCGAGTGTTCGGCTCGCATCGGCTGCCGACTCGGAACTTGAGGAACCTGAGCCGGGTACCGCCACGAGCTCTGCTTGTTGCTGGGCTGTCGGCGGATCGGGTGCGCGGGCAAAGCGGCGTGGCAAGAATGGAGTGAATTCACGCTCAGCCATGCGCATGCCCATTCATGTGCCGCTCGATTTGCTGACGCAGCTCAGGCGGATATTCCCGCAGGACGTGGGCGCGCACCGTTGCCGGCATAGAGCTCAGCACATACGCGGTCGTCTGTGGCAGCTCGCGCTCCAACGTCGCGCCAAGCATTGCTGCCGCGGTCTGGCGCTCGCCGGCGTGGGCTGCCATACGCAATGCTCGCACATACCAGCAGCCAATACCGAGGCTGATGACTATCATGGCGGCAGCGGCAAACCGCAGGACGCTGGCTGGAAGTGTCCGCCGTGTCACGGGTTGCCCGGCAGAGACGAACGGTAAGGCTTGCACTGCTACATCATCGCCGGCACCCAAATCTGCTCCCGCAGCTGCGCGCACAAGCTCTTTAACGGTTGAGACCTGGTCGGATCCGACCTTGCGAGCATCTAAGAACACGGCAACCGCGACGTGTGCGACCGCATCGGCATGAGAGGCTTGGTTTTCCACCACGGTGTCATACGCATACCGTGCACGGTCGCGATCGCGTTCAAAGTGCTTGCCGCCATCAGAGCCATGTTCTTTACCGCTATCTGATTCCAACAGGCCATGGGGAGTGACACGCGTGCTTTGCGACGTCCGTTCCAATCCGGAGCTGCGCAGGCTCACCCGGACGATCGCCGCACCAGCACCAAAAACCTCATCCAGCGCAGACTGGATTGAGTTTTGGAGCCGTTGTTCACGAGTGGCGGCGCGATCCACCGTGATCTGCGCACCGGCGAGAGAGCCGGTCCCGTCGACGATCACCACCCGATCTGGGCTGAGCCCAGGGTACGCAGCGGCGACGAAGCGTTTCATGCCGCTGATCGCTGAGGGCGTAAGCACTGCCCCCGACTGCATGACAAGCTGCACACTTGCGCTTGCTGGCGCTCGCGTGTCATCGCCGAGCAAAGGATCCGCAACAGCCGGAGCGATCACGACGGTCGCATCGGCGACACCGTTGGAGCGGCGGAGGCCGGCGACCAGATCACCCTCGATTCCGGCCCGCCGACGGTCGTCGACGATGGATTGCGGCGCAAAGGCGCTCTCCTGCTGTTCTAAGACTTCGCTCGTGGTGGGGACAAAGCGGTGTGGTAAGCCGGCGAGCGTCAAACGCAACAGCACATCACGACGGTGGAGAGCAGGGACAAAGAGCTGCGTGTGCTGCGCATCAGCCGTGAAGGATTCGTTCCAGATCGTGAGCGCGCGCTCGACTTCAAGGGTTTGGCTCGGATGCAGCGGTGCGGCAAACAGCGGCGTGAGCGTATTCAGCCTTGAGCTGACCGCCAGGGCGACGATGAGCACGATTAGCACGCCAGCGGCTGCAAGTGTGGGCGCCTTGCGCGACGCAAACCATGTCAGACCTTGACCGAGCACGCGGGGAACGATGGGCGGTAGGTTGGCGAGCATGGCTCACGCTTGGGTCTGCAGTAGTACGGAGATCGCGCCGCTCACACGCGATGCAGCCACAGCCGCCACCTCGAGCATGACGTCGGCTTTGGCACGGGCGATCGCCGCGTCCGCAATGCTGCCCTTGCCAGTTGCTACTTCGCTCGCCATGGCATCAGCACGTGATAGGGCGCTCGTGAGTGCATCTGCTGTCGCGCCGAGGATGTCCGCAAACGACACTCTTTGGGGTGGTTGCGGGGCTGCTTCGGGCATAACGCCGAGCGCGGTGATTGGAACTATTTGCATTGTGCCGTCTATGCCCGATCGATGTCTGCGGCCTCGAGGTCCATCTGTTTGGCCGCTTGCAGCATGCTGACATCGGCATCGTATGCCCGCCCGGACGATACGAGTTCGACCATCTCCTGGATAGGGTCAACGTCCGCGAGGGCAACGTATCCCTTGTGCGCGCCGCTGGCTTGAGCGAACGGGTTACCCGGATCGAGCCGGTATTGGGGCGGACGCCGCTCCTCCACGATGCCCGCGACTGAAACACCACCAAGAGCTGCGCGGTGGACGTCGCCACCGCTAACGCCAGCCTCGCTGTCCATGCTGTCGGCAGTTGCCGGCCACCATGTCTCGCTCGGCTGAGCCGACGTCTCGTCTGGTGTTGAACGCATCACGGCGTCTTGCAGCACCGACGCAAATGGTGCTCCACTTTCGAGAACGGCGACCTTAGGCCGGAAGACGCTGCCGTCCGCCCTCACCACACCGGCGTTAGCGAGATTCTCGCCGATCAGATCCATTTGGATGCGTTGCGCGGCCATGCCGCTCGACGCGATATCGTAGATATCGCTCATCACCGCCGCTCTTCTTCTGCCACCGTGCGCAGTTCTCGGAGCATAGCGTGCTCTTGGTCTGCCAGCGCACGGTAGGTAACTGCGTTACGAGCTTGAGCACCCATTGCGAACTCCAAAACGCTCGCTGGACCCTGCGCTTGCACTTCCTGCAAGACGGCCGCGAACGGCGTGGCTGGGGTATTGTCGCCACTCTGGCGGACGTCATGCGCTACAAATCCAGGCGTACGCGCGTTTGCCACGTCGTCCGTCAGCACGGTAGCGCGGGCCTGCGCGAAGCGCATCCCACCTTCGACAGCATCTAATCCATGGTCGCTCATAACGGCCGCATCGTAGCCTCGTCATATGACCGCGCGCTGACCGTCATGCGGCTAATCGAACAGAGTGCCGTTGCTTATGTGTTGAAAATTCGCGGCTTGCGTCACACTTTGCCGATATTCATCATGTGACCAAGCGCGACCGGCGTGACGACCCCTGGAATAAGATAGCCTCCAGGCTCGACGAGGCGCTTGACGACGCACGCACCCTGGCGGACGAACGCCCGGCCCCAAACACCCGCGGCGTCGACAAACTGCTCACCCTATTAAATGATGCCCGACGCGATGTCCAGGCCCGCGAACTGGAAGCGCGCGTTGCAGCAGCGCGGGCACAGCGCCTGGAGTCAGACCTCGAACGCCAGCGTCGCCGTGCGGATGTGCTCGTCCGCATCGGCAAAGCCATCAACGCCGTCCGGGAGCTGCCAGCCCTGCTCCAATTGGTCATCGACCTCGCGGTGGATGCAAGCGGTGGCGAGCGTGGACTCGTCGTCGTTCGCGATCCCGCCGGCGGCGTCCGCGAATACTCCGCCGCTGCGAACTTGGACGCCGGCATTTTGCGTCAGCCAGAGTTCGCCGTCAGCCGCTCGATCCTCGAGCGTGTGTTCCGCGACGGCCAGCCCGTCGCGACCACCGATGCGCAAAACGACCCCGATGTAAACGCGGCGCCAAGCATTCATTCTCTCCACATCCGGTCCATCATCTGCGTCCCCATCAAAAGCAAGGATGGCGTCATTGGCGTTATCTATGTCGACTCTCGCGTGACCACGAACGCGCTTTTGGCCCATGACCCAGACCTCTTGGCGACAATCGCCGACCAGGCCGCCGTGGCCATCGACAACGCCCGGCTCTACGAAGATCTGAGCGAAAGCTTCCACGAGCTCTCGACCGTCAAGGCGCAGAACGATGAGGTGCTCGAGTCGATCGCTTCTGGTGTGATCATCTTCGACGACAAAGACACGATCACCCAATTCAACCGCGCCGCGGAGCTGACGTTCGGACTGTCCGGCTCGACCGTACAGGGCCGCAATGCTCGCATCCTCGACACCTGGCTCCCCGGCTTCACAGCGCTGCTCGAGCAGCACAAAGCCGCGCCCGAATCTCATATGCAAGTCGAGATCCCGGGGAACCACTTCGTGCGCGGACCGTTCCACCTGCAGATCACATTCCTGCGCATCCGCGGCTCGCTGCCCGGTTCCGGCAGTACGGCAGCCGTCATCAACGATCTCACCGAAAGCCGCGCCTTGGAGGCTGCCAACGAAGCGCAAGCGCGCAAGAGCGAGCAGATCGCACGCTCATTCGAACGCTACGTCGCTCCCCACGTCGTCAGCTCGCTCATGCGGGACCCTGAGCAAATCGTCCTAGGTGGGACGCGCCAGACGGCTACTATGCTGTTCGCGGACATCCGCGGTTTCACCGAACTCTCGGAACGGCTCATGCCGGAACAGGTCGTCGAATTGCTGAATCGTTACTTGGCGCCGGTGGTCAACGTCGTGTTCGCCAACGCCGGCCTGCTCGACAAATTCTACGGCGACGGCGTCATGGCGGTCTTTGGCGCACCCCGTCCCAACGACGATGATGCGCTTCGGGCTGTGCTCACCGCCGGCCAGATCCTCGAACAGGTGCGCGCGCTCAACGAGCAACCGCAGATCAGCTGGCCGCTCGCGGTCAGCGTCGGGCTGGCGACGGGCGACGTGGTCGCCGGTCACATTGGATCCGAACGCCGGCTCGAATACACGGTTATTGGAGACGCAGTTAACTTGGCATCCCGTTTACAGCAGATCGCGCAGCCGAATCAGATCCTCGTCGACGAGCGGACGTACGAGCGCGTGCGCACCCGTTTCGCGGCAACACGCCGGCTGGCGCGTATTAAGGGCAAGACTGGGCTCACTCCGGTCTATGTGATCCACGGCTGATCGTGGCGAAACGGACGGTGGATGAGGGTCCGTCCGCGACACGGGCGGACCAGACGCTTGGTAACGCGAGGCGAGATGCAGCGCAAACGCTCGCCTCGACAGCGCGCGGCCTTTTGGGCTGCAACGTCTGTGAAGTCTATCTGTACGACGATAGCGCCGACGCCTATGTGAGCGCGACGCGTACAGCGGACGGTGAGCCGCCTCTTGCAGGGCCGCCCATCCCGGGCGCCGCGATCGCCGGGATCTTTCCCGATTCCGGTCTTCTGACGATCGATGACGCACGCACTGCCCCAGATGCCCTCAAGGCGGTGCTCGACAACCTGAGCGCGGTCTCTGCACTCGTGCTGTCGGCATCCACGCCGCGAATGCCGCTCGGACTCGTCGTCTGCGCATATCGCTGGTCTCGTCACCTGAGCGCCGCCGGCGAGCTCACACCCGGTTCGTTTGCCCGCATGGCATCGGCCATCTTGGACCTTGCACGGCGCGCAGAAAATGCGCTCGATCGAGCCGATCGCATGGCCGCGCTGCTGGACAGCGCTGCCCGCTTCGCAGGTGAACTCGATCTTGAACAGCTATTCACCGCGATCCACGATGAAGTGGCGCGCCATATGGATGCGCCATCGTTCTTCGTGGCACTGGAGAGCGGCGAGGCCCACGAACTGCGTACCGAATACGCTGTGGAGTCCGGCGTGCGTTTCCACTCCGATGCACTGCCCGGCCGTGAGGGTCTCGCGGGCCAAGTGTATTCGAGCGGCCGGCCCGCGCTCGTCGAGTGGACGGATGTTTACGAAACCGGCATTGCCGAAGGCATGAGCGTAGGCTCGGTGCTCATGGTGCCCATGCGGCTCGGCGACCGTATCATCGGCGTCATGTCGGCGCAGTCGAAACGGTCGAACGCCTACGACCAGCATCATGTCGAGTTCTTGCTCGAAGTCGCCGAGCAGGCAGCCACGGCCATCCAAAACGCAGGCGTGCTGCGTGAGGAACGGCGCCGCATGGCCGAACTCACGACACTCCACCGCATCGCAGTTCTGACCAGCTCCGAGAACCAGCTCGAACGCATCATGGCTGCCATCGTCGTCGAGGCAGCATCGATCTTCCATGCAGATGCAGCGTCGATCGCACTCGAAGACGAGCATGGCGATTACCAGCTCGCGGCGACGTTCGGGCTTTCTGAAGAATATCGCAAAAAGCGCCGGCTGAGCGGCGCGATGATGCGCGCTTTGTACGGCGAGTCGCCCAAGGACCGGTTTATCGGGCCGGATCAAATCGAATCGCTTGGCCAGCCGGAACTGCTCGCCGTAGAAGGCATCCGCAATGTCTGTTTTATTCCGCTCATCTACCGAGGTAAGCTCGTTGGCAGCCTGGCGCTCCATGGCCGCCAAAGCATCGTCCGCCTCTCACCTGGCGAGGCACACCTCGCGCAAGTTTTTGCTGACCAAGTCGCGGCAGCCATGCATCGCGCCCAGGCAGCGCACTCGCTCGCAGAACGGATCGAGGATCTGGACCTCATCGCGCGTGTCGGACACGCGCTCGTGTCGAGCCTGCAGATCGACTATCGCGGTGTGTTGGATATCATTGGTGAGAAGCTCGGTTATAGCCACGTGACCGCTTTCGCCGTGGAGGGCGATCCCGGTCACCTGCGCGTCAAAGCCGCACGTGGCTACAGCGAGGCGGCGCTTGAGACTAGGCTACCGTTCGAACGCGGCCTCGTCGGCTTTGTCGCAACGAGCGGCGAGATGATGTACGTGCCCGACGTCGCCTCGGAACCCCGCTACGTGAGCGGTGCGGCGGACATCAGGTCGTTCATCGCCTTTCCGCTCGTCTTAGAGAAAGAAGTGCTCGGCGTCTTGTCGGTGGAGAGCATGAAGCCCGATGCCTTTCATGCGCGTGACCGCCGCGTGCTTGCGGCCATCGCAGATCAAATGGCGGTTGCCATGTCTAATGCGCGGCAGTACGCGGTGGCCACCGAGCGTTTGGCGTCGCTCGATGCGGCGCGGAAACAAGCTGAGGAGTATGCGCGCTATCTGGAGCGCCGGCAAGAAGAGCTCAAACTTCTCGGTGCGGTCGGCGCAGCCGTCAACTCGACGCTCAATCTCAACAGAATGCTCGCGACTGCGGCCGAGCGCATAGCTCAGGGGCTCCATGCCGAACGCTGCGTGATCTCGCTGTACAATGAGGAGCAGACCGAATCTGAGGTCGTAGCCGACTACTGGACTGCTGGGGCGGTGAGTTCGGCTGGCGCTCGTTTCCCCATAAAGAGCGGTGCGGTTGTGCCGCACTTGTTGCGCCAACAGCAAGCCTTCACAAGCCTCGACGCAGCACAAGACCCGCGCTTCGACGGAACACGCCAGGAAGTGCTCGAGCTCGGGCTGCGCGGCTGTGCTATCGGTGCGATCGCATCGGAGGGTCAGCTCTTGGGTACGCTGGTCGTCGCTCAGACGACCGAACCACGCAGCTTCAGCCAGGAACAGCTCGGCGTGATCGAGACAGTGTCGACGCAGCTCGCACTAGGTGTGCGCAACGCCCGCCTGTATGGGCGAGCGCGTGAACGCGCAAATGAAGACTCGCTCACTGGGCTCTTCAACCATCGCTACGTGCATGGGCGACTCGATCAAGAACTGCTTCGCAGCCAGCGCACATCGCAGCCACTCGCGGTCGCGCTTTTCGATCTCAACAACTTCAAAGCGTTCAACGACAATTACGGGCACCAAGCCGGCGACGAAGTGCTTCGATTTATGGCGACGATTCTGCACCAAAGCTTGCGAGCGACTGACATCGCGGGGCGCTACGGCGGCGATGAATTTCTGGTCATCTTGCCACAGTCAGATGAACATGGGGCACGCCTGCTGCTCGACCGTGTACGCCGCAAGATCGACGAGCAGGCCGGCTCCGGTCTTCTGCCGATCCCCATCGCTATCTCCGCTGGTGTCGCGGTCTACCCGCGTGACGGCGAGAACAAACGCGATCTCATCGCACGAGCCGACGCAGCGATGTACGCGGACAAACGCAAACCCGCCTGAGTCGATCGCTGCGGGCGGGTCTAAGCCATTTCCCCTAGTCTTAGCGCTTGCTGAACTGGAACCGCTTGCGCGCACGCTTGCGGCCGTACTTCTTGGATTCTTTCTCGCGCGGATCGCGAGTCAAAAAGCCGGCTTTGCGCAGCACGGGGCGCAACGTCTCATCCATGCGCACGAGCGCTCGTGCGATACCGTGACGAATTGCGCCTGCCTGCCCTGAGAGGCCGCCACCGTGCGCGGTGATGTCGATGTTGAAGCGTTGCGTGCTGTTAGTGAGTTCGAGCGGCTGGCGCACGACTTGCAAGAGCGATGCGCGGCCGAGGTAGGTGTCGATCACTCGGCCGTTGATCTTGATGTCGCCTTGACCGAGCGCCATGCGCACGCGTGTGACCGCGCGCTTGCGCCGGCCGGTAGCTGAGGGAACAGAGCTCGTGGTTGACATTTAAATCCCCGTTAAGGCGGTGGGTTTTTGGGCTTCGTGACCGTGCTCGGCGCCCGCAAAGATCCTGAGGCGTTTCATGCGGGTCGCGCGCAGATGATTGGTGGGCAGCATACCCTTGATCGCAGCCTGCACAAGCCGGGTCGGCTCTGCCGCGTGGACCTGCGCAGCGGTACGCGTGCGCAGACCACCCGGATATTGCGAGTGCTTGCGGTACTCTTTCTTCGACCACTTCTTGCCGGTGAGCTGGATCTTCGCAGCATTCGTCACCACGACGAAGTCGCCGGTGTCAGCGTGCGGTGTGTAGTCCGGCTTGTGCTTGCCCATCAGCACGCCAGCGATTCGTGCGGCGAAGCGGCCCAAGGTCTTGCCTTCGGCGTCGGCG